>Ga0302174_10000436_pt1 | contig 13375 bp, 16 predicted proteins | sample I_Fen_N3_2_FD_198789 | JGI IMG/M metagenome (GOLD analysis project Ga0302174, IMG submission 198789) | Peat permafrost microbial communities from Stordalen Mire near Abisko, Sweden - I_Fen_N3_2 | ecosystem: Environmental > Terrestrial > Soil > Wetlands > Permafrost | place: Sweden: Abisko... | reverse complement strand
ACCACTGGTGGGTTCGTCGAGGAACATCAACTTCGGGCGGTGGACCATGGCACAGCCGAGCGCGAGGCGCTGCCTCCATCCGCCAGATAATTCAACGGTCGGGGAATCCGTGCGCTTCTCCAAACCTGCGAGGTGCAGAATTTCATCAATGCGTTTCTTCTCTTCAGATTCAGGCACATCATACACACCCGCATAGAACTGAAGGTTCTCAAGCACGGTCAGGTCATTGTAAAGGGAAAACTTTTGCGACATGTATCCGATCTGCGGTTTGACCTTTTCCGGCTCCTTGATGACATCAGTACCCAAAATTTTGGCTGTGCCTTCGGTGGGAGTGATCAAGCCGCACAACATGCGGATGGTGGTTGTCTTGCCGCTTCCATTGGGACCAAGATAACCGAATACCTCTCCGGGTTCCACCGTAAACGAGACCCGGTCAACGGCGGTGAAATCGCCGAACTTCTTTGTTAATCCCTGCACTTCAAGAGGAAGGGGTTGGCTGCTCATATTCTTCTCCTTCCGTTTCGATTAAATGAATGAACACATCTTCCAACGTGGCTGGCACGGGCGCAAGGCGGCTCATCGGAATGTTTGCAGATTTCAGCCGCACAGGGATTCTTTCCATGGGACCCTTTGCAGATTTGACGCGCAAGTGGATGTGATTCCCAAAAGTGTGGACATCCTCCACTTCGGGATCATCCTCCGCGATCTGACGCGCCGCCATTTGATCGTCGGCATCCAATTCAAGGATTCGACCCTCGAGTCTTTTCATCAAGTCGCGCGGCGCACCCTGGGTAAGTATGCGTCCATGATTCATAAAGATGACTCGGTTGAAGCGCATGGCTTCATCCATGTAAGGTGTGCTGACCAGCACCGCCGAGCCGCCGCGCAAAAGAGTGATCAGCAAATGCCAAAACTCCTGACGTGCAACAGGGTCAACGCCGCCTGTGGGTTCATCGAGCAAAAGCACTTTGGGGCGATGAATCAGCGCAGAGGCAAGCCCAAGTTTTTTTTGCATCCCGCCCGAAAGTTTGGCAGCGGGACGGTCAGTAAAATCGCCGAGACCTGCAAAGTTCAACAGTTCAGCCGCGCGCAGTTTAAGTTCATCCTGCGGAATATCAAATACTTCACCGAAGAATTCGATGTTTTCCTGAACGCTCAAGTCTCCATATAAACCGAATTGTTGCGCGAGATACCCAATTTGTTCACGCGCCTTCTCGACCTGTCCGGGCACTTCATATCCTGCAACACGCACCACCCCGCTTGTGGGGCTGAGCACGCCGCACATGAGACGAATGGCTGTGGTCTTGCCCGCGCCATCCGGGCCGACCAGCCCAACCATCTCTCCCGCGCGGACTTGCAAGTTAAGTCCATCCACCGCTCGGAAGTCGCCGAAGGTTTTTACTAAATTTTCAGTTTCCAGTAATATGTCATTTGACATGCTAATGATTATCCTAAGGTTTTCTGGAGTCCATCAGCTTGCTGATGGATAAGCGCGGATTTCGTAAAACCCTGCTTGAATACCCAGACAGCAAGCTGCCCGACTCCAGAGTCATTCCAGATCCACTCCAGAGTTTTATTTTGTGAACACCACATCAGCGGGCATGCCGAGTTTAAGTTTGCCGTTGGGATCGCTAACTTTTAATTTGACGGCATAGACCGTGGCGCTTCGTCCTGAAACAGTTTGCACATTGCGCGGTGTGAATTCGGCTTGATCTGAGATATATGAAACTTTGGCGGTAAAAGTTTCGCCAGGGAAAGAGTCAACAGTTACATTAACAGTTTGCCCAAGATGAATCTCGCCATAGCGGTCTTCAGAGACATACACGGTAATGGTCAATTCGTTGAGGTCTGCCATCGTGAGTGCTGCACCGCCAGGTTGGACGAATTCGCCCGGGTCCACATTGCGAGCCAGCACAACACCATCCATCGGCGCGTAGATGGTCAGTTTAGACATTTGGGCATCAAGCAAGTCCAGGTTTGCCTGCGCCTGTTGAGCTGCTTTCTGCGCCTGGTCCACTGCTGTCTGCGTTTGTTCCATCGCCCCCTTGGCGGCAGTTACGTTTTCAGATTGCTCGCCGGTTTGCAGACCGCGCAGAAAATCGAGGGATGCGTAATATCGTTCCTGAGCCACAGATACGTCTGCGCGCGCTTGAAGTACCTCGTCTGCCGCGCTTGTATTGAGAAGTCCGTCATAAGCTTGTTGGGCTTGCTCCAATTCCTTCTGTGCGGCATTGTAAAGATTATCACTTGACTCGGTAAGATGTTGATCGCCGCGGCAGCCATAAACAAAATTCGTCAGGTGTTTTTGGTCAACTTGATATCCATCATTGGTTCCGCAGTGGGTACTGTTATACCTGCCCACCGGCGCATTGGCATCGGTTGAGTTTTGCGCGAGGCTGTTTACATTCTTTGCGGTCACATACACAACACGTGCATCAAGCAGTCGTTTTTCGGCTTTCAGGAAATCTGATTTTCCGGCCGACGCATTGACATTCTCCAATTTCCCATTGGCATCTTCCAACACCTTCAAGGCGATATCAACCTGATCCTGGGCGGATTGGAGCTGTTCAGTGCGGGAAAAATACCAATCGGGCTGGTTGAATTGATTCGGGTCTTTCGCAAACCAATCCTGCACGCGGGTTTTCTTATCCTGTGCAAGCGCGGTTTCCAGCGCAATTTGATATTGGGCTTTGGCTGTACTCGACGCGTTTTGAGCGGACGCCACACCCGCATTAGCGGTATCAAGCTGGGCAGACGCGACAGCGCGCTGCGCGGTCATCAGGCTGGGGTCCAGATTAAGAAGCGGGGCTCCCATCTTCACGGGTTGTCCCTCTTCCGCCAAAACTTCCTTCACTTTACCTGAAGTCTCTGCCGAGACATTCACTTCAACGGCTTCGATGGTGCCGGAGGCACGCAGCTTTCCGTCATCCTTATTGGAGATCACGAGAACAACAAAGTATATGATCGCGGCAAGGAACACAACGATCATCACGATCTGGGCACGGGAAAGTTTTTTTAACATGAAAATACTCCTGAAATTTTTAGTCTAATGATTTACGGAAACGCATTGCCGCAAGTCCAAGTAAAACAACGGCGAAGACCATCAACGTGAGAACCTGGGGAATGATCATATCGAGACCAACCCCCTTGATGAGAATGCTTCGCAAAATATAAATGAAATAGGTGAGCGGCAACATATTACTGAAGAACTGAAGGAACACAGGCAGCGATGAAATGGGAAAGAAAACTCCCGACAACATCATGGACGGCAGTAAGATGGGCATGGTCATCAACTGCGCCTGCTGTTGCGTTTGCGCCGCGGTGGAGATCAACAGCCCAAGTCCCAGGATCGGCAGCAGGTACACGCCCACCAGCGCAAATAACAACAGGAGACTTCCGCGTAATGGCACGCCAAACAGGAATGAGCCAATTGCCATGATGAGGATTGTGTTCGCGAACGAAACAAGAATATACGGAATGATCTTCGCCAGGATCAATTCCCAATTGCGAATCGGCGTCACGATCAATTGTTCCATCGTGCCGCGTTCTTTTTCCTTGACGATGGCAAGCGCAGTGAGGTTCACCCCAGTCTGGAACAGGATCATTGCGATCAAACCCGGGACGATGTTATAACTGCCGAGCAGATCGGGATTATATAAAACGCGCGTACGTACATCCACTGGTGTAGCGTTTTTCCCCGAAGGACCTTGAAGAGTTGTTTGCTGCGTGCGTACATTTGCTCCATGTGCCTGCCCTACGAGCGCCGACGCGGATAACACTGCGCCTGCGATGGTTGGGTCTGAGCCATCAAGTAGTACCAGCACATCTGCAGATTGCCTTGCGGATATATTGTGGCTGTAATCGGGCGGAATGACGATGCCCACTTTGGCTTTGCCACTGTCAATTAACAGATTCACTTCCTCCTGGCTATAAACTGCATAGTCGAACGAAAAGTAACCTGTTGCGTTGAATGAATCCAGCAATTCACGACTGGCTTGGCTGTTGTCCTGATTGAAAACTGCCGTGGGCACGTTCTTGATCTCCGTACTATTGGCATAGCCCAGCAAAACCAACTGCATGATGGGCATGAGGAAGATGAAGATCAGCGTGCGTGGGTCGCGCAGCATGTGGATCATTTCCTTTTTTATCAATGCTCTAAAACGTCTCATCAAATTCTCCTTTATTTTTGCTGTTCATTTTCACTTGCAAGAGAATCGAACAGCTTATTCATTAATTTCAGCAACTGTATCTGTTCTTCACTGGAAAAAGCCTTCAGCAATTTGTTGATGCGCTGTTTGTTTAAGCTCATTCCTTGTTCATACAGTTCGCGCCCATTTTTGCTCATGCCCACGCGTACCACGCGCCTGTCGGCTGGGTCGTTGACCCGTTCAACCATCTCGCCGCGCACAAGCCCATCCACAATACGTGTGGCTGTGCTCATGGGCACATTGAGTTCCGTACTTAGTTCGCTCATTGTGAGGGGTGTGGCGCTCTGCGACAACAAGATCAAAACGCGAAAGAGAAAGGAGTGTTCCTCTGGATTACCGCCAAACCCCTCGAGTTTGCTCTTGAGTCCTTCCATTTTCTTCTTGAACTGAACGACATGCTCAGGTGGAATCATCCTTGGGCGCAGGCAGATAAATCTCTGCATGAGTTCAACAAATTGTTCCGCTGTGTTTTCTGTAGGCATTAAAAATCCTTCCGATTTAGAATATTTCCAAAACGGAAGGATTTTACACGTTTTTATCTCCCTGTCAAGTAGAAATTTGCACTAAAATGAACTGTGCGAATTTTGAGGTTACGCTTCCATGTCTGCCCTGAACCACGTTGAAAGGGTCACCCATAAGGCGAGACATTTTCCATCCAAATAATTGGAATATAATTCGCCAAACCGGAGGAACCATGGCCATTGATTTAAAGATCATAAAAGAACAGGTTCAGGGAAAGGTGCATGTCACCGTACTTCATGTGCGCGGCTGGATGGACATGCATAGCGAGGAATTGTTGCTTACAACAGCCAGGGATGCATACCAGGAAGGCAGTCGGCACCTTTTGATCGATCTTGCCGAAGTCATTACACTTACCAGCGCTGGGATACGTGCCATGCAAAAGGTATATAAAATTTTCACTCCCGTGGAAGAACGGTCCAAATTGGCGCGCGTAAAATTATGTAATGCGCCTCCACAAATACATAACGTTCTAGGCATCACCGGTTTCCTGCTAACCATCCAAAATTACGAAAGCATACAAGCTGCAATTGATTCTTTTACCGAATAAGCACTATATATTTTTGCTCCCCATAATTACATACACCGCTACCCGCAAATTGGATTAACCAAGAAACGCCTTGATCAATTCCCAATTGATGCTGAAGTCATAAATCCCCACGCCGACCAGCAGCAACCCACTGATGAAATTGATCAACCGTGCGCGCATGGCAAACTGACGTGTTATCCAACGCTGTGCGGCGCCTGAAAGAAAAGATAGCACCAAAAGCGGAATCCCAAAACCCATCCCAAACCAAAAGAATATGTTCAACTTGCCGAGCGCGTCCACTACGGTGAGTGACAGCGCAAAGATGCTCACCACCAATGGACCTGAGCATGGCAAAGCAATCGGACCATATAACAATCCATATACAAAGGCATTTACAAATGGATGGGATAAAAACGGGACATGCACCTGTGGTAATTTTTTGAAAGGATTAACGTTGAACAAAAGCATGATCCCAAAAAGGATGATGATCGCATCTGCAATTGGAATGATAAATGAAAGCGCCTTTCCGATTGAAACAGAAAGCAAGGCAATCACCCCGCCGAGGGCAAGCATCATGGTCAACACACCTGCCAATACAAAGAATCCGAGAAAGTAACGACCAAACTTTCCCTGCAAGCCTTCCTGTCTGCTGCTGAGGTAGGCAAGAAAACCTGGATACAAAGGTAATATGCAGGGACTGGTAGTGGCAAGCAAACCAATTGTTATAGATGTGATGATGGTTTCCATAAAAAATTCCTGTTCTCATCTCTGAGCCGCTCTGTCGGGGGCTAAGCCCCCGACAGAGCAAAGTAAATTACATTGATCCGTCAAGGAAAGGTTGAATGAATTTCATTAATTCATCTGCGCTTTTGATGCCAAAGGGCATGGCATGTGCTTCACCATGGCGATCAATGACAAGTATGGGGGTGGATGGCGGATTCAGAAATTGATCGCCATAATGTTTTGAGATGTCCTGTGCGACCTCGGTAGTGGCTACTGTGTACAACCAGTTAAAACTGTTGCCTTCCACATAGGATTTCAAGCTGGCCGAGTCTTCATTGGGATCAATATCCAGACCGATGCTTACGAAATCATCCCGTTGACCAAGCGAGTCGCGCAGGGCTTTTACCTGTCCCTGTTGTTTCAGACAGTTTGGGCACCAAATAGCCATTGTTTCCACCAGTATAACTTTGCCTTTGAAATCGTTGATCGTGAAAGCCTGTCCTGTGCTTGCATCAGTGAGGGATGCAGAATACCAGGCAGGGGCTTCCATCATTGCATCGGCAGTTGGAGTTTCGTGCGGCATCATCGCGTCTGGGGTTGAGGTTTCTTTTTCCATCATTGCTTCTACAGTTGGAGTTTCTTTGCTCATCATCGTGTCGATGGTTGGGGTTTTCTTATCCATCATCTTGTCAGCGGTCGGTGTAACCGCCCCACTGCAAGCGCTGACGATAAAAGCCGTCAGTAAAACTATGTTGAAAAGAACTTGTTTTGTTTTCATATTTCTCCTTTGATTTGGTTGGTGGCTCAAGAATAATCAAAGGTCATTACAAAAAGCGTACCCAACTCTTACAAAAGGATGAACCCGTTACGCAAATCCGTAAGAGTTTATTAATATCTTCCCTGTGATAATAAAGTATCATTCAAAGCATGAACGAAAAACATATTCTCGTCGTTGAAGATGAGCCAAGTTTGGCAGAAGTCGTCAGCTTGTACCTGAAGCGTGCAGGCTTTCAAGTGCAGGTTGCCAGTGACGGCAGGAAGGCGATGTCCATTTTGGAGAAGCAGATTCCCGATTTTGTCATCATGGATATCATGCTGCCCGAAGTGGATGGACTTTCGCTCACTCGCTGGTTGAGAGACCGTTCGGATGTGCCGATCATCATGGTCACTGCGCGGCGCGAGGAAGTGGACCGCATTGCGGGGCTTGAGATGGGCGCGGATGATTACGTGGTCAAGCCGTTCAGTCCGCAGGAGTTGGTGAGTCGTGTGCGGGCTGTGTTAAGGCGCATCGGACGGGACCAGCCCGGGGCGGAGTCTGAACGCGCCTTGTCTTTTGATTCCATCCAGATCGATCCGCGCACACGAGTCGTCATGGTCAAGGAATCCCAAATTGAATTGACAGCAAAAGAGTTTGACATGCTGTATCTGCTTGCGCATCATCCAAAACAGGTTTTTACGCGAGATCAGTTATTGGAGCGGGTCTGGGGGCGCGCAGATTATATTGACCCCGGCACGGTGACAGTACACGTGCGCAGATTGCGCGAAAAAATAGAAAGTGAGCCCTCGAAGCCCAAACATTTATTAACCGTTTGGGGTGTGGGATATAAATTCGAACCATGAAAACTTTAACTGCACGGTTTATTGCCGGCGTTTTATTGATCCTTACCCTTTCGCTCGGCGTATTTTATTTAATAATGTCTCCGCCATTAAATGACCTGCGATTGATGGCAACATTCCTTGGCATCACAGCCTTGGTCTCGGCATTGGTTGGCTACGGCGCGTATAAACTCGGCTGGCTCAATCTTTCACCAACCCTGCGCTGGTCACTGCTTGGCGGATACGCGCTTTCAAGTCTGCTGACTTTTTTCAATGTTTGGTTCTCTGCGCAGATGATGTTTGCCAGTCAGCATGATCTTTTGCTAGCCATTGTGCTGCTTATTTTTGCAAGCGGCATGGCAATGGTGCTGGGATATTTTTTGTCGAGCACCATTACAAATCGAATTTACACACTTAAAGATGCGGCAGAAAAACTTGCCGCAGGAAACCTGCAAACACGCGTCCCAATTAATGGACATGATGAAGTTGCCGCGCTTGCAAATACCTTCAATCAAATGGCGGAACAACTCGAAGCCGCGGATAAAAAACAACGTGAGCTTGAACACCTGCGCGCCGACTTGATCGCCTGGGTTGGGCATGACCTGCAAACTCCGCTCGCATCCATGCGCGCAATTCTCGAAGCGTTGGAAGACGGCGTGGTAGATGACCCTCAAACGGTCAAGCGATATTTGAACACGGCGCAGCGTGATGTGCACACGCTTTCTGCTCTGATCGATGACCTTTTCCAAATGGCGCAGTTGGATACTGGCGGAATTCCACTTGACTGCGCCGAATCATCTTTATCTGACCTGATCTCTGATACGCTCGAATCTTTTTCCGAACTGGCTTTGCGTCAGGGGGTAAAACTCGAAGGCAGTGTTGACCCCAATGTTGACCCCGTGATGATCGATACACAACGCATCGGGCGCGTGTTGAATAATTTAATCGGCAATGCTTTGCGGCATACGCCAATCGAAGGCAGCGTGAATGTCCATGCGCGGCGAACAGCTTCAGGCGTGGAAGTGAGCGTGACAGATACAGGCGAAGGCATCAGTGCTGAAGACCTTCCCCACGTCTTTGAAAGTTTTTATCGCGGCGAAAAATCACGCAGTCGTTCCACGGGCGGAGCTGGGTTGGGGCTTGCGATCTCGCGCGGAATTGTGCAGGCGCATGGCGGCGAGATAAAAGTTCAAAGCGAAGCGGGGCTTGGCAGTCAATTCACTTTTAGCCTGCCTTAATAAAACTCTTAACCTCGCGTAATCATTTCGTAAGAAAGTTTTCCTAGAATGGAGACATCAAGGAGACTACACATGAAACGATTATGGCTACTTGGATTGATCTTTGGATTGACCGCCTGCGCGACAGCCGCGGCAGGAAATGAAACTGTAACCAAACCAGAATCTCGCGCCTCACTACCTGACCTGGGACCTGCTCCCGAACTGACAAACGATACCTGGCTGAATGTGGATGCGCCCCTGCGGCTGGCAGACTTGCGCGGGAAAGTCATCGCCATTGACATGTGGACCTTTGGCTGAATTAATTGCCAACATGTGATTCCTTCGTTGAAGGGATGGGACGAAAAATATCGCGCTCAGGGACTTGTCATCATCGGCAATCATTACCCCGAGTTTTCATTTGAGGAAAACCTCACGAACCTGCAAGCCGCCGTCGCTGATAATGGCATTAAATATGCCGTTGCACAGGACAACGATGGCGCAACATGGCAAGCCTATAAAAATCAATACTGGCCCTCGCTGTATTTGATAGATAAAAACGGGCATCTTCGTTATGTCCATATTGGTGAAGGAAGATATAAAGAAACTGAAAAAGCCATTCAAGCATTGCTTGCAGAATAATAAAACTCTGGAGTGCAGGAGCATGCTCCTGCATATTTCGAACAGCGAGCTGTCCAACCCCAGAGGCAAACCAACCAGAGGAGATTTTATCCATGACTAATTTATATAAGTCCGTTCCCGTCCGCTCATCCGAGATCACGCCCAAGCAGGTGTATCTCTCACGTCGTGATTTTATGAAAGCCGCAACGGTTACCGCCAGCGCGGCGCTTTTGGCTGCATGTGCGCCATCAGTGACAGAAGCGCCTAAGAACGCCGCACCAGTCCCAAAGTCCACTGCGACCGACGAATTGGGTAATCCAGTCAACACGTATGAAGACATCACCAATTACAACAACTACTACGAATTCACTACTGACAAACAAGGCGTGGCTGGGCTTGCAAAAGATTTCAAAACCTCCCCGTGGACAGTTGAAGTGGGTGGGCTGGTCAGCAAACCTAAAACATTTGGCATTGAAGATTTGCTAAAAAACTTCAAGCAGGAAGAACGCATTTATCGGTTGCGATGTGTCGAAGCGTGGAGCATGGTCATTCCGTGGGAAGGGTTTGCATTGGCTGGTTTGCTAAAAATGGTGGAGCCAACTTCGGATGCGAAGTATGTGCGTTTTGAAACCGTCTATCGTCCCGAAGAAATGCGCGGACAAAAAGACCCGCTTTATCCCTGGCCCTATCAGGAAGGATTACGCCTCGATGAAGCCATGAACGATCTGGCGTTTCTTGCCACCGGCATGTATGGCGAACCCAACGTGGCGCAAAATGGCGCGCCGATCCGTTTGGTGGTGCCGTGGAAGTATGGTTTCAAATCCATCAAATCCATTGTGAAGATCGAGTTGGTGTCCGAACAACCCGCCACGTTATGGAGCGCAATTGCGCCGAATGAATATGGCTTTTATTCAAACGTGAATCCAGAAGTGGACCATCCGCGCTGGTCGCAGGCTTCCGAGCGCCGCATCGGTGAACTCAGCCGCAAACCCACACTCATGTTCAACGGATATGGCGATCAGGTTGCATCGCTTTATGATGGTATGAATCTTGCTGTAAATTATTAGGCGGGCTGCTCTGTCGGGGGCTAAGCCCCCGACAGAGCAGAAGCACAAAAAACTTCATGAAAAAATTTCCCTACACTCCTTTGCAAATCGCCATGCACATTTACGCATGGTCTGAACTCGTGCTTTTGATCTTTGATTTTTTCACAGGTCGTCTCTCAGCCAATCCCATTCAAGACCTTGAGCGGCGCACGGGCCGCCATGCGATCACATTGCTTGTGCTATTGTTATTGTGCACACCCATCAACACTCTCTTCAAATGGAGCGAGCCGCTCAAACGCCGCCGCGCGCTTGGCTTGTACACTTTCATGTACGCCACCATCCACGTGATCATTTTTGCCGACCTTGATTACGGCCTCGCATGGAGCCGCCTGATCAAGGAAGTTGTTGAAAAGCCGCGTCTTATTGTTGGCATGATCGCATTTATCCTGCTCATCCCGCTCGCGATCACTTCATTTGATATTTGGAAAAAACGCCTCGGCAAAAACTGGAAGCGCCTGCATCAGGTTGTATATTTTCTTGCGCCGCTGGTCGTACTTCATTACCTGTGGAGCAAAAAAGGCAACATCCTTTCCTTTCAGGGCGAGATTTTTAAGCCGATGATCTATGGACTCATCATCGGGATTTTTCTCATCATGCGGATTCCACCGATTAAAAAAGCGCTCGCATCCTTCTCCGCCCGAATGCTGGCTCTGCTCCCCGGGAAGAATCAGCGTCCCAAAGTGAGTACGCCTTAGTTTTCTATTACCCTATTTTCGGGTCTAACCCACAGGGTGCTTCACAAAGCCGCCTGCTCAGTTCATCGCTGGCGCATCGAGTCGGATTTATCCGACTTTTATGTACTGAGGCGCGGATTCATCCCCCGCCGAGTCCATAAACAAAAGCTCAATTTGTGCCCGTGTTCAGTATACAACAATCCTAAAGGAGATTCGTTATGAAACTTAATCACTCGTTACTTATCGTGCTTGTATTTTCCTTGGTTTTATCTGCTTGTGCGCCTGCGCAGACACAGGCAGCGTCAACAGCCACCGCTGCTCCCACCGCTGTTCCCACAATAGTTGCCACGACTGCTACGACGCCGGAATGGTTCAGTATGCCAATGACCGACGTCCAAACAGGCAAGATATTTACCATGAACGATTATGCCGGAAAAGTTGTGTTGCTCGAAACCATGGCAATATGGTGTCCTAATTGTCTTATGCAGGCAGGAGCGGTCCAAAAACTGCATAAAGCCCTGGGAAATCCGGAGGATTTAATTTCGGTCAGTCTGGATGTTGATTCCAACGAAAATAGTGATGCACTCAAGGCATATGCTACACAATACGGTTTGGATTGGCATTTGGCTGTCGCGCCTCTTTTGGTTGAACGTGCGCTCGGAAACTTGTACAGCGCTGAGTATTTGAATCCCCCACTTTCCCCCATGTTAATCATCGATCGTCAGGGCAATGTTCATCAACTGGATTATGGCATAAAAGATACCGCAACACTCCAAAAGCTCGTTGAGCCTTACCTTGCGAAATAAGTAATCATGAATAACCTCGCAATTACATCCTTATTCCTCGGTCTGTTGACGACTACCAGTCCTTGTATATTGCCACTCTACCCTGGTTTTTTAGCGTATTTGAGCGGTCAAGATGAGAGGGGAAGGCATAAGTACTTCCTGGGTCTGTTTGTGCTTGCAGGTGTGCTCACCATGATGCTTGCCTTGGGAGGAATAATCGCCTTGCTAGCCATTCCTGTCGGCAGTGTTCTGGTTTATCTCCTCCCGCTTGCTGACCTAGTGATTTTCCTGCTAGGGATTCTCCTTTTACTGAACCGGAATCCTTTCAAAACTCTGCCGCAAATTCAAATACCAGCTTTGCGTCATCCATTTATGAATGCCTATATTTATGGATTACTTTATGGTCCGATTGCGCTTCCTTGCTCCGGACCGATGGTTGTTAGTATCTTTGTATTGTCCTTCACGGCCGGGGAAGCATTCAGCCAGCTATGGGCATTCCTTTGGTTTGGTTTAGGATTAGGCGTGCCGCTCTTGATACTTTCGTTTCTCTCCGCCGGGTTCCAACGCCAGTTGACTACACTCTTCGCCCGCCATAGCCAAATTGTTAACTTCATTGGTGGATTGCTCCTCGTGGGTGTTGCCATTTATGATATTAGTAAGAACTGGGAATTCTTACGGCTATTCATTAGGAACTGATGTTGAATCAAAAAACGAGGCGTTAGCTGAACAACGTTATCAAACATCATTGATAAATATTTTCGTTCTCTACCTCATTAATAAGGTGAAAAAATGCTAAGTCCTCGGAATGCAAAATGTGGAATGGTCTGAAGTTTGCACTCCGCTATTCGAATGGAATTTAACGCAAACGTCCCGCAGGCATCATGTCTTCAAACCTGCGGGACGTTTTTTCTAAACCAACCCGCGGAACAGCAATAGCAATCCAACAAATGCCAGTGGAACACCGACGATCGCGCCAACAATTGTCAAACTGACGATCACACCTACAACGATCAAGACTATACCGAGCACCATCGCTACGAAGCGACCGGTCATTTCAACGATCACCGCCAGCAGTTTCCATAATGCGGCAAAGGGCCATAAATACCAGGGGATATATTTTTTTATATGAGTTGTCATTTGTGCCTCCAATTTTATATACGCAGGTCATAAAAAAACGATGCGAAACACTCGATCATGTCGCTGCGAGGCGCACTTGTTCTTAGCCGAAGCAGTCTCGCAATAAAGCAGATTGCTTCGGCGGAAAGAATAAGTATCTTCCTCGCAACGACATGATTTGTTATGCTTTATAATCCTAACCATGAAAAAGAGAACTAAGTTTAATAAATTATGGTTGATCCCGCTTGCATTCGTGCTTGCAATCGCCATTTACTATCTCCCGC
>Ga0302174_10000431_pt1 | contig 13488 bp, 6 predicted proteins | sample I_Fen_N3_2_FD_198789 | JGI IMG/M metagenome (GOLD analysis project Ga0302174, IMG submission 198789) | Peat permafrost microbial communities from Stordalen Mire near Abisko, Sweden - I_Fen_N3_2 | ecosystem: Environmental > Terrestrial > Soil > Wetlands > Permafrost | place: Sweden: Abisko... | reverse complement strand
CGGCGCCGCGCTGTGGTGGACCACGCCGTTCAACCCGTGGCAGTCGTTCCTGATCGCCTTGCTGATCAACCTGCTCGGCTTTGCCGGTGGGATCGTCATGTCAGCCATCAAGCGGGATCGGGGCGTTAAGGATTGGGGGCATATGATCGAAGGCCACGGCGGGATGCTGGATAGGCTGGATTCGGTGTGCTTCGCCGCGCCGATTTTCTTCCACCTCGTACGCTACTGGTGGACCTGACCACCAGCATTCTCAGCTCAATGGAGCGCTAAATGTGGGAGGGGCTTGCTCCCGATGGCGGTGTGTCACTCGCTGAAGATGTTGACTGATCCACCGTCATCGGGAGCTCGCCCACTCCCACAAAAGCCGCCGGACACCTGAAGGACATGGCCAACCTCATGGTCGACCGCTCGCTGGCATGCATGGGCGCTCACTACCCCCCCATAAACATCCCGCCATACGGCGTATCGGCGTCATCTTTTGTATCAAAGACGCTGTAAGATACGCCGCACTTAGCCAGGGATGCTCACCATGTTCGATTCGCTCAAAGCCATCAGCCGTCGTGTTGTCGGCGTGTTTCTGACCGTGGTGGGGGCCGTTTTCGGCCAATGGCATCCTCCGCTATGGCTGCGTGCTATCGGCCGTGGCGTGGAAAAACTTGGGAGTAAAGCCCGTGCTTACCCGCGTCAGACGGGTGCCGGAGTGCTCGGGCTAGCACTGCTCGTGGCCGCTGGCTTCTACGGCTGGCACTGGTATTCCAATCTGCCGCAGCCGCATACCGCGAGCTACTCGCTGCACAAGCCCAACCTGACTGACTACACCCAGCCAACGCCAGTTGTGGATAACTTACAGGTGCGCTTCGCCGAGTCCGTGGCGCCCCTTGCGGCCATCGGCAAACCCGTCACCGAGGGCATTATCCTAAAGCCCGAGGTCGCAGGCACCTGGCGCTGGGCGGATGACCGTAGCCTGTTGTTCGTGCCGGAGAAAGACTGGCCTATCGACGCCCATTACACCCTTGATCTGGCCAAGAGAAACCTGTTGGCAGATGGCGTATTGCTGGATCAGTACAGCACTCAGTTCTCCACCCAACCGTTCCGCGCCACCCTGGCCGCCAACGAGTTGTACCAGGATCCATCCAACCCGACGCTGAAGCAGCTGGTGGCGACCTTCCATTTTTCCCACCCTGTGGATGAAGACAGCCTGCGCAAGCACGTAACGGTGACCCTCGACAAAGGCCTGACCTACCGCGACGCCCAATTGCCAAATCGCCCGGAAATCACCTTCGACGAGAAAAAACTCAACGCCTACGTACGCTCCGCAGCCCTGGCCACCCCGCTGGAAAGCACCCCGGTCAGCGCCAAACTCGACGAAGGCATCAAGGCCCGCGATGGCGGCAACGCCAGCGCCGCATCGTTGGTGGCCAAAGTCACCGTACCCGGTCGCTATCGCCTGACATTTACGGGCGCCGAAATCAGCTTTGTGGATAACGAACGCGCAGAGCCAGAGCCTGTGCTGATGTTCAGCAGTTCCAGCGCTGTAGCCGATGACACCATCGCCGGTAAGGTCCAAGCCTGGCTGTTGCCGGAAAAAGCCCAGGACGACACCCGCCCCTATAACACCAATGAGATCGACGACGCCCTGCTCGCCCGCAGCACCAAGGTCAACCTGACCCACGTGCCCAGCGTCGAACCGCTGAACACCCTGCACGCCTTCAAGTTCAAGGCCCCTGCCGGACGTGCGCTGTATGTACGCGTGCCCGCTAACCTGGAGGCCATCGGCGGCTATCTGGCGAAGGATCCTACGGCGTCGCTGGTCAGCATGCCGGCGTATCCGCGCACCTTGCAGTTCCTGTCTGACGGCGCCCTGCTCAGCCTCACTGGCGAGAAACGCCTGGGCTTCATGGCCAGGGGAGTGCCCGGCGCCCACGTGGAAATCGCCCGCCTGTTGCCCAACCAGTTGCAACACTTGGTGGACCAGAGCAGCGGCAGTTTTGCGCGGCCGAACTTTGGCAATGAGTACTTCGATCGTATGGTCGAGCGTCAGTCTCTGGACATTCCTCTGTCATCCAATGACCCGGCCAAAACCGTCTACGACAACGTAGATTTGAGCCACTACCTCACCGCCAACGGCGGCCGTCGCGGCATTTTCGTGCTCAAGCTGAGCCCACAGGATGAACCGGCCGAGCGTACGTTCGAATATGAACGCAGCAGTACCAGCGACCTGCGGTTTATCGTAGTGACCGACCTCGGCATCATCGCCAAACGCTCCAGCGACGGCAGTCACGACGTGTATGTGCAGTCCATCGGTAATGGTTCGCCGGTGGCCGACGCGCAAGTCGACATCATCGGTCGCAATGGCTTGCCGGTGAGCAGCGGTCACACGGACGGCGAAGGCCATGTGCATTTCGCCAAGCTGGATGAACTGCGCCGTGAGAAAACGCCGCTTATGTATGTGGTCAGTCGCGGCAATGACCAATCGTTCCTACCAATCGCCCGTCAGTCCCAGCAGCTGGATTTGTCGCGCTTTGATGTAGGCGGTTTGGAAGAAGACGGTGCGATTGATCGCCTCAGCGCCTACCTGTTTACCGACCGCGGCCTGTACCGACCCGGCGAAACCGCCCACCTGGGCATGATCGTGCGCAGCGGCAACTGGAAAGGCGCCTTGCAAGGTCTACCGGTGGAGCTGCAAATCACCGACCCGCGCGGTCTGGAAGTGATTCGCCAGCCACTGAAGCTCTCCGCCAGCGGGTTTGAAACCTTTGATTTCCCCAGCAGCGAAGTGGCCCCAGCCGGGGAATACACAGCGACCTTGCAGTTGATTGGCCAGAAGCAAACGCGCACAGACCTGGGCAGTGTCAGCTTCAAAGTCCGCGATTTCGAGCCGGACCGCATGAAAGTCAGTTTGAGCCTGCACGACACGCCGGTGCAGGGCTGGATTCCCCCGGACCAAGTGATGGCTAAAGTCACCGCCATGCACCTGTTCGGCGCCCCGGCCTCGGGCCGTCGCGTTACTGCAAAAATGTCACTGAGCCCGACGCTCGCGGCATTCGACCGTTACCCCGATTACCGCTTCCGCCTCAATGATTCCCTGGAAGACGCCAGCACCGAAGACCTGGCCGAAACCACCGTCGACGATAACGGCCAGGCCGTGCTCGACCTCAACCTGCAACGTTTCGCCAACAGCACCTATCGTTTGCAAGTGATGACCCAGGTGTTCGAGGCTGAAGGTGGCCGCAACGTGGCGGCGCAAAGTGCGTTGCTGGTGTCGTCCGCGCCGTACCTGGTGGGTGTGAAAAGTCAGGATTCGCTGTCATACGTCGCTAAGGACGCCCCGCGCCAGGTGCAATGGCTGGCGGTCGCGCCAGACCTCACACCGCTTGCGGTGGATGGCTTGACCAGCGAAGTGGTCGAGCACCGTTATGTGTCGGTGCTGGTGAAGCAATCCAACGGCACCTACAAGTACGAGTCACGTATCAAGAACATCAGCCAACCGGCCTCACCGCTGGTGATGACCAAAGACGGCGCCAAGCAGACCCTGAACACCGGCACGCCAGGGGATTTCACCCTGCAACTCAAGGACGCCAACGGCAACCTGCTCAACCAGATCGACTACAGCGTGGCCGGGCGCGGCAACACCTCGCGCTCCCTGGAGCGTAACGCCGAGCTGCAACTGCGCCTGGATAAACGCAGCTACGCCACCGGTGATGAGATCGCCATCAGCATTCGCGCGCCGTACACCGGCGCGGGCTTGATCACCATCGAGCGCGACAAGGTTTACACCCAGCAGTGGTTCAAGGCTGACAGTACCAACAGCGTGCAACATATCCGCGTGCCTGCGGGCCTTGAGGGCAATGCGTACGTCAACGTGCAGTTCGTGCGGGACATCGGTTCGTCCGAGGTTTATATGAGCCCGCTTTCCTACGGTGTGGTGCCCTTCAGCATCAACCTGGACGCGCGGCGCATGGCACTGAAGGTCGACGGCCCGGCGAAGATCGAGCCGGGGCAAATCCTCGACATTAAGGTCAACACCGACCGCCCGGGCCGCGCCGTGATCTACGCGGTGGACGAAGGCATCCTGCAAGTAGCGCGCTATCAAACGCCGGATCCGCTAGGTTTCTTCTTCCAGAAGCGTGCGCTGGAAGTCGGCACCAGTCAGATTCTTGACCTGATCCTGCCGGAGTTCAGCCGCCTGCTCAGTGGGGCGGCGCCTGGAGGCGATACGGAAGGCGCCCTGGCCAATCACCTCAACCCGTTCAAACGTAAACATCAGCCGCCAGTGGCGTGGTGGTCCGGGCTGGTGGATTTGCCGGTCGGTGAAACCGTGCTGCATTACCAGGTACCCGACAGCTTCAACGGCAAGTTGCACCTGTTTGCCGTCGCGGTGGATACCGACAGCGTGGGCGTCAGCGAGACCACTACCGACGTGCGCGGGCCGATCGTGATCACGCCCAACGTGCCGGCCTTCGTGGCGCCGGGGGATGTGTTCAACGTCAGCGCCGGGGTGTTCAGCAACCTCGACGCGGCAGCGGATGTGAAATTTGAAGTGCAGACCAGCGCCGGCCTCGTGGTGCAGGGCGACAAGGGCAGCACCTTGTCACTGCAACCGCGCAAAGAAGGCACTGCCGAATTCAAGATCAAAGTCGGCGACACCCTCGGTTCGGCAGACCTGCGCTTTGTCGCGGTGCTGCCGGATGGCAAGCGAATCCAGGTGGCGGAAACCACGTCAATCCGCCCCTTGAGCGAACACCGCGTCGCTCTGAGCCTGGGCCGTTTCGAGAGCGCCAGCAAAGAACTCAAGCCCACACGTGAACTGTTCAGCCAACTGCGTGATGTGCAGTTGGGCGTGGCCGCCTCGCCGCTGGTATGGGCCAACGGCCTCAAGCATTACCTGGATGACTACGGCTATGCATGCACCGAGCAATTGGTGTCCAAGGCCATGCCGGCATTGATCTGGGGCGGCACCGCACCCGAGGCTGAACAAGCCTTCAGCAGCGCGGTCCGCATGTTGCGCCAGCGTCAAAACCAGGCCGGTGGCTTTGGATTGTGGGCAGCCAACCCTGACGTGGCGCCGTACGCCAGCCTGTACGCCACTGATTTCCTGATCGAAGCCAAGGAGCGCGGGCTGCCGGTGCCCGAGGACCTGCTGGTGCGTTCCAACGCGTATCTGACAGACCTGGCCAACGGCCCGAGCGAAGGCCTGTCCGAATTGCGCAACCGTGCCTACGCCAGTTACCTGCTGAGCCGTCAGGGGATTCTGGTGAGCGGCGCGCTGAGCGACATCCGCGAGCGCTACGAGAGTTACTTCAAGGACAGCTGGCAGAACGACCTGGGCGCCGCCTACCTGGCTGCCAGCTACAAACTGCTCAAGCAGGATCGGCAGGCCGATACGCTGTTCCGCAAAATCCCGTGGCGTTCGCTTGTGGATAAGTGGGACAGCGACGGCCTGTACTACGACCCGCTGGTGCACGACGCCGAACACTTGCACCTGCTGGCGCGCCATTTCCCTGAACTGATGGATGACGTGCCCACGGCGCTACTGGATAAGCTCGGCAAACGCCTCAACGAGCAGCGCTACAATTCGCTGTCGGCGGCATTGTTGCTGCGCGCCCTGGACAACTATGGCCAGCGCGCGCAAAGCGACATGACCCTCAAGACCACCGCCTGGTTGGGCGATAAGCAGCAACAACTGCTGGAAATGGCCGGCCAGCCACCGCGCGCCGCCGTACCGCGCGCCACGCAGAAGCTGGTCATGGAAAAATCCGATGGCCCGGCAGCGTTCTACATGCTCAGCGAAGCCGGTTTTGATAAAGGCGCCAAGCTCAAAGCCATCAACAACGGCCTGGAAATCATCCACGAATACCTCGACCTCAAAGGCGAGCCGGTGAGTAAGGTAGCCGTGGGTGATGAGTTCCTGGTGCGCTTGCGCCTGCGGGCTACCGACCGTGACCAAGTGCAGCAAGTGGCCGTGGTCGACTTGCTGCCCGGCGGTGTCGAGCCTGTGTATAACTTGCCTCCAGAGCCGGAAGCCGCGAGCAGCGAGGAAAGCGAAGGCGAAGGCGAAGAATCCGAGTACGTAGAAGCCAGCGAAGAGGAAGCTGACACCTGGCAAGCCCCCATCGGCGAAACCGAGCTGAGCAACTGGCAGCCAGACTACGTGGATGTGCGGGATGATCGGGTGGTGTTGTACGGCACTGCGCTACGTGATGTAGGCACTTTCGTTTACCGCGTACGCGCCACCAACGCAGGGACGTTCAATACGCCACCGGCCTACGCCGAAGGCATGTACGAAACCACCCTGCAGGGACGCGGCAAAGTAGGCCAGCTTGAAATTACCAAGCCTTAAACGTCTGACGCCGCTGCTGGCAGCTGCGGCGTTACTGGCCGGCGTGCGGCTTTGGCCCCATGCGCCGCTGGAACAGGCCATTACCTCCTCCAGGGTCGTATTGGCCGATGACGGCTCGCTGTTGCGTATGACGCTGGCCCAGGACGGTCAATATCGCCTATGGCTACCACTGGAGCGCATTTCACCTTCATTGATTGAGGCACTGCTGCTCAAGGAAGACCGCAATTTCTACTGGCACCCGGGGATCAATCCCCCGGCGTTGCTGCGGGCGGCCATGGCCACCTACAGCGGAGGCCAGCGCCAAGGCGGCTCGACGTTGAGCATGCAACTGGCGCGGCGCCTGTGGGATCTCAACACCCGCCAAGTGCCCGGCAAATTGCAGCAGATGGCGTTGGCGCTGTGGCTGGAAGCGCGCTACAGCAAGCACGACATCCTTGAGGCCTACCTGAACCTGGCGCCCATGGGCGGCAATATCGAAGGCGCCGAAGCGGCCAGTCGCATCTACTTTGGCAAGGCGGCGGCGCACTTGTCGCTGTCCGAAGCGTTGGCATTGGCGGTAATCCCCCAACAGCCCGGCCGTCGAGCACGCTTCGGGCCTTCGCTGCAAAACGCCCGGCTGCGCTTGATGGCTGATTGGCGCGAGACTTATCCACAAGACCCGCGTAATGACAGTTTGCTGGACTTGCCCTTGGAAGCGCGCAACCGCCAGGAGATTCCTTTTTTGGCGCCACACTTGAGCGAGCAATTGCTGGCAGCTCAAGCCGGTAACGAGTTGAACAGCACGCTCAATCTGCCTTTGCAACAATTGCTAGAACGTCTGATCACCGGGTTTATCGCCGAACGGCGCAGCACCGGGGTGGAGAACGCCACCGCGATCCTGGTCGACAGCCGCGATCAGAGCGTCAAGGCGCTGGTGGGCTCAGCGGACTACTTATCCACAGACATCCATGGACAGGTGAATGGTGTGCTATCACGGCGCTCGCCGGGGTCTACGCTCAAACCGTTTCTCTATGGGCTGGCGCTGGACCAAGGGGTGATCCACCCCATGAGCATCCTCAAGGACTTACCGAGTAACTTCGGCTACTTCCAACCGGAAAACTTCGACGGCAGTTTTGTCGGCCCACTGACGGCCCGGGATGCGTTGATCCGTAGTCGCAATATCCCCGCCGTGTGGCTGGCCAGCCAGGTCAAGTCGCCTTCTCTATACGGCTTGCTGCAACGCGCCGGCATCAAAGGCCTGCGCGACGAAAGCCATTACGGCCTGGCCCTGGCACTGGGTGGCGGCGAGATGACCCCGGAGGAGCTGGCGCGGCTGTATGTGATGTTGGCGGGAGACGGGCATTTACGGCCGTTGCGCTACTTGCAGCAACAGCCGCAAACCACCGGCGTACAACTGCTCAGCCCGCAGGCCGCGTTTATGGTGCGCGACATGCTGCGCCGCAACCCACGCCCAGATGGCCTGCCCGGCCGCCATTGGCGAACCGCCTGGAAAACCGGTACGTCATGGGGTTTTCACGATGCGTGGAGCGCCGGACTGGTCGGACCGTATGTGTTGGTGGTGTGGGTGGGTAACTTCGATGGTCGGCCAAATCCAGCGTTTATTGGTGCCAAGACCGCCGCGCCGCTATTCTTCCGCATTGCTGACGCTTTGCCCCTGGCATTACCCAACGTCGCGATCAAAGCCGACAAGCCGCCCGCGGGGCTGGTGCGCATTGATGTCTGCGCTGCCTCCGGTGAGCTGCCCAACCGCTGGTGCCCGCAAACCCGCAAGACCTGGTACATCCCCGGCGTCTCGCCGATCCGCGTTTCCAACCTGCACCGCCCGGTGCTGATCGACACCCGCACCGGCAAAGCCGCGTGCCCGCCGTTCGATCCGCAATACACACGAGAGGACATCTTCGAGTTCTGGCCCAGCGACGTTCAACGCCTGTACCGAGCAGCCGGCCTGCCCCGCCGAACCCCGCCCAACGCGATGAAAAACTGCCAACCCAACCGCATCACCGACCAGAGCGAAGCGCCGCAGATTCGCTCGCCACTGACTCAGGTGAGCTACCAACTGCGCTTGTCTCAACCCCAGGAAAGCATCCCGCTGAACGCGAATGCGGCCAGCGATGCGGCGACGCTGTACTGGTTCGCTGATCAAACCTTGATCGGCCAAGGCCCGCCGCAAGCCACGCTGAACTGGAGGCCGGGTAAGTCAGGGGAATATCGGTTGCGGGTGAGTGATGATCAAGGGCGCAGCACGAGTCGGGGGTTGCGGGTGGAGTTTGTGCCTTAGGAGCAGTTGTCACCCTCAGCAAGCTCAACATAATTCGATTCCCCGCCTCCGGTCGCACCCGATAACCAACCCCATACAAAGCTCAGGCTGGTACGCCCAGACGTATCCACACTCACTGTGCCTCGCGACCAACCGGACAGCAGCTCACCGTCCAGCGTCAGGCACTGAAAAAGCAGCTCAATGGTATCGGCGCCGGTCACGCGACCGACTTGCGTCCCCGTGCGGATTCGGCCGCCTTGGTAGGTGCTGGATAGGGCATCACCGTCGACACGGTAATGAAACACCGTGCCGGTACCGGAAAGCCCATGGGTGTTATTCGCGACCACAAATCGGCGATTGTGCAAACGCTCGCCGAGGTGGGGAAAGGAAGATGGCATCAACGTGGCGTCCTTGCGTTGAAACCTGGAGACCCGATGGGCCTCCAGGTGAGCGAGGTATTACTCGACTGTCACCGACTTGGCCAAATTACGCGGCTGGTCTACGTCAGTGCCCTTGAGCACGGCCACGTAGTACGACAGCAGCTGCAGCGGGATGGTGTAGAGGATCGGCGACAAGGTGTCGTTGATGTGCGGCATGTTGATGACGTGGGTGCCTTCGCCATTGATCATGCTCGCCTTCTCGTCGGCGAATACCACCAGTTGGCCGCCACGGGCGCGTACTTCCTGCAGGTTGGATTTGAGCTTTTCCAGCAGTTCGTTGTTCGGCGCCACAGTGACCACCGGCATGTCGTCATCCACCAGGGCCAACGGGCCGTGTTTCAGCTCGCCGGCCGGGTAGGCTTCGGCGTGGATGTACGAGATTTCCTTGAGCTTGAGGGCACCTTCCATCGCCACCGGGTACTGCGCGCCACGGCCAAGGAACAGGGTGTGGTTCTTGTCGGCGAACAGCTCGGCGACTTTTTCCACGACGCTGTCCATGGCCAGTGCTTCGCCCAGGCGAGTCGGCAGGCGGCGCAATTCTTCCACCAAGGTAGCTTCAACACCTTCGGCCAGGGTGCCTCGCACTTGGCCCAGGGACAGGGTCAGTAGCAACAAACCAACCAGTTGGGTGGTGAAGGCTTTGGTGGAAGCTACGCCGATTTCGCGACCCGCCTGGGTCAGCAGGGTCAGGTCGGACTCACGTACCAAGGAGCTGATACTGACGTTGCAGATCGCCAGGCTGGCGAGGAAGCCCAACTCTTTGGCGTTGCGCAGCGCGGCCAGGGTGTCGGCGGTTTCGCCGGACTGGGAGATAGTCACGAACAGGGTATCAGGCTGCACCACCACCTTGCGGTAGCGGAACTCACTGGCGACTTCGACCTGGCACGGGATGCCAGCCAGGTCTTCCAGCCAATAACGGGCAACCATGCCGGCGTGGTAGCTGGTACCACAAGCGACGATCTGCACATTGCGCACTTTGGCGAACAGCTCGGCGGCCTGGGGGCCGAACGCGTTGACCAGCACTTGGCTCTGGCTCAGTCGACCTTCCAACGTGCGCTGGACCACGGCAGGTTGCTCGTGGATCTCTTTGAGCATGAAATGGCGGTATTCGCCTTTATCGGCCGCTTCGGCGCCGTCGCGGTATTGCACGGCTTCGCGTTCGACGGAATTACCGTTAACGTCCCAGATCGCCACGCTTTCACGGCGTATATCGGCGATATCGCCTTCTTCCAAGTACATGAATCGGTCGGTGACCTGACGCAGGGCCAGTTGGTCGGAAGCGAGAAAGTTCTCGCCCAGGCCCAGGCCGATCACGAGCGGGCTGCCACTGCGGGCGGCTACCACACGGTCCGGTTGGCTGGCACTGACGACGGCCAGGCCATAGGCGCCGTGCAGTTCCTTGACCGTGGTCTTGAGGGCGGTGGTCAGGTCGCTGTGGTCCTTGAGCTTGTGATTGAGCAGGTGGGCGATGACTTCAGTGTCGGTGTCTGAGGTGAACACGTACCCCAGGCTCTTGAGCTGTTCGCGCAGCACTTCGTGGTTTTCGATGATGCCGTTGTGCACCACGGCCAGGTCACCGGAGAAGTGCGGGTGGGCGTTACGTTCGCACGGTGCGCCGTGAGTGGCCCAGCGGGTGTGGGCAATCCCCAAACGACCTACCAGCGGTTCGCCGGCCAGGGCCTGTTCCAACTCACTGACCTTGCCCGGGCGACGCATGCGCTCAAGCTTGCCGGCGTTGGTGAAGACGGCCACGCCGGCGCTGTCGTAGCCACGGTATTCAAGGCGCTTGAGGCCTTCGATCAGAATGGCGGTAACGTTACGTTCGGCGACTGCGCCAACAATTCCACACATGGTGCTTCTCCTAGATGATTGCCGCGCATATCAGCGTAATGCCGCGGGCTTGGATCTGGTCGCGGGCCTCAAGCGGCAGGCGATCATCGGTGATAAGGGTATGGACGCTGCTCCAGGGCAGTTCCAGGTTGGGAATTTTGCGGCCGATCTTGTCGGATTCGACCATCACCACCACTTCACGGGCGACCTCGGCCATCACACGGCTCAGACCCAGTAATTCGTTGAAGGTGGTAGTGCCACGCTGCAGATCGATGCCGTCGGCGCCGATGAACAATTGATCAAAGTCGTAGGAACGCAACACCTGCTCGGCGACCTGGCCCTGGAACGAGTCCGAATGCGGGTCCCAGGTACCGCCGGTCATCAACAGCACCGGCTCGTGTTCCAATTCGCTCAAGGCGCTGGCTACGTGCAGGGAGTTGGTCATGACCACGAGTCCGGGCTGGTGGCCCAGTTCCGGGATCATGGCGGCGGTGGTGCTGCCGCTGTCGATGATGATGCGGGCGTGTTCCCGCAAACGCATCACGGCAGCACGGGCGATCGCACGCTTGTAGGCCGAGATCGGTTGGGCAGGATCGCCTACCAGTTCCTGAGGCATGGTGATCGCACCACCGTAGCGGCGCAGCAACAGGCCGTTACTTTCTAGGGCGGCCAAGTCCTTGCGGATAGTGACTTCGGAGGTTTCGAAACGCTTGGCCAATTCGTCCACGCTGACTTCGCCCTGTTCGTTGAGCAAGGTCAGGATGTTGTGGCGTCGTTGGGGTGTATTTCGTTTCGACATGGTATTGATAAGTTTCGTTTCGAAAGATAACGAAGGCAATCAAAACCTATTAGGACTATATCGTCAAGCGTCTGGAACAGATTCTTCAAACAACGCAGGCCAAATGTGGGAGGGGGCTTGCCCCCGATTGCAGTAGATCAGTCGACTAGAACATTGACTGAAAATCCGCCATCGGGGACAAGCCCCCTCCCACATTTGGATAGCACTGCTGATGAGGCTGTGGATAACTCAGGTCTTTTTGATTTTGACCGGGCGTTTCCAGCCGTCGATATTGCGTTGGCGGGCTCGAGCCACGGCCAGTTGGGATTTATCCACATCCTGGTTGATGGTTGAGCCTGCGGCAGTATTCGAACCATCACCGATCGTCACTGGCGCAATCAGCGAGTTATTCGAGCCAATGAATACGTCCTCGCCAATAGTGGTCTGGTACTTGTTGGCGCCGTCGTAGTTGCAGGTGATTGCGCCAGCGCCGATGTTGCTGCGAGCACCGATCACCGCATCACCAAGGTAGGCCAGGTGGCCGGCCTTTGCGTCGTCGCCCATTCGTGCATTTTTCAGTTCGACGAAGTTGCCGACATGCGCCCTGGCCCCCATCACAGTGCCCGGACGCAACCGAGCAAACGGGCCAGCATCGCTGCCCTCGCCCATCACCGCGCCGTCGATATGGCTGTTGGCCTTGATCACCACTCCCTTGCGCAGGGTGCTGTCCTTGATCACGCAGTTCGGGCCGATGACTACGTCATCTTCGATGATTACGCGGCCTTCGAGGATCACGTTGATGTCGATCAGCACGTCGCGCCCCACGGTGACCTCACCGCGTACGTCAAAACGCGTAGGGTCGCGCAGGGTCACTCCCTCAGCCATCAGGCGGCGACCTTCTCGCAGTTGGTAGTGACGCTCCAGTTCGGCCAACTGCTTGCGGTCGTTGGCGCCCTGCACTTCCATAGGGTCGTGGGGCTGCTCGGTAGCTACCAGCAGGCCATCGCTCACGGCCATCTCAATCACGTCGGTGAGGTAGTACTCACCCTGAGCGTTGTTGTTGGACAGACGGCTCATCCAGTCGGCGAGCTTGTTGCCAGGGACGGCGAGAATACCGGTATTGCCTTCAGTGATGGCACGTTGGGCCTCGCTGGCGTCCTTGTGCTCAACGATGGCCGCGACCTTGCCATCGGCATTGCGCACAATGCGTCCGTAGCCGGTGGGGTCTTCCAGTTCCACGGTGAGCAGGCCCATCTGACCAGGCACTACGTGCTTAAGCAGGCGTTGCAGGGTTTCCACTTCGATCAGCGGCACGTCACCGTAGAGGATCAGCACGGTGTCAGCGGTAATGAACGGCACAGCTTGCGCGGTGGCGTGGCCGGTCCCCAGTTGTTTGTCCTGCAATACGAAATTCAGGTCATCCGCAGCCAAGCGCTCACGCACTGCATCGGCACCGTGGCCGATCACTACGTGGATGCGTTGCGGGTCCAACTGCCGGGCGCTGTGGATAACATGGCCAAGCATGGAGTTGCCGGCCACAGGGTGCAGCACCTTGGGCAGGGCCGAGCGCATGCGGGTGCCCTGGCCTGCGGCGAGAATGACGATTTCAAGAGACATTAATGGCTACCAATCCTGGACGGTCCGGCTTCAGACCAAAGATGTGTTTTGCTAAAAAAGAAAAAGGGTAGCCGAGGCTACCCTTTTTAATCAATCGCGCATAAGCATCACGGCGTAGCCGCTTACTTCTTGCGGATCTGCTGGAGCGTGCGCAGCTGAGCTGCAGCCTCGGCCAGACGTACAGCAGCAGCGCTGTAGTCGAAGTCCGCACCCTTTTCGTTCAGGG
>Ga0302174_10000418_pt1 | contig 13797 bp, 17 predicted proteins | sample I_Fen_N3_2_FD_198789 | JGI IMG/M metagenome (GOLD analysis project Ga0302174, IMG submission 198789) | Peat permafrost microbial communities from Stordalen Mire near Abisko, Sweden - I_Fen_N3_2 | ecosystem: Environmental > Terrestrial > Soil > Wetlands > Permafrost | place: Sweden: Abisko... | reverse complement strand
TTAAGGGCGAATGCTATCTGTTCTTCGGTATAACGGGTCTTTTTCATGGTTGATATGCCTCTCAGTGAGATGAAAGAAAGACCGGATACTTTAGTTTAGGCTGGCACTGTTTTCAGGGAGGAGATCAACATCTCATCCCTGCCGTCGAATCGGATAGCTTAATTTTCGGCGATTATAGAGAGTTTACTTGTCATGTAAATCACATTTTTATCTAATGCAAAACTCTTCGATTACTATATTCCTGTGTATTTTACGACTGACACTGACAGGCTGCGAAAGGGTGGAAATTACCTTAATGTCAGGAGGATATCTGAACAGGGTTAAGATACAGACCTTTCATTGCCGGCCAACTCAATTCTGTTTCGTCCGTTTTCCTTTGCCCGGTAGAGCGCCATGTCGGTTTTTTTCATTAACGACTGCTGGCTTTCCCCAACTTTCAGGAAAGCAATCCCGATACTGACGGAGATACCCTGACCATCATCCAGTCTGATGTTCCGTGCATTCCTGCAGATGGATTCTGCATAGCGAATCACCTCATACCGGGAAAGCCCCTCGCCGATTACCGCAAATTCCTCTCCACCGATACGGAAAACTTTCAGTGCAGACCCACTGATACCCGCCAGCTGTCCGCCGAATCTGGACAAAACACCATCACCGGCATCATGCCCCCACCGGTCATTGATGTGCTTGAAAAAATCAATATCGATGATCATCATGGACAGCTGTGTACTGGTCGTGCTGCTGAGGGTTTCCACAAAATAACGCCGATTCGGAAGCCGGGTGAGTTCATCATGCAGGGCGCTGGTCTGCACCACGGAAAAACGTGAATTCATCCGCATGATGATGCAATAGACGCTAATAACGGTGAGAAGCATTCCGGACAGCTTTAACAAATCTTCGCAGAAGTAGCCCACCCATCGCGGTTGACTGACTATTTCATCCATCACATCAAATACGCCTGCAGCGATCCAGAGTATGAGGCCGTTAATCGCTCCGCTCAGGGGACGTCCGTCAACGAAAACACAGGCAACATTCCACAAGGTAAAAATCAGGAGCAGCAGGAAGAAGAGATCAATATATAACCCCGGACTGGACATGATTTCACGGAAGCAGCCCAGTGGGTAACCTGCGCTGATGGCCACAATGGCAGCAGTGGTGAGTGCCATGCAGGCCCGGAGGATAACCGCCACCCTGAAGCGAACGGATGAAGACTGCAGCATATTGAATTTCCGTAGTGGTGGATGATGTTTAAAACCAGGACCCATAGAGACGGTGTTTTCGTGTGTCAGTTTGACGCACCACACCGCACAGGCTCGCTGAGATCGGGACGGTTGTCAGGTAAAACAGGTAACTAAAAAATACCTCTGTCAGTTTAAGGGCGTAAACTCATGATTACCGAAATATTTTCACACCCAGACAACCTCTTAAGTTATCAGAATGGGTAACAAAGGAAGTCGGTTCCCTCCGCCTTCTTGCCGGGTTTTAACTCGCAACACAAAGACGACAGTCACTCCCTCTAAATTAATGAACTCACCTAATAAACCCTAGCGAATTACCTCCTCTAATCAAATAAATCACTCTGCGTTATGCTTTTCCGACACAACAGCTGAAGGATAACCTCATGCAAACGGTAAAACTGAACAACGGTATCGACATGCCACTGCTGGGCTTTGGTGTTTTTCAGATGACGGATGCCGCCGAATGCGAGTACGCCGTTATTGATGCCATCAATACGGGTTATCGCCTGATTGATACCGTGGCCTCCTACCTGAACGAAACCCAGGTCGGCAACGCGCTGTGAGTTCAACGAGTCGATGTAACGCTAACTGAACTAACGGGCCGCAGTGAGCTAGAAGCGAAAGATTAGGATTTGGCTATTTTCTTGGCTTCCTTTTTCAGGAAGAATTATCATGTAGCATAACTTCTGTTAACCCAACTACTTCTCCGGTTATATTGGTCATATGCGTAAATTACAAAAACTAATTGCAACCCAATATACCAATTCTTCACCTCAATCCAATCTCCCTTCGACAGCGATACCCCGTATTGCATCAAAATGTCGAAATGATGAAGTTGCAGATGCACATATCCTCATAAAGCAGCTCAAAGCTGAGTTGGCAACAGTTCCTGAGTGGGATGGAGATACACAGGATGACATCTGGAGGACCATCGAACTGTTCAGAGCAATCTTGGCGAACGCCCCTGGCACAAAGCAGCCATTGCGAACTTGGCACGGTCCGCCTTGAGCGAAAAGCGGACGCTGGCATTCTTTATAAAAATTCGGTTTGTGTTGTTTTGCACTAGTTTAGAGACGAAAAATATTGCGTCGGTGATTTACCCAGCGCTTTTCTGAACATCGTAATAAACGCGCTGACCGAATCATATCCCAGCGTTCCGGCTACGCGCTGCACGGACTGACCTTCAGCCAGATGACTCAGGGCAATCATCAAATGCAGTTGCTGACGCCAGCGACCAAAGCTCATTCCTGTCGCCTCTTTTATCAGCCTGGCCAGCGATCGTTCGCTGGTGACCAGATGTGCAGCCCACTGCTTTAACGTTCGCCGATCATCAGGCTCATTAAAAAGTGCCTCCGCCATATTCCGGATTTTAGGATGATCGGATACGGGAAGATGGAGCGCTTCAACCGGCACATCTGGAATATGCTCCAGCAGCACCGCTGCGAGCCTGGTAGTTTTACTGTCAGGAGAATAAGCCTGTCCCTGCTCTGCCAGATACAGAACAAGCTCGCAGACCAGAGAAGTAATCGCCAGGGTACAGCAGATTTCCGGCATCGCTGCCGCGCCGGGTTCGATAAACAGAAAGCAGGTATCTGCATTCTTCGTGACCCGGCAACTGTGGGGGATTTCACCCGGAACCCAGACAGCATGTCCCGGTGGAACAAGCCACAGCGCATCCTCAACCTCACAGCTCACTGCACCGCGCAAAGAGATAATAAGTTGTCCCTTACGGTGAGCGTGCGGACTCTGACCTGCATACTCGCCTGACGATGATACATGCAGCGCGATAGCAGCCTGACTGAAAGCATCGGCATTAAACTCATCCGGTGAGGTCACCGGTTTTTTATTAACTGGCATGATTTAGTTATATGTTGTCAGGTTATCTATATTCTGTAACTCATGCGTCCTTTAAAGTCTCTCTTTTTACCAGAGAAAGCAAAATTTATGTCCCACACTACGAACAAGTGGTCTTCAATCATACTTGTGACCGGCATCCTTTTTATAGCTATCAACCTGCGTGTTCCTTTTACCGCTATCGCACCCGTTTTAGAGTCTATTCGCCATGATTTTGGACTAAGTATTACTGCCGTTGGGTTGCTTAACTCGCTGCCTTTACTGGCCTTTGCCGCCTTTTCACCGCTGAGCGCATCCATCTCACACAAGTACGGTCTTGAACGCACCCTTTTTGGTGCCCTGGCCGTGATTTCAGCGGGCATCCTGCTTCGCTCCACAGGCAGTGTCTGGGCGCTTTATGGCGGAACCACATTGATAGGTATCGGGATTGCCCTCGGCAATGTCCTGTTGCCTGGCCTTATCAAACGCGACTTTTCTGGCAACGTGGCTTCCGTGACGGGGGCATATTCCATCACCATGGGCGCGGCTGGTGCTATTGGTTCAGCCGTTGTCATTCCTCTGACGCAGAGCTGGGGCTGGAACATCGCGTTAGCCATGTTGGTTATTGCACCGCTGCTTGCGTTGCTTTTATGGTTGCCCCAGTTAAAGATGAAGCATCAGTTGCCAGCAGCGGGTGAGAAAAAAAGGGCGACCGTCGCGGTCTGGCGCTCGCCTCTGGCATGGCAGGTCACCTTGTTTATGGGCCTGAATGCGATGCCGTTTTATGTTGCTGTCGGCTGGCTGCCCGCCATTCTAACGGACAGTGGACTCTCCTCAGCCCAGGCCGGTGAAGTACACGGCATTCTTCAGCTGACCACCGCCATTCCCGGCCTGATTCTGGCGGCCACGCTGCGTCGCCTCAACGATCAGAAAGCAGCCGCTGCCGGCGTCAGCCTGTTAACCGCTGCGTCCTTTATCGGCATCCTGTACCTGCCGAATCTGGCGATGCTGTGGGCTGCTCTTCTCGGCTTCGGCTCGGGTGCCATTATGATGCTGGGCCTGACCTTCATCGGGCTACGTACCAAAAATGCCGGTGACGCTGCCGCGCTGTCAGGCATGGCGCAGAGCGTCGGTTATCTGATAGCGGCGATGGGTCCGCTGCTGCTGGGCAAAGTACAGGAGTTGTCCGGAGGCTGGACATTGCCATTACTGATGACCGCAGAAATCGCGGTCGCTGGTGCCTGCACAGGAATGGCGGCCGGACGAAATGCACACCTGGAACCGGCACAGCAGCTAGGCTGAATTTGCCGACACAGCAGGAGAGCGCTCTGTTCTCCTGCTGCGGATACTCTCCATTATCGTTCCCATAAATATCCCTGCTACTTAAGGCGACCTTTTACAGAGAAGACCGTTTTTGACCTGCGCCATCGTTAAAAAGCCCGGCGACCCAGTCAGCAAAAGCACGCACTGCAGGAGAGAGAAAACGCTGATGCGGATAGAGCATCGTCACCGGCACTGAAGGTGGCTGCCAGTCCGCCAGAACCTCGACCAGCTTGCCTTGCTGCAGATTCTCCGAAATCACATTCTCAGCAAGCTGCGCCAGCCCAAAACCCTCAAGACACAGTCTGATATAGAGTCCCGTTTCGTTAACGGCTGCGTCTCCTTCTACCGGAACGGAAAGCATCTCAGTGCCACGCGTAAAACGCAGTTCATTGGTCAGTCTTCCCGAACCGGAAAAGTAATGGATTGCCCGATGCTGTGACAACGCTTCCGGCGTCTCAGGGATACCGTACTCCCTGAGATAGTCCGGCGAGGCACAGGTCATCCAGCGAAACCGGCCAAGGGGACGGGCAACCAGCGTGGAGTCGGTTAATTCCCCGGTTCTGATGACGCAATCCACACCTTCCTGAACAAGATCAACCTGCCGGTCGCTGACGCCAATCATCAGATAAATATCCGGATAGAGCCGGTAAAAATCTTTCAGATTCGGCATGACGATAAAATGGGCGATCCCAGCGGGCATATCTATCCGCAGTCGCCCCTGGGGCCGCCTGACGGAATCGGTCAGGCTGGATTCCGTGTGTTCAATCAGTGAAAGGATTTCCCGGCACTGCGCAAGATACTGCAGGCCTTCAGGAGTGAGTCTGACCCGCCTCGTCGTCCGGTTAAGCAGACGCACCTGCAGGTATTTCTCCAGATTTTTAATCGTGCTGGTGACGGTGGAAGCTGGCAGTGACAGTGTCTCTGCTGCGCGCACAAAGCTTCCAGCTTCAGCAACCCTTATAAAAACCTGCATAGCCTGAATCCGATCCATCGTCCTGCTCCTGGGTAAAAGTGAGTCTGATTATTCGTGAATTATGAATTATGAAAACGCTTTAAGCATCTTTTTCAGGCTAATGACGTGGCGTATCGTTTCCCCATTAATCAGGAAAGAGGCAGGTTTAATGACCGACTACATCCGAAATATTGTTAACAATCAGAATGTCACTTCACAGGCTACGTTGATTCGTGGCGCGACGATACTGAGCATGGACGGGAACGTCGGTAACATTGAGCGCGGCGATATTCTCATCAACGGCTCAACGATTACCGCCGTGGGCCAGAACCTTTATGTGCCGGGTGCGCATGTCATTGATGCCACCAACATGATCGCCATGCCGGGAATGGTCGATTCTCATCGTCACGCATGGGAAGGACAGCTGCGCCGCATTAACCCAAACGCCACCTGCCTGGACGACTACAGCAACGCCACGCACTTCTCCTTCGCTAAATATTACCGTCCTGCCGATATCTATGTTGGCAACCTGCTGACGGCGCTGGGCGCTATTGACGCGGGCATCACCGCGATGATCGATAACTCGCACAACAGCCGAACCGCAGCGCATTCCGATGCCGCCGTCGAGGCCTTGCTTGATACCGGCATTCGTGCCATTCATGCTTCCGGCGCACCGGTAGCTGGCGAATGGGATAAAGCCCACTGGCCGGGAAACTGGCAGCGTCTGCAGGATAAGTATTTCACCGACAACCCTGAAAGCCTGGTCTCTCTCGCCGTCATGGCCCAGCTGGAGCCGGAGTTGTGGGCCGAGGCCCGCAGGCTGGGACTGTCGATTGTCACTGAGTTCTTTGGCGCTGAGATGGGGTCTGAACTTGAGTCGCTGCATCAGCAGGGGCTGCTGGGTCCGGACAATATTTTCAATCACTGCACGGCGCTGCCCGACCGGGGATGGAAAATTCTGCGGGAGGCCGGTGTCCGGGTGAACGTCTGCCCGCGCTCAGATTCGCACTATGGCATCGAAAGCGGCATGTTCGCCATTGAGGCCGCGCAGCGTCATGGCATCAACCCTGGCCTGAGCGTAGACAATGAAACGTCGTACAGCACCGATATGTTTATGGAGATGCGCGTCGCCTTTTACCTGCAGCGCGTGATGGGCATGCATCAGCAGCAGTGCTGCGATTCTGAACATGCGCTGAAAACGCTTCCGGCGGCGCAACTCCTTAAAGCCGCGACTCTTGATGGCGCTGCCTGTGCAGGGCTGCAGGACAAAGTGGGCAGCCTGACGCCAGGCAAACAAGCCGACCTGGTGTTGATTAGCGTCAGTGATCTCAATCTTTACCCGTCCAGCAATGCCTTTGGCACGGTGGTTCATGCCGCCGAGCGCAGCAACATCGACACCGTCATGATCGGCGGACGCATCGTTAAACAGAACGGTAAGGTGCTGGGCGTAGACAGCGCGCGACTACGTGCGGCGATTGATGAGTCGCGTGAGCACCTTTTTGCAGCCTCTGGCTACCAGCCTGACATTTTTGCTGACACCTTCCTGCCGCTGGTGCAGGCCGACTGACCAGGATGAAAAGCATGGGCATGATCTATTATGTAATCGCTTTTGCCGCAGGTCTGGGGATCACCCTGCAGACGACCCTGAACAGCCAGCTGGCAAAGGGACTGGGCGGCGACCCGGTCACTGCGGCGCTGTTTTCATTTACGGCGGGCGCGTTCAGTCTGGGGTTTTACGCGCTGCTGCGGGGTGGGTTGATGACATCGCTAGCGGCGATCCCGTCGCAACCCCTCTGGAGTCTGGTGGGCGGAATGATAGGCGCATGTGCCCTGTTCAGCTATGTCGTGCTTGCGCCGAAAATCGGGTTTTCAGCTCTGCTCGGGCTGGCGATTGTCGGACAGTTATTTTCCTCGCAGATGATTGATCATTTTGGCTTGCTGGGCGCTGTGCGGCGTCCGGTTTCGTTACTCAGGCTGGGGGGAATGGTTGTCATGCTGATCGGACTTGCCGTCATGCTTTTCGGCGATCGGCTCTCTGCACATTTTCTGCAGTAACTGCGTTATCCACTTTTACCCTCGTGCAGTACGACCTTTTATATCCGGAGGATTATCATGTTTTCAATTGCAGCTGAGGTCAGGAATACGCTCGGAGAGTGCCCGCTGTGGTGTGAAAGAACACGCAGACTCTATTGGACTGACATTGAATGCAGTGAACTGCTCGCCATAGAAGAAGGCAATGATGCTGTGATGCGCTGGTCGCTGCCAGAACGCCTTGGATCCTTTGCCCTGACCGAAAAGAGTAACATTCTGCTGATGGGACTCGCGTCCAGGCTGGCTTTCTATGATCTCAACACCGGTATTCTTACAACGGTGGCAGCCTCACCGGGAGAAACAGGCACCCGCACAGGTGACGGACGGTGCGACCGTGCCGGTAATTTTGTCTTTGGGACTATGGATGAAGGTTATCCCGTAAAAGTCATCGGTAAGTTTCATCGACTGAATGCTGCAACGCTGACCGTTGAAACGCTTGTGCTGCCCGAGGTCGCTATCCCGAACAGCATCTGTTTCAGCCCCGATGGTTGCACGATCTATTACAGCGACTCGATGCAGGGCAAAATATTCTGCTGCGATTATCCATCTCTTGACAACCTGCGTGTGTTCACCGAAATAGTAGGTAATGGCGCACCTGACGGCTCCTGCGTGGATGCGATGGGCTATTTATGGAATGCTGAATGGGGAGGGAATCGTATTGTTCGTTACAGTCCGGATGGGACCACAGACGCTATCCTGCCGTCCCCTGGTATACAGAGAACCTGTCCGACACTCGCCGGTGAGGGTTTTACCCGTCTCTATTGCACCACGGCTACAGTGGGACTCACTGCGCTGTCTGAATATGACGGTGCATTGCTCAAAGCTAAATCTGATCTCAGTCCCGGATTACCTGAAAACCGCTTTGCGGCACACACAGTTAAATGGTTTTGATACTGATAGAAATTTGGTAGTTCAGGCTCAAAGAAAACGTCCGCTTCTGGCACAGGGCTGCTGTTGCAGCCCTGACAACCTTAGACTTCAATCGACTCAGAGATCTCTAACGCATCATCGACTTCAATGCCCAGATATCGCACTGTGCTTTCCAGTTTCTTATGACCTAACAGAAGTTGGATGACCCGGAGATTCTTGGTCTTCTTGTATATCAGGTAAGGTTTTGTTCTTCTCATGGAGTGTGTGCTGTACAGCGAATCTTCTAGACCAAGCTTTCCTACCCATCCATGAAAAATACGGTTGTATTGCCGGGTTGAAATGTGTTGGCAAGAACCGACCCTAGATTGGAACAAGTAGTCTTTACTGTGAAGATTACCCAGCTTTATTAGCGCTGCAACTGCTTCTCTTGTCCCTTTGGTTATCTCAAATTGGACGGGGCTACCGGTTTTCTGTTGTAATACCGTTGCTCTGTTCGAAACAGAACTGCCATATGCAACATCTGATACTTTGAGTTTTACCAGATCACAGCCCCTGAGTTTACTGTCTAAGCCCATGTTGAACAGGGCTAAATCGCGCGTTTTGCCTTCCAGTTCAAGTCTAATTCGAATCCCCCAGATATGAGATATCTGAAGCGGTCTTTTTTGTCCGATGATACGGTCTTTGTTCCACGGTGACGTGTTCATGCTCAAACCTCCTGCAATGTGGGAGATTTAAGTATGATTGTCCCTCATGAGCGAGAAGCGGATATAATTAGCAGCCTTGGAGCTCAAATCCCTATGGTTCTCTAAAGATAATGGAGGATATAATTATAAAAATTTATTATAAAACATGGAGTAAGACTAATGAGTATCAATGTAAGAACAGCTCAACTTTCTGATATTGATGGTATGTTCGAAGTGAGAACATCGGTAATCGAGAATCATCTGAGTCGTGAAGAAATGCGGCAGATGGGGATTACCGAAAGCGTCGTGGCCGATATGATTGAGAAGAATCATTGCGCATGGGTTGCAACTGAAAACGACAAAATCATTGGTTTTACAATGATTTTGCCGGATGAAGGTTGTCTTTTTGCGGCCTTTGTTCTCCCGGAATATGAAGGCAGAGGTGTAGGTCGCAGGCTTGTTGTGCTAGCAGAGCAGGAATTATTCCAACATCATGAGATTGCTTGGCTGGAAACCGATAAAAATAGTCGCGCGGCGAAATTCTACATGCAACTGGGCTGGGGCAATGAAAAAAATATTAACGGCACTGATATCAAATTAGAAAAACGTCGCGGTATTTAAACCAATTCAACTTCCACCAATGTCCGCTTCTCCCACGCAGCAGAATTACGTGCTTGAATGGTCCGCTATGAGCTGTGAGTTCAACTGGTCGATGCAACGCTATCCTTAAACGAGGAGGACGTTGCCATGAAACGAAGAACGCGCATTAACTACACGCCGGAACAGAAAGCGATTATTTGGGACAGATATAAGCAAGGTGATTCCCTGCATGACATCGCCAGAATGTTCGACAGATATCACTCTTCTGTTATGCCCACCATCCATCAAACTGGTGGATATCGCCCCCTCACCCGAAACGGCACCGGCTGTCTCTTTCGCCTGACGAAAGGGAAGATATATCCAGAGGGCTGGTAGCAAAAATCAGCATCAGGGAGATCGCCAAAAAATTATCAAGAGCGCCCTCGACTATTAGCCGCGAGCTCCACAGACACGGAGGTTTAAAACAATATCGTGCAGCACATGCTGACAAAACAGCATGGGATAATGCCTTGCGGCCTAAACCCTGTAAGTTAATTGAATGCCCCGCATTATGTATAGTCATTGCAGAGAAAATGCATCAGGGCTGGTCGCCAGAACAAATCGCCGGTTGGTTGAAACGCTGTTATCCCGATAACCAGGAAATGCATGTGTCACACGAAACAATTTATAAAACGCTTTTTATACAAACCCGGGGAGCTTTAAAAAAAGAGCTGCAGCAGTGCCTCAGAAGCGGAAGAGCAGTACGTAAATCCAGAACGACATCGCTTAAAGGGAAGGGATTAGGCTCAATCCCGGATGCGATACCCATCAGCGAAAGGCCATCTGATGTTGCAGACAGAGCCATACCAGGTCACTGGGAGGGAGACCTGATACAGGGTTCTAAAAACTCATATATTGTCACGATGGTAGAACGCCATTCCCGCTTTGTTATGCTGGCCAAAATCAGTGACAACAAGACAGCCACAGTCATATCCGCACTCATTAAACAAGCCCAACAGTTACCTGTTGAACTGTATAAAGCATTAACCTGGGATCGAGGGGCTGAAATGACTAATCACACCCTTTTTACTATAGCGACAGACATTCAGGTTTATTTCTATGATCCTCAATCTCCTTGGCAACGTGGCTCAAATGAAAATACGAACAGATTGCTCAGGCAATATTTTCCAAAAGGAACTGACTTATCGGTTCACAACCAGCAAAGGCTAAACAGTGTTGCCAGACAGCTCAACGAGAGGCCGAGAAAAACACTAGACTATGAATCACACGCAGAGCGGTTCAATCAGTGTGTTGCATCCATCGGTTGAACTCACAGCTCATAGCGGACTTTGATTCCGCACCGGCTTGCCTGTGCTAATAATTGCGGTACCGAAAAGTAGTCCTATGTCAATTCAGAGTCCCCGGGCACGATTAGTTGCAACGTTGGGTAATATCCGGGGTTTGGCTATCTCGTTTTATCGGAGAGGCTTTTTCATTGAAGGCGATGTGTGAGCTACGAAACCATTCCGTTCATAAAAGGGGATCGCCTGCTGTCGGGCATCGAGGAACACGAAATTCATATCCCTGCTTTCTGATTCAGTGGTGGCAAAATCTAGCAGTTTTTTCCCTATGCCCGTACTTCTTGATGCCTCATCTACGACCAAATCATCAATATGGAGATGTGATCCTCTGGCCAGAGTATGAACGGGACGGAAGCCCATCAGGCCAAGCATTTTGTCATCACCAAATGCCCCAACAAGTTCATAACCGTTCATGGTCTGAATTCTGACGCTTTCGATAAATTTCTCTTTGGAAATATTCCGGAGCTGTGAAATCAGACTGTAAGCATGATCCCATTCAAGCGGCAGTAACTTTCTGATTGAGATGTCCATAGTGCCCTCATTTCCATGTAGGTTTCTAATTTTATAGGTGTATGAGCAATGATTCGCAACAAGGAATTATGTTCAGCGTATTGGAAAAATTCAGCTGTTCGCTCAAAGCTGACCGTCATGCCTGTTTTTTGAGTAGCTTTGAGCGAGGGGCGGACATCCTGCTGCCCTTAAAATCTTTTGATTGCATGTGAGCATGAGTTAATTTAGTATTTACTAAATTTAGATTATTCTAAAATAAAAAATGAAAGAGACTAGACAGTTCCAATTACAAGAAAGTGCCTCTCTGGCAACCACGCTGCTTAAATCGATGAGTAATAGCAATCGTCTGTTAATCCTCTGTGTCCTCATTGATAAACCAGGCACATCGTCGGGTGAGTTGGGGCAACTGACAGGCTTAACGCCTTCTGCAACCTCTCAACACCTGGCGAAAATGAAAGAAGATGGTTTGATTGAGTCAAAAAGGGTGGCGCAAAAAGTGAACTATTTCATCAAAAACAATGCGGTGAAAAAAGTTATCTCCACTTTAAAAGACATTTACTGTCCTGAGGATTTTTAAATGACACCAGAATCAGTATCGCCGCAAGAGGCAAAAAAGCTTGTTGAACAAGGCGCTGTGCTCATTGATATTAGAGACCACGCTGAATACTTGCGTGAGCACATACCGTATGCGTCCTCACTCCCACTTACTGCTATTACGGCAGGTAAAACGGTGGAAGGTGCAGAGCGACAGCCTGTCATTTTTCATTGCCTGGCAGGAATGCGTACGGTTCAAAATGCCAACGCACTTACGAAAGCAGCAAATCCTGCGCCGGTTTTACTGATGGCAGGCGGCATTAACGCCTGGAAGAGCGCCGGCCTCCCGACAATCGAAGACAAAAAGCAACCGTTGCCTATTATGAGACAAGTTCAGATTGTTGCAGGCACACTTATTCTTACAGGTGTTGTTTTGGGGTACACCGCTGATAGCAGGCTATTTCTTTTATCAGGCTTTGTAGGTGCAGGATTACTTTTTGCAGGTTTAAGTGGTTTATGTGGGATGGCGAATTTTTTGTTAAAAATGCCATGGAACAGACCTGCGAAATAGAAATTAATTTATGTCACTTCAATAAATCCAGAAGATATTTTTTATGTCCGCTCCTGGCACAAAGCAGACAGGCGCTGGCCAGCGTCCGCAAAGAGCGATAAACGGAAGTACGAAATTGTTCTCACCGCCAGGGGTGCATTACTAAAATCCCCGCGTGTTAATCAACGGGAACTGTTCAACCCACTAATTTGACGCTAATAATCTTGAGAGGTACAGTTAAATTTTATATGCGTCTCAAATATCAGGACGATTCGAATGGGTAAACTTAAACTAGTTAGTTTTGCAATAGGTGCTTTAGCGGTTGTGTTAGGGGCTAATGAATATTTTGCCATGCATCGTGGTCCTGAATGCAGCAATGTTAGTTTTGACGAAGCATCAAAACTCATTTCAAAAGATTTTTTAGGCGACAGAATGCTTCGTTGGCAGCAGGAGTCTGATAGACTAGGAACAAAATCACCTAAACTTAGCTTTGACCAAAAAAACACCAAAGTTACTGAGGTCTACCTAGTCCCATTTACAGCAGAAGGACCAAATGGAATAATTCATTACGATGCTATGTATACATGTAAGACTAATTCGATAGAGTATAGTAGTCGATAAAATTCCAAGATGCATTTCATTGCCCCATTAATCAGGGGCAATGGGCATAACCACCTATGTATTAACGAAAACCAGTTCCTTTGATATCTAACTGCCCCGGAATATGAATCGGGAATTCCTTACCAGAGAAGTGCGCAAGAACCGATGTAGAATATTCCCCGATTGGACCGCGATAGGTTGAAGGATTAGCATCGTATTTATCATCAAATGCTCTGACGACACCATTGTAGTTCCATGCGCCACTCGAAACAATAGTTAATACCCCCTCAGTTCGCATACTGATATTGCCTAAGTAAGCAGCTGGAATAATACCGTCAAGCATAGTGTTTCGATTAAAATTCCCGGCATCACCACTGATATTGAAGGTGCCCACAGCACCACTATTTACAATATTCATGACTGGTGTTATTTGATTAGGCTGAATACGTAATCCTACATCACTCAAGTTAACTGTCCGGGCAGCACCATTACCCCAAAGATAATGTGCCCAGGCGGTGATTGGTGTAGTGACGTCACCACTTAGTTGGCGTTGTTGAATAAATCGAACTTTTGGCCGTAGTTAGGATCAGATCACCACACTCCTGATCCTGCAGCGATATCACGTGGCAAAACAAAAGTTCAAAATCACCAACTGGGCCACCTACAACAAGGC
>Ga0302174_10000398_pt1 | contig 14417 bp, 14 predicted proteins | sample I_Fen_N3_2_FD_198789 | JGI IMG/M metagenome (GOLD analysis project Ga0302174, IMG submission 198789) | Peat permafrost microbial communities from Stordalen Mire near Abisko, Sweden - I_Fen_N3_2 | ecosystem: Environmental > Terrestrial > Soil > Wetlands > Permafrost | place: Sweden: Abisko... | reverse complement strand
CCGCGCCGCACGTTGCGCTGGAGCGTTTGTTCGACGGCGCTTTGCGTGGCTCGGCCCGGGACAACCTGACCGCCGTGGTAATCCGCCAATGACTGAACTCATGCGACCGCTCGACGACCTGCTGGTGAGCGAAGAGCAGGACCACAACCTGACCTACTTTGCGTTCGCCAAGCCCAATCAGGCCTCACCGGCGCTGGCGCCGACCCGGGCCAGCGTCGCCGAACTGCCCGACGTGCTCGGCGGTCGTTACCGCATCGAGCGCCTGCTCGGTGCCGGTGGCATGGGCGCGGTTTACCGCGCACGGGACTTGCTGAACGAACAGTTCGGCGATCCCGATCCTTACATCGCGCTGAAAATCCTCAGCGAAGAATTTGCTGAATCGCCGGACGCCAGTGCCTTGCTCTACAGCGAGTTCGCCCTGACCCGACGCCTGCGCCACGACAACGTGCTGCGCTTCCACACCTTTGAAGTCGACACCGACTGCCAGCGCGCCTTCATCACCATGGAACTCATGCGTGGGCTGACCCTGGACAAATTACTCTGCGAGCGGCCCACCGGCCTGCCGTGGAAAGAGTTGCGCGACATCGCGCTGCCGCTGCTCGACGCGCTGGCCTACGCCCACGCTCGCGGCGTGCTGCACGGCGACATGAAACCGAGCAACGTGATGCTCAGCGAGGAGGGCGTGCGCCTGTTCGACTTCGGCCTAGGCCAGGCCGAAGAGGGCATCCTGCCCGGCCTGCCACACCTGAGCCGCAGCCGCTTCAACGCCTGGACCCCCGGCTACGCCGCCCCCGAACTGCTCGAAGGCCAACCGTTGACCGCCAGCGCCGACGTCTACGGCGTCGCCTGCGTGCTCTACGAGCTGGCCGGCGGCAAACACCCGTTCCGCCGCTTGCCCTCAACCCAGGCCCGGGACGAACGCCTGGAGCGCGAACTGCGCATCCCCCGCAATCTTCCGAAACACTGCTGGCCAGCCTTGCGCAAAGCGCTGACCTTCAACGCGGCTGATCGAACGATCACCGCTGCCCAATTGCGTGACGCCTTGGGCGCCACTTCGTCTTTGCTGCAACGCCTGCGACTGCGGGCGTAACGGATGACTACCGAACAGGGAGCTAGCCATGTTCAACCCAGCTAACGAAACCCACTTCAGCCTCAAAGTCGAAGACTACGAAGGCGACCTGCAAGTGCTGTCGTTCAGCGGCACCGAAGGCATCAGCCAGCCGTATCGCTTCGACCTCGAACTGGTCAGCGAAAACCCGGACCTGGACCTGGAAAAACTGCTGCACAAACAGGCCTTCCTCGCGCTGGACGCCAACGGCAGCGGCGTCCACGGCCAGATCTACCGCGTGGCGCAAGGCGATGCGGGCAAACGCCTGACCCGCTACAAAATCTCCCTGGTGCCGCAACTGCAATACCTGCATCACCGTACGAATCAGCGCATCTACCAACAGATGTCCGCGCCGAAAATCATCGCGCTGATCCTCGACGAACACGGGATCAAGGCCAACGCCTACAGCTTCCAGCTCAGCGAAACCTGCCCGGACCGCGACTACTGCGTGCAGTACGACGAAACCGACCTGCATTTTGTGCAGCGCTTATGCGAAGAAGAAGGCATTCACTACCACTTCCAGCACAGCGAAAAGGCTCATCTGTTGGTGTTCGGCGACGACCAGACCGTGTTCCCGAAACTCGGCCAGCCCACCGCGTATGTGCAGGGCAGCGGCATGGTTGCGGATGAGCCGGTGATCAAAGGCTTCAAGCTGCGTTTGGAGACGCGCACCAGCCGCACGACTCGTCGCGACTACGACTTTGAAAAACCACGCCTGCAACTGGAGTCCGCCTACAAACCCGACGGCGAAAGCACCGAGCCAGACCTGGAAGACTACGACTACCCGGGCCGCTTCATCGACCGCACGCGGGGCAAGTTTCTTAGCCAGAGAGCGTTGGAACGCCACCGCGCCGACTACCAGCAAGCCGAAGGTCGCGGCGACCAAACCACACTGGTCAGCGGCCACTTCCTCGAAATGTCCGACCACCCGCGCACCGAGTGGAACGACCTCTGGCTGCTCACCGAAATCTTCCACGAAGGCAAACAACCGCAAGTCCTCGAAGAGTCGGTGACCAGCGACACCACCGACAACAAAGACGACTTTCACCAGGGCTACCGCAACCGCTTCCTGGCCACGCCATGGAGCGTGTTCTACCGCCCAGCCCTCGAACACCCGAAACCCCGCGTCCTCGGCAGCCAAACCGCCATGGTCACCGGCCCCAAAGGTGAAGAAATCCACTGCGACCAGTACGGCCGCATCAAAGTGCAATTTCACTGGGACCGCGAAGGCCAGGCCGACGATAAAACCAGTTGCTGGATGCGCGTCTCCAGCTCCTGGGCCGGTGACCGCTACGGCGCCATCGCCATCCCGCGCATCGGCATGGAAGTGCTGGTGACCTTCCTCGAAGGCGATCCCGATCAACCGCTGGTGACCGGGTGCCTGTACCACAAGGAAAACCAGGTTCCCTACGAACTGCCGGCCAACAAAACCCGCACCGTGTTCAAAACCCTGAGTTCGCCGGGCGGCGGCGGGTTCAATGAACTGCGGATTGAAGACAAAAAAGGTGCGGAACAAATCTTCATCCATGCCCAACGGGATTGGGATGAAAACATTGAGCATGACCAGAAGATCCGCGTGGGGAATGAGCGCCACGACACGGTGGTGAAGAACGCCTACACCGAGTTGAAGGCGGAAGAGCATCGGACGACGATTGCGGATCGGAAGACTGAGACGCGGATGGATGACCACCTGACGATTGGGCAGAACCAGCATGTGAAGCTGGGGACTGCGCAGCTGACTAGTGTCGGGAAAGAGATACATCTGAAGGCTGGGGACAAGATTGTTATTGAGGCTGGGATGGAGCTTACGGTTAAGGCCGGTGGGAGCTTTATCAAGCTGGATGCCGGTGGGATTACGGTTGTTGGGCCGGTGATCAAGATTAATGCCGGTGGTTCCGCGGGGAGTGGGACAGGGATCGGGATTAAACCGCCAGTGCTGCCGGGGGCTGCGGATCAGGATAAGGCGGGGAGTTTGATGGATCAGGCGTTGATGAATGCGCCGCCTGAGAAGGTTAAACCGAAGGCTTTTTTTGTGTTTTCTGAGTGATCGACATGAATGCCGTTTTGAAGAAAAGAAATCGCTTCGTTGCTGTGGTTTTTACCGCGTCAGTGCTGAGCCTGTTTCATGGAAGCGTTTATGCGGATGAGTGTCCGTCAGAAGACTTCACCCAATTTCTGCCAGCGTTCTCTGCGAATGCTGAATCTCAACAACGTCTGACTGCAATGACTGTGAAATCGCTGGTTTTAAAACCTGCAGGAGAGCACGGGGCTTTTGAACCAAAAACGACCGGAGTTAACAGCTCCACTTTGGTGTTTCCACTGATGGCGCCAGTAGCTACAGACAAGACAGAAGGTGTCGAAGTAGAAGCAATCGACGACAGTCACTTCAATGTTGTGGATAAACGTGCGGGAAACAGCAACATCAAGATCTTCAACTTCTCACGCCAGGCGTGCTGGGTGCTTGAGGGGGTTGAAGACTGGTCGATCAGTGAGAAAGATCTGGTGGTTGCGAGCAATCCCCGTATGAGCGAGGCAGAGAGTTTTTGCTTTCAACGTGCGGAAGCCTTTAGAGGGCTGGGGGGACTGGAGCAGTACCGGCTGACGGGTGAGTTTTTTGTGGCCTCACTGGAAAACTATCTGTGTGCTGCCGCTTCCGGTGATCCTAAGGCCAGTTTGAATGCTGCAAGTATAAGTCTTTCAGGTATGGCTCCGCAGTTGGAAACCGAGAAGGTTGAGGGGCTATTCAAGGCTGCGGCGACCACTTTGCCAGAGGGGGCAATGAGCCTTTCGTTGTTTTACTGCCAAGGTAATAATATTTCCTCACAGGGCCCCTGCCAGCACCCAGCTCAGGCTGAAGAAGCACTGACCCAAGCTGCGCGTATGGGAAGTGCCTTTGCGATAAACTCACTCGGGCGAGTATTTGAAACTGGGGAGTTGGTGACAAAGGACATGTCCAGGGCTGTTGCTTGCTATCAACTTGCTGCCAAACAAGGTAGCAAAGGGTCTATCGCACATTTGAAACGTTTGAATATGCAACCTGCTGAAGCTCTTGAAGCCAGCTATTGCTATTAAATAATGCAGGAAGCAGAAATGACAGAGCCACTTGATTTATCGGGGAACTATACAAACGCTCATTATAGTTATAAGGAGGGCGGGAATGGATTTACGGTAGAGAACGGCAAAAAAATAATCGATTGTTCCCATATGGTTAATTTGTTGCTTACCGGTGCCGGGTACCAAGTTCCGTATCAGAACACTGCTTCACTAAATGGGGCAGGTGCTCTTCAATACTATGATGAAGTCAGTCCCGCTAACGTAAAAAAAGGAGATATTGCTCTCTGGATAAATGCAATTTCTAACCATGACAATAAGACGTTGAATCACACGGGCATTATTGAGTCTTATGACAGCACAATTGACTCTGAAGTTGGCAGGTTTTTTGGCGCACAAAGTTCTGGTCTAGGAACTGCTGACGTAGGTGTTTTTAGTAAAAGCTATTTTTGGCCTGTTCCTACAAAATTCCTGCGGGTTAAGGAGTCGATGAGGACAGGGGGCGCGACCCCAGCTGCTGCGCCCGCTCCCGTCCCTGCACCGGTAGCTTCGCCAATAATTAACTTCCAATATCCAATCAGGAAGGCCGATGGAAAACAGTTCACTAATGCTGATGAAGTCTATAAAGCAATTGAAAGTGAAAAGTCCGGCCATTATCTGTTGGGTAGCAATAAGTTTTGGCATGGCGGTATCCACATCTCCGATAAAAGTGCTCCGCAGTGTGTATTGAATGAGCCAGTGCGCTGCATAGCAGATGGAGAAGTCGTTGCCTACCGACTGAATAAAGATTATCCCGAGTCAACCTTTGGGGACGGCGATACAGCGAAAAAATTGAAGTATTCCAATTCCTTCTGTCTAGTACGCCACGAGTATAAGTCGGCACCTAACCCGGAAGAGGGGCCCAATAAGGGTAAGCAGAATAAGCTGACTTTCTTCAGCCTATACATGCACTTGTTACCCTATGATCGCTACCCATTGGCGCCAGATGAGACTCCGAAACCTTTAGTGACCATGAATTTTGGTGACTTCAAGGGTTACGACAAGGCACCTTGGATACCAGGATCGGTTTCTTACGGCTTAATAAAAAAGGGTACGAAGTTAGAAATACTTGATCAGGCTGTTAATGGAACAAAGACATATGCCAAGGGCAAAATTCTGATTGGATCAGTCAAAAACGGTTCACACAAAACACGAAACGTTGGAGATGAGGTCTGGTTCGCCTATAAGGAGAACGACGCTCCCTATCTAAACTCGCAAGATAAGGCGATCTGGACTGCGGACAAGGTCCGGGAACGACTGAGGCCCAATTATTGGCAGGGAAAGGTTAAAGCCACTGCAGCCAATAAGCTTGACCTTTACGAAGCCCCCGCTGCGCCCCAAAACGGTCAGCCTGTAGGGGCCCGAAGCGGAAACAAGCAGCTCATTCCTACCAGCGTCGTTGAGTTTGATAGCAAAGAAGTACTGAATCTCATCGTTGAAGGAAAACTTCGGCGGATGGCGAAATGCACTATGGTCAGTGGCGGCTTAGCTGCCGCGGGATCTGTACCGGAGAGTTTTTGGACCTGTATAGAAAATAGTTCCGATTACCACATGGTCGACTGGACGTCGTTGATACCTTCCAGTTTCGATTCGGTTGAATCGGCGAGCACCGGAATCAAGGCTGGCGACCCGATTGGGTATCTTGGCAAAACTGAAAACGTTCTTGATGAGTCGGGCGTGACAGATAGTAAATATCAGGTCCATATCGAAATATTCACCTCCGAAGCCGACGTCAAAGATTTCCTCGATAACCTCGCCGGATTGAAAACAGGCAAGCAATATTTGCATTTGCCAATCGGAACCAAGCTCAACAACAAAGCACCTGCCATTGGCACCGCCGAGCCTCTAAAGAAAGAGCACGCGATAGAGTTGACTAAAGCGCCGCTTATTAAAGAGGGCTCCGATGATTGGTACGAAGTTCGTGTGGTTGGGGAGGACTTACCAATCTCTGGGCTGATCAAAAAATCGGAAGCTGTAATTATTACTCAGCACGATTGGACGAAATTGGGCTTTCACGTAGTTGAAGAATCCAATGCCAGTGCTGATGGCTTTCTTGATCCAGAAGACATGCCGCAGTTTTTTAAGGATCTATTTAAAAAAATTGATAAAGACGGAAATGGTGACATTGACCCCGCTGAACTCACTGATGCGCTAAAAAATGCTGACACAAGAGATCAATGGTCAAAGCTTATCGCTCGTCATCCAACCGAGTGGAAGTTTAAATCCGATAATTCCAAGTGGAGTCGGCTGGACAAAATATTGGAAGTCGCTCCAAAATCTTTGATGCATGAAAAGGAACGAATAGATAATTACGTTTTTTGGGAGGAACCTGCTGTCAAATCTCTCATGAGTACAGATTTGGTTAACCATTTTCATCCTATTAGTTTTGTGAGTAACTTTCTCGTATTCGATGAAGATAATGATCTGAAGTGGTTAAAAGTTGAAAATGGGCAGTTGACTTTTAATGCAGAGGGAAATGACTTGGAAAACCCCGCAGATCCATTGCATCAGTACTTCAGCCGAAAAGTACATTGGCCTGGAAGTGTCTCTGGGGTGACAATCGGTAGAGGATACGATTTAGGGCAAAGACCAAATCCTGAAACTGATCTTGCCGCTGTGGGTGTAGCTGAGCCTTTGTTCAGCTGGCTCATAGGAGCAAAAGGCTTGAGTGGTGCCGCAGCTAGGAACTATTTGAATAGTGCAAGTCCAGAAATCAGGAAAACATTTATAACGAGGAAGCAGCAGTATCAATTGTTTATCACGGTTTATGAGTTTATGAAAAGTGAAGTTATACGGATCTCGGGTAAAAATACAGTGACTACGTTGTATGGTAATTTGAATTGGGACGCAACTGATCCTAAAATTCAGGATATGGCGATAGACTTGATATATAGGGGGGATTATACGGGGGATGCAAGGGCGCTTATTCAGAGGCATATGACTGATAATAACTTGTCCGCATTTTCAAATGTAATAAATGATCAGTCAAAATGGTCAAATGTTCCAGCACAGCGATTTAATGATCGTGTTGATTATCTGAGGTGAGAGATGAGTTTTTTTAAGTTTTTTCCTGTGGTCTTTATTCTTTTCATAGGTGGAGCTACCGCGGCCAATGATATCGGATCTGTTTCTGAAGTCGGGGCAGGTCGAGTGGGCGCTCATGTCGTTAGGTATGTAAAGACGTTTAATGACAGTTGTCTTGAGGTTCAAGTTGTCAGTCCCGATAATAATTGGAAAATTCTGTCTGCTTCGAATTTTTGTAGTTTTGAGGGTAAGTCTTTCGATTCGGATTATGCTGATGCCGGGTTCGACAATATCTCTGTAAAAAATGATGGTGTTCATTTGACACTTAGTACCACACCACTTAGGCCCACCGGCGAGGAGCGAAGATTATGTAACATTCCTGTCGAAGGAACTACTATCAAAGAATTGAAGTGCTCTGAAGCTAGTAAATAATGGACTTAAAAAGGGACAGATTTATTTGTTTGGCCGCGCCGGTTGTGAGCAAAAAAATCTGGCTGATTTTAAGTTTTTAGATTTAAGAGCGATGATTTGGGAGCGAAGGATATATCTCGAGCATTGGTCTGTTATCAGTTGTCCGCTGAAAAAGGTCGCCCGCAGGGTAGCGAAGGTGTGAAGCGTTTGGTTTCGCAAGACGCAGCCATACAGGCCAGTCGCTGCCTGTAAATTTCGTGGCGCAGCTATAAACCTTGAAGAAGGGGACATTAAGTCCCCTTCGTACTTTTACTATGCGGCGGCCCGGTGTCCCCCGGGATCAGGCGAATCAATTTGATCCAGCGCTCGTTCCACCATCAGATGCACCCCATCCGCCAATCGACTCAGCGCCAAGGCAACCGAACGCCTTGTGCCTTCCACGTCGTCCGCCAGATCCGCCGCGATGGCGCTGATGGACAGCAGGTCTTCGGACGCATTGGCCAAGAGGGTTTCGGTGTGGAGGTCGAGGTTAGCGTTGAACAGGGCACCTTTGCGGCGCTTGGGTTTGGGTTTCGCGTCGGGGTTTGGGCCGAGGTGGTAGTCGAGGGCGCGTTCGGCGGCTTCGTGGAGTTTTTTCGAATCGAGGGATTCGTAGGGGGATGTGGATAAGTTGTCGGGTGGGTTAGGTGTGTGCTTGATCATAGATGTAACTCCGCTATTTAAGGAGCTGACACCATTTCGCTCGCACTTCGAAGAGGTGGCAGCTGTGCATAGGTGTGCAAGACCGGCGGAGTTACACCCGGCAGACCCGAAGGCCTCCCATACACAGCAGCCATAACGATTCGCGAGCATAGGAAAACACTCGATGAAATGCCATAACCAAATTGTGTACTCCGTCGGACTTGCACGTCCGAATCACCGATTTTGCGGTGACGAAAACAGGTTATCGGTGATCGCAAACCTCGCCTAGTTCATGAACACCCCGGCGTATTGAAGGAAATGTCCGAGAGGATTGCGGGCATTAAGATCAAAAGATCGCAGCCTGCGGCAGCTCCTACAGATCGGCGTTTTCCGTCAGGCAAATCGCGGATTTATTTCCGATCGCCAACGGCCCTGCGGCCATAAACCCTTTAGACTTGCCCCCCCTCAAGGAAGACCTCAGGACACGGAATGCCAGTCCCGTCAAACACGCTCCGCAAAGCCCTGGTCGCTTGGCTGTCCGCCGCCGCCCTGGTGCATCTGTTCGTCAGCATCATCCTGACCTGGATCGGCCCTTCGGGATGGCTCGACGTCTACCTGCAAAACGTCGACTACGCCTTCTGGACGGACTTGCCACCGCGCGCCGCCCGCGAGCAACAACTCTGGTGGCTTGCCGTGTTCGGCGCCACGCTGCAAAGCTATTCCCTCTACATGTTCGCCCTCGTGCGCATCGGCAATCGCCTGAAAACCCCGATGGCGTGGGGCTGGTTGATCGCCGGCATCGTGCTGTGGGCACCGCAGGACATGTGGTTTTCCCTGACGGCGCAGCTGTGGGTAAACCTGTGGATCGACGGCTTCGCGCTGCTGACTTTATTGCCGCCGCTGTTCTGGCTCTATCGCCACGACCGCCGTAATGCCCCTTCAAACAACCCACCGAGCGACGCCGACCATGCCTGATTTTTCTCTGCTGGATTGGGCGGTCGCGCTGCTGATTGCCCAGGCGATTCTGGGTGCGCTGGATACCCTTTATCACCACGAACTGACCGTCGCGCTGCCGTATCGACGTTGCTGGGGAGTTGCGCAAGCCTTCGGCGGTACTGCCTCAAGTCGATATGGCGTGGCTGGGGTGTGAGGGGTTGTATCGCGATGGTGAACTGACGTTGGTGAAGTAGTTTTTTGATGAAAAGGAATTCTCTTGTGACTGGTTTGAAGCGTGGGTGCCTGGCGCTGTTGGCGCTGGTGATGTCGTCGGCTGCGTTCGCGGCTGAGTCGGGTGCGGTGCAATGCCCCAGCGTCAATTTTGCGGAGTTCATCACCGCGTTTACGGCGAATGTGGACACTCAGCCAGCCTTTGTCGCTTCGCCGGTGATGGAGCTGTCGGTGATCCCCACCGGGTCGAAACCCCGGGTGGTGCAACGGCAGGTGCCGACGCTGGCGCCGCGATCGTTGGTCGAACTGTCTGCGGATTACATCGCACAATCCGGGCTGAGCCTGGAGGTTCAACTACCCAACTATGTGTTCGTTCGCGACCGCAAAGGCGAAGTGCTGAAGATCTTCACGTTCAAGTTCGGCGACTGCTGGAAATTGGTGCGGGTCGAAGACTGGTCACTGGAAAAAGTGCTGTCCGCGCAACAAGGGGAACTGCGCGTTGCGCCGGGAGCCCGCGCCCTCAAGCGAGGCGCGCTGTATGACGCGCTGACGAACGAGTCGGGGTATCCGGCCGACGTGCAATTGTATGTTTCGGCCTTGGACAGTTACTTGGACGGTGCCGCTCAGGGTAACGACCAGGCGGCGTATTCCGCCGCGTCGATCAGCCTGTCGGGGCAGGCGCCGCGTCTGGACAACAGCAAAATCATCGAACTTTACACGCAAGGTTCCAGAACACTCGCGCAGGCCAGTCACGCGTTGTCCGGGTTCTATTGCGATGAAGGCGAATATGGCGACCCGCGCCCTTGCGCCGACCCGGCAAAATCCCTGGCGGCGCTGAAAAGGTCCGCTGCACAAGGTGCGCCCTATGCGCTCAACGATCTGGGCAGCGTTTTTCAACGTGGCACGTTGGGTATTCAGGATTCGCAACGGGCATTGGCCTGTTACCTGGCGGCGGCGAACAAGGGGCAGGAAGATTCGCGCAGCAACGCCGAGCAGTTGACCGCTCAAGGCATCACGGTTGACCCGGCCAAGCCGTGCCTGTCGCAAGCACCTGTGGAGGAGCCCAAGGCAATGGCCTGTCCCTCGCAGGATTTCTCGGCGTTTTTAGCCGACTTCGCGCAAAGCCCCGACCTTCAAAAGGCTTTCACCCGCGTCCCGATGAAGAAGCAGATCACGGTGGATGCCGAACCGGAGCCGAAGCAGGTCAGTACGTTGCTGGATCGCAGCGAACTGGTGTTCCCGCTGATCCCCGAGGCGAAAGCGCGTGAGGCGAATGGGCTGACGCTAGAGATCGTGGATAAGAGCGACACATCAGCAACGGTGAAACTGCAAAAACCTGACACCGGTTATCAAGTCATCTACCGGTTCAGTTTTGAGGGTTGCTGGTCACTGGATGAAGTGCAGGATTTCTCTATTTGAATGCCGGGCTTATTTCAAAGGACTTGAAAGTGAAAAGAGTGCTGCTGTTAGTCATGGGGCTGCTGCCGATGGCGGCTCACAGCGAGGTCATGTCGGAGGACATGTGTTTTGACATGGGTGACGCGGGCTCGGTGAAGTTCGAGTTTCGGACTTACTACGACGAAACGAACAAATGGCACGGCGGGTTTGTTAAGTACGCTTCCTCCGGTGTGGCGATTGCGTTGGTGTTAACCGATGTCCAGGCTGAAGAGGTCAGTCCGGACAGGCCATGGCTGACAACTCGGACGTGGTCCGAGGTGTCGGACGGCAAGGTGACCGGTGAATACGAAATGGTGAGCCAGGGCGGGATGGTCGTTTCGATGAACTACACGAAGAAGTCGAACGGTAAGGCGTACGGGTTTCTTTATTCCAGTACCGACGTCTCTTCGGAGAACGGTTGCCAATGGGAACAGTGAATCTATTCAGGAGTTACAGCGTGAAAGGACTTTCGATGTTGATGGGCAGCTTCCTGACGATGGCCGCCGCCCAGTGTTTCGCCGCTGATCCCACTTTCGAAGACTTCCCCGTTACCGAGGTTTTTAGCGGTCCAAACCACGCTTTGGTCCCGCAGGAAAACAGCAACCAATGGATGGATGAAGCGCGATCACAAGCGCTGGCCAGCAAGGTCAATTTCGCCGGGCACTACGTGCTGCACAAGGTGGGCTGTGGCGGCAGCACGATGTGTGTCGAGTTGCTGGACGCGCAGACCGGAGACGTCGCGACGGGCCTGCCCAATGCCTACGACGGCAACTTGTTGGACCTGACGTACAAGCCCGACAGCAACTTGATCATCGTTTCCGGCATTACTGCTGACACTGAAGAAGATATGAAGGGCAAACGCCTGAAGAGCCGTGATCGGGTTCGTTATTACGAATTTGTGAACAACGAATTTCGGTTGTTGAAAATCACCGACTCTTAATAAAAACAACGGAGTTGTCTTTGAAAAAGTTAGCGATGCTGATGTTGCTGGCCTTCCCCGTATTCGCTCACAGCGAAGTGGAAACGGACATTACCTGTTTTCGATCTCAGGAAGGCACGGACATAAAACTGGAGTTCAGGCTCTACAGTGATCGGGCCGCCAAGTGGAGTGGGGCGGCGGTCAAGTATGGGACGTCCAAAGAGTCGATCCCGCTGGTATTAAAAAGTACCGAGCAAGAAGAGTCGTCCGACGGCAGGCCTTTTCAATCCGCCACGACCACCACGTGGGTCGAGATCGTTGGCGGCGCAATCACGGGTGAATACGTCATGGTCCGCCAAGGGGCGCTGATGTACGGCTTGGTGTACACCAATGCCAAAAGCAAGAAACACTATGGGTTTGAGCATCACCCGCAGATCGAGTCTTCTCCTGAGACGGGGTGCCAGTGGTGAGGCTATGTGCATTCCGTAAGTTGAAGTTTTCGACTCTCTTACTAGTGATCGGCTGTTCAAGTGCGTGGGCCGCGCCTCAAGTGCTCAAGGAGATACCGGCCAACTTATTGGGCGATGCCTCGCGTCAAAAAGTGTTTGTACTGACGGGCGATGCTGACGAGGCTTATCACCGACTGTTGATCTCGCCGGAGCAAGGCACCAGCGATGACATCCTTCTGGATACGTCCACGGCATTGCCGCTGATCAAGAGCCAGTATTCGTCGGCCATGAGCGATATCTTCAGCGTCAACATCATCAACAACCCGGCAGGCGTGCTTAAGGTCATCGATGTGCAAGGTGAGTCCGTGTCGGTCAAACAGTCTTCTGCCGAAGCCGGGAATGCTCTTGTGCTGATCAGCAGCGAAGAAGATAACGCCGTGTATAACTTCAACCTGGTGTTTCGCTACAACAAAAGCTCCAGACAATTTGAGCTGAAAAACGTATTGCAGGTAACGAATAACGAGTCCTGTGATCACTCGATTATCAGTGTTCGAGAAGTACCTCTAGGCCTGATCGGTGAAATGTCTTTGGCGTCTTTCGATGGCCGCAAGGTGTTTGAGCAGTTGTCTGACTTGCACCCTAAATCTGCCGACTACAAGAAATTGATGATGGCGGACGTCGTGGAACAGCTCGACAAGGCGTTGGCGCTGTATCGAAAAGGGCAGGCCGAGGCAGTCTCGGAAGTGATGGGAAGCTTCCTGATGTACGACAACGCAGGCCAATGCGATCCAGAGCGCTACATCACTTCAAAGTATGACTTCCCTCAGTTACCCGGCTGGTCTAACGACTTAGGCTTTCTTTTCGGTGAGACCGGTTATTACGAAGAGTCCGTCGAGTTGTTGAGCGCAGTGATCGCCCGGAACCCGACCCGAACCGTGGCCTATTTGAACCTCGCGGACAGTTACTGGGGCTTGAAGAATAAAGCGCTGGCGGCACAGGCCTACAAGCAGTATGCGTCGTTGATGACCGACGGGGGGAAGGCGTCGAAGATGCCTGCGCGAGTGGTCGAGCGCAGCAATTGAGTGGTGGAGCGAGGGTATGGAAAGATCAAAAGATCGCAGCCTTCGGCAGCTCCTACAGGGGTTGTTCCGGGAGGTGAATAGCGTGACTTGGTAGTCATTGGCGTCAAAAACTACTTCATCTTCTTCTAACGCAGCCCGATAGTGTTGTTATCGCTTTAAGCCGCTACACTGCGCCGGCCGTTCATTTCTTTTGAGGCTGTGCGCATGAAATTTCGTTTTCTTTTGTGGATGCTGGGTTTGTTGATGGGTAAGGCCAGTCGGACTAATCCTGCATTTCAACAGCAGTTGGGTGACAAGGAATTGGTGTTTCAACTACAGACTCTGGACGGGAAAGTGGCGCGGCATTTCTTTGTGAAGAATCAGCGCATCACCAGTAAGTCCGGTGTGTACGCCGAGCCGGCGTTTGCGATTGCCTTTAAAGACGCGGCGTATGGCTTTGCGACGATGCAGGCGAAGAACAAGCAGTTGGCGTTTATGACGGGGATTCAGGACAAGTCGATTCAGATCAAGGGCAACCCGGCGCTGGTGATCTGGTTCCAGGGGTTGACCAAGTATTTGAAGCCGAGGAAGGCCAAGCCTAAGGCTTGAGGTCTGTCAGGTAGACCGAGGTGTATTCATCGCGGGCAAGCCTTGCTCCTACAGGGTTTCGATGATCCCTGTAGGAGCGAGGCTTGACCGCGAAGCTTTTAGGCTTGGCTGAATTGCGAAGCCAGTTCCCGCAGCAGCACTTCCGCCTCAAGCACTTTGCTGACCACATCATTGGCCTTGTCGCGCGTCAGGCCTACGCGTTCCAGCAGCGCGTCCGGGATGTCTTCGTCCGGGCCGGAGCCGATGCCACGGCTTCGCAGCAAACGCACCGCCAGGCACACAAGATTCGGGTACTCGGCATACGCGCCGTCATAGCTCGGATCGTGCTGGAAGCGCAGCGCCGTGGCGAGTTCGTCCGGCATGTCCCAATAACGCATCAGCCATGAGCCGATCTGTTCGCGGCTGATGCCCAGCAGATGTTGTTCAACATAGCTGTGGCACAGGTGCGGGTTGACCTCCAG
>Ga0302174_10000397_pt1 | contig 14436 bp, 10 predicted proteins | sample I_Fen_N3_2_FD_198789 | JGI IMG/M metagenome (GOLD analysis project Ga0302174, IMG submission 198789) | Peat permafrost microbial communities from Stordalen Mire near Abisko, Sweden - I_Fen_N3_2 | ecosystem: Environmental > Terrestrial > Soil > Wetlands > Permafrost | place: Sweden: Abisko... | reverse complement strand
TAGCCGACATCAGTTTTGGTAATGTGAAAAACCACACGCAATTGCATGCCACCGGCTTTGAGTAGGCCGTTCCATTCGCCGGTAATATCTTGGCAAAAAGTTACTATGGATGAGATCAGGAATAAATTGATTAAAAATTTTCTTTTCATTTTGGCGGTTTATTTAGTTGCAGTTCATTTTGTCTTCGATTTTAGTTTCTCAAATGTTTCAATGGTTGCCTGACGGTCTTTTAAATTGAAATAAATTACCTGACCATTTTTTAATACCAATTGAACAAAGGGCGAAACGCTGAAATTTATAAATAAATTGACACTACCAATATTCGTTAGCCTGAAATGCCCTTTACAAACGTTTCCAGATGCAAAACCATTTGTCCTCATTTCTATGTTAGGCATTCGGCTGGTAGTATCAATGGTGGAAATATCGCTGTAACTGACAGAAAATCCATATTCACCACTAATTTCGAACTGAGTTTCTTTCATGTTTATTTTTGTTGGCAGAGAGTCATAATAAATATTACCCCCAGCAATAGCACCTACTATCGCTATCAGTATAATGGTATTTCTAGTTTTAGATTGAATTTTATATTCAGGTTTATCATCTTCCGATTCCAATTCTGTACCAATTAAGTCCTTTATTACTTCGGTTATTTCATCAGGTCTGTCTGTTCCTATACGTATAACCTTGGTACTGTCTTTAAATCTCAATTCAATGGCTTTTAAACCGGAGACATTATACAACCAGCCATTTGGCAATTTACGAATACCCACTCCGTAAATCCATAAGTTTTTTACAGGTTTACACGATTTTATTTCTGATATTTCGTAAGATTTACCTAAAAGACCGATTCCCAGCTTAAATGAAACAGTTGTGTTATCAACAATAATTGTCAGCTTATAGAAAGTAAGCAGGCAAACCGTAAAAATCAAAACAAGAACTGCATACAGGTATGTTTTCTGATCTGCTGAAAATCCATGATTGATAAGTGAAATTGCAAATACGATTAATAATACACACAGTATTATAACTGTAAATGTCCCAAATTGAGTGATTTTTTTTGATTCCATATACTTTCGAATAAGGAGAATTTGTGAAAATATTTTTTACTGCATAGCGTAAAAAGCAAAACTGGCCAGCCAGTGACTTCCGCCGTAATTGTCGTTTGTTATTTCGGGTAGGGCATTTTTGATAAAGGTATCAGCAGTAGATTTAAATAACTTCGATTTGCTATCGTTAGCAGGTAATGCACAGGCAATACCCTTCATGCACCAGGCTCTGCTGAACGATAATCCGACGAGATGTACGGTTTGGTAATCGCTTTTATCGCTTACTATAGGCTGTGTTATCAGTCGGGCAATGCTGCGTTTGTCATAGTAGTTATTGAACCACTTTGAAAATTCCTGTTTGTTGAGTACACGTCGCATCAGGTCGGCCACTTCGAGCGAAGGGCTGAAGAAATCACTTCCGTCCGGTTCGAAATAAGCCGGGACTTTATTATTATCAGAATAAAACTCCATGGACTTTTGCATAATGAGTTTTTCAAAATCATGATCGGATACAGATCGTGCCCAATCAAGCGCAAAAGCCAGCCCGAAAGCAGTATTGGGATGAACACCTGTTCTGTTTGGGTAGGTTTGTTTGGGCAAATAGTTTTTCCATAACCTTTCGATAGTGGCAGTCAGAGGTTGTAGACTCTTATGCCATTGTCGGGCTTTGGGATTATCCCACGATAACAATTCTTCGTCCAGCTTTAAGAGCCACGCCCAACCATAGGTTCGCTCGTAGGTGTTCGAGGCTGTGTAAAGTTTGAAGTAGTCCGATTCTTTGATGATCTTCTCATCCTGAAATGAGTTGTCCAGACAGGCAATAATGCTGTCTTTGTTAGCTATGTCCGGATAAGTCTTTAATATTTTTACCAATAACCAATGACCGTGTACGCTACTGTGCCAGTCCAGACATCCGAAGAAAGACGGATGTAATTCCGACGGTAGTAAAACATGATCGGTAGCTGTGGCAGACAGGTGTGAGGTTTTATTGGGCCACTCCTGATTGATGCAGCCCAGAGGTAAACGGGATAGTCGAGTTGCAACGTCCTGATTCATTTGTTGGGCATTGACCTGCATAACGATGAGCAGGGAGAAAATGAAAGAACGGATAATTTTCATTGAATAGTTTCTTGTTTGTTGAAAGAACTGACAAGCTCTTTTGCATCCGTTTTTGGTTTCAAATACCTGGTCAGCATTTCAAAAAGCCTTACACAGACTACATCCGGAGTAATTGTATTAAAACTATCAATATAGCTGAGTGTTCCCAGTTCCGAGTCGCTCAGAATGTCATTTACCTCAATTCCTTGAAACTTTTCGGAAGCATTGGGTAGCCATTCCTTTTTTGAGATTCCCGGAGGGTAAATTGCGTACGATGGAATATTTAAAGCTTGAGAGATATGACGCGGTCCACCTTCATTACCAAAGAAAAAATCGGCATTCTTTAGTAAAGCTCCTAACTCCCTTAGCGATTTCGCTTCTACATCAAGAAATACCTGTGTCGGATTACCCATCTTTTCTTTGATCAATTGAGCGACTAAAAATTCATCTCCCACATAATTGAATATGAGTTGCACATCATACTTTTCGATTATACGTAGAAGCACTTCGGCCATATAATCTGTATTCCAAATTTTTATGGGAATTCGGGCTGCGACGGTACATACCATAACAGGTTTTGAAAAATCAATACCTTCCTTGATCATGTAGCTTTTGAAATTAATCTGTTCTTCCTCTGTAATTTCTAGTCTGAAATTCTTTGTTAGTTGTAAATTTAATTTTTTTTCTACAGGTTCTAATAATGCAACCATTCTATCAACATCACTTTCATAATCATCAATATTAATAGTGAAATTTGATAGTAAATTATATCTCTTTCGTATGCCAAGCTTATAAGGACTTGATATCGAAAATAATGAGAAAAGCAATGTTTTAATTGTTGATCGACAATCAACAATCATTTCGTATTTGGTTGTGTGCGTAATCCTCCACACTTTGTACAGATACTTCGTTATGTTTTTATTTTCAGCATCGGAAAAGCTGATTATTTTATCAATATCCGGATGGTTTTCAAATAACGGAACGATGTTCTCATTTAATACATAATGAATTTCAGCCGATGGAAAACTTTTCTTTAGAGAAGAACAAATGGCCGAAGACAGTACGGCATCTCCAATTCGACGAAAGCGAATAACTAATATTCTGTTTACATTGTAGTGATCTTTCATGGGCGCTAACTTCGTTTGTCTGTTCGATTTTGCGGATAACGGATTGAATAGAGAGTCCTTTTTATAATGATGTATCAAATTCAGTACAAAAATAACAAAAAAGATATGAACTTACCGAATACTTTTTGATCTTCATCTTTTTTAGCTGATTATCGTGGCAACAAGCTTTCGGTTTCCACCTTTATTTCTGAATTCGCACAGGTAAATACCCTGCCATATACCCATATTCAGTCGTCCGTGAGTTATAGGGATACTAAGGCTTACACCTGTCAGGGTTGATTTGGCGTGAGCGGGCATATCGTCATCGCCTTCCAGTGTATGTTCGTAGTACGACTCGTGCTCACGTACCAAACGGTCGAAGATGCGTCCCATGTCTGTTTGTACATCCGGGTCGGCATTTTCGTTGATGGTGAGAGCAGCCGAAGTATGTTTCAGAAACAAGTGCAAGAGTCCTGTTTCTGGTAAGTTGGGCAGATTTCGTTCTATCTCATCGGTAATAAGATGAAAACCACGGTTGCGGGCACGAATTGAAAATTCTGTTTGTGTGATCATGGTTTACTGCTATTGGTGGAAACACTACTTTCAACAATTGTGGAATCCGCTTCGAGCCCATTTCCATAGTTCAAATCAATCATTTGCAGGTTCTCTGGGTTTACCGGATAAATGGCAGCAATTACAATCCCACTTTGTTTCAGCCCTATGATCAGTTGCTTTTTACTTTGCAGAATGGTCACATTTTCATTAGAATGTTTTGTGTCCTTGCCATAACCTTTCAGGGCAGTTTCCAGTGTTTTTAGTATCAGGTCTTCTTTGCCGATTGCTTTGCCTGTAAGCTTTATCCGGTAAGAGAAGCCACTGTGTTGGTAATGGGGTTTGAGGGTATAGGTAAACGTCAGGTTGCCGTTGTACTTCTCGTTCCAAGGAGTTCCCAGAATGAAAAAATCCAGTGTGGCATCGTTTGAAATCCTTTCGGCTTTAATAATGGCATGTTCCGAAGCGGTGCGGATAAAGTCGGTTTCCAACTTTTTGTATTTTCGGAGGATATAGGACATCGGGGTGCTGAAATTCATTCCGGCCACGGTGTTTTCGGTAATATCATTTTTTATCCGGTTTACAATAGCATCCAGATCGAAATAATCGGAATTTACGGTTTCGAAAGCCGATGTTCCGGTTTGCAGATAGTTTTTCAAATCTACTGATATGCTGTCATACAACGGACTGATCTGATACTTTGCATCTTTATCAATAAAACCTCCTTTGTGTACTTGTTCCACCCAGGCCAGTTTTCCATTAAAAGGCATAGCCAGATCAAATTGAGCAGCGATAATCATCTTTCCTTTTTTGTTGATATAACCGAATTTATTTCCCACTTTTACGGGGGCTAGTTTATGCCCGTTAAAAGGATATGCATCGGTAAACTGAGGTTTTATGTCAGTTTTTCCTTTTTCGTCGCACCATCCCCATTGGTTTTTTTCTTTGATGATAAACCCTTTTTTGTCAGCTCTCATGTCCGAAAATTGAGGCTTGATAATATAGTTCCCTTTTTCGTCTATTACACCCCAACGATTTCCGGATGCTACTATGGCTTTTCCATCTATAAAGTCTTTGGCTGTTTTATATCTGGAGGTGGTAATAAATTTTCCTTCTGTATTGATATAGCTCCATTCGCCGGTGGAAGTTTGTACAGCACATTTATCTTCGCTAAAGTCAGACACAGCCGCAAACTGTGGTTGTATTTTGATAGATCCTGTTTTATCCACAAATCCCCACTTTACATGGATGCTATCGGCTGTGACGCAAAAGGCAGCCATGCCATTTTTAAATACCCGTACTGATTTGGCCACTGGTAGTTTGAATTTAATTTCGCCTTGTGCGTTGATGGCTTCGGGGGCTCCGTTTTCGGCAACTACCCAAGCCAGATTCTCACTGAAAACGGTTGCTTCTTTATAGGTGGCTTTTATGGCAAAATCACCTTTCGGAGTAATAAAACCCCACCCAGGCTTTTTACCGAAAGTCTGAACCAGTGCCAGTCCGTTTTTAAAAACGGTGGCTTCTTTGAATTGTGGGTTGATAATAATCTTACCTGACGGATCAATATAACTGAACACATTTCCACGGCGAACGGGGAATAAATTAAGTGGACTGTCTTTCTCCTGTGAGGAGCAGGCCACCATAACCAGTGCTGCGAGTAGCACTAAACCAATACTTTTTAAAAGTTTCTTCATCATTTATTTTACCTTGTGGGCTATTATTTTTTACTCAGTTATCAGAAAACCACTGGTGGCTCTTACTTCGGCAATTAGGTCTTGCGGTGACAGGTGAAGTTGTAGTCCTCTTTTTCCGGCACTGACGTATATTTTGTCGAAGATCCGGCAGCTTTCATGAATAAAAGTGGGAAAATGCTTTTTCATCCCAATAGGAGAACAAGCACCCCGAATGTATCCGGTGATTGGTAAGAGCTCTTTCATCGGAATCATCTCGCAACTTTTGTTTCCGGATAGCTTAGCCGCTTTTTTTAAATCAAGTTCTTCGGCTCCGGGAATGATGCAAACAAAGTAGCCTGTCTTATCGCCTTTTAATACCAAGGTTTTAAAAACCTGTTCTACAGATTCGTTTAGTTGAGAAGCAACATGCACGGCACTCAAATCATTTTCATCTACTTCGTAAGCAATTAATTGATATTTAATTTTTGCTTTATCAAGGAGTCTGGCGGCATTTGTTTTGTCAATTGTCATTGGAATTTAGATCAAATAAAATATCATTAAATTACTAGATAGCTAAATAAGAGTGAACGCAGAGAAACAGAGTGAATAACAAGTAACAAAAGGTTCCTGTAAGTTTATAGTGTTTATATAAACGTAATTAAGCTTTTGTACTTTGGTAGTATTGGACATTCGAAACTTTGTGTTCTTTGTTGCTCGGCGTTATTTTACTCAGTATTTTTTTGATAGCACAAAATTACATAATCCATCTTACAAATGCTTGTTCGTGTGAGTGATTTAGATAAATTAATTGATGTTTTTACTCTGTTTGAAATGCAGCACTGACTATCTATATGGCTTATATGTTGCAATATCATTCTCAAAAAATATCTAATATAAACTGTCTATGCCTGGAAAATTAGCTGAAACGTACACTTAAACCATAACAATCAGGTGTGCTGTGGTAGAGATCTCAATTATATGTCCAAAGTTGAGTGCAAGCTTTTAAATCGTGTTTTGTACCTTAAATGTACCTTTGAAAAATAGCGACATTTAGATAAACATGCAGAACTTTGCAAGTTCCATTTTTATATAAAAAAAGTATCTTCCATGAGAGATGCGGAGAATCGGGTGGTTTGTCGATTGTCTACAATTTTTAATTTACAGTTTGTAATTTATAGCCTAGGACTAACAATAAATTAGTAGAAAAATTAAATCTACTATATCCCGAACTCCCATGGATAGTAGTTCGTGAATTGACCATTGAAAATTGATCACGACATTCTTTAGCTTTAGTTTAATTATTGATCGAATTATAATAATATATCATGATAAAAAAAAATCTTATTCTTGTTCTTTTTTCATGTCTTTCTTTTGTAGTGCAAGCCAATACAATTTCTGTGTCTTCTGCTGCCGGTGGTTTATTAAGGTCTGTTGTAGGTGCCGGAGGAGATCCAACCACGATAACTAACCTTACAGTTACCGGTATCATCGATGCCAGGGATTTTGTAACTATGCGCGATGATATGCCACAGTTGGCCGTGGTGGACTTAAGTGCTGTTACTATTGCGGCATATACAGGAACAGGTACATCCGGAATAGTAGGTACAACTTATCCTGCCAATGAAATTCCGGCTAATGCATTTAATTTTAATGGAAAAGCTAAGACAAGTCTGATGTCTATTGCAATGCCCTTCTCGATAACTTCTATTGGAACATCAGCTTTTGATGGTTGTACCGGTTTAACCGGTTCACTAACTATTCCATCGGCGGTAACTTATATAGGAAATTATGCCTTTAATGGTTGTACCGGTTTAACCGGTTCACTAACTATTCCATCAGCGGTAACTTCTATAGGAAATTATGCCTTTAATGGCTGCAAAGGTTTAACTGGTTCATTGACCATCCCATCGCTGGTAACGTCTATAGGAAATAATGCTTTTTTTTTCTGTAGTGGATTAAACGGTTCGTTGAATCTTTCTTCGTCAGTAAAGACTATTGGAGACAATGCTTTTAATAGCTGTAGTGGTTTAACCGGCTCACTGACCATTCCATCATCGGTAACATCTATTGGAATTTCTGCTTTTTATAGTTGTATAGGTTTGACCGGTTCGTTAATACTCCCTTCTTCTCTAAAGACCATTGGAGACAATGCTTTTAACGCTTGCAAAGGTTTAACCGGCTCAATAACGATTCCATCATCGGTAACTAATATTGGATTTCTTGCTTTTTGGGGTTGTAGTGGTTTAATAACAGTTGATGGGAATAATCCAAATTATTCGAGTGAGGATGGGGTTTTATTTAATAAAGATAAAACCTTGCTTATATTCTGTTTTACATTTAAAACCGGAAGTTATACTATCCCTTCTTCTGTTACGACTATTGGAGATGATGCTTTTTGGGGCTGTACCGGTTTAACCGGTTTATTGACTATCCCATCATCTGTAGCTACTATTGGAAAATATGCTTTTAGCGGTTGTACTGGTTTTACCGGCTTATTAACTATCCCAGCTTCGGTTACTTTTATTGGAGAAGAAGCTTTTTCTTATTGTTTAAATATTACCGGTTCGTATATACCTAAGTCTGTGACTTCTGTTGGATTTAAAGCCTTTTTTCATTGTGGTGGTTTACTAGAAGTTGATGAGAATAATCCGAATTATTCAAGTGCAGAAGGTATTTTATTTAATAAGGATAAAACAACGTTTATATTCTGCTCAACGTTCAAACCCGGAAGTTATGACATTCCACATTCGGTGACTTCAATAGGAGATTACGCTTTTGATGATTGTCAAAATTTGACAGGTCCGATAACTATCCCATCTTCTGTAACTTCTATTGGAACTTATTCTTTTCGTAGTTGTAGTGGCTTAAGCGGCGAGTTGGCTATTCCCTCTTCTGTAACTTCTATTGGATTTCTTGCTTTTTATTATTGTAGCGGTTTTATAATGGTTGATCCGGCTGATCCCAATTATTCAAGTGCGGATGGCGTTTTGTTTAATAAAGATAAAACAATGCTTATATTCTGCCCACAATATAAAAATGGAAGCTATACCATCCCATCATCCGTGACTTCTATTAGCTCTTCAGCTTTTTTAGACTGTAATAATCTAACTGGTTCTTTGACCATTCCTTCGTCGGTGAATGCTATCGGGTTTCATGCTTTTTATAATTGTAGTAAATTAAGTTCGATAAAAGCTTCCGGAGCAATGCCTGGTGCAATAAGTTTGGGAGCAGCAGTTTTTTATGGCATTGAAAAAAGCACTTGTAAATTGCATGTTCCAGTAGGTGCTAAAGCTCTTTATACTGCCGCAGAACAATGGAAGGATTTTACGATTACTGATGATACTCCTGATGTAACAACTCAAATTGTAAGCGATATAACTACAACTCAAGCCACCGGCAATGGTACTATTACTGATTTAGGCATTAGTCATCCAACTTCGTATGGGGTGTGCTGGAATAAATCAGGAGCACCGATGATTTCAGATAGTAAGGTAGATAAAGGAGAAATTTTTACAACGGGAGCATTTACTGTTGAAATGAAATCGTTAATACCCAATACAACTTATCATGTACGGGCGTTTGCTACTAACGCTATAGGAACAGGTTATGGAGATGAAATAACGTTTACAACTAACGATATTGCTCCTAATATCAGTTACTCAACGCCTCAGATATATGCTGTAGGTACGCCTATAACTGTTTTGATACCAACTAATACCGGTGGTGTTGTACCCGGGAATGGAGGTTTTATTTATACAATTAGTCCTGCTCTACCAGCAGGTTTAAGCTTTGATGCAGCTACAGGTTCTATAAGCGGTACACCTACAGCAACAAGTTCATATACTATATACTCGGTAACAGCTGTAAACAATGGTGGTACCAGCAATATTGCTAAAATAAGTATTTCAGTGAAAAGCCCTCAGACGATTAGTTTTGATCCATTGCCAGTAAGTACTTATGGTGATGTACCGTACACTCTGACTGCAACTACCACTTCCGGCCTAAACTTAAGCTACAGTAGTGATAATGCCGCAGTGGCAACTGTTTCAGGTAATATTATAACCATTGTAGGAGTTGGAAAAGCTAACATAAAGGTTTCACAGTCTGGAAATATTATCTATGCACCTGCAAATGTCACTCAACAGTTAACCGTAAATAAAAAACCTTTAACTGTTGTTGCTAAGTCTGATACTAAAACATATGATGGTACTGTAGGCTCTAAGTTAACTCCAACCATGGGAGCATTGGTGTTGGGCGATGAGGTAAGTACAGCTCCGATGCAGGTGTTTGATGATGCGAGTGCAGGAACACGTTCGTTGAAAGCTTTTGGACTGATTGTGAAGAACAACAATAATGATGTGACAGAAAAATATGATATTACTTATACATCTGCTTCTGGTGTTATTAATAAACGCAGCTTAACTGTAACTGCTCTTGCTGACACAAAAACTTATGATGGTACGACCGTCTCGCAAGCTACGCCGATAGTAGGAGTATTGGCAACTGGTGATGTAGTAAATGTAGCTCCAATACAAGTATTTGACAAAGCTGCTGTTGGAACGCATTCATTGAAAGCCTCGGGGTTAAGTGTTAGGAATAATAGCGCTGATGTTACAGGAAATTACGACATTCAATATATGGATGCTGATGGTACTATTTTAGCAAAACCTCTTACAATAAGTGATCCGATTGTGACTCTTAATAAAAATTATGATGGTACTACTTCGGCTGCTGTAATCGCAGGAACTTTGTTGGGGGTGGTAGTAAATGATAAAGATTATGTAGTTGCCAAACCGGTAGGAACATACGATAATGCTACCATTGGAGTCAACAAAACCATAAAAGTGGTTTATACTCTGACTGGTAGTGCTGCTGCTAATTATGTTACTCCTGTAGAATATGTAATTAGCGGAGCCCGTATACTGGAAACTATTACGTTGAATCCATTATTGATACCAACACCAGGTTGCGAAGCGACAGATGTTCTATTGACCTGTTCGGTGTTGAGTGGCATTCCAAAGCAATATAAAATAAAGTTTGATGACGTAGCGCTGGCTGCAGGTATGCAAAATATCAACTATACTAATTTGATTTTGTCTGGCACAAGTGCTGCTGTTTCTTTTAGGCTTCCGGACAAAATGAAATATGGAACGTATCATGGGACGTTGCAAATGCAAACTGCATTTGCAACCGAAAGTCCTGCTTACGACTTTCAGTTTACTGTTAATGTGTCGTCGGATTATATAATACCAAAATTTAATGATGTGGTGTTGTGCGATAATAGTACTAATGCTTTTGTGGCCTACCAATGGTATAAAAATGGTATTGCTATAGATGGTGCAACAGAACAGTTCTACAATGATCCTGCAGGCTTGAATGGTTCTTATTCGTTGAAATTGATTACCAGCGATGGCAAGACAGTTTACTCTTGTAGTAAGGTGATGGCTACTTCAAAAGCTCAGAAAGTGACTGCTTGTCCCAGTTTTGTAGAACCGAGTCAGATCTGTACTGTAAAAACAATTGGGTTTTTAGCGGAAGATCTGGAAGGGGCAAGTTTGTCGATATATACTTCACAAGGAATTTGTGTCTATCATTCTACTAAGGTTGAAGATGTAAATTCAATTAGTTTGCCTCCTATAGCTGGTATGTATCTGGGCAAAGTGACCACCGCAAAAGGAAAAGATTTTCAATTTAAAGTCGTTGTGCTAAAATAAAAAGTCATAATGATAATCTGAGTCGCCGGCCCCGGCAGATGAGCTGGCTAAAAATAAAAAAAAACAGAAGAATGAAACACTCAATTATAGTTGGATTAAGCTTGCTGATTTGTATAACCATGCAAGCTAAGAAGAAAGATAAATATTTTAGTATAACAGCAGGTGGTGGGCTGCATGAACTTTCCTATAATTTGCAGACTGGCACTCAAAAAGGGCAGTTTGGCTACACATTCAATGTCGGATATAGCTATTTTTTTACGCCAAATTGGGGGGTACAATTAGGTTTCGGAATTCAATCGTTCAATGCGGAATCTACTTTAAACTACTTATCAAGCATTCCGGCTATAGATTCCGATGGAGAATCTTATGTGTTTCGTGCCAACTATAAGAATTGGAAAGAAAAACAGGGGGTATTATTCTTCGATGTCCCATTAGCTATTCAGTATCGACATGTAATAACTCCGAACTTTGGACTCTTGGGATCAGTAGGAGCCAAGATCTCGATGCCAGTAAGCGCAAGTTATAAAAATACGGGTGGCGAAATAGTAACTACGGGTTATTATAGCCAATGGAATGTAGAGCTAAAGAATATGCCACAGCATGGTTTTGGTACCAATACCATTAATTATGCAGGGGGCTTATCTTTAAATCCGTCTTATATTGGGGTAGTTGATTTAGGTGGTATTTATACTCTGTTGCCAAATATTGATTTATACTTGGGAGGTTATATTGACTATGGGTTGAATAATATATTAACAGCAAGTGATAAAGAAGTTTTTCAGTCGGACGGAGTTTATAATGGAGTATTTAAAAGTCCCCAAACTTCTAAGGTAAACCCTGTAGCAATAGGTGTTAAAGTAGGTGTTTATTTCAAATTGGGCAAAGTCAATCGCTGTGGTTGTCTGCAGTTGTACTAAACCTACAAAAGTAATTGATGTGGCAAATTTAATTCCTACCTTATAATTAGGTACGTAATCTTTCTCTTGTGCTAAAATAGGAGGAATTAAATAATATCGTATTCTTCAGATGATAGAAGATCACACAGTTATAATTTAAGTTTCCTTTAGGGGGCGTTTTTCAAATATATTTCCGTTTTTAAGCCCCACACGGTACACTCTTTAATTAGTAAGAGTAAGCTGGGATAAATGATCTGTGTGTTAAATGGCGTCGTCTTTGAAAAATAAAAAAGCTGTATTATATTCGTTCCATTACTAAATCTCTTACTCTTTATACAGTTTATTTCAATATTTGTTTCAATTCTGTGATAGAATACTCTGAGAATAATCATTTTATTCAATTCTAGATCCGTTATCTCTAAAATTATCCTTACTTTTGGTGCATAAAACTACGTGACTATCCGTCCGGATTTATACTAATACAAAAAATAAGAAAATATGAAAAAACAAACAATTCTCGCCTTGTTTCTGGTCTTGTCGGTGACCGTTTTTGCTCAACAAGCACTTTTTAGTACATCAGATAGTATTTGGCCGCGTGTAAATCCTGATAACACGGTCACTTTCCGTTTACAGGTACCTAATGCGACCAAAGTGGAAGTTACCGGTGATTTCCTACCCACTCAAAAAGCCGAGGGTCCTTTTGGTAAATACGACATGGCAGGTACAGTCGATTTGAAGAAAGAAAAAGATGATGTATGGGAATATACTACCCCGGTAGCTCTGAAACCGGAACTCTACAGTTATTCTTTTATTGTTGACGGGTTCAAAACTACTGACCCCAATAATGTGTATTTGATTCGTGATGTAGCATCGGTAACCAATGTGTTTTTAATTGGTGGCGGACGGGCCGATTTGTACAAAGTAAACAATGTAGCTCATGGCACTGTAGCTCGCAGGTGGTATAATAGTCCGACCCTGAGCATGACACGCCGCATGACTGTTTATACACCGGCAGGATACGAAGCCGGCAACAAGAAATACCCGGTTCTTTACCTGCTTCATGGAATGGGTGGTGACGAAGAGGCCTGGATTGCTTTGGGACGTACAGCGCAGATTCTCGACAACCTGATTGCACAGGGCAAAGTCACTCCGATGATAGTAGTCATGACTAACGGAAACGTAGTGCAGGAAGCTGCTCCTGGCGAATCAGCAGAGGGTTTTTACAAACCTAGCTTCCAACTCCTTAAAACAATGGATGGAACTATGGAAACAAGCTTTCCGGATGTGGTTAAGTTTATTGACAGCAATTACCGCACTGTCAATACCAAAGCCGGTCGTGCTATTGCCGGTTTGTCGATGGGTGGTTTTCACTCTCTCCACATTTCTAAGCAATATCCAGATATGTTTGATTATGTAGGCCTTTTTTCAGCTGCTATTCAACCTAGTAAAGACGTAAAATCTCCTATTTACGATGATCTGGACGCTAAGCTGAAAACGCAGTTTAGCAAAAAACCGAAGCTTTATTGGATTGCTATCGGAAACTCCGACTTTTTGTATAAAGACAACGAAGATTATCGCAAGTTACTCGATAAAGGTGGTTACAAATATATTTATTATGAAAGTACCGAGGGACATATCTGGAAAAACTGGCGTATTTATCTCTCTGAGTTTACGCCTCTGTTATTCAAATAGTAGTAGTCTGATTTAGAGTACTCATACATAGCAAAGCCTCGATCTATTCAACTGAAAAGATCGGGGCTTTGTCGTGTTGTAGTAACTAGTTAAGGTTTGTTCTCTTGGTTGATTGAGTTCTTGTGTAGACTAATAACTCTTTTCCTTACGAATAATAGCGTATTCCTTACAAGTAATAGAAAATTCCGAACGGCTAATAACCTGTTTTGGTGACAACCAATGGCTTATTTTTGATACTTGGGGCCTCTTTCTTTGCAGAGTTTCATGATTCTGCCATTTTGGATGAGTTAATTGATTGAGATCGCTTGAAATCATACAGGTTTAGTAGCTTAATTTCGGATTGTGCAGTCTGATGTAGTCAGCAATGTTGAAATGTATTTTAGGAGAATAAATGATGATCTTCCAGGACGTTTTTTCTTGAAATTACTGTGGCAATTTGTTCAATGAAAACTAAGAGTCTGACTAAAACTTTATAAAAAAGAGAATTTGTTAATGTGTTTACTTTTCTAACTAAATTGATTAATGTTGGGTGAAAGAGGGTGATCATAAAATTTGAAGTTGCCAAGTTCTGGATTGTAGGTGTAAAATAACCAACTGTTTATAAAAAAGTTTCAAGCTTAAAAATGGGTATAATCCATTTTTTTTATTTTATTCAAAAA
>Ga0302174_10000387_pt1 | contig 14635 bp, 8 predicted proteins | sample I_Fen_N3_2_FD_198789 | JGI IMG/M metagenome (GOLD analysis project Ga0302174, IMG submission 198789) | Peat permafrost microbial communities from Stordalen Mire near Abisko, Sweden - I_Fen_N3_2 | ecosystem: Environmental > Terrestrial > Soil > Wetlands > Permafrost | place: Sweden: Abisko... | reverse complement strand
ACCTCGACACCTGCGAACGCGCGATCCATCGCGTACAGAAGAAAGCCAAAGGCGGCGACAAAGATGCGAAAGCCGAACTGGCTGCGCTGGAAAAATGTCTGCCACAGCTTTCCGAAGCAGGCATGCTTCGCGCGCTGGATCTGACCGAAGAAGACAAAGCGGCAATCCGCTACCTGAGCTTCCTGACGCTGAAACCCACCATGTACATCGCCAACGTTAACGAAGACGGTTTCGAGAACAACCCGTACCTCGACATCGTGCGTAAAATCGCCGAAGCCGAAGGTTCCGTCGTCGTTGCCGTGTGTGCCGCCGTGGAATCTGACATCGCTGAACTCGATGACGCTGACCGCGAAGAATTCATGCAGGAACTGGGCTTAGAAGAGCCGGGCCTGAACCGCGTGATCCGCGCCGGTTATGAGCTGCTGAACCTGCAAACTTACTTCACCGCTGGCGTGAAAGAAGTCCGCGCATGGACCATCCCTGTCGGCGCCACCGCGCCACAAGCAGCGGGTAAAATCCACACTGACTTCGAAAAAGGCTTCATCCGCGCACAAACCATCGCGTTCGAAGACTTCATCACCTACAAAGGTGAGCAAGGCGCGAAAGAAGCCGGCAAAATGCGTTCAGAAGGCAAAGAGTACGTTGTGAAAGATGGCGACGTGATGAACTTCCTGTTCAACGTCTAAATAAAATTTGTTGTCTCATAAGGTTTCATTAAGCCTCGTGACGACTGACAAACACTATAAAATCCATGCATTTGCGTGGATTTTTCATTTCATAATGTCTTAACTCATCTCATAAAAGCGCAGTCATAAATGAGTACATAGATGAGTACAACATTCTTCCATCTTCATTTTAAGTGAGTACAATAACGCTATAATAAATAAACAAGGACTTGTTATGCTCACTGACACTCAATGCCGTAATGCTAAACCTAAAGAGAAATTGTACCGTCTCAATGATTTCAATGGCCTGTACCTCGAAGTAAAACCCAACGGCAAAAAAGCATGGCGCTACCGGTTTAAACTTAACGGCAAATCCAGCATGTATGCGTTAGGTGAATATCCGGCAGTGAAACTTGCAGAGGCGCGTGAGAAGTGCGAGCAAGCACGTAAACTGGTTTCCGACGGAGTAAACCCCGTACAGGCGAGGCAATTAGATAAGATCCGCAAGTCCAACGAGGCATCCAATACCTTTGAGCTCATCGCAAAAGAGTGGTTGCAGATGAAAGACTGGGCTGAAATAACTAAAACACGTCGCCTCGATATGCTGGAACGAGTAGTCTTCCCTTCCATTGGAAAACTCCCCATCAGAGAGATCACGCCGCATCACATTCTAAAAATACTGCAGGATACTGCTAAACGAGGTGCACCGACCGTTGCTGCGGAAGCGCGACGCACTATCTCATCTATATTTGAGTTAGCGGTGGCGACTCTCAGAGCTGATAGCGATCCTGTCTGGCCTATTCGTAAGGCACTTCCCGCAAATAAGACGCAGCATAAACAGGCACTGAATACGCTGCAAATTGGTAAACTGTTAAGCAGCTTTGATAGTAGTCGCGGCACATACCAGGTTAACTATTGCATGTGGCTGATGTGGTGGACGCTGGCGAGACCTGCCGAAGCCACCGAAGCAGAATGGTTAGAGTTCGATCTTGATAACGCTTTATGGACCATTCCAGCAACACGGATGAAAGCTCGCAGAGAACATGCGATTCCCCTACCCACTCAAGCTGTAAAAATGCTAAGAACACTCCATGGATTAACCGGACATCGGCAGCATCTATTTCCGGGGCGGGATAACCCACGCGGCCCTATGACATCACACTCTCTGCGCCAGCTTCTCAAAAGCCTTGGCTGGAGCGGTACCTATAGTCCACATGCGACCAGAACCACAGGTAGCACGCGTTTAAACGAGATGGGATATCGGCCTGATGCTATAGAGGCTCAACTTGCGCACGCTGATACTAACAATGTTCGCCGCACGTACAACCATGCGACTTATCTCGATGAGCGGAAAGTGATGATGCAGGAATGGGCTGATAAGATTGATGGGTGGGTACGCACTCACATTAGTGTTGATGATTCGTAAACAATGATGCATTGGTGTGTTAATACTGATTATTAAACATTATTTTTTACCAGAGAATAAAAACCACACTTTAACCTACACTTTTGTAACTATCTGATTTTAAGAATATTGTTTGCTGTACTCATCCAGCGTTATACTCCCTCTGTTTTCCCATCCTTCTAATAACACAGGGCATCTCCATGAGTCGATACCATGTATCCAGCAGTGAAGGACAGTATGAGAAAGACTCTGGCGAGCAGGTTTTGGCTAATAAACTGGGTATTGCTGCTTCCGATGAGATGGATGAAGCGGAGCTTGTCCTGTTAGAACAACTCTACCAGTCCGTTTTTGAAGAACAGTTTCCGGAAGGACAGCTCAGCGTCGCCATGCTAAAACGCTGGCACCACCGCTGGTTAGGTAACATCTACGAGTGGGCTGGACAAGAAAGAGCGGTTAATATCAGCAAAGGCGGCTTTATGTTTGCCCCCTCAGCACAGTTGCCAAAACTACTGAACGAATTCGATACCAAATATCTTGCTCATTTCACGCCATGTAGCGGCATGGACGAAGAACAACTCATCACCGCTATCGCCATCACCCATGTCGAGCTGATACTTATCCATCCATTCAGAGAGGGAAACGGGCGCCTGTCGCGACTGCTAGCCGACGTGATGGCCGTTCAGGGAGGATACAAACCGCTGGATTACCAAAGCTGGGAGCAGAACAAAACCCAGTATATCTCGGCTATCCATGCTGGCGTATCAATGGACTACGAGCCGATGAGACACTGGGTTAGAGAAGCATTAAGAAAGGGTTAAACCGCAAGCCGTAAATGAGCGAACTTTTTGCGCTTCGCTTCAAGGGAAGCTTCGATCTTCTCGGAGGACTGACCTGTTTCAACAGCCGTAGATGTAACTACTGAGCGAACGATGTCAGCACGAGATGGCTGAGCGTAGCTTGCCTGAGTTTTTTTGTTGTTGCTCATAGTTACTCCTGAAAAGTAATTGGAAAAACATTATATCAAATTTTCTAGGCGTATTCACTCAAGCCTCTCAGACTCACTTAATGCCTTGTTAAAGAGCATAAGTATCCCCAGGATACTTCAGGAAAAGGGATGCAACGCAGTTTTGTTGCGGCAAGCGAGGCGCAATCAAGATCCGTACTGCGCCTCACAAAACACGCCGGGAGGTTATTTGACCGTGACCTGTCCGTTCATAAGCAGAGGGAGTAGCCAGTCTCGGAGAGCGATGAGTTGCTGATTTTCAAGTTCAAGTTTATCCTGACGGGAAAATATTCCAGCCACCGTTTTTGTGAAACTATCAGTAACATAGAATGCTGGAAGAATAACGTCAATACTCTTCAAAACAGAGCCAGAAACCTCTTTAAACGTCGACCCCGAGGCATTTTTCAAAATAACAGGCAGGCTATTTTTCACCGCATGGTACACATATTCCGTTGAGTAATTTTTTGAAGGAATGAAGGATTTAAAACCCTGATTTGTAGTCAGTTCATTTCGGGCAATCGCCATATAGCCAATCGGCGCTCGTGAACTTAATAAAACCGTTCCGGCAGGATAAGTCTTTAGTGATGCACTCTTAGTCCCTTCAACAGAAACGTCCAGAGCACCGCGTGAGATAAATTTATTTCTCTGATTGTCAGACAGATCGTTTGGTGTGATCCACGGAGTACCATTTACTGTAAAATTCTCAGGTTTAGTGGTAGCGGGAGTACTTCCCCCTACAATCTGGCCTAAGTCGTCTAATGTTCCAGATTTCCAACCCGCCGGAATTTCACGTTTTAGCGTCGGGTTATACTCCATCTTCCCGCCGGTAGTTTTATACGGTTTTCCGTTGGTGTCAGGGAAATCAAACTGTACAAACCAGTAGTCGTACAGCGTCTTCGCCATAGCTTCCAGTTCGGCGTTGATGCGGTTGTTAAGTGCGATTTTTTTATCCAGTATCTTTAATACTTTTGAAACTGTCGACTGTTCAGATTCAACAAGATCTCGTAATGAAATGCTGGTCAAAATCGGCATGGTCAGAAACTTTGTTTGCGACCCCTGCGCTTTTTCTCGCAACCGCTTTAGTTCAAGCTTTAAAGCATAATAAATATAATCAATATCACAACCAGGTTTAGCTGTAAGCACGTAGGTTCGCTGATATGCATTAAACTTTCCTTGATACCTGCTTACGTGAAAATTACCTCTTGCATTATTACCAGCAATAAGTACCACATCACAATCAAATGCATAGTGATCGATTTTTCCTGGGAACTCAGCGCACGTAAAAAATGGATAACCACCATCTTTCACTGCCCGATTTGCATCAAGTTTACCTGTTCTAATATTACAGGCATCGCCAATAGTTTTAACCATGGTAATTTAGCCCAGCCATCTGCTTCTTAATTTCCTCTTCCAGCTCTCGCGACTGGTTGAATAAAACGTCCAGATTCTCCGTAAACCCCTTCATCTTTGCGGCAAACTGTTCGGGCGTCATGTCGGTGTATTCAATTTTCACATCAAAATACTGCCCGGCGCTGAACGAGTAATTTTTCCCGGCAATATCGTCATAGCTGACCACCACTGAGAAATCCTCTTCGCTCCACTTATTGTTGAACACTTCGCAGATGCGCTGCTCTTCTTCTTCGGTCAGCACCGTTTTCTGGTTTTTGCCGTCTTTGACTTTTTCCCCTAAATTCGAGGCGTCAATCAGTACCACTTTATCTTTGTTGCTGGCGTCAATAAATAGGATCGACACGTTAGTGCCGGTGGTGGCGAAGATATTCGATGGCATGGAAACAACGCCCGCCAGCATCTTATTTTTCACCAGATGTTCACGGATGCTTTTATCAATGCCCGACTGCGCGGTGATAAAGCCGGTCGGCACCACAACCGCCGCCTTGCCACCCGGCTTCAACGAGAAAATAATGTGTTGCAGGAATAGCTGGTAAATCGCCATTTTGTCTTTAGCAGCTTTCGGTACTTTCGGTATCCCGGTAAAGAAGCGTTGCTGATTTTCCTTGCTGTCCAGCACGTCGCGGAAGTCGCTGAAATCCATTTTAAATGGCGGATTAGAGACGATATAGTCAAAGTGTTTCAGCTCACTGCCGTTCTTATGGAACGGGTGCAAAATGGTATTACCCTGAATGACGTTGGGAATCGAATGCACCAGATTGTTAAGGATCAGGTTCAGGCGCAGTAGGCTGGAGGATTTCTGCGAAATGTCCTGAGCATAGATGCTGCAACGATCTTCGCCAATGGCATGCGCTACATTCATCAAAAGTGTGCCGGAACCAGCAGATGGATCATAGCAGCTTACGTCACGTACGACGCCCTGCTGCGCTTTCGGCACCAGAATTTCCGCCATGATGCGCGCCACAGCGTGAGGCGTGTAGTATTCAGCGTATTTGCCACCAGAGTTGCTGTTGTAGTCTTTAATCAGGTATTCAAAGATGGTGGCGTAGAAGTCGAACTTCTGTGTGAAGATACGTTCGAAGCTGAAATCGGCCAGTTTGTTGATGATGGCGCGGCAGAAGTCATCGCGCTTTGATTCGTCAGCGATGTATTGGCTGAGGCGTTCAAACAGCACCACTTTCGCCCCACCGTCGGTTTTGACCGCGAAGACATCGTTGTTGGTAGCGGCGATATCCATCAGGGTGTCGTCAAAGGTGGTGGAGAAATTAGCCTCATTTTGACGGTTGTATAAATACTGAATGAAGTGATGCGGCTTCAGACGCGCGGTGTCGGCGCTCATCTTCAGTTGCAGCTTATCCCGCTGTTCTTCACTCATTTGATTGAGTGCAACTTCCCATTTTTCGGCGCTGGCGATGCTTTTATCCACCTTTTTGGCTTCAAAGGCGAACTTGTCGTTAAGGAATTTGTACAGGAATGCCTGCGTGATGATTTTGAATTCGTTACCGTCGTTGCCCAGACCATAGTTCGCACAAATGCTTTTCAGGCTGTCGATCAGGGTTTTGGTTTTGTCTCTAAATTCCAGTTCTACCACGTACGTGCTCCGGTGTTAAATTCGTTCAGGTATTCCGCCACAATCAGGCGGTTAATGTCGCCAGCCGCTTTCGCACTGAGGGCGATCTTCTGCTGATTTTCAAAATGTTCCAGCACGCATGACACGATCTGGCGTTCAAAGTAGCTTTCATTGCTTAGTATCTGGCTGTTATTCAGCACTTTTCCATCCGCATCCTGCTTGACACCGAGCAGTGCTTCGAAGATTTTGCGCTCTGGATCACTAAGGCCGCCGCGCTCGCGCAGGCGTTTGTGGGTACGCGCGTATTTCACATCGCCCCGGTATTTCTGGCGCAGCAGGTTGTTCTGACGGTTCAGCTCTTTGATGCGGTCATGAATTCTATTGAGTGTGCCGATATTCGCAACCATTTCTTCCTGCGAGACTTCGCTGAGTTTCTTTTTCTTAAACAGGCGCTCCAGTTCGTCTTTCAGGCTGACGAACTGCGGGTCCTGCTGGTCGAAGTTGGCGGCCAGCGCTTCGCGGGTACGCCGCAGCGTCTCTTTCAGTTCGTCGGCCAGTACCAGCTCTTCTTCGCCCACTTTATGGAATTCGAAAATTACTTCTTCCAGCGCCCGGTTCAACAGGCCGGAGAGATCTACGCCCTGCTCCAGATCCGCTTTCAGGTTGAGTAGGTCGAGGCGGTGGCAGGCTTCACGGTAGAGGATATTGAGTTTATTGAAGTCCAGCGCCTGGAGAAATTCAGTGTTGCCCTGATGTCGGATCAGGTTGTAAAGGCTGCGGGCATCGGCCAACGCGTTTTTCAGCGCCAGCGCGGTTTCCCGGTCCTGAATCTGGTTTATCTGGTCAGTGAAGATTTCCGCGTTTTCGGTATCGAAGCTGAACAGAACATCTTTAATGTGTTCGATTTCTTCGCTGATCTCTTCCGCCGATTTAAACAAGCGGGAGTAGTGCTCCATTTCGTCGCCCAGTTCAGCCTGTAGCTCTTCGAAGTAGGCTTTGTTGGTGGCGTCAAATTCCTGGCGAATGTCGGCAAAGTCCACCACGTAGCCGTAGCGGAAGTGGTTATATGTACGGTTGACGCGAGTCAGCGCCTGGAGCAGGTTATGCTTTCTGATCACGCGGCCAAGATAGAGTTTTTTCAGCCGTTTGGCGTCAAAGCCGGTAAGCAACATGTTGTAGACGAACAGCAGGTCAATTTCCCCCGCCTTGAATTGCTCCACCCACTCTTTGCGTTCCTGCTTACTGCCGACGTCGTGCAGGATTAAAGCGGCGCGTTTGATTTTCCGCGTTTCTCTGGCGTGGCTCTGGTAAACGGCAGCGGGTTCTGCGGCCTGTAATACAGGCATTGCTTCTGTTAATTCATCGGCGACAGTCGGCGATTCGGCGTAGTCAGTGTTGAATAATTCAAACATCTGTTTGGCCTGTTCAGAGCTGTCGCAAATCACCATGCCTCCGATGGTGCTATCATTCAGCGCGCCCCGGCTTTTGGCAAAGTCGGTAACGATGTAGTTCAGCATCGGTTTGACGAAGCTGGGATGAGCATAGATGTATTTGCGGTCCACATCACCCATTCTGACTTCCACATCTTTTAGCGCCTGTTGCAGGATCATCCGATAGTTGGTGGCGATCTCTTCGCGGATCAGGCGCAGCGTGTAGCCGTCGGCAATGGAGGCGTTGTAGTAGTATTTGTGGATATAGTCGCCGAAGAGGTCGCGGGAGTTATAGTCCGTTCCCAGCAAAGGCGTACCGGTCAGGCCAATTTTGATGGCGTTGGTGTCCGACTGGCTTAAGTTTGCCAGGAAGCTCCCTTTGGGATTGTAGCTACGGTGGACTTCGTCGAGGAAGTACACACGCTGGATGTTGATGTCGTAGTCTTGAGTGACGACGACGTCCGGGTCATCGCGGAATTTCTGGATATTGACGACGGTGATTTCCGCTTTGCCATGGTGGTTATGCAGCGCCTGCGTCGCTTTGATTTCGCGGGTGAAGGCTTCACGTGAGTCGATAAGGTGAACGATTAAGCCACGGGCAGTAAATTCGCGCTGCGCCTGCTGGAGCAGATCCAGACGATCAACAATAAAGTAGAACTTAGGGATCACCTGCTGATTCTGAAAGTAATCCGTCAGGAAGCGCACGTTGTAATAAGCCAGCGCGGTTTTTCCGCTGCCCTGGGTGTGCCAGATGATACCTTTTTTCACGCCAGCGTTGAGTTTGCGCTCAATTGCTTTGGTGGCGAAGAGCTGCGGATAACGCATGATATGTTTCTGAATGCCGCCCTGTTCGGCGACGTACACCAGTGCATAGCGCAAGATAAATGCCAGCCGATCGCGGCTCAACAGCGCGGTACACAGGCGGTTGGTCGGGCGGTTGTGATCTTTGTTGGTCTGAAATTCCGGGTTGGTGCGGATCACTTCCAGGTTGTTGTCTTTCAGAACGGCAATTTCGGTTTCTTCTGACAGCGGTTTCAGTAAGTTGGTAAGGTTGAAGAGTTCTTCTTCGCGGAAGTAGTTGAATACCGGGTTGCTGTAAGAACTGCTAGCATAGAATGCCCCCTGAATCGGCTCCGGATCGCTGTCGTCATACTCCATGTTGTTGGAGAAGATCATGAACTGGGTCATGTTGGCGAAGCGTTTGAATTTGGGATTCTTAAAGCGCTCGTTGATGCGGTTGCGCTCTGCAAAGATGCCTTCTCGGTTGTTAGGCTTTTTCACTTCAATAAAGATCAGCGGCATGCCGTTAATCAGGAGCGTGATGTCCGGTCGGAACTCTTCATCGCCGTTTTCACAGGTCAGTTCGGTGACGACATGGAAGCTGTTATTGTTGAAGTTGTCGAAGTCAATCAGTTTGATACCAGAGCGGTCGCTAAGCTTTTCGAAGAAGGCGCGGCCCAGGTCGTCATTGTCAAGAAGCAGCGTGAGATCTTTTAACAGACGTCCGATATCGTCAGGTGCGATCCCGGGGTTTATTCTGCCTATCGCAGCGGTGAAGAGGTCAGGGAAGATGTTGGTTTCTTTATCCCAGTGCTGTTGTTTCAGAGACAGGTATTGGTAACCCAACCGGATCAGGTGGAGGATTACGGGGATTTTTACTCGAGTATCTTCAGTGAATTTCATCGTGCTCCCTGTTTTTTTGTTTTTATCGCATCTCAGGCCATGCTGCGCTCCACAACCCCAGAACGGCTGGCAACAATGTCTGATTGATCGCGTCTATGTTACACCCTCTCTGTTAGCTGCCCAGTAAATTTGTTGCGCTTCACTTGCAACGATAATACTCGCGCAATACTCTGATATTTTTGGGGGTAGTGACACACACAATTTGTCAGAGCATGGCCATAATTCCTGATCTTGAAGAAGCAGTCGAGTTGCTCAGACATTCCCAGCGATAGCTTCAGCTCAGAATGATGCGGTAATGAATCTGGCTGCTGAAAAGATGCATAAAACCATCCGGATGCGCATCCAGTCCCTACAACCCTACAGAGCCGCCGGACATCCATACACGTTTATTGCGATGGATAAAGGCGTTCGTCTGTAGGATAGTTTCGCGAAGTACGCCGCTGTAGATTCAATTGGTCAACGCAACAGTCATGTGAAAACATGGGGTTGCGGAGGATTTTTGAATGAGACGGACATTTACAGCAAAGGAAAAAGCATCTGTTTTTGAACTGTGGAAGAACGGAACAGGCTTCAGTGAAATAGCTAATATCCTGGGTTCGAAACCAGGAACAATCTTCACTATGTTAAGAGATACTGGCGGCATAAAACCCAATGAGCGCAAGCGGGCTGTAGCTCACCTGACGCTGTCTGAGCGCGAGGAAATACGAGCCGGTTTGTCAGCCAAAATGAGCATTCGTGCGATAGCTACTGCGCTAAATCGTAGTCCTTCGACGATCTCACGTGAAGTTCAGCGTAATCGAGGCAGGCGCTATTACAAAGCTGTTGATGCTAATAACCGGGCCAGCAGGATGGCGAAAAGACCAAAACCGTGCTTACTGGATCAGAATTTACCGTTGCGAGAGCTTGTCTTGGAAAAGCTGGAGATGAAGTGGTCTCCTGAGCAAATATCAGGATGGTTAAGGCGAACGAAGCCGCGTCAAAAAACACTGCGAATATCACCTGAGACAATTTATAAAACGCTGTACTTTCGTAGCCGTGAAGCGCTACACCACCTGAATGTACAGCATCTGCGCCGGTCGCATAGCCTTCGTCATGGCAGACGCCATACCCGCAAAGGTGAAAGAGGTACGATCAACATAGTGAACGGAACGCCAATTCACGAACGCTCCCGGCATATCGATAACAGACGCTCTCTGGGGCACTGGGAAGGCGATTTAGTATCAGGCACAAAAAACTCGCATATAGCCACACTTGTAGACCGAAAATCACGTTATACGATCATCCTTAGACTCAGGGGCAAAGATTCTTTCTCAGTGAATCAGGCTCTTACCGACAAATTCCTGAGCTTGCCGCCTGAACTCCGGCAATCACTGACATGGGACAGAGGAATGGAGCTGGCCAGGCATCTGGAATTTACTGGCAGCACCGGAGTTAAAGTTTACTTCTGCGATCCTCAGAGTCCCTGGCAGCGGGGAACAAACGAGAACACTAATGGGCTAATTAGACAGTACTTTCCCAAAAAGACATGCCTTGCCCAATATACTCAACATGAGCTGGATCAGGTTGCAGCTCAGCTAAACAACAGACCAAGAAAGACACTGAAGTTCAAAACACCGAAAGAGATAATTGAAAGGGGTGTTGCGTTGACAGATTGAATCTACAGCAGCTTTTTTAATATGTTCCGTTTGTCCCTAACCCGCTCAACTCCTTCTGAAGCCCTAAGATCTCTTGTAGGGCGTCTGAACGGACTTTGTTAGCAGAGGAATCAGCGCCGAACTTTACACCCAGGCATAAAGACTGTGCGTTGTGATATCAAGGCGAATGGCAACATCTGAAATGTTAGAGTCGTGGTCAACAACCAATTTGTGCGCTTCAATTTTGAACTATTCAAGATATAGGTAACCCATGAAATCCGAGACGCTAAATGTCCAGCAAATCTTTCAGGATCGCCGCCAATACTGCGTTCCCTTCTACCAACGTGCATACGTATGGACACAACGAAATCAGTGGTCCGCCTTACTGGAGGATATCACCGAAAAAGCACAGGCCCGTTTATCAGGTATAAAACCAACCCCCCATTTCCTTGGTGCAGTGGTACTTGAACCACAAACTAAGAGCGGCTTGCTGGGTGTTGATACCCTGCATATCATTGATGGTCAGCAACGATTAACTACCCTTCAATACATTCTTGCGTCTATCCGACTGGCTCTTCGTGCAATTGATCTTTCCGATTTAGAAATGCTTGTATTGCCGTGTCTGAAAAATACAAACGAAGCAACAATGCGAAATAAAGAGGTTGAACGCTTTAAGTTATGGCCGACATTTCGTGATCAATCTCATTTCATTCAAAGCCTTAACGTTGACCATGTTGATGACCTCCGCAAGGTATTCCCTGATAGCTTCACGTTACATGGCACACTGCGTAAGCATTTTAACCATCCTCCTTCACTGGAGGCGTTATGGTTCTTTAGTCATGCCTTTATTAAATGGATTAGCGCGGAAGGTCGCCCCTTACAAGAAAATGCTATCGCGCTGATTGAAGCTGTCCTAACAGACCTCAAACTGGTCAGTATATCTCTTGAGGCAGAGGATGACGCTCAAATCATTTTTGAGACATTGAATGGCCGTGGGGCTGAGCTTCATGCGACGGATCTTATACGTAACTATATTTTTATGCGTGCAGAGCATGATAATGTTGATGCCGCTGCATTGTATGAAAATGATTGGAAACCCTTCGAAAACCCGTACTGGACAGAAAAACAACGCCGTGGTCGCATCAACAAACCTCGTCTGGAGTGGCTAATTCACTCCACGCTACAAGCAGAAAAGCAACGTGAAGTAGACCTGTCCCGCCTTTACAATGAGTATCGGGACTATGTAGGCAAGGAATCGTCGTCACGCCGAGCTGATCAGCAGGTCGAACTTCTCAATCGATATGCTTTGCAATATAAAGAACTGATTGGTGGAGTGGGCACAACTCCTATTGCATGCTTTGGTCGTCGCATCGCCGCCTATGACATGACCACGATTTATCCACTTGCGTTACTCATCTCAGTCGCTAGCATCCCTGATGCTGAAAAAGCCGCCATGTACAACGATCTTGTCTCGTTTGTAGTGAGAAGAGCGGTGTGTGGCCTGACTCCAAAGAACTATAACAACGTGTTTATGAATGTCTTGCGTCACTTAGCTAAAACCAGCATTTCCAGTGCTGAGTTGCGCAGCACCCTTAATAGCCTTAATGGTGAAGCCGCACGTTGGCCCACTGACTCAGAGTTTCTTAATGCCTGTATTACTGCACGACTTTACCCAGGCAGGCTCGATGCACAGAAGATTCGCTCAATGCTGACCGAACTTGAGGGAGAACTTCGTCGTCAGGTGAAGACTGAGGAGCCGGTGGTTCCAAATCTCTCCAGTCTCGATATTGATCATCTAATGCCTCAAAACTGGTTTTCACATTGGCCTCTAGAAGACGGACATACCGTGACAGATTCAGACGCTATTGCAGTGAATCAGATTGTTTTGGCCGGTGCAGAGTTAACACCCGAGCAACAGCTTGTCTGGAAGCGGCAACAAGCGATCGCTACACTGGGAAATCTGACCTTGCTTAACCTCAGCGTAAATCGTTCGATCCAACACTCTGCATTTCTTAGGAAACGGGATGGTCTCATTACCCATACTAGCCTACGCTTGAACATACCATTGATAATTCTGGATAAATGGGATGAGGATAAGATCTTTTCCCGGGGTGAGTTGTTGGGAAATGCTGCAATGAGGGTGTGGTCGAAAGTCGATTAATGATCGTTTTCACCGCACGTAGCTATATGACAGCTCTTGACACTAAGGGCTGACATTCAACTAACTGAGTTGAATATCCTCATCTCTATTTGGCAAAGCTGTTTACTGTTTGACTGAATTTAGCTCTTTACCAGTAAATATTGACGCCTGCTCCTCAATCAACGTCGACTTGCTTCATCTGCTAGCTATGCACATTATTTTAGAATCAATGTTTTGCCGAGTTTATAAACTAAGGGCTAGCATCAGCTTACTGAGTGACGCCCCATAACGCATTTTTTCAATCATAAGGCTTGGATAGAACCAGTCAGTTACCTCTTCATATGAAACAAACCCATCGTGCTCCAGTGCGCAAACGCCCTTATGGCTGGCAACGTAATCGTATACGGCCTTACTTTCCAGATCCTGTAGCATTTGCGACAGGATCTTGACCCGGTATATCCAGACAGCTTCCGGCTGTATTACATTCGAATTCCTGCGGTTACGCGAAGTCACATTTTTAAAAGTGATATGAATGGTTGCCGTACTGAGTTAGTTAATGTTTCACTTTCAATTCAAGGTACGGATGGTTCCAGCATATCTCACTGTTGGTAACAAGCCCGTCATGCTCAATCGAACTACATATGCCCGGATTGGCCAGAATAGACTCATACACCGCCTTGCTTTCAATACCCTGGATCATATGTGACAGCACACGCCGTCTAACACTCGCCGTGATCTTGCTGGGATTAACCATAAAAGTCTGACGAACGGCATTACGAATGGCCCAGCCACGGCCGGGGCAATTCACATGCTCATCAAGATAATGCGCCACCAACTTTTTAAGTGCTTTTCTCACTGGCCGTACAAATTCAATCCACTCATCAGCCTTTGTCACCGCCTCGTTGTAGCCGTACAGCTCACAAAGCTTGCGAAACGCCGCGCTATCCTTATGCTTACGAAACTCCCCCAGTGAGTAAATCAGGGTATAGATGAGAAGCTTCGCGACCTTTTGATCAACGTTAAACCGGCGCATGATCTTCTTCTTGGTGATCTTCGTCATCCGTTTACACTTGATGCCATACCTCTCAAGCTCATATCTCAGGATGGTGAGCTGGCTGCTCTTGATATCATGGTTATAGCCTTCAAACACCGCCCACTTGATAACCGACTTCAAGGCCTGAAACCCACCATTCATCTCGAAGGAACGAGTCCCCCGCCTTGCCAACTGATATTCTGGGAAGTATTCAACGACCAAAGGAACGCTGGTCACCAACTTGCAACCACGCTCTGCCAGATGCTGTAGGAACAACGTCTTTTGCTGCGCCTCTCTCCCATTTGCCGGTAAGTAGGCTTGCAGCTTATCCAAATTGATACGTAAACCACCCAGACTGGAATATACGCCCCGCATATACACCTGTGTCTCACGCGAAGTTGTGCGGCCCACCTTATGCTTTGCCTTACGTTGCTGGTCTAAGGCTTTTTGAATCAGTGATTCTTCAGTCATTATATCGATATTGCGCCTACGCTTTGCAGTAGTCAGATAAATATAGCGATTTTTCTGCTGCATGTAGTCAGCCTTAGAGAAGTCGCCAAACCAACGCTGCAAATGAGTTTTAGATAACGCGAACTGGCGGCAGCGTTTCTTTTCAAAGCTGTAGTTCCGGATTTTTATAATGCCCGTTTTCTCGATCAGTT
>Ga0302174_10000386_pt1 | contig 14636 bp, 11 predicted proteins | sample I_Fen_N3_2_FD_198789 | JGI IMG/M metagenome (GOLD analysis project Ga0302174, IMG submission 198789) | Peat permafrost microbial communities from Stordalen Mire near Abisko, Sweden - I_Fen_N3_2 | ecosystem: Environmental > Terrestrial > Soil > Wetlands > Permafrost | place: Sweden: Abisko... | reverse complement strand
CGTCCTTGGGCACCAGTTGGTCAGCGGCAAGGTGCTTGAAGAGCGCCTGGCACGTTGGACCGAGTTTGCCCAGGCCAACCCGGACGGTTACCTGTATTGCTTTCGTGGCGGCCTGCGTTCGCAATTAGTGAAACAGGTGCTCAAGGACGAGTCGGGTATCGACTATCCGCGGATCGGCGGTGGCTACAAGGCCATGCGCACGTTTCTGTTGGAGACCGTGGACCAGGCGGTCGAACAGTGTGATTTCGTGCTGTTGGGCGGCCTGACCGGCAGCGGAAAGACCGAGGTCATCAATCAGTTGAACAATGGCCTGGACCTGGAAGGCCACGCCAATCACCGTGGTTCCAGCTTCGGCAAGCGCGCCACCGGCCAGCCGTCCAACATCGACTTCGAAAACCGCCTGGCAGTGGACGTTCTGAAAAAACGCGCACGTGGCATCGAACAGTTTGTGCTTGAGGACGAAAGCCGCATGATCGGCAGCTGCGCCTTGCCGCTGAACCTGCACCGGGGCATGCAGGTGTATCCAATGGTGTGGCTGGAAGAAAGCCTGGAAAACCGTGTAGAGCGGGTATTACGCGAGTACGTGACCGATCTGTGTGCGCAGTTCGCCGTAGCGTTTGGCGAAGCGGGTTTCGAGCGGTTTGCCGAGCGGCTGACCCAGAGCCTGGCCAATATCCACAAGCGTCTGGGGGGCGAGCGCTATCAGCGTTTGCACGCGCTGATGCAAGCGGCCCTGGCTGAACAGGCCCGCAGCGGTAGCGTGGACTTGCATCGGGGTTGGATCGTGGGGTTGCGTGAGTACTACGACCCTATGTACGCATTTCAACGTGAGAAGAAAGGTGCACGGATCGAGTTTGCCGGGGAGCAGGCAGCGGTGGTGGAATACTTGCGCGAGCGTGGGGCTCGCTCGCGCAACCGCCATCAGCCTAACCACATAACTAAAGAATGACCGCCCCGATCAGCCCACACACCACTCCCACCAGCATGGTCAACCCGGCCACCGTCACCAGCACCCGCGCATCGAAATCCTTACGCAGCATCAACAGCGACGGGAGGCTTACGCTCGGCAGGGTCATCAGCAAGGCCACGGCCGGGCCGGTGCCCATGCCCAGGGCCATCATGGTTTGTACGATGGGGATTTCAGCCGCTGTAGGAATCACAAACAACGTGCCGACAATCGCCAGCGGCACCAGCCACACCAGGCTGTTGGCCATGGCGCCGTCCACGTGGGGGAACAGCCATACCCGCGCAGCACCCAGGATCAGCACCGCCAGGATGTAGATGGGGATTGTGTTCCAGAACAGCTGCCACAGGGTGCGCAACCAGCGGCTCAGGAAAGGTTGCGCCTCGATGGTGCTGACGTCGGCGACAGCGTCCAACGCCGCTTCAGGCATCTGGTCCGGGCGAGCAATGCGCTGCGCCACCAACGACACGCCCACCACCAGCACAATTCCCGCCACCAACCGCAACGCGGTAAATCCCCAGCCGAGCACAAAGCCCATGAACACCAGGGTGGCAGGATTGAGCACCGGGTTAGCAATCCAGAAAGCGAGCGCCGCGCCCACCGACACCTGCTGGCGCCGCATGCCCGCCGCCACCGGCGCCGCGCAGCAACTGCACATCATCCCCGGCAAGGCGAATAACCCGCCGCGCACGGTCGAACCGAGGCCTGCACGGCCGAACAGGCGCAGCAGCCAGTCACGGGGGATCAGCACTTGCAGCAGCGAACCAAGGATCACCGCCAGCACCGCGGCTTTCCAGATCGCCAGGAAATACACCTGGGCATAGGCCAGCGCTGCCGCCAGGGGCGAGCTTTGTTGATCGTTGAGAATCGAGGCGCCGATGCTGTGATTGTCGGCCGCTACAAATGCCTTGAAGTAGTAGGGCGACCACTTCACGTAATAGAGGCCTATGCAGGCCACCAAGAGGAACAGCGCTGGTTTCCACCAGAACGACCAGCCCCGTACGGGCTGGGTGGAGGAGAGTTTAGACATGCTGATGATCCGCCGGTGAGTCAATAGCGACGCATCATACGCTGTCAGCTATCGGCACTCACCTGTGTCGGTTCCGGGCAGGTTTCATCGCCGTCGTTCAAGCCCTGCTTGTAGTTGCGGCTCAGCAGCGAGGCCTTGCCGTTGTGCCAGGTCAGCGTCAGTACATACAGCGTGTCGTAGTCACTGCCCGACCAATCGTCGGTAATTGTGTGTTTTTCGCCGGACGCTTCACTCGCCACCTTATTGATCAACTCCGGCAGGTAACCGTGGGACCAGGCGGTGTAGATGGTGGCGTTGTGGTATTTGTCTTCGACCAGCTCATCGGCGAGGTCGCTGGTGTCATTCGCCGAGAATTTGATATTCACCGGCAGGCCCAACTTGATTGCGCTGGGGCTGATGGTCATGAGTGGGCGGATGTAGCTGTAGGAATTGTCCAGCTCACCTTCCTCGACATTGCGCGTCGGGTTGGCAGCAAACACAAAGTTGGCCTTGCCGAATTTTTCCGGCAGCAGGGTGGCCAGGTTCATCGCGCGGTTCAGGCCCTGGCAATTGAGCTGGCCGAGTCCGCCGGCGGGTTTTTCGCCGTGGCGCAGGAACACCAGGGTTTGCACACCGTCCACCGGTTGGGCGCGGCTTTCACGGGCATCAAGGGCTGCAACCATGGCGCCGCTGACCAGCAGCAGCGGCAACATGACATACGAATAGTGTTTGAGTCGTTGCACAAGGCGCAGAGGCTTGATCTTCATTATAGGTTCGAGTCTTCGTGCGTCACGTTAAGGCGGACAAGCCTGGCCCCAATGACGCCGGTGGCGTCCTGCGGTATTCCGTGTCGTTATAGCGAGGCGCCTCCATTCACCGTTTAAGCGCACTTATGAGTGCCGGCAGGCGTATTGGTTCGCCTGCGCGGGATAATAGCCCGCTAATGTTGCGCATTGATGACCCATGCAGGACACCGGGGAGATGTCTATCATGGGGACTTTCTGCCTAGCCAGGGATTTCCTGATGAACCCACTTGCCGCATTCCCAATCAATAGCAAATGGCCTGCCCAGCACCCCGAGCGCTTGCAACTGTACTCGTTGCCCACGCCCAACGGGGTAAAAGTCTCGATCATGCTCGAAGAACTGGGCCTGCCTTACGAGGCGCACAAGGTCAGTTTCGAGACCCAGGACCAGTTGTCCCCCGAGTTCCTGTCCCTGAACCCCAATAACAAAATCCCCGCGATCATCGACCCCGACGGCCCGGCTGGCCAGCCGTTGGCGCTGTTTGAATCCGGCGCGATATTGATTTACCTGGCAGAAAAAACCAGCCAGTTGCTCTCCGAAGATCCTGCGACACGCTATGAAACGATTCAATGGCTGATGTTCCAGATGGGCGGCATCGGCCCGATGTTCGGCCAGTTGGGTTTTTTCAACAAATTCGCCGGCAAGGCCTACGAAGACAAGCGACCCCGCGACCGCTACGCCGCCGAATCCCGCCGCCTGCTCGAAGTCCTGGAAAAACGCCTGCTCGGTCGCACCTGGATCATGGGCGATGACTACAGCATCGCCGACATTGCTACCTTCCCATGGATTCGCAATCTGATCGGCTTTTATGAATCGGGCGATATCGTAGGCATCGCCGACTTCCCTAACGTACTGCGCGCGCTGGACGGTTTTGTTGCCCGCCCGGCAGTGATCCGTGGCCTAAATATTCCGAGCTGAAGCATGCCGACTTTCGATTTCAAACAACTGGATGTGTTCAGCCGCGTGTCGCTCAAGGGCAACCCGCTGGCGGTGGTTTTGGGGGCCGACAGCCTCAGCGATCAACAGATGGCGGACTTCGCTAAATGGACCAACCTCAGTGAAACCACGTTTTTACTCACGCCGCGCGATCCTCGTGCTGACTACCGAGTGAGAATTTTCACCACTGTGCATGAGCTGCCGTTTGCCGGGCATCCGACGCTGGGCAGTTGCCACGCGTGGTTGACGGCGGGCGGGGTGCCCAAAGGTGAAGAGATCATCCAGGAGTGTGAAATCGGCCTGGTGCGAATCCGTCGTCAAGGTGATGAACTGGCGTTTATCGCGCCGCCGTTGTTGCGTTCGGGGCCGCTGGAGGAAGACCTGCTGGAGCGTATTCGCCTGGGGTTGGGCCTGGAGCCGGGCTGCATCATACGCAGCCAGTGGGTCGACAATGGGGCGGGGTGGCTCGCCGTGATGTTGGCGGATCGTGATCAAGTCCTGGCGTTGCAGCCGGATTATTCAAAGCTGAAAGGGCTGGCCGTAGGCGTGATTGCCCCCTGTAACCCCGAACAAGACGACGTGGATACCCAATTTGAAGTGCGTGGCTTTGTCGCAGGCGACGGCGCGCCGGAGGATCCGGCCACGGGCAGCCTGAATGCAGGCGTTGCCCAATGGTTGCTGGGTGAAGGCCTGGCGCCGGAGCGCTACGTGGTCAGTCAAGGCACAGCCATGGGGCGCGCGGGGCGTATAAGCGTCGAACGCCAGGGCGATGAAATCTGGATCGGCGGCGCTGTTGCGGTGTGCATCGAAGGGCGTCTACAGCTCTAGATCAATACATTATTACGAGCGTCGCAATACACTGTTGGCCCCTTGGTATTTGTGCTGCCGGGGCCTGGGGGCATAAGCTTTCGCCCCAAAGTTTTAGCCTTTATGTCAGGAAAACCATGACCAGCCAGTTCCCCCAAGCCCGCCCACGCCGCCTGCGCCGCTCTCAGGAGCTGCGTGGTTTGTTCCAGGAAACCGAGTTCACCCTCAACGACCTGGTGCTGCCGATTTTCGTTGAAGAAGAAATCGACGACTTCGTACCGATCACCAGCATGCCGGGTGTGCAGCGCATCCCTGAGAAAAAGCTCGCTGCCGAGATCGAGCGCTATGCCCGTGCCGGTATCAAGTCGGTGATGACCTTTGGCGTGTCTCACCACCTGGACGCCAACGGCAGCGATACCTGGAAAGAACGCGGTCTGGTCTCGCGCATGTCCTCGATCATCAAGGACGCCGTGCCGGAAATGATCGTAATGTCCGACACCTGCTTCTGCGAATACACCGACCACGGCCACTGCGGCGTGATGCACGGCGCCCATGTCGATAATGACGCGACCCTGGTCAATCTCGGCAAACAAGCCGTAGCCGCCGCCCGCGCCGGCGCCGACGTGATCGCCCCGTCGGCCGCCATGGACGGCCAGGTCCAGGCCATCCGCCGCGCGCTGGATGACGCCGGTTTCATCCATATCCCGATCATGGCCTACTCCACCAAATTCGCCTCGGCCCTCTACGGCCCATTCCGCGAAGCCGGCGGCAGCGCCCTCAAAGGCGACCGAAAGAGCTACCAGATGAACCCCATGAACCGCCGCGAAGCCGTGCGCGAATCGCTGCTCGACGAGCAGGAAGGCGCGGATGCTCTGATGGTCAAACCGGCCGGTGCCTACCTCGACATTATCCGCGACATCCGCGAAGCCTCACGTCTGCCGGTGGCGGCTTACCAGGTGAGCGGCGAATACGCGATGATCAAGTTTGGTGCCCAGGCGGGTGCGATCGATGAGGATCGGGTGGTGCGTGAGACGTTGGGTTCGATCAAGCGCGCGGGTGCGGATTTGATCTTTACTTACTTTGCGATGGACTTGGCGTTGGCTGGGATCTGAGGGCGGCGTTTAACACTGTGCGAAGCAACCTCTTGATGTGGCGAGCGAACTTGCTCGCGTTGGGCTGCGTAGCAGCCCCCCATACCGACACTACCGATCTACCTGAAGAACTGCTGTGTCATAACCCGGGCCGCTTCGCGGCCCGTATTAGCAGATCTTTCTAATTAATCAGGTTGTTTAAGGCTTTCACTACTTCATAAGTTGATATTTAGGTCGAATTATTTTTCGAGTAAGTAATTATCAAACTTTCGGATCACATGCTCCAGCCATAGTGGCCCGGTTGCCCATTGATAGGGGTAGTAATAGAAACAATATTGTTCGTGCAATAGATTTTCCTGGAATTCTGATTCATTCGTATAAGAATCGATAAGGTCTAAGATTTCATTTCGCACCGTCAATATTAAATCTTTAGACGATTCGAGCAGAAACGTGTCGATTACCTCGTCTGCCGAAGCATGATCTTCCGGCCAGTCTTGATTGAAATAGCCACCGAAAAATTGCTGAAGCTCAGTTAATTGGTTGTTCATTTTTCTATTGGATATCCAGTTAGGAGGAGGTAACCATCCGGCATTTTAGATTTGCGCTTCAAAACTAATATGAATTTATAGACGGATACTGACTCTGTTGTGCCTTTTATTAAACTGAGTCCTACCGTCTGGGTCGAGTGTTTTCTAATAATGTGTTTGTCTTTATTTCCTTTCAAGAATTTGGATATTTCCTCGTGGCGAGAAATCAAGGTTTTAGAAACAAGGCTTTCTGCTTCCTCTAAAGTTCTGAATGTCGATGCTGCTGGTATATTTGGCTCTAAATCAATTGCGCTCGCTGGCGTATCACCAAGTCGATTGGTCTTCGAGGCTTGCCTTTTGCAAGTCTTTTTTCCATATGTCGATGGCTAAACGGTAGATTTCTGAGAAAAAAACTCGGGGGTTATCTATCTGGTTTTCATCCCAAGCCATTGTTGAATGGTCCTCTGGGTTATCCTCAAAGTATGAGTGGAAATTGTAGTTTTTGGTATTTAAAGCGAGCGATAAGGTTTCCACTAATTTGTATCTGTGGCGATAAGAGAGTTTGTTGTACGGATCTAGGCAGTATTTCAGTATGAGGTTTTCCCTGTCTTCAATATTGTTGGGGTCGTAGCGGGCGAGCTCTTTTCCCTTAGTTTCTTCTTGGTCGTAAATATCAAAAATCCCCACGAAATAGTACAAGCTGGCGTCGAAAGGTATTTGGTCTGAAGAAGGGTGAAATAGCATTTGTTCCTCCTTGATAGGATATAGTGTAAAAGGCGTACCGATTTTACTTGTTGAGTCGGATGATTATGGAGTTGGCAAAGCGTGGATTTGACGTCACACGGGGCGAACTCGGCGGATGGGCCTTTGTAGTGAGCAGGCTTGTCCTGCGCTGGGCTGCGAGCAGCCCCTAACTTGGCGACGCCGTTCCACCTGAGCGCCGCATCGTCCTTAGGGGGCGCTTCGCAGCCCGGCGCAGGGCAAGCCTGCTCACCACAGCGACTGCGATTTGTCAGTGGGAGTGGCGGTGTTGTTACCAAGTTGATGGGTCTTCGAGGCTGGCTTTTTGGAGGTCGTCTTTCCAGATTTCATTAGCTAGACGATAGATGTCTGCGAAGAAACCTCGGGGGTTTTCTATTTCCGTTTCATCCCAGGCCATAGTTATATGTTCTTCATGATCGCTTTCGAATTCTTTAGCGAAGTCAAAGTCGGGTTTTTCGAGTGCCTCTTTTAATGCGGATATCAATATGAAGCGATGTCTATATGATAGATATATAAGTTCTTTGAGAATATAGGAGCTTATGATTGTTTCTCTGTCTGTTTTGTTATTGGGATCGTATTTCCGTAATTCTTTTCCAATAGTGTCCTCGAGGTCGTATATCGATAGCGCTCCTAATATATGAGAGATATTTGGGACGTAAGGGGTGTTCATAAATGGGCATTTAAGCATTGCTTACTCACTTAGGAAATGCGGTAAATGGTCGAGTTGGATTTTTTCTATCAAATCTGATCTCCGCTTTGTCCATGCTCTCAATGTACCTAGGGTTATTTTTGTCCCTGCTGTTCGGTTTGTAGCCTCGTCCAGCGTCGGGTAACTCAACCACCACCACTGGGTTGCCCTTCATGTCAATTCCTGTAGGCGATGGCGAGTTGCCCTGCATCCTGCCTAGCGCTTTATTTATAGCGTGAAGCTGCATTTTCCAAGATTTAAATTGGGAACTGGAGTTAATTTGTGCTCTCTTCCCAGTGGTTGGATTTGTGCCGTCGATGGATCGTTGCTTCAAAGCATGGTCTGGTATCTCTGGACCATGCTTTTCAGCAGCGTGCATGTTGTACTCTTGCTCCCAATTCAGCACTTTTCGTTTCGCATTTGCTTGTGTCAGTTCGTCTATTTTTGCTTGTCGTTCAGTCCGAGCGAGTTGGGGCAGGGTGGGGGTACCCTCATTGGCGCTCGGCTTCGGATGGGCAGAAGTCGCATTGGGTTCACATCTGTCGTTAGGACAAGTACTCAATCCCAGTGGATCCACCCACCCCGTAGGATTAGGCACGTACTGGTACGCGTTGATCCCCCCCGCCAACTTCACCGGATCTGGCGTCAGGTAACGACCAACATCCGGATTGTAGTAGCGATGCCGGTTGTAATGCAGCCCGCTTTCCTGATCAAAGTATTGACCCTGAAAGCGCAGCGGATTGTCGATTTTGCCTCTGTCGAGACGGCTGATCTGGCCGTAGGCGCGGTAGTGCGCGGACCAGACGATTTCGCCGTTTGGATCGGTCAGTTCCTGCGGTGTGCCGAGGTGGTCGAGTTGGTAGTGGTAGGGCTTGGTTTCCTCAGGACCCAAGCCTTCCAGCAGTGCCAACGGGCGGAAACTGTCCGGTTCGTAAATGTAGCTGCGGTAGCTATCCGCACGATGCTCGGCAATCAGCTTGTCGCCTTGCCAGAAAAACTCCGTGGTTAAACCGTCGACGGTTTTGCTGATACGCCGCCCGAACGGGTCATAGCGGTAGCTGGCGGTTTGGCCGTCAGGCTGGGTAATGCCAATCAACCGGTGTTGGCAGTCGTAGCGGTATTCGGTGACCAGCGCGTGCCCACGGCCGCGGCGTTCGCGGATGAGGTTGCCGAAGGCGTCGTAGTCGTAATGCCGGTCGCCTTGGATCATCAGGCGGTTGCCGGCAACGATGTCGGGGCCGGGGCGGTCGTGCATGAGCAGGTTGCCGGCCGGGTTGTGGCCGAAGCGTTCCTGTAGGTCTTGGGAGTGATCGGCGCGGGTGAGGCGGCCTAGTGGGTCGTAGTGGTAGTGGTGTTCGCCTTTGCGGGTGTCGAGCAGGCGGGTGAGGTTGCCGGATCTGTCGTAGTCGTATTGGCGTTGGAGCAGGTGGTGTTCTTGCTGCGTTACGGCATGGGCGTGCAGGCGGTGTTGGTCGTCGTAGTGGTAGTGGCTGAGCAGTTGGCCTTGTTGGCGTTGGTGTTCCTGGCCGGCTTTGAACAGGTGCGAGGTGAGGGTTTTGCCGTTGAGTTCGACGGTGGCGAGGTGGCCGCCTTTGCTGTGGTTGAAGGTGAGGCGGTTGTTGTCCGGCAGGCGCAGGTGTTGAAGTTGGCCGCAGGCGTCGTAGCCATAACGCAAGGTGCCCCAGCCTTGATGCTCGGCGGTGAGGCGGTTTTGCTGGTCGTACTCGTAGGCCAGCGCCCAGTGGCCGTCGTCGACGCTGAGGAGATTGCCTTGGCGGTCGTAGGCGTAATCGGTCTTGCTGCCGTCGGGTAGCGTTTTTCTTACGAGGCGGCCGGCGTAATCGCGTTCATAACGCGTGACGAGCTGACTGCCGTCGTCGCCGTGTTCGGTTTTTTCCTGCAGGTTGCCGTTGAGGTCGTAGACGTAGGCGGTGCGTTGCCCATCAAACCCGACTTCCTGCTGGATCAGGCCGTTGGGGTGGTAATCCAGCCGGTAGGTTTCGCCGACTTCGTTTTCAATTTCGGTCAGCAGTAGACGGACGTTGTCGTAGCGATAGTTGACCTGAGTGCCATCGGCATTGATGCGACGGCTGATCAGGTGCAGGCCGTCGGCGTATTCGTAACGGGTGATGCGCCCCAATTCATCGCGTTCGGCGGTGATTTTTCCGTAGGGGTTGTAGCTGTATTCCCGCGTTGCGCCGCCGGGCAGGACAATACGAACCAATCGACCGACTGCATCCCACTGATACTGGGTCAGCGCGCCATGTTCATCCTCGCGGGCAATCTGCCGGCCCAGGTCGTCGTAGCGATAACGCTTGATCCCACCATTGGGCAGTTGCTCTTCAATCCGTTGGCCGCGTTCATTCCACACCAACCGCTGACAACTGTGATCGGGATGCCAAACGCCAATCAGTTGCCCGTATTTGTTGTAGCTGTAGTCGGTGATATGGCCGTCGGGATCGGTCCTACGGGTAACGTCCCCCTGGTCGTTACGCTCGTACTTCCAGACCGCTGAGCCACGCCTTACAACCCGTACGAAGCCATTGTCATGCTCGTAGGACGTTGGCTCATCGTCTCCAGGAAACAGCGCCACCAAACGTCCGGCATCGTCGTACTGATACGCCGTTACTGCACCGAGCGGATCCTGCTCGACCGTCAGTCGACCCTGGGCATCGTAGGATTTGAAATGCTTAGCGCCGTCCGGATCGATGCGCTGCACCAGCCGTGCGCGGTCGTCGTGGACGTAAATTTCCTGGCTATCATCGGCGTTGTGAACGACAACACTGCCGTCGTCCCCCCAGACATACCGCGTATCCATCTGCGAAAAACTGGCCCAATGCCGGACACATCGCGCCGCTTTGCCGGACCGTTCCCACGCCCAAAAGAAACTCGCCCCACCGGCCAGACCGCGCTCAAGAATCACGTGCTGATCGTCGTAGCGGTAAACCTCGCTTTCGCCTACCGCATTGGTCGCCGAAACCAATCGGCCAATGTCGTCATAGGCGTAGGAAACAACACTCTGCTCCGTGATCCAGGCGTAAGGCTCATGTCCCTTGGCCCGCTGAACCTGGTAGTCCACCGCCATGATGCGGTCTGACTCGTAACGCAAGAACAGCGAAGAACCCGCACCGTTATCCAGCCGTTCAATGCGCCCTGAAAAGTCTCGGGAAATCCGCAGCCGGTTGTCGTACGCATCACTGATCGAGACCAACGCCCCGTTGCGAAAGTGATAAAACCGCGACGCCTGGGCCAACACCAACTCATCCGGCGACGCGCCTAAATAGATCGCTGCTTCGGCCAGGCTGTTGGTGATCGAGGGGCGAGCCACCGTCGGCAAGGGCAGGGTGGTTAAACGGTTTTCATGGTCCGTCCACGTCACGGAATCGCCCGACACAACAAGCCGATGCGCCAGCGAATGACTCCATCCAAACCCCAGCCCACAATCCACTTCCACCGCACTGGTGCGATACAACCGCGTCCACTCGAACGGCAAAATCCCGTCCAACGTGCCATCGGTGAGCGTGAGCAATTCCTCTCCGGTAACCATCGATACGGGGCAGCCGTTGGTTACCGTCTTATCCGAAGAAGCCGCTGCATCGCCCTTCGGATTCGTCGATACAGCAGGCACATCATCGACAGGCTCCTGCCTGACCAACGCCGTCTTCTGTGTCCTGTTACGAACCGCCGGCACCGGGTTGGAAATCAACTGATCCCCAGCCTTCAACGGTGCAACCGGCACCGCCTTGATCGGCGTCGCCGCACTGCTCAACAACAACGGCTTGAGCGCCTCGGCATGGGCATCCAGCTTCGGCCCCACAAGCTGCTTGGCCAGCAACTCCAACAACGCCCGCGCGCGGCCGGATTTGATCGAACTCAGCGTCTGCGCACCCACGCGTACCGCCACACCTGTGCCCGCCGTCGCCCACATCAGCAGCAGGTTGATCAGCACTTCACCGGTGATCTCGCCCAGTAATTCATACATGTCTGGCGGCGGTAGCAGACGTATCCAACTGACGATCGCCGAGACATAGATGAACAGCAGTGGCTCATCGCTCAGCACCAGCAAGCCCTTGGCAATCGCGTCTGCACCCTGTTTCAGCAGCTCATCAAGCTCGGCCTGGGAGAGGTAGTGCAGCAGCTTCTCGCTATTCGCTTTGAGATCGGCGAGCAGGTCATAGAGCTGGGTGATGTTGTCCCACAGGTTGTAGAGCGCCTTGGCCATCCCGGTTGAAAATGCCACGCCCTGCATCGCGCTGCGTTCCAAGGGTGTGGCGTTGGCAAAGTCTTGCCATTGGGGTTGGAACGTCTCCGTCCACTCATCCCGCAGACGACCCTCCAACCCCGCAATCACCGTCTGATAAGACGCATACAGCGCCTTGATGTGATCCTTGGAAACGTTGGGATAGAAGGTGATTTGGTACGGCTGATTGCGATCACACTCGGTGATTTCGAGGATGCCGCTGGGGCCGATGGTTCGATACAGCGGCAGACCTATCGGGCTGCCGTCCGCCGCGATGGCTTGCAGCATCACCGGCGTATTGCCGATAGGCACGAAGCGCGTGCTTTCGAACATATGCACCAAGGTCAACGAGCCTTGGGCACTGCACATCGCAACTGTTTTGCTCGGGGCTTTGGAAGAAACCGGCGCGACCAGCGCCACCTCGTCCCCTACCTTGAAGACCTGCTCGACTTCCAATGCCGAACCGCTCCAGAAGCTTTCGGCCCAGGTATCAAAGGTGTTCAGGCACTGACGGAAGTCATCAAAGACGCGCTCAACATCCGGCGCCTCGTGATCCATGGGTGCCAGGACAAAGCTGGCAATGACGGGAATCAAAAGACAGCCCCATCAGTTGGGGCCTTAACGAAAAAAACCATCTGCAATCCCTCGCACTGTGTATTCAGGCGAGGGACTTTGCAGGCGTTTTCCGCAGCGGGGAGTAGCGCTTATCCGGCGCTTGCGTGGGAAGTTTCCGCGGCGTTTCCCCCCCTTCGGTCATACAGCAGGCAGGGACGCGAACCCGCGTTAGACTTACCGGTCAATATCCGCAACGCTTGGCCCATCGTCCTCAAGGAAGCCCCATGTCCCCACGCCGCCTGATCCTGTGCCTCATCCCCTTGCTGGTGCTGGCCGGTTGCTCCACTTCACGCGGTCCGCAGCAACCGGAGCGCAGCGAGGCCGAGGTGAAGGCGCAGATCGTGCGTCTGCTTCCAGCCAAGGTGGCGGATCGCAATGGTTGGGCCCAAGACATCTACACCGCTTTCGACACCCAAAAGATCTACCCCAGCACCGAGAATATTTGCGCTGTGCTGGCGGTGACTGAGCAGGAGTCCACTTATCAGGTGGACCCACCCGTACCCCATATGGGCAAGATCGCCCAGGACGAAATCCTGCGCCGCGCCGGCAAAGTGCATGTGCCGGCCTTCGTGGTGCGCAGCGCGCTGCAATTGAAGTCGCCCACCGGAAAGTCCTACGCCGACCGGTTGAGTGCGGCACGTACGGAGAAAGACCTCAGCGCCATCTTCGACGACTTCATCAGCATGGTGCCCTTGGGCAATACGTTGTTTGGTGGCTTCAACCCTGTGCACACCGCTGGCCCCATGCAGGTCAGCATCGATTTTGCGCAGAAACAGGCGCGGGGTTATCCCTACACGGTGGACGGCACGATTCGTCGGGAGGTCTTCACTCGGCGTGGCGGCATGTACTTTGGCATCGCCCACTTGCTCGGTTATCCGGTGAATTACGACCAGCCGCTGTACCGTTTTGCCGACTTCAACGCGGGCTGGTATGCGAGCCGCAATGCGGCGTTTCAGGCAGCGGTCAGCCGTGCTTCAGGGGCTGAGTTGGCGCTGGATGGGGACTTGATCCGCTATGGATCACTGCTGCCGGGCACCACCGAACTGGCGGTGCGCTCCCTGGGCGCCAAGCTGGACATGCGTAACCCCAGCATCCGCAGCCAACTGGAGCAGGGCGAGCAGTTGGATTTCGAGGACACCACCCTTTACAAGCGTGTATTTGCGTTGGCTGACAAGGCTGCTGGTAAACCGATGCCTCGGGCGATCCTGCCGGGCATCGTGCTCAAGAGTCCAAAGATCACTCGCAACCTGACCACGGCATGGTTTGCCAAGCGGGTGGATGAGCGGTTTCAGCGCTGTATGAAGCGCTGATCACCTTTGTGGCGAGGGGGCCAGAGGACGCTCACTGGCCACAGGACGCCTGCCCCTCACGACAAACTTACGCCACAGCCAAACCCACAACCACACCACCGGGAACGCCAGGATCACGAACGGCAGCACATAGCTGGCGCGTTCCAAGGCATCTGCGGTGCCCTCTACCAGATTAGTCCCCAGGTTGCTGAACATCCGGCTTAAGCGTGAAGCTTGGTTCGCGCCATCGGATGAGCGGAAGTTCAAGGTGACGCGGTTGGTGTCGAGACGACGTTGCTGGCCGGCGGCAATCTGGGCAAGTTCCTGCAGGTCGTTTTCAATGCCGGCCTGTTCCTTGCTCAAGGCGATCAGGTCGCTAACGGTGATGTCCTTGCGCTTGGCCAGTTCGTCGAGACGTTGTTGCTGGGCCTGCAGGCGGGCTTGGCGGCGGTTTACATCGGCAACTGCGTCGGCCAGGTCTTCGGCGGTGGTGATGCGCTGGCCAAGTGTGCCGCCTTCAGCCGCCATGGCGGCTATCGGTTCCACACCCGTTGGTGCGATGCGCAAGATGATCTCGCCACCGCTACCGTCTTCGGTGATACCCAGGATATTGCACGCGCCAAACCTCGCTGTTTCACACGCCTCACGGGTGGCCTGCATCCTCGGCGCGAGCAGGGCGCCGGGCAGGGCCAGGGTCAATTCATGCTCATAGGCCAATTGGGCACCGGCTTTGCCTTGTTCACCGTTGATCACCGTGGCGCGAGAGTGATCCTTGGGGGAGCAGCCGGCCAGGGCCAGGCCGGTCAGCAAGATCAACAGTGGCACGCGAAGCGATTTAAGGTTGCCGTCCGGATGGCGCATTGCAGTTCCTTGAGGTGTGCGGGGAAATTGGCGGCGATTAAAG
>Ga0302174_10000378_pt1 | contig 14816 bp, 10 predicted proteins | sample I_Fen_N3_2_FD_198789 | JGI IMG/M metagenome (GOLD analysis project Ga0302174, IMG submission 198789) | Peat permafrost microbial communities from Stordalen Mire near Abisko, Sweden - I_Fen_N3_2 | ecosystem: Environmental > Terrestrial > Soil > Wetlands > Permafrost | place: Sweden: Abisko... | reverse complement strand
CGGGTTGAAGTTGTATCTCGTTATCAATTGCGTGGAACGTTTCGAGTACATCAGTGTACTTACTCGCATCTTTCGCAATAAGCGGTTCGTAGGCACGAGTCACATCTGTGCCCCACTCTTCGCAGAGAGTTTCACGTTTTTCAGGAAGTTTGCCATCCACCATGAAATCGGAAATGTATTTATCGGGGCAATCATGTCCAAAACCATAGATGGAGTGACGTCCGCCTTCCACGTAGAGAAGATAACCATCTGCCAGATGTGAATAGACGGCTTTGCCTTCTTCAAACGGAGTGGCTGGGTCCATGGTTGCGTCCAATACAAAAGTGGGTACGCCCTTGGCAACCAATGGTGCTGTTGTAATAACGTCTTTCGGTGAGCTGGGCCAGAATGCGCAACTTAATCCAGTGTAAACGCTGCCATCAAGGCGCGGCACTGTGCCGTTGGATGCCTGTCCGGCTGCGATAGTCTTCGCAATCTTTTCTTCCTGTGTGCCGGAGAAGAACGAGTCATCTGTGCACAGAACACTGAGGAACATGGTGTCAGAGAATGTCGGGTCGCCGAGATATTCAAATGTGGCGGGATCAAGCGTGAGTTGTTGATAAGCGAGTCGAGCCATCGGGACAAAATCTCCGCGATTGGCGGCGGCTAATGCGCGCAGGTATAACATTCTTCCACTAAGGGAATACAACTGATAGGCAGTCGTATATTCCCATTGATTGAACGTAAATGTGCGTTTTACCTTTTCACCTGAGGGCAGAGGGAATTCGTAAGCAAGCGGTGTCTTTGAAATCTGTTTGGCAAGTTTATCGTAAACAGCCACAGCTTCCCCGCCCATGTCGGCGGCGCAAGCCTTATCTGCATTACAGGATTTTAGCGTGGCAACCAGTACTTTATCGAACGCCTTTTCCTGTGAAAGAGAACCATCTTCGCCATTAAGCGTGAGGTCAATTGTGCCATCGAGAACCAGACCTGAAAGATGTTCAGGGTGCGCGGCGGCATAAGTCTGTGCAACGGCGGTGCCATAGCTGACACCATACATCATAAATTTATCATCACCGATGGCGGCGCGGAACGAGTCAATATCTTCCGCGACCTGATCGGTACCGAAGAATGCAAGTTTGGCAGGATCAATGCCAATTTCGGCGACACATTTTTCCGCGTATGTGCGGGCATCGTCAATGGCTTTTTGTTGTTCGGCAGGTGTATCGTAGCCTTCCAAACCAGCTTTATCAAATGAATTCAAATAGTCCATGAAGTTGGCTTTGTACGCATTGGGGCAAGCCAGCGGATTTGACAAACCAATACCGCGTTGGTCGAAATAGACAATATCATAATGTTCGAGAATTGCATCAGAGAACCAGCCTAAACCGCCAGTGCTGATGCCTTCGCCGCCAGGTCCGCCTGGAAAGGCTTGAATGAACATGCCCTTACGTTCGCCCTTGGCAGGCGATACGGCAAAGACAACATCCAAAGTCTCTGTGTTTGCAGAATCAAAATGATTCAACGGGACCTTAATAGTGACACAGGTGAAGTCTGGGCTTTCTTCACAAGCCGCGCCGCCCAACTCTTTGAGCTTGGGTGCGATCCCGCTGCTTGCTGGCACGTCAGTAGCCGGCACCGCAGTGGATTCCTGTGCTGGTGCTGGAGTCGGAGTCGGTATCAAGAAATTACATGCCATTATCACAACGCCAAGTGCAACGATAAACAAGAACTTTTTATTCATTCAATTCTCCTATTTTTTTGAGATGAAAGTGTACATCAAAACGAATTTTATCCAGCCACCCAAATTTCCTATGACTTCAAACCATGCCACTTGCGGATTTCAGCAATGCGCGACTCGTGATCTGGCTCGCGATGAGGCGACAGATCTCCCGCGTCTTTTCCTAGCCTTGAGTTGGTCAATGCGTCGAAGACAGCGGTCACCCCGTTGGCGACGTTGTGCGGGTCATAGCCGCCTTCCAATACAAAAACGATCTTGTTATTGCAATATTCTTCGGCAAGTTCGACCAGTTTCTTTGAGATGTTGAAAAATCCTCGCGTGGACAGTCCCAACGAAGTGAGCGGGTCACTCCAGTGCGCGTCGAAGCCTGCGGAGATCAGCAACATCTGCGGGCGGAATTTTTCCACCACGGGCTTGAAGATTTCATCAGCCACGCGCGCAAAAACTTCGTCGCCGGCAAACGAATGCAAGGGCACGTTGACCAGCCGTCCCTTCGCTTGAGGCGCGTCTTCGATCCAACCTGTGCCGGGATAAATCCCCCATTGATGGGTTGAGATAAATCCAAAGCGATCATCATCCATGCACGCGGCTTGTGTGCCGTTGCCGTGATGCGCATCGTAGTCGATCACCATCACACGATCCATGCCGTTTGTCAACGCTTCACGCGCCGCGATGGCGACATTGTTGAAGAGACAAAATCCCATCGGGCGGTCAGGCTCGGCATGATGCCCCGGCGGGCGGACAATGGCGAAGGCGTTCTTTGCGTCGCCATTCAAAACCGCGCGTGTGCAAGCAATCACACCGCCCGCCGCAAGCAACGCATCCTGATAAGACGTCTGCGTAATGTAGGTCGGCGCCTGGTCAATGATGCCCGGTCCATCTTTGCAAACTTCTTCGATGGCTTTGATCACTTGCGGCTGATGCACTCGCGCAACTTGATCGTGCGTTGCGGGGGTTGCCTCAATTTTTTCCGCGCTAATAGAATGAAGCAACGGCTCCAGCACATCCAACCTCCCCGGTCTTTCTGGATGATCGGGATATTGATGTTCTCGTGATGGGACAAAAGTGAAAACAGTTTTCATCGTTTAATCAACCTGAATTCGGAATCAGAGACTCGAACAGCCTCATGAATAGTTTACCCGAATTCAGGCTGACTAATGATTTACCTGCGTAATTTGACCCCAAATAAATCTCGCAAAATCCTGCCAGTTGTTAGCACGGCTCATTCCAATGGGCGGCGCTGTCAAAGGTGTCATCGGATTTAGGTTTGGATCAGTATATTCAGGAGGCACAAATGATACAGGCGTATTAGTAGGCACAATTGGGTTGATCAAAGGCGCATATGGAATCGTCCAGGAAACTGGGCTTCCGTTGTTGGTGCCGTCCACTTCAATGGAAGATATCGCAATAACAATATTTGTGTTGTATTTTGGATCCAGCACCCATTTGCATTTGTTTGCTGAAACCTGGGCAAGCGGATAAGCAAGATATCCATAAATAGGACCCGCCGAAGCATCCATGAGCAGGTCAAGGTTGTGATCGTCATGACTGGGCGAAATTGTTAAATTTTCAGCATTGTGCATGAACATACTTTGAATCGGGATTTTCAAGGTATGACGGGTTAGGTTTACGTTATCATTGGTCACAGTGAGAAGAAACAATAACTCCTCACGCGCGGCAATGATATTAAGCGCCCTTTGAAGTTGGTCTTGAAAGCCGTAAGTAGGGTAATGATTTCTCAGAACATCGTTAAGGAATACGGCCTGAAAAAGTTCAGGGCTGATATACGTAAGCGTGATATTTACCTCGCTCGAATCCTCAAGTTTAACCGTCTCAGTATCTGACCAGCGCTTTGTCTCAGTTATCAACTGTTGAAATGCGGCATAGCGTGCGTTTAAAATTTGCTGTTCGTTGTACGGCGATGGATTCGGCGGGACGGGGGTGGGGATGTATGAAGGGAATGCAATTTCAAAAATCGCATTTGCCCACGTTTGCGGCGCTGCCCGATAGACATTGACCAGTGGTGCCTCTGGCGTACATATGGGCGACAATGTCACAATTATTTCATATGTTGACTGTGTCGGCGGCGCACACCCAAAAAGCCCCGCTGTAATAATGAACACCAGCAAGCAATCTAAAGCGATAAAAAACTTGTGTCGTACAAAAGATATGCCCCTCAGCATTAAGCCCGCCTTTCCATGTTGTAAAAAGATTGAATGAAGACTAAAAAGTGAAATTCTTCATAATTGTACAACTGATGGAAGGAAAAGTTAAGCGATTTAACGGCATAAAAACAGCTCGCTCACAATTCCCCGCAGAGGAAAATAGCGCATATTATCTTATTTCCAGTAAAATCAGGGGCGATAGGAGAACCATGCCATTTTTCAGCCGCTTCAAGCCTGCCGCCAAAATCCTTTTGCGCGGCGAAACCAAAAAGAAAACTCGCAGCCCCATCCCCGCCATCACTGCCGAGGAAGTTGCCGAAGCGCGGAGCTTCTTCCCGCGCGACAAGTTTTTCATCTTCGGTCATGCCCGCTCAGGCACAACGCTTCTCACGCGCCTCGCCCGCCTGCATCCCGAAGTGCATTGCAATTATCAGGCGCATTTCTTCACGCGCAAACCACTGCTCAAGTCGCTTGTCAACACGCACGAAGCAGAGGAATGGCTAACGCGCAAATCCAACCGTTGGAATCAAGGACGCGACCTCTCGCCGCTTGTCCTACGCGTCGCCGCAGATTTCATCATGGAACGCGATGCCGTCCGCGAAGGCAAAATGATCGTCGGGGACAAGAGTCCTTCGTCCACAATTCACGGTCAAGCAGTGCGCGACATGCATGATGTTTACCCCGATGCGAAACTGGTTTACATCGTCCGTGATGGACGCGATGTGCTGGTCTCGGAGCGCTTCCGAAACTTTGTGGAAGAATCCAAATTTTTGACTTCGGAAGATAAACGCATCATTGCCGACCTGAAAGTTGATCCTGCTCCGTTTGAAAATGGTTCCCGTTCGATATTTACCGAAACCTTCATCCGCCGCGTGGCAAAGGGTTGGGTGGCAAATTTGCAGGAAACCGAAGGCGAAGGTCGCAGATTGTTTGGCGAAAATTATTTTCACCTGCGCTACGAAGACCTGCTGGCTCACCCCTTCGATGAGATGAGCAAATTCTGGAAATTCCTCGGCGTAAAAAAGATACAGAAATCGCTCGATAAAACCTTGTGCGATGAAATGGCATCCAACCCAGACGAAGAATGGCAGTCGAAACGTAACGAAGGCATCGCATCCTTCCTTCCCAAAGGACAGGCTGGCAACTGGGCACGGTTATTTACAGAGAAAGACAAATCCGTGTTCAAGGAAGTTGCGGGCGAGATGCTGGTCAAGTGGAAATATGAAAAAGATTTGAATTGGTAAAATATAATGTCTAATTTTCTTATCCGTCATTATCAGCCTGAAACTGATCTTTCACCCTTATCACGCATGTTAAGTGAGATCGAGTCAGTTGACCGCGATGGCGAGGACACATCTGAGGAATATTTGCGTGCCTCGTTGGAATGGTCGAACTATCGCCCAGCTCAAGATGTATGGGTGGCAGAAAAAGATGGTTCTCTCGTTGGTTATGCTGCCGCACTTGAACAGCCCTCACAACGATGTACACTTTATATTATTGTTCATCCATCACAACGACGAAAAGAATTGGGAAGTCAATTACTGGAACTCACGCTTACACGTGCCCGCGAAGTTGGCTCGAAGAACATTCTCATCTATGCCAATGAACATAACTCCGCATCAAACTTATTCTTGAAACATCATGGCTTCGTTTTTGTAGGGTCATCAGGCGAAATGAAAACGCCTGTTTCACTTGAGATTCCTTTGTTTGAACTTCCTACAGGTTTTACATTAAAAAAATACTCCGAAGTGAACGATCCATTAATTTTATTATCTGCGTTGAATGATTGCTATCTGGATATGTGCGGACATCAGCATAATGACAAACCGACAGAAGAAGAACTCCAGTCTCCTCGATTTCTACATTATTACGATGCAGATGATATTCTTTTACTATTCGACCCAGAAAATGTCGTTTCTGGAATTTGCTCGCTGAATTCCCAGGGCAAAAGAGATAAGAATAACAATTTAACCGATTTGCTGGATGCCCCAGGTATAATCAAAAAATATCGTGAACAAGGTTATCAACATCAACTTGTACTCGCAGGGATACAACATTTGCGCCAGAAGGGAACACATTCCATTACTCTTGAGTTTTGGGGTGACGATGAAAACGCATTGAATATATATCGTGAACTTGGGTTTGAATTAGTCAATCATTTTTTTGCCTATCAGAAGGAATTGGAATGAAATTTCTCATTGCTGGACTCGGTTCAATCGGGCGAAGACATTTTCACAACCTAATTTCATTGGGTGAAAAAGACATTGTTCTTTTGAGAAGCCATCGCGCCACATTATCTGACGATGAACTCGCTGGCTATCCTGTTGAAACTGATTTAACCGAAGCGCTGGCAAAGCACAAACCCGATGCGGTCATCGTCGCGAATCCCACCGCACTGCATTTGGATATCGCCATACCCGCTGCCGTGGCGGGTTGTGCGATTTTGCTGGAAAAGCCAGTCTCACACTCACTTGAACGATTGGATCTACTACAGCAAGCCGCACAAAAAAGCGGAAGCAAAATTCTGGTTGGTTTTCAATTTCGCTATCACCCCACGCTCAACAAAGCGCGCGAACTGATTCAAGCAGGTGCGCTTGGCAAGGTATTAACTGTCCACGCGCATTGGGGCGAGTATCTGCCCAACTGGCATCCTTGGGAAGATTATCGCCAAAGCTATGCCGCACGTACAGATTTGGGCGGAGGCGTCATTTGCACGCTCACACATCCGCTCGACTATTTGCGTTATATTGTCGGCGAAGTTGAATCGCTGTGGTCATTCAACGGTCACATTTCCCCACTCGAACTTGATGTGGAAGATGTCGCCGAGATCGGACTTAAATTCTCGAACGGCGCAATTGGCGGCGTTCACCTCAACTACTTCCAGCGCCCGCCTGTTCACAGGCTCGAAATCGTTGGAACAAGCGGAACCCTGCGCTGGGATAATGCGGACGGAATCCTGCACTTCCAGCAAATGCCTGCGCCCTTCGGCTCATTCTCCGCGACCCCGCCTAATTCTGTTGCCCAAACATTTTCGCCCCCCGAAAACTTCGAGCGAAACCAACTCTTCGTGGCGCAAACTCGTCATTTCATTGAAACAGCTCACGGGGAGAAAGAACCGATCTGCACTCTCGAAGATGGCATCATGGCACTCCGTCTCGCCCTGATGGCAAAGGAGTCTGCATCCCTCGGGCGCATCATCGATGTTAGTGGGAACTTATAGCTGATGTTACATATCGTCCCGAAGGTTTGTTTGATTGGCTAAATAATGCCTTCAAGAAAACCCTCGGGACGTTTTGTATAAGGTGAATTACTTGCCTAATTTTATGGTCCACACAGAATTTGATGAAGCCCGGTATAATTGTAATTAAACTCCGCCGGGTAGCCCGGGTCTTTGGCTAGAGACTCACATAGCTCATAGTTTAGATCAGTCCGATCTTTGATTTCTTTCCCATATAAAGCTTTTGCCTCGTCATACCGTCCCAAATTGACAAGTCCCTCCAGAAATGGGAAAACCTCGGATTTGTCGCCTGCTACAAGTTTCCGGACAACTGTTTCATCGTACAATTTTACTATTTCAACCCAGTCGCCCTTTTGTCTGGCTAGTGAGGCTTTCTGATAATAAAAACACCAGTCATGCGCCGGCTCAGTCCCGAAAATGGCAAGAGGTGGGACAAGCACATTACCTTCTGGGATGATTTGCTTAATGATGGAATGAGCGCCAACACGCCTGACCAGCAATGTCTCATATTCCGAGTAAATCGGCAAAGTGCCGTCAATCACATGAATGCAGGAATTTTCTGACGGCAGGCTGATCAAGAGCAATTTGTTAAAATCCCGTCCCAATGGAAAATCGCGTTCAATTCTGTTGCGAACATCCCCTCGCAGAATATTAAATGCAGTATCCTCGTTGAGAACTTCTGCTGAAATTTGCGGCGATTTCGCCGGTCCCGGGCGGTAAATCAGGTCTATAGGTCCCCAAATTTCATAATCTTGTTGCAATGAAAAACCAACTGAGAAATAAGTCATTACCAGGGTGTTGTCTTTTATATCGGGAGCGCGCCAGGTGAGTTGCCACCAGGTTTCGCGTTGATGATCCCAAAATCTTTCCCAGTTCACGATATTCAAAAACTGAGTCGATACAGAAATGCCAATAAGGGCGAACAATCCCAGCTTGCGAAAATTTGGCTGAAGCATCAGAACGAGCCCGGCAATCATTATGATAACTCCAGCCATAGGGTGCAGACCGTAGCTCTTGTAAGCGTCAGTGGGATTGTAATCACGGGCAGATAGAACAACTGGCACAATGGCACATATTGTGGCGAGGGACCCAATCCATATAAAATTTCTGATCAAGGAGGGTGTGTCTGTCTCATGAAATTCATCTCCCCACCATTTCTTGAATAAAAAAGAATACAACCAGACCAGCCCCATTACAATGCCAGCCACCAGAAATGCCAGGAAAAGGTTGGCATATTCAGCTTTGGTAAATAGATTAAAAGGTTCTACAAACCAGGCAAAAAATGTGGTGTCCAGAAAGTCTTTTACCGATTCGAAAACTAGCCGCAAGGACATGTTCACCAGTTCAGTGCGGTAGTTGAACACTAATTTGCCTGCATTGGTGGCGTTCCTGCTGCCATGAAAAATAAATAAGCGCCAGAACAGAAATCCAGCCATGACTAGGGGATAGGGCCACCATTTCCTCATCATCTCTTTGAATAAAGCACGCATTTCCCTGAAGCCATTCTGGAATAAGGCGAAACCTAACAGCGCCAGACGCATGCCTTCCAGTCCGATCATATACTCATAAATAAACAGATAGTTTGCAGCCAGAATGGCAGAAATTAAACCGCAGGAGATTTTTCCAACCCTGGTGCTCGTTTTCAAGCCCTGTAACATGAACGCAATTGAAAGCAATGCCGACGCAAACCCGAAAAGATGATTTTGTTTGGTGTTTGCATCTGGCTCTGAGAGAAATCCGGGATAAATGACAAAGAGCACGGCCATTAGAGTGGTAATATATTTCTGCTTGGGCCATAGCAGGCGGAGAATCCAGAAAAAGGCAAGCCCGCCTATAAAGCGCCACAACAGTGCATATAAATGCCAGTTGATAATTGTATCCCCCAGCAACCGATATACCAGGGAATAAACAACCCCCATGTATGGGCGGTCTGTGGAAAATAATGAAATTATGCTCCCTGCACCTCGCGCTTGACCAGACCATAGCAAATACCAGTCATCATGATAATATCCAAGGTGGGGAATACCAATTCCATGCGTGACCACAGTGGCAAGGAAAATTAACAGAGCAGCAACGAAAGTTTCGTTTTTGAATAATTCACGTAAAGTTTGTTTCATTTTTTATTTCCTTCAAGGACAGGCTATCTTCAAATGAAATTATACCCTTGCTGGCGGGAAATGATTTCAGGCATTGGGGATTTCCTCCTGCGTCTGCAGATGCGATTGGTTCACAATGTAAATTCCAGCCAGTGCAATTGCGCCGCCGACCCATTGGATGGTATTGGGAATTTCACCCAGCATGGGGATTGCCAAAATGGTGGTCAGGATGGGTTGCCCGATGAGCGTGGGAGAGACGACTGAAGCAGGCAAATGTCCAAGGGCGTAGCTGATTGCCAGATAGCCTATCATTTGTGAAACGATAGCAGTGACGAAAAAGATCACCCACGTTTGCATGGGATAGCCTGTGAATGAATTGCCCAATACAATATTCATGATGAACATGCCAATGGTTGCGCTTAAACCAACTAGCCACATATAACGAAGCGGGTCAATATGTTTTCGCCCGCGCTGGGTGACGAGTTGGTAGGATGCGTAAAAGATAGCGGCGGTGCTTGCCATTAGGTGGCCGAGACCGAGGGCGGGGTGGCGCAGAAAATCACTGCCCATAACGAGCGCCGCGCCTGTTAGCGCGATGGTAAGTCCAAGCCAAAAGATGCCGTGCAGCTTTTCCCGTAAGATGAAGAACGCAAACAATGCCACCCACAACGGTGCCGTGTTGCCAAGCAGGGTGGCATTGGCGGCTGTGGTGAATTTTAGCGATGAATTCCAAAATGCAAAATCGAATGCGGTAAAAAGTCCCCCAAGCAGGGGAAGGGCAACGTATTTTTTATCAATGCGTTCGAGATTTTTCTGTTGCCGAATAAAAATTGGCGTGAGAAGGATTGTGGAAATAAATAACCGATAAAAACCAAAGATGGGACCCGGTGCCGCCGCCCAGCGCACGAACATAGCCGATAGACTAAGCGCGACAATACCGATCACGAGTGCAATGTATGGGAAAAATTTGTTTGGCATTGGGAAATTGTACCCCGACCCAGTCATGTTTCAAACGTGACATACCTTTAGCGGCGCGTGAGATTGATTTTCTCTAGGGTGGGAAAAAGCCCATTGAGGTCACTCATGATAAAGTCGGGTTGGATGCGTTGCTTTTCATCCTCATTAAATTGTGCGCGGCGTGTGATCCACATCGTTTGCATCCCCAAGCTTTTTGCGCCATACATATCCGCCTCAAGGCTGTCTCCGACCATCACTGCATCTTCGGGCGAAATACTCCATTGTGCGAGCGCGATCTCGAAGGCGCGCGCGTGCGGTTTGCGGTAATAACACGAGGCAGAGGTCAGCACAAAATCGAAGTGTGAACGAATGCCAAAATTTTCAACGAGTTCCTGCACATCTTTATCATCGCCCGCGTTTGAAAAAATCCCAAGGTGACAGCCATTGGATTTAAGTTTTTGGATGTTGGGGATTGTATCCTCTTCAAGTTTCCAATTGGTTTGTGTGACGGAGAACATCGCATCCAGCGCGGACCTGAGAACTGATTCGGTGACTTTGGCATATCCCAACTCTTTGAGCAGTTCGCGTAACACGAAGTGATAAGTAGTTTCGCGGCAGTCCTTGTCACGTTGTGTGTAATATTGATGCAGTCGTCCGCGAAAGACTTTTGCGTCGAGTGTGATGTGGTGTTCATGTAATTTATTGGTGAGGGCTTGATCTGCGCGTTTGAAGATGGGCACCCAATCTCCATGCGAGTACATGAGCGTGCCGCCAAGATCAAAGAGGATATGACGAATAGGAAAAGCATTCATTGGCTTTGGTATACCCTGACAACCCCTTTGCGTAAAGGGGGACTTTTGGGGTGTATCAGGTTGCGGCGTAGAAGGGCGCAAGTCCGCGCAGGATGACGAAGATAAACCAAAAATTATTGATCATTAATATCACGACAAAAATAGTCAGTACGGACTCGAACCATTTTTTACCTGCGAGTTCTGCGAATGCAAGTGCAACAAAGAAAACCAGCGCGTATGTCCAGAAGGATGCGTAAAGGAAAAGTTCTGTACCGTAGTTCATGTGCAGAAGAAAGTTGAAGGCAAGACTGCCAAGCAGACCAAGCATCAGCGGCAGGTGCGGAGAGGATCGCAAACCTTTCACAAAAAACAGAAATGAGCCTGCGAGCAGAATCAACCACAATGCAAGAGGAATATTGGCAAGTCCCTTGTATGAAGCGTAGGAATGGGTACTGGGTTCAAAAGTTTTGAGATCAATTGTGGGACGGGGCGGTTTGTGAGCGATGATTTCAAGCGGACTGGGAGCTGTGACGCCGTACAGAACCATTGTGCGGCTGACGATTTTAAATCTTTCGAGCAGGCGCTCAGCAGGAGATTCATAAACTGGTTTTACAAAATTTGTCTCGAAGGCAATATCGCCGGGGACAAAGAAGAAAGTCTGCCTGTTGGGATACAACGCACTAGTCAAGACTGTCAGCACAACGCCCGCTGTGATGATAACCACGCAATAACGAACCAGCCGCCAGAAACCGAACTTGTTGAAAAACAATCCGATCACACTTTGAGCAATGTTTGTGACTGTGATACCAAAAACGAGCAAACCCGCAGGGACGAGAACTGAAAATCGATTTTCTTTGGCTTGGATCAGAAGCAGGAAAAAGATGAGCGAAGTCATGCCAAATGCGTATGTGTCGGTAATCGAACCAAATAGCAGATGCGCGGCAGTTGAACCAAGCATGATCGCAAAAATGAACGCGTAGGTATTTTTTTGTGTGGCGCGTTTGACAAATATCCAAGCCATCAGCACGCAAAGTCCACTCAACGCGGCAACCACGAGCATCGGCGCAAGATTCCATTGATCTGCCATAAATAAGGCAACAAAGCGGACGAGAGGTCGCAGGGTGATCAAAACCAGCGGGTGCACAGCACGGTTAATATCATCGCCCTTGGGACTTCCCAAAATGGACATCCACGGACCCGCATCTGATTCAAAGAGAACTGTATTAATAGTCAATGCGGCGTGATTGAGTGCGCGCGCGATGACCAAGTTAATGAGGAAGAACATGCCGCCCGCATAGATGCCAAGCAGGTTTTCCTTGATGAATTTGAAGACGATTGTTTGTCTGAACTGCTGGTAATATCCACGCGATTCAAATTGATTCAACGCGCCGATGCCCCAAGTCCCTGCGAGTAGTGTGCTTGCGATGAACCAGCCAATCCACTTCGACGGCACGGTGATGTAATCCCAAACAAACATGGACGGGAATTGCACACTCGCGAAAATGATTGCGGACAAGAAGAGAGGTAGTGTCAGGCAAAGGAGGATATTCAACGGCCGGCTCAAAAAGCCATTGAGAAGTGAGCGCGCCGCACGGCTGACAAGATAATATCCAAAGACACTGCCAATCAGAATCAAAACGGCAGTGAAGACGATCATGTTGAAGGTTGTTTTTAGCACCTCGCTCATGAAGCCGACTGCACCGTACGCAAATAAGAGGCTCAACAAAAAGCCAACGAAATAAATTCTGATTGAATGGCTTTCCCGAAATTGAAGTGCTTTTTGTCTCAGCCAATTCAAAAGGGTTGGGAATATTTCAAATAACAAGTATCCAATTGACAGGGTGGGCGCAAGAACAAGAAATATGCGGTCTATTGTTTTATAGTTTGAATAATTGAAAAAGATCAACGCCGAAGAAAAGCTGACAACGAAGGCGATCAGCAAACTAAACACAACGCGGAATATGAATTGAGAAATTTTCACTCAGCGATTCTCCTGTCCCTTGTATAAAAATAAATTAAAACAGAACCAACTACCAGCGCGGGGAGAACGATTAATCCAGCTTCGGGACCAAATGCGCCGCCGGTCCAAATCTCTGGACCGTGAATCTGGTGGCGAATCAACCGATAAATATCCAGCCCAGAGACGGGGAAGCCGAATATCACACCTTCAAAGAAATTCCAGCCGATGTGCAATCCAATCGACAGCCAGAGTTGCCCCGTGCGGAGATAGCCATAAGCAAGAAATAACCCTGCGAAGAAAATTCCCGCCGCGCTGACCCAGGTGGCATTCGGGTTGCCGAGATGCGCGAGCCCAAACACGCTGGAGGAGATCAACACGCCCCAAAACATATTTGTTCCGCTGGCAAGGTTTTGTAAGTGATAGCCGCGTGAGAGCAGTTCCTCATTCCAACCTACGGTGATAAAGATGAACAAAAATAAAAACAAATTTACGATGACTGTCTTTGCGGAATCCACTTCCCACGCGAAGCCTTCAAATTTCACCCAGCCAGTCATGAATTCAATTGCATAGATGATTGCCATGATGAACGCCGAAATGAATACCCCCACAAAAACATCGAGGACGGCTGATTTATTTACACTCAATCCCAAACTTGCGAACGATCTTTTATCCAAAAACCTTCTTGCAATATATACAGAAGCTGTGATCATCACAAGTTCCACAATCTGCGAAGGCAAAAGGATGTTTTTTGGAAGACGATTGAAATCCAAATCTGGTGTAAGCATTCCGCTTATGATGAAGTAAAACATGATGGGGATGCTTAAGCAACTGCCTGGGACAACCATGATGATGGTTTGAAGCGCAAGCCGCCAACCCGCGCGTAAACGCGGTTCATCAGGTGAGACAAAGAAATTGAGAAGAAAAGAACGGTTTTCTTTTAAATTCATGATTTTCATCTTTATTTTACCCGATGATGGATTATGGAAAAAGTTCGAGAACGGCGAAGTCGAAATGATGAAAACGGAGTCCAAAGACTCTAATCATTGCTTTTACGTATATGTCCAAAGTCTGGGGACTTTGGACTCCGTTGCTTATTTTGACATGAGTTTTTAATGGGGCTTGATTGATTTGCCTGATATATTGCATCATGCAAAAAATGACGAGCGATCCCGTCGGAGTGGGCAAACCGCCGGCAGCGCTTGCAGAACGCTTTTAACGGGTATTCTGCGCAAGGCAGGTTGACAGAAAAGCCAACCTGCGTGAAAAGGGAAAAAACATGTCTGGGTTGATTGGTCAAAGTTTAGGGCATTACCAGATACTTGAAGAGATCGGGGAAGGTGGAATGGCAACCGTGTACAAGGCGCGTGACACACACCTTGACCGCGAAGTAGCTATAAAAATCATCCGGCGCGAGGTTTTTTCGCCCAACCAGTTGGATACGATCCTCAAACGCTTTGAACGTGAAGCCAAGTCACTGGCTGGGCTTTTGCATCCAAATATTGTCAGTGTGATTGACTATGGCAAACATGATGGCTTGCCTTATTTAGTCATGGCATACCTGCCCGGCGGCACACTCAAGGAATTGCTCGGCAATCCCATGCCCTGGCGGTATTCGGTGCGGTTCCTTATTCCCATTGCTCGTGCGCTGGAATACATCCATGACCATCATATTATCAATCGGGATGTGAAACCATCCAATATATTATTGACCGAAAAGAACCAGCCCATGTTGACCGATTTTGGGCTGGTGAAGATATTCGAAGACAATGTTGTGACAAATTTAACCAGTTCCAATGTGACCCTTGGCACACCCGATTACATGGCTCCTGAACAGTGGACAGGCAACCCCACGGCACTATCTGACCTGTATTCACTGGGAGTTGTTCTAT
>Ga0302174_10000377_pt1 | contig 14841 bp, 23 predicted proteins | sample I_Fen_N3_2_FD_198789 | JGI IMG/M metagenome (GOLD analysis project Ga0302174, IMG submission 198789) | Peat permafrost microbial communities from Stordalen Mire near Abisko, Sweden - I_Fen_N3_2 | ecosystem: Environmental > Terrestrial > Soil > Wetlands > Permafrost | place: Sweden: Abisko... | reverse complement strand
CCGGCAGGTGCTTTGCGTGGAAGTTCGGCGGCTAATGCCAGCCGCAGCGCGGGATAACCTTCGAAGCCTAAGCGTCGGCTGGCGCGCACCACGGTGGCGGTGCTGGTCGCAGCGCGTCTGGCCAGTTCCGCCACGCCGAGACGGGAGATACCCGGCGGGTCGCTGATGATAAGGGTGATCACCCGCTGTTCCGCCTGTGAAAAACTCCCCTGTAACGCCGCTAAGCGCGACTGTAAATTCATCACGCTCATTTGCTATTTTTCCAGTTCGCGCAGATGGTCATCTTTGCGCAGCGTCATCAGCGCAAACAGGCTGACGATACAGGTCGCGACCACGTAATACGCCGGAATATCCAGATTGCCGGTTTCCTTAATAAGACCGGTGATAATAAGACCCGCGCAGCCGGAGAACACCGCGTTGGATAGCGAATAGGATAAACCGAGACCGGTATAACGCACGCGGGTCGGGAACATTTCCGCCAGCATCGCCGGGCCGGGTCCGGCAATCATGCCGATGGTTGCCCCGGCGATCAGTACCGCAACGCCTTTCACCAGCAGGCTGCTGTCCGGGTTTTGTAACAGGTGCAGCAGCGGGAAGCTGAGGATAATTACCGCCAGTACCGCCGCCATCATCACTTTTTTACGGCCAATTTTGTCGCTCAGCCAGCCGGAAGGGAGGATGGCTATCGCAAAACCGACATTCGCCAATACCGTCGCGACCAGCGCCTGTAAGAACGTGGCGTGCAGCGAGGTTTGCAGATACGAAGGCATCACGACGAGGAAGGTGTAACCACCCGCCGACCAGCCCATCATGCGGCCAATCCCCAGCGCGATGGCTTTGGCGGTGGCTACGGCAGAGGCTTTCTCCGCGGCGGTTTTTTGCGCTTTCACTTCCGGCTTTTTACTCGCCACAAAACTCGGCGTTTCATCGAGTTTTAGGCGCAGCCACAGCGCGACCAGCCCCATCGGCAGGGCGAGCAGGAACGGAATTCGCCAGCCCCACTCTTTCATCTGCGCGTCTGGCAACGTCTGAACCAGGATCGCCACCAGCCCGACGCCGGTCAGTAAACCTAATGAAACGGTGAACGACTGCCATGCGCCGTAGATCCCGCGCTTGCCCTTCGGAGCGAACTCGGTCATCAGCGAGACCGCACCGCCGAATTCACCTCCGGCGAACAACCCCTGAAACATCCGCATCAGCGTCAGTAAGAGCGGTGCTGCGACGCCGATCTGGGCATACGTCGGCAGCAGGCCAATGATGGCGGTGGCGACGGTCATCAGTAAGACGACGGCGATCAGTGTCGGTTTGCGGCCAATGCGATCGCCAATGCGGCCAAAAATAATCGCCCCAATCGGACGGCAGAAAAACGCCAGCGCGAAGGAGGCGTAAGTGAGCAGTAAGCCGGTCAGGCCGGTCTGGCCCTCCAGCGTAAAGAAATTACCGGCGATAAGCGTCGCCAGATAACCGTACACACCGAATTCGTACCATTCGATAAAGTTGCCGACGGAACCGGCGACAAGTGCCCGACGGGACTGACTGGCGCTGGCTACAGCAGGGGAAGTCTGGCTGGTCATCAATAACCTCAGGTCAAAAGCAGAAAAGGGGATGTAAATAATTTTCTAAATTCAGGTGATCATTATGTCAATAATTTTCATGTGCTGGACAAAATAAAAGCGAAATCTGTGGGGTTGAACCGAATTTAAAGAGGAATACGCAGGCGAAACAAAACAGGCGATACCCGAAAGCATCGCCTGTCTGTGGAATAAAAGGGGGAGTGAAAAGGGTCAGAGCGTGTGGATGTCGATCCCATCGCCGATGTTACTTTTCTGGTAATAAGCGCGTGGCACTTCTACCTGATACTGTTTGTCGGCGTAAGCGACTTCCAGAATGAAACGCTCGTTTTCATACGATTCTACCGGGATAAACCCGAAGAATCCCTCCGCCACGCTGATGGTGCGCGAAGACGGAACGGCATAACGGTGAACAATCCTTGCTCTGAGCGGCTGCTGAGTGCCAGTTAACATATTCCATACGCGGTTAACGGGTTGCGACAGCGTGTCAAGCACGTCTGAGGCCAGCGAGTTGAGAACGGACTTCTTCATAGTCATGATGAATACCTCGTTGGTCTATATAACCTAATTCTTATAATTATCTGCGGTTAAGATCCAATGATTTTTAACGCTAAGCTTAGTCAGGTTTTGTAAGCCTTTGGCGGATTTAGAAATTACTCCGCCATTGTTTTGCGTCTTTTGCCGGATTTACGTTCTGCTAGCAATAACGGACAGGAAGGGAACATCGCGTGATCTGCCAGATCGTAGCGCAGACAGCACTGTTTACGGTATTGCGCGCTGTCGGGATCGGCCGGGTTTTCCGGGCGCAGCGGCTGGAACAGCGGATTTTTACCGCCCCGGCGCAGCTCACGGGATTCCATCAACGCCATGCCGTCAGAGATATCCGCGTTCGCCAACTCCGCCTGCTTCACGCCCCAGCCGACACGGATTGCCGCGTTACTCCAGTAAATACCCGGCTTGAGACCGGAGAATTCTGCCAGTGCTTCACACACCGGGCGCAAATGCTGCTCGATCATTACATCAAACCGCGCCATTGGCTCGGCGGAGGTCAGCGCTTCGCCTTCACCGTCGAGATATATCTGCGCGGGCAATCCTTCTTCCTGCATGCACAAATAGACGTTTTGGGCGGCGATAGGCAGCTGCCAGCCGTGGCGCAGGGAAACGATGACCCAACTCGGCAAAAGGGTGGCGAAATACCATTGTGACCACATTGAGATCCGCGCACGGCGTTTGTCGCACTGCGCAGCGTCGGCAGCGTTGGCATCCAGATAGCGTTTGAGCACGCTGGCGCAACCTTCGGCCGTGGTCAGATGCGACATCGGCACGGCGTTGGTCACCAGCGGCGTCAGCGGTTTGAAGGTGTCCGCCACCCAACTGACGGGCGTATCGCGGAAACTGTCGAGGAATCTTTGCATTGTCGATGTCGAATGGGATTCGGCGCTATAAATCATGGAGGTAGAGTAGCGAATATTGAAGCGGAATAGTAATGATTTCGATTTAGATTGCACAAAACACCACACCGCGCACACGGCGGGGCGCAATGGCTATGCCCCGCCGTAAAGCTGAGGCTTACAGCACGTTACTTTGCAATACCCACACTGCCGCCTCGACACGGGATTTAAGTTTCATCTTTTTCAGCAGATGTTTAACGTGCACTTTCACCGTGCTCTCGGTGATGTTCAGGCGACGGGCGATCATCTTGTTCGGCAGACCTTCGGCAATCAGCTTGATGATGTCACGCTCGCGCGGCGTCAGTGACTGAATATCCCGGTCGCCGCTTGGACGGCTTTCGCGCAGGCTGGCGGCCAGCACGGGTGTCAGTGCTTCGCTCAGCACCATCTTACCGGCGGCGGCGTTGTGCAGCGCGGTCAGCAAATCTTCCGGCTCCATATCTTTGAGCAGATAACCGTCAGCACCGCGCTTGAGCGCCGTCACGACGTCATCTTCATGATTGGACACGCTGAACACCACCACACGGCCTGAAAGCGAGGTCTGGCGCATCTTATCCAGTGTATCCAGTCCATTCATGCCGGGCATGTTCAGATCCAGCAAGATCAGGTCGGGATCGAGCTGTTTCGCCAGTTCGACGCCTTGCTCGCCGTTGCTGGCTTCGCCGATGACTTGCAGGCTGGTGTCGAGTGCTATCAGCTGTTTGACGCCGTTACGCAGCATAGGATGATCGTCAATCAGCAAAATGGTGGAAGGGGTGATGTCGTTCATACTTGCTCCTGGGGATTGATAGGCAGGGCTTCCGGGCGGAAACGCACCACAACTTCAGTGCCGCCGTCCGGGCGCCGGTCAAACCGGCAACTGCCATGTAGGGTACTGGCGCGATCCTGCATGATGATCAGGCCATAATGATTTTGCCGTTCGGCGTTAAGTGCAATGCCCTGACCGTTGTCGCAGATGCGCATAGTGATCTCTCCATCGTCGCAGTGCAGGGAAAGCGAAACCTGCGTTGCCCTGGCGTGTTTGTGCGCATTGTTCAGCGCCTCGCGGGCGACGTGCAGCAGATGTATGCCCTGATTGGCAGGGACGGAACGCGGCGGGATCTGATAATCAAAACCGACAGTCAGTCCCATGCGGCGCGAGAATTCATCTACGGTATGTTGCAGCGCGGCGCGCAGGCCGGGCGTATTGAGCGTCAGGCGGAAGGTGGTCAGCAGTTCACGCAACTGACGGTATGCGGTGCTCAGCTCATCACGCATTTGCTGTAACAGATTCTTGTCATCGTCGGAAAACGATTCGGCGTGCATCTGCAGGCAGGCGACCTGAATCTTCAGGCAAGAAAGCGACTGTGCCAGCGAATCGTGTAGCTCACGGGCAATGGCCGATCGTTCTTCCATCAGCATAAGTTGCTGCTGATGTTCAGCCTGACGCGCCAGCATCAGCGTACTGGTCAGCTGTTCGAGCAGGGTTGTCACCAGCTGTTGCTGATCGTCGTCAAGATGCTGACCCGGTGGCAGCTGCGCCAGCAGCACGCCGTAGTTCTCGCGCTCATCGCGCAAACTCCAACTCAATGATTCGCCGTTTTCATCCGCGTGTTCCCCGACCTTCGGGCTGACCGGCTGGCGCGGCGATGCGTTGCTAAATTCGTTAAAGACTTCGGCGCTGTTGTTCTCATACAGACGCAGCTGAACCCCGCTTAACGGGGTCAGAGACTGCAACTCTTTCAGCACCGGCTCCATGCGCACTTCCAGCGGTTCGCTGGTGTGCAGCTGGCGGCTGACGCGGTACAGATAATCCAGTACCTGATTTTTTTGTTGCAGGTCGGCGGTTTTTTCCGCCACGCGCTGCGCCAGATTATCCACCATTTCCGCCAGTGCCAGAGACATGCTGTTGAGCGAATCGCCCAGAATATCCATCTCGTTATGCGCATCACCGTTCGCCACGCGTTTACGCTCATAGCGATGGCTGAAATCCCCGGCAGTGATGGCGCTGGCCTGAGACAACAGCCTGCGCCATGGCGTCAGCAGACGGCGGCGCAGGAACCAGATAGTGACGGCGAGCAGCAGCAGGGTGACGGCCACCAGCGCGCGCTGGATCAGTGAAATCTGCTGTAAATGGTTTTCGGTTTTATGTTCGAGAGTGGCGACCAGTACGTCAAGCTGGCCGACAAACACTGCGACGTTGGCGGAAATATCCTGCGGACGTTTGGCTGCCAGCACCTGATCGCGCAGCGTGGTTTGCCAGTAATTACGCAGTGCCAGAAACTGCGGTTGCAGGTTTTCACGTTCGACCGCCTGCAACAGATCGGCGCTGTTCTGATCGTCTTCCATCTGACGAATGTAAGCGGTGTTTTTACCGCTGAGCGGCACTTCCGACAGCAGCCGGTAACTTTGCATACGCAACGATCCGGCCTTATTGATCGCGTGTGCGTTGCCTTCGATACTGCCCGCCATCCACGCCGCCATGCTCATACCCCCGATGCCCAGCAGGCCGAGCAGCAGCATCAGCAAAGTGATTTGGCTGACCAGCGACAGAGAAGGCAATGCGCGTTTAAGCATGGATCGGGTTTCCGGTGGTGGTGAAAATCGTTAAGTAATTGGTTATATACCGCTTAGTGCTGAACTCAGCACGGTGTAATGGGGGGCATTTTTTATGATCCGGATGACTTTCCCTATACCCCTTTGTGATTACTCCTTTATTTCCTCTTGCGGGGTGGGCGAGAAGGTAGCGGGAGAATTAAGGCATCAACCTGATGAATTGTAGTATTTTTTTGGAAAGCAGCCCGCTACTCACAAAGGATCCATGATGATTTTAACGCCTTTTTCCACCTGCCGTTGGGTTGATTTGCATCAACATCCCTAAGCGGTGCTCTACCTAGTGTGTGCGACATAACTCAACCATTACAACAATAACGCGCGTCAACTCGAGGTTCTTATGTCACACACATCCGCTTCACCGACGAAAAAACCGTCCCGCCTGTTGCAGGACTGGCGTCCGGAAGACCCGGCATTTTGGGAAAAAACCGGCCACAAAGTCGCCAGCCGAAATCTCTGGATCTCCGTGCCGTGTCTGTTACTGGGTTTCTGCGTCTGGATGCTGTTCAGCCTGGTTTCCGTTAACCTGAACAAAGTCGGTTTTAACTTCACCACCGATCAGCTGTTCATGCTGACTGCGATCCCATCCGTTTCCGGCGCACTGCTGCGCGTGCCTTACTCCTTTATGATCCCGCTGTTTGGCGGACGCCGCTGGACGGCGCTCAGCACCCTGTTCCTGGTTCTGCCTTGTGCATGGCTGGGCTTTGCGGTGCAAGACACCACCACGTCATACAACACGTTTTTGATCATCGCGTTGCTGTGCGGCTTCGGCGGCGCAAACTTTGCTTCCAGCATGTCTAACATCAGCTTCTTCTTCCCGAAAGCGAAGCAGGGTGGCGCGCTCGGCATAAACGGCGGTCTGGGCAATCTGGGCGTCAGCGTGATGCAACTTGTGGCTCCGCTGGTGATTTCCCTTGGTGTTTTTGCTGCATTCAGCGATACACAAACGCTGGCAAATGGCTCAGATATCTGGCTGCAAAACGCTGCGTGGATTTGGGTGCCGTTCCTGGTGATAGGTACTGTTGCTGCCTGGTTTGGTATGAACGATCTGGCGTCGTCTAAAGCGTCGATCCGCCAGCAGTTACCCGTGCTCAAACGCGGTCACCTGTGGATCATGAGCGTGCTGTATCTGGCGACGTTCGGCTCGTTTATCGGCTTCTCCGCGGGTTTCGCGATGCTGACCAAAACCCAGTTCCCTGATATCAACATTATGCAGTACGCCTTCTTCGGCCCGTTCTTCGGGGCACTGGCGCGTTCTGCCGGGGGGATGCTGTCGGACCGTCTGGGTGGCATCCGCGTGACGCTGGTTAACTACATTCTGATGGCGATTTTCGCCGGTCTGCTGTTCCTGACCTTGCCGGTCAACGGTGTGGGCGGTAACTTCCCGGCCTTCTTCGCCGTGTTCATGGTGCTGTTCCTGACGGCCGGTCTGGGCAGTGGTTCGACTTACCAGATGATTGCCGTGATATTCCGTAAACTGACCACCGATCAGGCGAAAGCCCGTGGTGCGACCGACGAAGAAGCCCTGCGTGAAGCCGTGACTGACACCGCTGCGGCGCTTGGTTTTATCTCTTCCATTGGTGCTATCGGCGGGTTCTTCATCCCTAAAGCCTTCGGGACTTCTCTGGCGATGACCGGTTCGCCGGCTGGCGCGATGAAAGTCTTCCTGGTGTTTTACGTGGTGTGTGCGCTGATCACCTGGCTGGTGTACTGGCGCAAGCTGAACAAAGGCTTTGCGACCAAACGGGTCAAAAACTGAGTCAGCGAAAGTGACAGAAATTAACTAAAGGGGCTTCGGCCCCTTTTTGCTGCGCGGAACTTACTCAAGCACAAATTCAGAAAATTGCAGATTTAGCTACTGTGTGTGTTTTCGTTATCTCAGGGTGCCATGCCTGCTTTTTAATATGCGCGTATCGCGTTATAAATTAAGGCGACGACAGACATTTTTGGAGAATGGCGCCTGATGAAAACAGTACACCTGGTTGATCCTGAATTACGTCCTTTACTGGCACTGATGCCCGAACGGATCCTTGAGGCATCGGTTCTGCCTGCGATGCGTGAGGAACGTCAGCGTGCTGCACTGCAAAATCTGTCACAGGATGATGGCCTGGATGTGGCGGTCACCGGACATCTTATTGACGGTGCCGAAGGAACTCCCCCGGTACGGGTGGCAATTATTTCGCCGCCTAATGCCGGGGCAGGCCGGATGGGGATCCTTCATATTCACGGTGGCGGATATGTATTGGGCAGCCCGGAGCAATCGATGCCGCTGACGCGACCGACTGTGGCAGAACAGGGATGTGTGATTGTCTCAGTAGATTACCGACTGGCACCCGAAACGCCTTTCCCCGGTCCGCTGGAAGATTGTTACACCGCACTGGTGTGGATGGCCGAACATGCCGGGGCGTTAGGGATCGACCCGCAACATATAGGCGTGATGGGTGACAGTGCGGGTGCGGGGTTAGCGGCAGCGCTGGCGCTGTTAGCTCGCGATCGCGGCGGACCAAAACTCGCTTTTCAGAATCTGATGTATCCCATGCTTGATGACCGGACGGTAACCGAGCTGGACCCCAATCCGGTGACCGGCGAGTTCGCCTGGACACGGGCAGACAACCGCTTTGGCTGGTACGCCTTTCTCGGAATCGAACCCGGCGGCGAAGATGTCTCCTTTTATGCGGCCGCGGCGCGTGCAGAAAATCTCAACGGCTTACCTCCTGCGTGGATCGGCGTGGGTTCGATAGATTTATTTCTTGATGAGAATATCGAGTATGCGCGCCGGTTATTACGGGCGGGTGTCCCGGTGGAGTTAAGTGTTTATCCCGGCGGATTCCACGGTTTCAACGGTGATGCGACCGTTGCGCTTGCGCGACGCGCCCGCGAGCAGCGGCAGAATGCGTTATCGTTTTTCAATCCGTTGCGTCAGTGAGGATTCGGCCAGTGAGTTGTCAGGCCAGTGGGTAGAATTCGCTTTTTCAGAGGGAAAGAGCATGGCGGCATCAGGCTCATATTTTCAATAAAACCGCATTAAAAAACCGGCTCACTGGCCGGTTTGCATTCGCAAAAACATCAGAACATATTTGCGTTAAATATTTTAACGCTAACTCCAGACTAGACCGATGCGCGCTGATAGATACCTAAAACGCTATTTTATTTGAGTTAAGCGTCATAGGACTGATTCAACGTGGAGCATGTTCACCCTCCCGGCATCGCCGCGCCACTGGCAAAAAACCACACCATAAAACCGACTGCGCCAGCCAGTACGATGACCGGCGGTATAAATTTCAATTTCATTTTTTGTTGTCCATTACTGATCGATAATCGCTGAGCCCTGATACCACGGCCCGCAAAAACCCACTGAGCCATTTGAGATACTGCAATCGTGATAAGAACCGTCTGAGGTTTTGACGGCAGCCTGCCCCTGATACCAGCCGCCGCAGAAGGTGACGCTGCCATTTGAAACGGTGCATTGGTGATACGCGCCATCTTTCATGACCGGCACGGAATCTGACTGTGCCCAACCGGCGCAAAAGGTGACGCTTCCGTTAGAAATCGTACAGTTCTGATAATCTGCCTGACTGGCTGTACTCACGGTGATTAACATCGCAAACAACACCTTTTTCATATTATCTCCCTATAAACATGGGGCTTACTATAAATGAGTTGAATGTGTTCTGCGGCAGGGTTTCTGAGTTATCCGCAAAAACAAATGTCTTCAATGTGCGATATCATACGTTATGCATTATTTGGAAACGGCCAGACGAGCAAAAATCCGTTCACACTGCATTCCAGATTACTTACCTAACTCAATGAAATAAAAAACTTTGGACATCAAACAGCTCATCTATTTATGTAATCATGCAGTAACCACCTCGCAATCACCACAACCAATTTATCCTCACGAAAACCCCCGCTCTCTATAGATAAGATCACTTATTATTCCCATCAATACCAACTCAACCTCACGATTTATCACTAAACCCACCGGAAAGTTATGTACACCCAGTAGTACATAATTTAATGTTTTCCCCACTCGAATTGTTTCTATGTACTAACTGGGGAAGGATATGGCTCTAACGGATAGTTTCTTGCGTTCTGTGCAAGGAAAGGAGTCTGCGTCTGTCACGGAGAAGTCAGATCGTGACGGACTGTCAGCGAGGATAAGCAGCAAAGGGAAGGTGGTTTTTCAGATCCGCTACATGCTGGCAGGTAAGCAGCGCCGACTAGACATTGGAACCTATCCTGGCATGAGCTTGAAGGAAGCCCGCGACGAAAACATAAAGTTACGCAGGGTTCTGGAAGAAGGCGGTAATCCGTCGGAGCATCTCGCTAACCGCATCCATCAAAAGCAAACAGCTTTGACCGTTGAAGAAATTGTGAGGGACTGGATACGAGTCTACGCAATGGCGCAGGTTAAAGGGTATGCGCAAATTATTCGGTCATTTGAGATACACGTTTTCCCATCGATTGGGAAAATGAAGCATGACACCGTCCAGCCGCATGTATGGCTTGAGTTAATAGAGAACGTTCAGGCTAAGTCACCATCAATAGCAAGGCGGTTGCTGGCTACGGGTTCTCAGATTCACTCTTGGGGAGTCAGAAGGGGGGCTATATCCACTAAACCGCTGGAAGGCATATCGGCGCAGGATATGGGGATCAAGAGGGGGGTCACTACGAGGGTATTGGATGACGATGAGATACGACTTGTTTTTGATGCCCTTAAAAACTCTAAAATGACCGAGAAAAACAAAATACTCGTAAAACTCGTCTTTCTCTTTGGATGCCGTTCTGGGGAGATAATATCGTCAAAGGTTAAGCACTTCGATTTTGAGAGATGCGTATGGACAGTTCCGCCTGAAAACCACAAAGCAGGTAAAAGCGGGAAGCCTATCACCAGGCCAATCATCCCGGCTGCAAAAGAACTTATCAAAGAAGCCATGAGACTAAACGGCGGGTCCGAATTCTTGTTCGAGCGTGCATTCAACGAGCCAAGAGTGAGCCGACCAATGGATAGTTCAGCCGCATTATCTCTGCCTAAAACCATCATTGCGTGGACATATAGGAACACAGGCATACTTATGCCCCACTGGAGCATGCATGACCTGAGACGCACGGCAAGAACGCGATGGTCATCCATCACTGCGCCTCACGTCTGCGAAGTCATGCTTGGGCATAAGTTGCCGGGGATATGGTCCGTTTACGATCACAACGATTACATGGAAGAGCAGAGAAAAGCCTATCAGGCTTGGTGGGAGGAGCTGGAGAAAATACTGGCAAATTAATCGTTACGTTGTAACTTTCCAAATCTTTCGATTTCATCCCTTAAGTAAAAACCTCGAAAAACCGGATCTGGAAACGTCTTCATGAGTTTCTGGCCGGTTCTTCTATTCCTGCTGTTCCAGTTATGAATTGTCTCAGGCTTACGGCGGAACAGTTCGGCGACTTCTTTGGTGCTCATATATGGAGAATCCATAATTACCTCTCTTCAAACTGACCATTGATGCAGCCAATAGTCCACATGAACAGAGCCAGGCTGTATGCGGGAGAAATTGGCTGATGGTGTTTTTTAATGATGGGACCGGATGGGGTGTCGAAGGGTGCTTTGGGATTTGCAGCTATTGCTGAGTGGAGTTCATCGCTACATCTTCGCGCAGCGGAGCGCAGGGCGTTTCTTTCTGCCTCGGTCATGGGCTACTCCATCTTGCGGTAACCTGCGTCGTAGAGTGCTTCAGCCATGTCGCTGCGATTACCTGTTCGCTCTACGCCACTCAGAATGCCGAATATTTTATCGCACTCTTCAGATCGCTCCTTTTCCCTTGCCACATTTTCTGGTGAGCGGATTGGAAGGAATATCCATCTATTTACATCAAGCCCAGTCGCTGCGCCGGTGGAAGTCCAGAACCCAAAGACTGCACCGTCTTGAATGGCTACAACCAAGAACTCATCAGCATTAATCTGCGAGCACTGCTTGGCTAAGCACTTCATGCCGACTGATGGCATCAGGCCTTCGCCATCCCAAATCGGATTAGTGAAAAGTCGGCGCTCAGCTATGAGCTCATTCGATGGGTCAATAAGTTTGTCACTAACTTTCCCCTTCATTGTGCCGCAATGATTAATCCATCTACCACCTTCGGCGTTTCCTTCTACGAACCAAATATTTGCCTTGCATGACTTATTTTGGAAAACCTGCATAGCCCACGCAGGTGCTCCCTCAAAATCCTTCTCACTTCCCTTCGTAATCTCGTATTTCATTTCCACACCCCATAAATAAGCACGCTTAAAGCCACCCACGATAGGCCACCCACCGCAACAACGATTATCCAAACAGCCAGTTTTGATGCTCTGCTCATCTCGTTACTCCCACATATTTCCATTCGCCTTTGCCATCCAGATACGGACATGCGCCGCCTCCTGGAGCTATCACTAATCTTCCAATCCCGTCATCGTCATATACCCTGCAAGTCATCCCGTACTTGCTCCATACTGGGTAATACTTCCCTGCGGTGAAATGCTCACTTCCGGTGTAAGCAGTTTTGATGTACACGTCAGGGTCGGTCATGGTGATTACTCCATCATTCGTTTAATTACTGGCTTACAGGCTTCCTTAATCTCTTCCTTCGTTAATTCTGGAAATTGCTGAGCGAGTTGATACCAAAATGAATTCGCGTTCCTTGCCACCCGACAAACTCTAACCAAGGCCATTTGCACCTCAGCAGTTAAATCCTCATTCATGCTGCATCTCCAAATTCAAACACGCGTGATTTGTTCTTGCTCTTGGCCTTCTTCACCGGCTCATCCTTTGCCACTACCTGCTTGCACTCAGGCATCACAGATGAAACACCTCGGCGAACTCTTGCACGCGCTGTCATGTTGAATATGTGCCGGGCAGTCCAGTCGCATCCGTCGTCTGTGTAATCAGGACGGGTGTTAATTCTCAGGTCGTCTTCAAACATGGTTAGCCCCTATGCGGAATCTTTATCTGTTGGGTCAATGAGAATGCCGTGCTTCACTATCTCCAAGCAGCCGATGCATTCAGCCACTCCAAGTTGTCCGTCATATTCGTGAATTAACTCATTCATCCGCTGAACAAGCTCGGCACAAAGTGGGAATTTCCTCTCAGTAGGTAAGTGAAGAACTGTCATGGCTTTCTCCAGATGTAGAAAAACCGCTCTAGGCGGCTGGTTTGTGCTTCGTTCTGATACTCGGCGCTGCTAGCGTCTCCATCGCTTTTGCATACCCCTCTGCCACGCCATCACTTCGACCGCGCTCGTAAACGTCTCTGGCAAAGTGCGTCCGTGGAATGCTCATTTCATCCTTGCGAAATATCGGAACTCCAGCGACTTCACCGACTTTCTCGTTGAGATAATCTTCAAATGATGGCATGGGGATACCTCATGTTGCAGGCGTAAAAAAACCGCGTTAAGCGGCTATTGTTTTCGGCGTGGCTTCCAGCTTCTCTCGCCTTCTCATGCAGGCTACGCAGTTCTCATCATGCTGGTGAAACTCATCAACCCGCGCGCCGGTGAACATCCATTTCCCGCACAGGCTGGTCATGCTCTCGGCGTCAAAGTAATGCGCTTTCTTCGCTAGATATGGGAACCCCCAGCCTTTCTCTAATCTAGGCATATCACTCACCCTCCTCCACGCCGAAGCCAGCGGATTGTAGCGATTTGTGGCAAGCCTTAATTGCAGCGTTGTACATATCGGCACCCACGCAGCATGCATAATCCTCTGGATTAGCTGTAGGGTCGAGGATATCGATGACCTCCCACGGTTCGATTTTTCTTGGCAGCACCACTACTGAACTAGGCTGGCGGGTGAGGTAGTACGGCACCACACCCTTGCCATTGGCACAGCTCTCAGAAACTATTGACCAGAATAGCTTTCCATCAGGATGGCAGAAGATGTATCCATCCGGCACCTGATCGCCTTTCAATGTTGCGATTAGTTCCAGCGCGAGATACTGCTCAAGTGACGTTTTCGCGTTGGCCACAATGTCTTTCAGTTCTTCAATGCTTAGTTTGTTCATGGTTTTACCCCGCTGTTATGGATGTAATTTGTGCCGATCAGCGTGAAAAGTTCGCGTAGGTCTGTGTCGCTGTACCGGCCTGACATAACTTCATCACCATGCCGATATCGGTTGCAACTCCATAGTCTATTTCCGCAGGGAGATGTTACGACCAAAACCAGTTCGCCTTTCGTTTTATATACGTTACCAGGCCTTATCATCAGTCCCCCTTAACTGCTCTCCACATTCCCGACAGAATTTATCGCCACATTGAGCGCTAACTGCATGGGTGCAATCTCTCGGCTTAACAAACTTCTCGCAGTCGATTTCGTATTCAGAACGGTATGGAGCATGAATATTGCTTTCGCCTGGGACATAACGAGCGCATGACTTTCTTAATTCGCACATGGAATTTCCGCACAGGGTATCCAGCGGCCAGAGCTTGGTTGTATCAGTCATGAGGTTTCTCCTTATCCCTTAGCGCTCGGAGTTCGATAAGCAGCATGAGTAATTCAGTATCAGGCCGCTCGTTTTCTGATGCTTCAAGAATATCAATCCAATCAGCAAGGCCACCATCTGGTTTGCGTTCGAATTCTTCATTCATGAGAAGCATCCTCTACTGCGGCGCATGGGCCATCGTGACCAGCGGCACGAGTGCAACTCCATCCGGCTGGCGGAATGTTGCACTTCCTCCCAGCGCGCAGATTGGCGGCGAAGTCAGCAGCGAACTGATGACTAACAGAAGAAGTAAATGGAAGCCCACAAGCCCTGTTTTCTTCTATGAGCTCATCCACACCCTGTGCGCGGAGTTCTGCGGTGAATAAGTCGGTGTTGGGCATATTCCCGAGGTCATTAAATGCACCAAGAATCTCAGCAACTTTTTCATGACCAATCTCATCACAAATAACCTCAGTGATTTCTTCAGTCACTTTTGAGAACACCGTTACAGCGTCAACCGCTCGTACATTCTCAGCCACCAGCCCATGCACATACTCAATGACCAGCTTGCTGTGTGCGCCTTCACCAGAGATGCCTAAAGCGTTGATGATGTTGTTCAGAGAGGTTTGCAGGGCGTCTGTTTGCTGAAGCTGGGATAGGTAATCCGCCTCGCTCACCATCCTGGTGATTCCGGCGCTTTCCGGCGCATCCTGTAAATAGCTGTTATGAATCTCATAAGTCTTGATAGACATAATGTGTTCCTTGAAAGAGGGTTAGCGACGGT
>Ga0302174_10000376_pt1 | contig 14877 bp, 9 predicted proteins | sample I_Fen_N3_2_FD_198789 | JGI IMG/M metagenome (GOLD analysis project Ga0302174, IMG submission 198789) | Peat permafrost microbial communities from Stordalen Mire near Abisko, Sweden - I_Fen_N3_2 | ecosystem: Environmental > Terrestrial > Soil > Wetlands > Permafrost | place: Sweden: Abisko... | reverse complement strand
CCCCATCGTCAAAGGCCCGCAGACCGCCTTGGTTGTGGGCCCCAAAGGCGAGGAGATCTGGACCGACCAGTACGGCCGCGTAAAGGTGCACTTCTACTGGGACCGCCACGACCAATCCAACGAAAACAGCTCGTGCTGGATTCGCGTATCGCAGTCCTGGGCTGGCAAGAACTGGGGCTCGATGCAGATTCCACGGATTGGCCAGGAAGTGATTGTCAGCTTCCTCGAAGGCGACCCCGACCGGCCGATCATCACCGGCCGCGTGTACAACGCTGAGCAGACCGTACCCTACGATCTGCCGGAAAACGCGACCCAGAGCGGCATGAAAAGCCGTTCGAGCAAGGGCGGCACACCGGCCAACTTCAATGAAATCCGCATGGAGGACAAGAAGGGGTTGGAGCAGTTGTACATCCATGCCGAGCGTAACCAGGACATCGTCGTCGAAGTGGACGAAAGTCACTCAGTAGGGCATGACCGCAACAAGAGCATCGGGCACAACGAGACGGTGACGATTGGGAATAACCGTGTGCGCATCGTCAAGCAGGAAGACATCCTTTCTGTGGGCAAGAGGAAAACCGACAGTATCAGCCAGAGCTACGTGATTGAAGTGGGCGAAAACCTACGTCTGGTCTGCGGTAAAAGCATTCTGGAGTTGAACGCCAGCGGGCAGATCAACCTGAGCGGCGTCAATATCAGCTTCCACGCCAGCGGCGATGCCGAGTTCAACACCGGCGGCGTGCTGCACCTGAACAACGGCGGCGGCCCCGGCGCCACGCCCGATGGCCAAGGCCAGAAAGGCGCCATTGACGCCAATATCAAGGCAGCGTTCCCCGCACCTAAAAGCTCCTGACGAGACCTGTTTGCCATGACGTACCGAATCAACGAATTCCAGTTTCAACTGCCCGCCAGTGAGTTGCAGGACGCGACGATCAACATCCTCAAGTTCCCCGAACTGGGCACGTCCCTGATCGTCAGCCGCAGCCTGCTGGCCGAAGGCGAAACCCTGCACAGCAACTTCAACGACCAACTCCAGCGCCTGGAAAAACAGGTGCAGGACTTGCGCTACCAACCGGGTGTCGATGTGCGCCTGGGCGCCGCGCAAGAGGTCGAAGGCATCGAGCTGCGCAGCCAGTTCAACAAGGGCAATGACAAGGTGTTCCAGTATCAGTTGGCCCTGGTGATACCGGGCACACGCAAGATGCTCGCGTTGAGTTATGTGAAGGCGGATAAGCTGGGTGATGCCGAGGCGGCGCATTGGGCGTTGATCAAGAACTCGCTGTCGTTCGACGCGCTTTGATGAGCGACCTGCATGTCTGACGCACTTTGGGCGGCCCGGATGGGCGATGCGCTCGACCATACCTCGATGATGGCCGACATTCTCGGCGGCGTGCTGGAGGTGGCGGCGAACATCGCGATTACCGCACTGGCCACGGCGGCGGTGGTGGCCGCCACCGGGATCACCGTTGTCACGGGCGGGTTGGGGTGCTTCCTGCTGGGCGCAGTAGTCGGCGTGGTGGTGGGCCTCGCGATGAGCAAGACCGGAGCCGACAAGGGCCTGAGCAATTTATGCGAGGGCATCGGCAACGCGCTGTTCCCACCGACGGTACAGGCCAATATCCTCACAGGATCCCTCGATACCTTTACCAATAACATCCCCTCTGCCCGTGCTGCCGGGGCGGTTGTTTCCCATGTAGCACCGGCCGGCACGGAGTTGGAAATGCAGGCTCCGGAAGAAGAGCCTGAAGCCGAAGCCAGTTACCTGGACATGGCCGGCGAGTTCTTCTCACAGATGTGGCGCCCCACCGTGGCTTCGCCTGCGCCAGGTACAGAAACTAAGCCCGAAGACCTGGTGCTTTGCATGAAGCACCCACCGATGCCGCCGCAGTTCATGGCCGAAGGCTCGGACAAGGTGACCATCAACGGCCAGCCCGCGGTGCGCAGCGGCGATCGCAGCACCTGCGATGCGAAAGTGGTGTCCTCCGGCCTGATCTCCCCCGACGTCACCATCGGCGGCGGCTCGGTGGTGGTGCGTGAGATTCGCAGCGGCAAAACCCCGGGGGTCGGGTTGGCAGTGACTGTGCTGCTGATGCTCAAGGGCGGCAAGGGCAAGTTCTTCAGCAAATTGCCGTGCATGTTGGCTGGCGCGGCGGCGTCGATGGCTGTGAGCAGTGCGATGGGCGCGGCGGCCAACGCCGCCATGGGCTCGTCGAACCCGGTCCATGCGGCCACTGGGGCCAAGGTGCTCGGCGGCGATGACGAACTGGATTTCGTCCTACCCGGCCTGTTGCCGATTGACTGGCAACGCTTCTACAACAGCCGCGATGAACGCCGTAACACGCTGTTCGGCAAGGGCTGGAGCGTTGCCTACGAAGTGTGCGTCGAAATCCGGCCCCATCCCGAAGGCGGCGACACCCTGGTTTACACCGACGAACAGGGGCGCCCCATAGATATGGGCACCATTCCCTTGGGCGGCGCGGTGTTCAGCGCCGGTGAGGGGCTTGCTGTACGGCGCAACCGCAATGGGCAGTTGTTGATCGAAAGCGACGACGGTGCGTACCGCTTGTTCGAGCCCACCCCGACAAACCCGTCGCTGCTGCGCCTGAGCCAATTGGGTGACCGTAACGACAACCGCATCTATCTCGATTATGACGAGGCCGACGGCCTGGTGAGGCTGCGCGACACCTTCGACCTGACTCAGGTCGAACTGATTCGCGACCCACTCCACGTGACCCGCATCGAGCGCGTCTACCCCGATCAACGCCGAGAAGTACTCGCAAGCTACGATTACGACGCCATCGGCAACCTGGCCGAGGTACGCGATGCCAGCGGCCAAGTGCAAAGGCGCTTTGCCTATGACACCGGGCAACGCATGGTGGAGCACCAGTTGCCCAGCGGCTTGCACTGCTTTTATGAGTGGGCCCTGATAGATGGTCTGGAATGGCGCGTGGTCAAACATTGGACCAATGAAGGTGATGCCTACCGGTTCGACTATGACTTGCAGGCCGGCACCACACGCATTACCGACAGCTTGCAGCGTGTCAGCACCCGGCACTGGAACAGCCAACACCAGATCACCCTCTACAGCGACAACCTCGGCCAGACCTGGCTGTTCGAATGGAACGACGAGCGCCAACTGCTCAACGCCACTGACCCACAGGGCGGCCGCTATGAATACAGCTACGACGAGGCAGGCAACCTCATCGGCGAAACCGACCCCCTGGGGCGCAGCGACTCGACGTTATGGCTGGAGCACTGGGCCCTGCCGTTGGCGCAAACCGACGCCGCCGGCAACAGTTGGCGCTACCGCTATGATCAGCGCGGCAACTGCACCGCCGCCATTGACCCGCTGGGCCATGTCACCCGCTATCGCTATGACGACCATGGCCAGGTCGTCGAGATCATCGACGCCACGGGTAAAAGCAAAAAGCTGCGTTGGAACCCGTTCGGGCAACTGATCGAGCACATCGATTGCTCGGGGTACCCGACCCGGTTCAGCTACAACGAGCAGGGCTTTTTGCAAGTCATCACCGACGCCCTCGGCGAACGTACCCAATTCCACTACGACGCCCAAGGCCGCTTGCTCAGCAGCCAATTACCCGACGGCCGTAGCGAGCAGTACCAACGAGATATCAGCGGCCAACTGACCGCTTATACCGACCCGGCCGGCCACACCACGCGCTATCAACACAACCGCCGGGGCCAGGTGCGCCAACGCACCGATGCCCATGGCCGGCAAGTGCAGTTCGGGTATGACAACTTTGGTCGGCTGCAAGCGCTGGTCAACGAGAACGGGGAACGTTACCGGTTTGCCTGGGATGATGGGGATCGGTTGACGGAGCAGCGTAACCTTGATGGCAGCGCGAAACGTTATACATACGATGCCCTCGATAACGTAAACAGAGTCGAGACCATCGCGGCGATGCGAACAGGTCAGCAGACCAATGAAAAAACTATCGTCCAGCATCTGCAACGGGATGCGATGGGCCGACTGACAACCCGAATCACACCAGATGGACACTCCTGCTTCCGCTACAGTCCGTTGAACCAGTTAGTCGAAGCAATCGCTATCGATAACGACGGCAACCAACAACGAGTGGGCTTCGCTTATGACGCGCGGGGTTATCTCACCGAAGAAAAGAGCACCGCCGGGAACCTGAAGCATCACTATGATGAACTCGGCAATCTAATCCAGACGCAATTGCCTGATGGCCGCCGGATTAACCGCTTGCACTATGGCAGTGGCCATTTGCATCAGCTAAATCTCGACGGCCATGTAATAAGCGACTTCGAGCATGATCGACTGTATCGAGAGGTCATCCGGACACAAGGCCACATCAGTACGCGAAGCGAATATGACCGCAGCGGCCGCTTACGCACTCGCCAACATCGGCATGCCAGCCTAGCGGCCTTGATGCCAGCGCCCGAACAAATACATTTTGAGTTCGATCCCAGCGACCATCTTGTGGGTCGTCTCGAACGGGGCCCACAAGGACAACAACGCCAACTGCTGCACTACGATATGACAGGGCGGATTCGTGCAACCCAGGGAGGCCGCCAAACTCAGAACGAATCATTTTGCTTCGATGCCGCTGCCAATCTTCTCGACAGCTCATCCGGTTCTACAGAGCAGGTAGCGCATAACCAACTGATCACTTATCAGGATAAGCGGTACTGCTACGACGGGTTCGGGAGAGTGATTGAAAAATCCAGCAGACGACACGGTTTACAGCATTTTAGCTATGACACTGATCACCGGCTGATCGAAGTCCGAACGCAAAAACCAGAGGGAGAAAGCGTAGTCAGAATGCGCTATGACCCGCTGGGACGACGGATTGAGAAAACCGAACATAACAGCAAAGGGCAGCTCATAGGCCACACCCGCTTCGACTGGGACGGCCTGCAATTACTGAAAGAGCATAAAAATAGTCAAATCAGCCTGTACCTCTACCTCAATAATGGTCACGAGCCCCTGGCTAGGGTCGATGGTATTGGTGAAGGTCAACGAATTCGTTACTACCACAACGATCCCAATGGGCTGCCCCACGCGTTGACGGAAAGTGACGGTCACCCGCTATGGCATGCAGAGTTTCAGGTTTGGGGCAACACAGTCGATGAGACCCGCGAGCCCTACTTTATTGAGGAACAGAACCTGCGTTTCCAGGGGCAGTACCTAGACCGGGAAACAGGCTTGCACTACAACACCTTTCGTTTCTATGACCCAGACATAGGACGCTTCACCAGCCCCGACCCGTTGGGTCTGACAGGAAGCCTCAATCTTTATCGCTATGCACCGAATCCATTCACCTGGATCGATCCGCTCGGACTAAAAGAGGACGAAATCATTCGCTACATGGGCAAAAGCGAAACTGTCGCCTCTAAGGCTGCCAACGGCGGTAAGGGGGGCTTGGTTCCGAATATTAGGGGTGAGAAAGCCATCTGGGTCAATCATGACAGCAACCCCGGCTTCAACCCTGGAAAGGAACAGTATCGGGTAGTGGCCACAGTCAACAATGAAGGGGTCAGCATGCTCAACAATCATAAGGATATTTCTGACGTTGACTATAAAGAGACAGGGTTGAAAGATGGCGTGCTGTCAAAAACGAATGAACCCAAGGCAAAAGGAATCGGTAACCGATTACTCGACAAATTTAACAAAACCATTACCTCCTTTCGAGTCGAGAAAAAAGGCCCGAACGGAAAGTGGAAGACATGCGGATAGCGGAAAATGGACCTGTTCAACCTCCTTTCATACAAGCTTGAAAATTTCCTGAACATCCGGCCATGTCCGACAGAGTTCGGTGATGTTTTTTACCGAGAAGATGAGCCTTCTCTACTCTCTGTCGCCGCCAGAAAGCTCAATGGGACTACGCTTTATGTGAGCCGCTGGCATGACCTGTTTTCCATCAGTACCTTCGAAAAAGCCATGTCGAAGCTCGGCTTCACAGAACCGGACTGTTATGCCCTCCTGTCAGTCCTGTCACGCTTCGGTTATTTACTTGAAATAGACAACCGTCAACGGACCAATAAAGACTACTTTATCTTCTTCTATATAATTCAATTGATCACTTTGAAAAACAATCAGATCGATGCGAATGAACAGTTCAAAAACCACATACTCAAATCCCTGCTTTTCGAACTGAGCATTGAAGACGAAATTTATAAGCGTTTCAGCATCAAAAATAATAAACTGATACTAAACGCAGATATTCTAGGGCCAACCCCACTACTGGACGTTATTGACCTGATTTATCAGGCAATCAAGGCCGACGACCGAAAAGAAAATGTAATCTTTAGCGTCTTAAAAGACTACCAAAAAAGTATTATTACACTACTGACAAAACCCAACGACACGAATTATCGTTTCCGATTTAATGATTGCCACAGCGAATTCATGTATCCAGATGTATTTCTGCATGCTTACGCTAACGACAGGCAAACGTTATTTGACGCTATCGTTGATACGGTCAACCCACTTCAATCCACACACAATCTTTTTGTTTCCAACATCATCCTAATGAACTACGCCTTTTATATTATTAAAAATAAACCTCAAGAAATATTGAGACTTAAAAAGCATACCCGTGATAAAGCCGTGTTCGAAAAAGTGGTGCAAGCAATCATCTCTCGCCGGATGTCTGTCAAAAAAGAATGCTTCAGGAATATTCTGACAGATCACGATCTTTCCTCAATAAACGATAGCCCAACCGTGTTCTACAACATTTTATATTCGCTATAGCCGCTACGCCGTCAAGGCCATTGGATTGTCTGGGCAACCCTATCCTGATCAAGCGCCTGAAGACCGCATTGACCTGTATGCCTTAAAACACAAGGATCCTGTGACTATGGAAGGTAACGTGCTAAACACCGATTGGCCCAGCAGAGCAGCCTATGTCTGATGCCCTATGGGCGGCCCGGATGGGGGATGCGCTTTCCCACACTTCGATGATGGCCGACATCCTTGGCGGTGTGCTGGAGGTGGCGGCCAATATCGCGATCACCGCCGTGGCGACCGCGGCCGTGGTTGCGGCCACCGGCATTACCGTCGCCACTGGCGGGCTGGGTTGCTTCCTGCTGGGCGCGGTGGTGGGCACGATTGTCGGCCTGGCCATGAGCAAGACGGGGGCAGATAAAGGTCTGACGAATTTATGCGATAGCTTCAGCAATGCGCTGTTCCCGCCCACGGTGCAGGCGAACATTCTCACGGGCTCCACCGACACCCTCACCAACAACATCCCCGCCGCCCGTGCCGCCGGGGCGATCAGCTCCCACGTCGCGCCGGCCGGCACCGAGCTGGAAGAACCCGAGCCTGAGCCAGAAGCCAGCTACCTGGACATGGCCGAGAGTTTCTTCTCGCAGATGTGGCGTCCTACAGTGGCAACCCCCGCTCCCGGCGCCGTGCCCAAGCCGCTGGACCTGGTGGTGTGCATGAAGCACCCACCTATGCCACCGCAGTTCCTTGCCGAGGGCTCGAACAAGGTCACGATCAACGGCCAGCCGGCGGTGCGCAGTGGTGATCGCAGTACGTGCGATGCGACCGTGGTGTCGTCCGGGTTGATTTCATCGAACGTGACCATCGGCGGCGGCTCGGTGGTGGTGCGCGAGATTCGCAGCGGCAAGACCCCGGGTGTGGGGCTGGCGGTGACGGCGTTGTTGATGCTCAAGGGTGGCAAGGGCAAGTTCTTCAGCAAGCTGCCGTGCATGTTGATCGGCGGCGCGACCTCGATGGCCGTGAGCAGTGCGATGGGGGCCATGGCCAACGCGGCGATGGGCTCGTCGAACCCGGTGCATGCGGCCACCGGCGCCAAGGTGTTGGGCGGCGATGATGAGCTGGATTTCGTACTGCCTGGCATCCTGCCGATTGATTGGCAGCGTTTCTACAACAGCCGTGACGAACGCACGGGCGGTTTGTTCGGTGCGGGTTGGAGCGTGCCGTATGAGGTGTGCGTCGAAATTCGTCCCCATCCCGAGGGCGGCGAAACGCTGGTCTACACCGATGAACAGGGCCGGCCTATCGACATGGGCAGTATTCCGCTGGGCGGCGCGGTGTTCAGCGCCGGTGAAGGGCTGGCCGTGCGGCGACACCTCAACGGGCAGTTGCTGATCGAAAGCGATGACGGTCTGTATCGCTTATTTGAGCTTTCCGCCAACCCGGCTTTGCTGCGCCTCAGGCAGCTCGGCAACCGCAACAACAACCGCATCCATGTTGATTACGACGAAGCCGGGCGGCTGATCCGGCTGCGCGATACGTTCGACTTGGTGCAAGTGGAGTTGATCCGCGATCAAGGCCACGTGATGCGGCTCGAACGTCTTTACCCCGATCAACGCCGCGAAGTACTGGTCAGCTATGGCTATGATGCCGCCGGTAATCTGGCTGAAGTACGCGACGCCACCGGCCAGGTGCAGCGGCGCTTCAGCTACGATGCCGGCCGGCGCATGGTCGAGCACCAGTTGCCGACCGGTCTGCGCTGTTTCTACGAATGGGCCTTGGTTGAAGACGTGGAATGGCGCGTGGTCCGGCACTGGACCGACGAAGGCGACGCCTACCAGTTCGACTATGACTTGCAGGCCGGTATCACGCGGATTACCGACGGCTTGCAACGCGTCAGTAGCCGCCACTGGAACACCCAGCACCAGATTGTTCGCTACTGCGATAACCTCGGGCAAACCTGGCGGTTCGAGTGGAACGACGAGCGCCAATTGCTCAGCGCCACCGACCCGCTGGGCGGGCGCTTTGCATACAGCTACGACGACGCCGGCAACCTGATCGGCGAGACCGACCCGCTGGGCCGCAGCGACTCGACCTTGTGGCTTGAGCACTGGGCACTGCCGCTGGTGGAGACCGACGCCGCCGATAATAGCTGGGCGTATCGCTACGATCAGCGCGGCAACTGCATCGCCGAAACCGATCCGCTGGGCTACGTCACCCGCTACCGCTATGACGATCACGGCCAGGTCGTGGAGATCATCGACGCCACCGGCAAAAGCAAGAAGATGCGCTGGAACCCGTTCGGGCAGTTGGTTGAGCATATTGATTGTTCGGGTTACCCGACGCGTTTCAGTTATGACGAGCGCGGTTATTTGCAGGTCATTACCGACCCGCTAGGGGAACGAACAACCTTCACATACGACACGATGGGCAGGATGCTCAGCCAGCAGTTGCCAGATGGTCGTATCGAGTATTTTCAACGCAACGCCTGTGGACAATTGACGGTCCATACCGACCCGTCAGGCCACTCGACTCATTATCAGTACAACCCTCGCGGGCGCATTCGCCAGCGCACGGATGCGCACGGCCGCAAAGTGCAATTCAGCTATGACAGCTACGCACGGCTGCAAGCACTGACCAACGAGAATGGCGAATGTTATCGTTTCACGTGGAATGCCAATGATCGCCTGGTCGAGCAGCGCGACCTAGATGGCAGCGCCCATCGCTATGACTACGATGCATTGAACAGCATCACCAGCGTCACTGCTTTACCAACTCACGACAGCAATGCGCCAGGTCTCCCTGAACAGCCTATTGTTCACTGTTTGGAGCGTGACGCTGCCGGGCGCCTGGTTGTCAAAATCACCGACGATGGCCGCACGGATTATTTATACGATCTCCTGGATCAATTGATCGCAATCACGTTCAAGGACGCCCAGGGCAACGAACAAAAATTGAGTTATCGCTATGACGCCCTCGGCCAGCCACTCGAAGAGCAAAGCTCGGCCGGCAGTTTGAAACATCGCTATGACGAATTGGGCAATCTGACCCAGACCCAATTACCCGATGGTCGCTGGATCAACCGTCTGTACTACGGCAGTGGTCATTTGCACCAGATCAACCTCGATGGCCAAGTCATCAGTGACTTCGAGCGGGACCGCCTGCATCGTGAAGTACTTCGCACACAAGGTCAGATCAGCACCCGCACTGAATATGATCGGGGCGGGCGGTTGCGCGCTCGTGTACGGTATCCAAGTACCCTGCCGCGACCACTGACGGGAATGAGCTCGACATACTTCGACTTTGATCCCAGCGACAACCTGATCGCCCGCCACGAACAAAAAGCAGGAATTGCACACCAAAAGTCGTTTCACTACGACGCCACTGATCGCATCATTGCCAGCCAGAATCCAATACATGGGACGCAGGAAAGCTTTGCTTATGACGCAGCGGCCAACCTTCTGGATGGTCCCCGGCCGGGTGTAGGCCTGGTGGTACATAACAAATTAATAACCTACCAAGACAAGCGTTACCGGTATGACAGTTTCGGTCGCCTGGTTGAAAAACGTAGTGCTCGTCGCGCCGTTCAACTATTCAAGTACGACGCTGAAAGCAGAGTGGTCGAAATACGAAATAAGCACGCCGCCAATGAAACTGTCATCACAATGACCTACGACCCTTTAGGTCGTCGGATTACAAAAACCGAACAAAACAGCAACGGTAATACGCTTGGTACCACTCGTTTTGTCTGGGACGGGTTGCAACTGATACAAGAGCACCGTAATAACCAGACCAGCCTTTATCTTTATGAAGATGGGAGCTATGAAGCACTGGCACGTGTTGATGGCCTCGGCCCACTGCAAAGAATCAGGTACTACCACAACGATCCTAACGGACTGCCGCACGAATTGACGGACCACGATGGGCACCGCGTATGGCAGGCCAGTTATTACGCTTGGGGTAATACTGCCGAGGAAACCAGAGAGTCTTCCTACATCGAAGAACAGAACTTGAGGTTTCAGGGGCAATACTTGGACCGGGAAACCGGTTTGCACTACAACACGTTCAGGTTTTACGACCCCGATATAGGTCGGTTTATCACGCCGGACCCCATAGGACTCGCCGGTGGCTTGAACCTCTATCAGTACGGGCCTAATCCGATGGGCTGGTGTGATGCGTGGGGGCTGGCAGGCAGTCCAACCACAGCGACTCATATCACCTACCTGGGCGTAGACAAAGCGACCGGCAAACCTTATGTCGGTTATGCCAGCATGCAAGGCAAACAGGTAGGTTCAGACGTATTGAACTATCGCTACGGGTCAAATTTCGATCGCTTTGGCGGCCAAGCACCTCAAGTCCTGCATACCGCCTACGGCCAGGATGGCAAGGACACCACACGAGGGCTGGAACAACGAGTGTATGAAGGCTTGGGAGGAAAAGATGGAACCGCAAACGCACAAAACCCGGTCGGCAAAGGAAATGGCCGAAGGAAAGAATACCTGGCTGCGGCGGATAAACATTTGTCTCAGACAGACTCAGGCAAAGCACTGGATAAACGCATAAAAGCCGCGAATAAAACCAAGGGCAAAGCCCCTGTCAAAGTCGCCGGCAAAAGCAGAGGTGCGCGAGCAGGCCGCTGCTCGTGAATATCATCAATGACTATTGAAAATGGAGTGGGCCCATGGCCAAGCGCATCCTCTGGAAGGAAGGCGATCTAGTCAGCCTCAAATTGCGAGATGACTTATACACCGTAGGCCAGATGATCAAGAACTCCGTCATGCGCTTCTACGATGTGAGAAGCGTGGACGGCGTCTGGACCGATCTCGCGCTGGACAACAGTATGATCCTGTTCAGTGGTTTTGTCGGCAAGGTGGTGACCCAGAGATTGGCAACGGAAAAACTAATTTCCGTCACGCCATTTAGCCTTTCGGATCATGAGCGTTATTGGCTCAGGCCCCACGTCAGCTTTGAGGGTGGCTTTCCGTTTCGAGATGCTGATCTTGTTGACCTCGGCATCGACTGCGATGCTGACTACAGCCTGGTACCTGCACTAAAGGAAGATCTGCAACTTTCGGACAGTCGCGACATTATCGAAAAGTATGAGTTGACCAATATGTGGGGAGATGAGGACCTCAGCGACAGACTGTGTCGCTACTTCGATACCGGTGTTAACCGGGATGATTTGAAATATGAAGTCTTTCCGGGGCTCTGGAACGATCGTGAAAGCCTCAGGCCTTTAACCCGACGACTGCCTTTGCCGTTGAGATAGACAAGCAGTGTTTAGGTGGTTTGAAGCATTAAAAAATGGGCACCCAACCCAGTCGGCGTGCCCATTTTTTCTACCACCCCCGCCCCCTGTCGAGACGGTACTGCAATTACGCGTTAACAGTGTCTTTCAGCGATTTACCCGGTTTGAATGCAACGGTATTGCTCGCCTTGATTTTCACAGGCTCACCGGTTTGCGGGTTTTTGCCGGTGCGGGCGCCACGATGGCGTTGCAGGAAGGTGCCGAAGCCAACCAGGGTGACGCTGTCCTTGCGGTGCAGGGCGCCGGTGATTTCTTCGAGAACGGCGTTGAGGACGCGGTTGGCCTGTTCTTTGACACGGATCCTGCCGGCCATAGCACCATTGGGCTGGTACCGGAAATAGCTGTAAAACCCATTATTCATCGACTCAAGCGTGATGCAATGGGGCGCTTGAGCGCCAAGGTGACAGATGATGGTCACACCCAATACACCTACGATGTGTTGGGCCAACTGACTGGCGTCCACTTCATGGACACGAGCGGTCATTCACAGACACTGGGGGTCTCGTACGACGCTCTCGGGTAAATGCTGGAAGAACGGAGCCAAGCGGGCTCGTTGCAAAATCACTACGACGAACTGGGGAACCTGATCCAAAGCAAACTGCCCGATGGGCGCTGGATCAATCGCCTACATTACGACAGCGGTCATCTGCATCAGATCAACCTCGACGGCCACGTCATCAGTGACTTTGAGCGCGACCGCCTGCACCGTGAAGTACTGCGCACCCAAGGCCAGATCAGCACCCGCAGCGAGTACGACCGCAGCGGCCGCCTGCGCTCACGCCAACGCCGCCACACCAGCCAGCCGGCGTTGGTAACGGCGGCGATACAGAAGCACTTCGAATACGACCCCGCCGACAACCTGATCGGCAAACTCGACCAGCAACCCACCACGCAGCATCGCCAACTGCTGCACCGGCCGCATCATTGCCAGCCAGGACAGCCTGGGTGGACAACGTGAAACGTTTGCCTACGACGCTGCAGCCAATTTACTCGATGGTCCAGCCACAGGTGCCGGGCTGGTCGTTAATAACCAACTGCTCACCTATCAAGACAAGCGATACCGCTATGACGGGTTTGGCAGGCTGATCGAGAAGCGTAGCGCTAGCCGAGGCGCACAGCACTTCAGCTATGACGCAGAACATCGCTTGGTTGAAGTCGTCAATCAAAGCAGCGCCGGCCAAACCATTGTGCGCATGACTTACGACCCGGTGGGACGACGGGTCGCCAAGTGTGAATATGACAGTAACGGCTACGTCCTTGGGGAGACCCGCTTCACATGGGGCGGTTTGCAATTGCTGCTTGAGAACCGTAACCAGCAGACCAGCCTGTACTTATACGAAGGCAGTGGCTACCAACCGTTAGCACGCGTTGACGGTGTAGGTACGTTGTCGAAAGTGCGTTATTACCACAATGACCTCAATGGCCTGCCCGAACTGCTGACCGAGTCCAACGGGCATGCACTATGGCAGGCCAGTTACCGGGTATGGGGTAATACGGTAGAAGAAATCCGGGAACCTTATTACATCGAAGAACAGAACCTGAGGTTTCAGGGGCAGTACTTCGATCGAGAAACGGGACTGAATTACAACACGTTTCGATTTTATGACCCCGACATCGGCCGGTTCACCACGCCTGATCCGATAGGGTTGGCGGGAGGAATAAATCTTTACCAGTATGCGAAAAATCCTGTCGGATATATCGATCCGCTAGGCCTGACGCCAGTTGACGCTCCTGGCTACAACGTATACGGCCTGTATGATCTGGACATAAATGGTAAGCCTGTCGGCGACCCCTATTACGTGGGCATCACCAACGACCTTGATCGAAGAACGGCAGAACATGTTGACTCTGGAAGGCTGACCGGAACGAGAAAAACCGGTTTGATCCCGATTGATGAGGACATCACTTATGGGAAAGCCAGGGGTTATGAACAAGCCTATATCGAACGCTATCAAACCAAGAACGGGATAATCGGCGAAAGCCCATCGGCCACCAACCGAGGCAATAAATACAACTCCTTCGATCACGACAACACCACGCGTGAACGAGGTCGCCATAAGTACTTTACAGATGCCTATAACAGCAAAAATTCCGGCCCAGGAAAAAGAGGAGGAGGAAAATGTCGTTGAGTAATTTCAAATTATTCGGCTGGGAAAAAAAGCCAAGAACGGTACTGCGCTCAATCAAGCCTGGGGATGTCTTCTGCTTTGAAGTGAGTAAAGGCCGTTACTGCTTCGGACGGATAATTGCCAAAGTCAGCGTCGGACACACAGCAGAAATTTATGACCTGTTTCTGCCTGAACCCACTGTTTCGGAGCAACAGATAAGCGCCGCAAAGAGAATAATTCCACCCGTTGTGCTGGACAGTTATGGTCTGTTCGATAAAAAAATATCGGGCGAGTGGCGAATCATCGGTTCAGGCCCCGAATTTATCCCTGGCGACGTAGACAACTTTTATTTCGTTTATGGTGCAGAAGAAAACCGTAAAAAAGTCGACATATTTGGCAACACCAGCCCTGTCTCAAATGCTGCGTCACAGGACTACCCCGCCTACAGCCCAAAACAGGACGATCAAATAAAGTTCATGCTTGGCGCTTAGTTTCAATGGTACCCCCACAAAAAATGGGCACCCGACCCAGTCGGCGTGCCCATTTTTCCTACCACCCCGCCCCCTGTCGAGACGGCACTGCTTACGCGTTGACGGTGTCTTTAAGCGATTTACCCGGCTTGAACGCAACGGTGTTGCTCGCCTTGATTTTCACAGGCTCACCGGTTTGCGGGTTTTTGCCGGTGCGGGCGCCACGATGGCGTTGCAGGAAGGTGCCGAAGCCAACCAGGGTGACGCTGTCCTTGCGGTGCAGGG
>Ga0302174_10000374_pt1 | contig 14930 bp, 8 predicted proteins | sample I_Fen_N3_2_FD_198789 | JGI IMG/M metagenome (GOLD analysis project Ga0302174, IMG submission 198789) | Peat permafrost microbial communities from Stordalen Mire near Abisko, Sweden - I_Fen_N3_2 | ecosystem: Environmental > Terrestrial > Soil > Wetlands > Permafrost | place: Sweden: Abisko... | reverse complement strand
ACGAGATGAAAACTTCCTTAATCTCAAAATGGAACCCAATAACACCGCTTTAAATGAAGTTGTGGTTATCGGTTATGGTACAGTTAAAAAACGCGATCTTACAGGTGCAATCACCACTATTAAGGGTGAAGATATAGCGTTGAATCCGGGATCAAACCCCATGCAAGCATTGCAAGGTAAAGTTGCCGGATTAGATATTACAAAAGAATCGGGACAAGCAGGATCGGGTGTAAACATGCAATTGCGTGGTAACCGTTCGTTCACGGCTAGTGGTAATCCTACATTCATCATTGATGGAATGCCCGGTGATTATTCTACATTAAATCCGAATGATATTGAATCTATTGAGGTTTTGAAAGATGCCTCTTCTACAGCTGTATATGGTGCAGCCGGAGCTAATGGTGTAATTATCATAACCACAAAAAGTGGCGCAGCCGGTAAAACCAATGTAAATTTTAATGCTTTTGTAGGAGTCAACGGTTGGTCAACCGTTCCTAAGATGCGTAGCGGGGATAGTTACATTCAAACGATCCGTGATGCAAATAAAGCTACGGGTAACTGGAGCAGTACAGATGATGATGAGCGTGTGATGGATGGACTTTTAGGTTCTGGTGCATATGCGGCTCACTCTAAAGGTGAATACATTGATTGGGCAAAAGAAGTTTTGAGAAATAATTTGGTCCAAAATTATAGTATGTCAGCATCTGGTGGTACTGAGAAAACAAAGGCATATTTTTCTTTAAACTTCTCTGATGAAGCCGGGCAATATAAAGGCGATGATTACAAATTGTATTCATCAACTATGCGCATAGACCATACAGTGAAACCTTGGTTGAAAGTCGGTGTAAATGCGCAGATGTCATATGTTCACCAAAATAAAGCATATTCAGATCTTCAAACAGCATTGACCGCTGTACCATTAGGAACTCTTAGAGATTCTAGCGGTAAACTAAATGTATCTCCTTCTGTTGGAGGTACAAACATTAATATATTGTTGGATTCAGAAGGTGGAGTTTATAAGAATCAAGAACAAGATTACAAACTTTATTTCAATCCTTATATAGAGATTCACCCTATGAAGGGAATGTCATACATCTCTCGTATTGGAGGAGTATTGACGGATTCTCGTGTAAACTACTTTCAGGGTATTGGTTCTTATCAATATTATATGGCGGATGCTAGTGCTGTAGGTACAAATGCAAACGTATATGCTTCAGTAACAGAAAAGAGAAATTTGAATTATAAGTGGGAAAATATCTTAACTTATAATTTCCAAATACATAAAGATCACGATATCACACTTACAGCAGTTACTTCATGGAATCATGATCGATATGATTATAACTATATGAAGGAAACCAATATTACTGATAATTCATACCTTTGGTATAATATGGGTAATACCGGTAATGCAAACAGTACGGTTAGTTCAACTTATAATATGTCAAAAGGTTTTGGACTAGTTGGCCGTGTTGCATATTCATATTTGGGTCGTTATTTGTTTTCTGCTTCTGCCCGTCGTGATGGATCATCTAAATTAGCTTCCGATCATCGTTGGGAAACATTCCCGGCTGTATCTTTGGGCTGGCGTATTTCAGATGAGAAATTCATGGAAGGAACTCATAATTGGTTAGATAATTTGAAACTTCGTTTAGGGTATGGTGTTACCGGTACGGCAAATATCAATCCTTATAGCTCACAATCCAATTTGGAACAATCAACCACAAGCTTTAGCGGTAATGTGACAAACGTTTATAATTTTTCACAGAATTATACCAATAAGAATCTTACGTGGGAGAAATCATACAATGCAAATATAGGTGTTGATATGTCTGTACTTAAAGGACGCATTGATTTCACCGGTGATTTATATAATACCACTACGAAAGGTGTTATTTGGAGCCGTCAGTTACCTGTGACAAATGGAGCTTATTCTGCGTCATCGAATTATATCACAAACATGAATATTTGTAAGACAAAGAATACAGGTATTGAGCTTGCGCTTAACACACGTAACATTGTTCAACGTGATTTTAAATGGAGTTCTACAGTCACTTTCAACTATAATAAAGAAAAGATCATGTCATTGATTGACGGAACTTCTAATAATATAGCAAATGGTGACTATTCTCTGTCTCTTGGTCATCCTGTAAAGTCATACTATCATTATAAGATTGATGGAGTTTGGCAAACAAACGAAGCGAAAGATGCCGCGGTATTCGGTGCACAACCGGGCGATTTGAAAATAAATGTTCCTGGCATGGTTCGTGAATCAGAAGGAACTTATAGTAAAAAGGTTGGTGGTGTAGAAACTACTTATACTGCAGATAATAAGTATTCAGTAAGTGGAAATGATTATCAAGTATTAGGTCATAATTCTCCGGATTGGACATTGGGTTTTCAAAATGTATTTACATATAAGAGCTTTGATTTGAATATTTTTACCTACGTACGTTGGGGACAAATGATCAAATACAGTTTGTTGGAGTCATATGATCCTACCGGAAAAGGTAATTTCCCTAAGGATTTCAACTATTGGACTACAACCAATGCATCAAATGATTTCCCTGCAATTAATGCAAACAAATCTTTGTCTAGTTACACAGGATATTATGCACTGCAATATGTTGACGGTTCTTTCATTAAGATCAAGAATGTCACTTTGGGCTATACAATGCCGGCAAAACTATTACAGAAAGCAGGTATTTCTAAATGTCGTTTTTATGGGACGATTACCAATCCGTTTGTATTTGCCAAGAGTCATTTGTTGAAAAACTATGATCCGGAAATGAACGGAAATATGAATTACCCATTGACAAAACAGTTAGTGTTTGGTGTTAATATGTCATTCTAACAATTATAAGAATTAAATAATGAAACATGCAATATATAAAGCTGCTCTCTTTCTAGGTGCAGCTGTAATGATGAACTCATGCTCACTTGACGAGTATAACCCGTCGCAAACTACGGGCGATGAGACTCTTGCTACTTTTTCCGGGTGGAAAGGCTTGCAGACATATTGTTATTCTCCTTTATACGGTCAATTGTTCTCGGCATTTGATTACATGTCAGTAGCAGAATGCGGAACTGACTTATGGGTAACGGCTAATAACAAAACGTGGGCTCAGGAATTATTTTACTATGAGGGATTAGCAACAAATACCAATTATACCAATAAGCTATTCAAAGAAGCATATTCAATGATAAACAGTTGCAATGCTGTCATTAATCGTGCTCCTAACGTAACGAACGGAGCAGCATCTGATATGGGAGTATTAACGGCTGAAGCACATTGTTTGCGCGCTTATTATTATTCAATATTGGTAACTAATTATGGAAATGTTACTTTAACTCTTGATGAATCAAGCGACAATGTGAATCTTACTCCGAAGCGTAGCACGATAAGTGCATTATATGCTCAGATGGTAACGGATCTCAAGTATGCAGCCGAGCACTTGAACGCAACTCCGTATAATGGGGATTATGCTCGCGTTACGAAGAAAACAGCATTAGGTCTTTTGGCTCGTGTTTATGCACAAGGGGCAGGTGAAGGATTAACGGAAGATGGAGTCTCGTATTGGCAACGTGCTAAAGAGGTTTCAGAAGATCTCATCAATAACGCATCTTCATATGGAGCTTACTTGTATACAGATGTGAATGATGTATGGGCGCAGGCAAATAATAAGAGCAACAAGGAAGCTTTATTTATTGCTGCAGGTCCTGACACGAATGATGCTAGTGCTACTACATATTCTGAATCTAATTTGTTTTCTTATTCATATCCTAATCCTTATTCGTTGAGTGATGTGTTTAAAACCAAAGATAGTCAGAATTATTTGTATGGACGTGTAAATAATGGAGTATTGGCTCCTTCTAAGTATCTTATTAATTGCTTCGATGCAACTTATGATAAACGCTGGGAGGATTCATTCACTACCGCATTTGGAGATTTCTCCTATGAGCAAACTCCATCTTGGGGTGGCACCGGCACATATGCAAAAAAAGCAGTTACTATTACACAGGCTATGTGTACTAAATATGGTATAGGTACTCAGTTTATTGGTCAAAAGATTTATCCTTATGCCGATTTCAGGTATAAGGCAGAAACATTCAGTCAGTATCCTGCAAAGGTATGGGCGCAAGGCACAACTACTGCTGATACAACTAAGTTGACAAGCGTAAAAAACATATATGCTAATCCTTATCCCTTGGATGCAACAGAAAATCGTTTTGCAATCTACTTAAGTAAGGACTATTTAACCGCTGCTCAAAAAGCTCAACGTGGTTATGTATGCATCAATATTGATGACTTGTTTGATAGCAATGGCGAATATCAAAGTGCAACCTTTGACGGGACAAATTCTTATCTAATGTTTCCGGCACTAAATAAATTCAACTGGAATTATGATGGAGCATTTGGCAGCACTTTGCAGAAGAAGGATGGAGATGTCATGATCATGCGTATGGCGGAAGTTTACTTAATTGCAGCCGAAGCTGAGCAAGAGCTCGGTAATGGTGACGCTGCAGCGGGTTATCTGAATGTATTGCGTAAACGTGCTGCACGTTCTGAATCAGATTATGAGAGTCATCTGAAATTAACGACAGCTACAGAACAAGACGTATTAGACGAATATGCTCGTGAGCTTTGTGGAGAGTTTAATCGTTGGTCTTTATTGAAGCGCCATCACGCTTTCGAAACCCAATTGAAGAAAGCTAATCCACGTGCGGCAGCAGCTTTTACAGCAAAGAATTATCTACGTCCTATTTCATATGATTTCTTGAATCAAATCAGTAATGCAAGTGAATATGGAACCAATGGATATTAATAAATAGTTAGTGATTGAAAAGAAAGGGCATTCATAATTTATGGATGTCCTTTTTTATTTATATAATAGTGGTTACAAACTTTTTATCATTTCGTTTTTATTAAAACAAATAACCTATTATGAAACAAATACGTAGTTACGTTCTTTTTGCTTTGATTTTAGTGTGGGCAGGAATGCCTCTTGTTGTTGCAGCACAACAACGCTATCGCGTTGCGGCTTGCGACTGGATGATTTTGAAACGCCAGAAAATTGGTGAATTCGAGTTGGTGAAAAATTTAGGAGGTGATGGAGTGGAACTTGATATGGGTGGATTGGGAACTCGTGATAGTTTCGATAATAAATTGAGACAACCTCATTTCCAGAAATTATTCAAACGTACGGCTGACAGTTTGGCTGTTGAGGTACCTGCTGTGGCTATGTCCGGATTATATGGACAAAGTTTTGCAAAACATCGCAATTATAAGTATCTTGTAGAAGATTGTCTGAATACGATGGACGTTATGGGAGCCAAAGTAGCTTTTCTTCCTTTAGGAGGATGCGGCAATGATTGGTTTAATCAGCCAGAAGTCAAGGCTGAAGTGGTGAAGAGATTGCATGAAGCCGGTGAAATGGCTGTTGCACGTGGGGTAGTCATCGGTATTGATACACCACTGGATGCCAAGGATAATATCAAGTTGTTGAAAGAGATTCACTCAAAAGGGATCAAGATCTTTTATAAGGTGCAAACAGCTTTGGAGAATAAACGCGATTTATACAGCGATATGAAGAAATTGGGTAAAGATCGAATCTGTATGATTCATTGCACCAATACCGATGGGTACACACTTGCCAAAGATCCCGCTGTGGATATGAAGAAGATGAAGAAGACCCTTGATGGTATGGGATGGAGCGGATGGCTCGTTGTTGAACGCAGTCGGGATACGAAAGACGTTCATAACATCAAAAGTAATTACGGTTCAAATATTGAATATTTAAAACAAATCTTTCAAAAATAATAAACATTATGTCATTTACAAAATCAGTTCGTTTATATAGTGTGGCTATCATCATGTTGTTACTTTCAACAGGAGCAAAAGCCTTTGACCTTGATTCTATCGGTCGTGATCCTAAATATGTGACATCTATTATTGATCGTTCACAAAAAGCAGTTGACAAACTTAATTTGAAGAACAAGAAAGCTGCTTTGGAAGTTCGCAATATCATTGCCAATCGTTATTTTAAGTTGAATGATATCTATGCAGTGCGTGATTCACTTACAAAGAAAGCCAAAGCTACATTAACAGGTAAGGAGAAACAGGAAGCTGTAACAGCTGCTGAAAATCAAAAAGAGTCAGCCCTTTATCGTTCACATTTTGCATTTCCTGCTGATCTTTCATTATATTTGACCGATGCACAAATTGAAACAGTGAAAGATGTTATTACATACAATGTAGTAATGGTCACCTATACTGCAAATTTGGACATGATCCCTACTCTGAAAGATTATGAGAAAGTACAGATTCTTGCTTGGTTAAAGGAAGCACGTGAATTTGCCATGGATGCTGAAAATTCAAATAAGAAACACGAAGCATTCGGCAAGTACAAAGGCCGTATCAACAATTATCTCTCAAAGCAAGGATATGACTTGGTCAAGGAACGTGAAGGTTGGTACAAAAGAATCAAAGCCCGTGGAGGTAAAATCTGATAGACTTCATTTATTTCATTCTTTAAAACAAGCATAATGCAAAAAAGACTGATTATATTTATTATGTCGGCGATGGCTGCTACCGGAGCCTTTGCTCAGCAAAACGGACTCACCGACACACACACAAGCCGCTTTTCAAAGATGTGTGATACACCTGTTAGCGCAGTGAAGTGGACCGGTGGATTCTGGGGTGAGCGTTTTGACGTTTTTAGTAAAGTATCATTGCAAAGCATGTGGAACACTTGGAATAATCCAGATGTATCGCATGGCTTTCGCAATTTCGAAATAGCCGCCGGTGAGATGAAGGGTGAGCATTGGGGGCCTCCTTTTCATGATGGTGATATGTATAAGTGGCTTGAAGCAGTAGCTTCAGTCTATGCCGTGAACCATGATCCGTCATTGGAAAAATTGATGGATCGTTTTGTCAGTTGTGTCGTTAAGGCTCAACGGGCTGATGGATACATTCACACTCCTGTTATTATTGCTGAGATGAACAAAGGGGTTGATTCTCATTCAGGTAAGAGACAGGCCGTTATCGGCACCAAAGTAGGTGATGAAAGTAAAGGTGCTTTCGCCAACCGACTTAATTTTGAAACCTACAATTTGGGCCATCTAATGACGGCTGGTATCATTCATTATCGCGCAACAGGTAAACGTACATTGTTGGATGCCGCGATTAAAGCTACTGATTTTCTTTGTGGTTTCTACGAACGTGCATCCGCTGATTTGGCACGCAATGCCATATGCCCTTCTCATTATATGGGTGTTGTTGAGATGTATCGCGAAACGGGAAATCCTCGTTATCTGGCATTAGCTAATGATTTGATTAATATCCGTGGAATGGTGAAGAACGGTACGGATGACAATCAGGATCGTATTCCGTTCAGAGATCAATATAAAGCAATGGGTCACGCCGTGCGTGCCAATTATCTTTATGCCGGAGTAGCTGATTTGTACAATGAAACCGGTGAGCCTCAACTGATGAAGAATCTTACTTCCATCTGGCAGGATATCACTGAAAGGAAAATGTACATCATCGGTGCATGTGGTGCACTTTATGATGGCACATCACCTGACGGTACTTGTTATGAACCCGACAGTATTCAAAAGGTACACCAAAGTTACGGTCGTCCTTATCAGTTGCCCAACAGCACCGCTCACAACGAAACTTGCGCCAACATCGGCAATATGCTTTTCAATTGGCGTATGCTTGAAGCTACAGGTAGTGCCAAATACGCTGATATAGTTGAGACTTGTTTATATAATAGTGTATTGAGTGGCATAAGCCTTGATGGTAAACGCTATTTCTATACCAATCCATTGCGTATATCAGCCGACCTTCCATATACTTTGCGTTGGTCGAAAGAGCGCACTGAGTATATCAGTTGTTTCTGTTGTCCTCCCAACACATTACGCACTTTGTGTGAAGCACAAGACTATGCTTACACTGTAGGTAAAAAGTCATTGTGGATCAATCTTTATGGTGATAATAAGTTATCAACTTCACTACCGGAAGTGGGCAAGATACAGATAAATCAAGAAACCGAATATCCTTGGGACGGAGCAGTCAATATCAACATTGCTGCATTGCAAGGAAAGAAAACATTCACGATGCATGTTCGTATTCCCGGATGGTGCAAGGAGGCAAAGATCCAAATTAATGGAAAAGATGCTGATGTGAAAATTGCCAGTGGCACTTATGCAGAGATTACACGTGAATGGAAGAAAGGCGACGTTGTATCATTAAACATGGATATGCCTGCAACTGTTGTTGAGGCCAATCCTCTTGCCGAAGAGATTCGTGGACAAGTAGCCGTTAAACGCGGTCCTATTGTTTACTGCCTTGAAAGTCAAGATCTGGATTCATGTAAGATTGACGATATAGCCATTCCTGCCGATGCACATTTTGTTCCTAAGAAGGTAAATATAGCAGGCAGTTCGTTGGTTGAACTTGAAGGCACCGCCTTGACACGTGATGAAGCTTCATGGTCGCATACACTTTATCGTCCTGTGACCAATGCGAAGAAAGAAGTTACTATACGATTAGTTCCCTACTATGCTTGGGGTAATCGTGGTAAAGGTGAAATGACCGTTTGGATGCCATTGGCCATGTAAAAGAAACGTTATGAAGAAATTAATGTTTATAATGGGGCTTTTTATGGCCCCATCTTTTCTATTTGCATCGGATATCTATGTGAAGTCCATAGGTACTCGTTCTATAGCCGATGCTTTACAGCAAGCACGTGTTATGCGCTGTACGCAAGGAGCAACAGATATTACCATTCATCTTTCTCCGGGCTATTATCCGATCGACGAATCTCTTTTTTTACGACCCGAGGACAGTAATACACATATTGTGGCTGATGGGGGTGAGGTTGTTATCAGCGGAGGTGTTCAGGTAAAAGGCTGGCATCGTGAAGGTAAATTCTACGTGACCGATGTGCCTGACTTTAATGGTCGTCCGCTGGATTTCCGTCAGATGTGGGTTAATGGGCAGAAGGCAGTAAGAGCACGTGATGTGGATGATTTTGAGAAGATGTATCGCATACTCAATGTCGACAGCAAGCGTGAAGTTATATGGGTACCTACGGCAGCCGTCAAGAAGATTGTCAAATCTCCTTATGCCGAAATGGTGTTGCATGAAATGTGGTGCGTATCCGATCTTCGTATCAAATCGATTGACGTGCATGGTGATAGTGCAGCCGTTAGTTTTCACCAGCCCGAAAGTCGGATAGAGTTTTCACATCCCTGGCCACGTCCTATGGTTACTACAGACGGACACAACTCCGCTTTTTATCTTACCAACGCCTTTGAATTGTTGGATTCACCGGGCGAATGGTATCATGATATTCGTACAGGTAAGCTTTATTATTATCCCCGTAAAGGAGAGAATATGAGCAAAGCTTCAGTGATAGTACCGGCAGTTGAAACGTTGGTGCGTATTGAAGGAACACCTGACAGACCGGTTAGTAACGTCACATTCAAAGGCATCATTTTTGCTTATGCCACATGGATGCGTCCCTCTTTGCAAGGGCATGTCCCTTTGCAGGCAGGTATGTATATGACTGATGCTTATAAATTAAAACCAAAGATGGCACGTCCGAACGGTGACCATTTGTTGGATAATCAAGGATGGATCGGTCGTCCTGCATCAGCTGTTTCAGTTTATGCAGCCACCGACATTAATTTCAGTCAATGTAGTTTCGAGCATCTCGGTTCTACCGGAGTAGATTATTCTGATTATACCAAAGGGGGAAATGTGGATCATTGTACTTTCCGCGACATTGCAGGCAATGGCATTGTCGCCGGTAGTTTCGCACCTGCCGGATTAGAAGTCCACCTTCCTTACGATCCCGCAGACCGTCGTGCTATATGCACCGGTTTGCACATCACCAACAATCTAGTAACAGATGTAACCAATGAAGATTGGGGATGCGTAGGTATTTGTGCCGGATATGTACGTGACATTGCTATTTGTCATAACGAAGTGAGTGAAGTCTCTTATACCGGAATCAACTTAGGTTGGGGATGGACGCAAAGTCCTAATGCCATGAGCAATAACTTGGTGCAAGGCAATCTTATTTACCATTATGCCATGCATATGTATGATACAGCAGGTATTTACACTTTGGGGGCACAACCACACACCTATGTAGAGGAGAATGTTGTACGTGACATTTATTCACCCGGATATGCACACGATCCTAATCATTGGTTTTATCTTTACACCGATGAAGGTTCATCGTATATCACCGTACGTAACAATTGGACTCCTACCGACAAGTATTTGAAGAATGCCAACGGACAGGGAAACACTTGGGAAAACAATGGCTCTATGGTCAGTGATACTATTTATTCACAAGCAGGCATCATCAAGTAAAAAGGGATGTTCGGATAAATTAGAAAATAAAATATGATAAAGAAACAACTATTAGCTTTGGTTTTTGTCTGCGGAATCATTCTGCCGGCAACTGCACAAACCTGGATTTGGTATCCCGGCGATTATGAAATGTGGCTGGGTAACAAAATGAACAATCACCGCACCGACCGTGGCGCATTCTTTCCTCCCTTTTGGAAGCAGGATAGTCATTATGTGACTGTAGAATTCAGCAAGACGGTAGAGCTAGTGCAACCTGAAACCATCACGATTGCCACAGAAGGCAAATATAATATCAAGCTTGATGGTAAAATGCAATTCGGTATGCCCTCGAAGTTTACACTTCCTGCAGGCAAACATCATTTGAATATCAAGGTGCACAATCAAACCACACCTCCCGCTTTGTATGTTGATGGAACTACTATTAAGAGTGGTAGCGACTGGAAGGTCACTTACGAAGATAAAGAATGGATTGACGAGAGCGGCAAAGCCAGCGATACATCCACCACTTTATATATGGATGCAGGAAGTTGGAACTTTAATGACATCAATTCCCGTCCGTCAGCCTTCACGTTAAAGCAGCAACCTCAAGAGGCTGTAGCGGTAAAACATCTCAAAGAAGGTACTTTGTATGATTTCGGTAAGGAAACATTCGGTTACCCTGTGCTTCATAATCTTTCAGGTAACGGCACCGTTCATATCTATTATGGTGAAAGCCCCGAAGAGGCACAAGATAAAGCACATTGCGAAACCCTCGACAAGATACAGGTTGAGAATGGACAAGTTATTGACCTTGCCACCAACAACCGTGTGGCATTGGCTGATAGCTATACACTCGGCAACAGCAAGGCTTTCCGATACATCTATATAGAAACAGAAGGCAGTAGCTGCTCATTAAACAATGTGAGCATGCAATATGAATACATGCCCGAAACCTATAAAGGATCATTCAGATGCAACGACGAAGAGATCAACAAGATGTGGAATGTAGGAGCTTACACGCTGCAACTCACTACTCGTGAATTCTTTATTGACGGTATCAAACGTGACCGTTGGGTATGGAGTGGCGATGCCGTTCAGAGCTACCTGATGAATTACTACCTCTTCTTCGATAACGATGAAGTGAAACGCACCACGTGGCTGTTGGGCGGTAAACCTCCTGTTACCAGTCACATCAACACTATTATGGATTATACCTTCTATTGGTTTATTGGTATCTACAATTATTACCTTTATTCAGGCGACAAGCACTTTGTGCAACAAATCTATCCGCGTATGCAATCCTTGATGCAATATGTGTTGGGACGCGCCGATGCCGACGGTATGGTCGAGGGACAAGCCGGTGACTGGGTCTTTGTAGATTGGGCTGATGGCTATCTTGACAAGCATGGACAATTATCCTTTGAGCAAGTTCTCTTCTGCCGCAGTCTTGAAACGATGGCCACATGTGCCCGCCTATCAGGCGATAAAGAAGCAGAAAGCAAATATACTTATATGGCTGATGCTCTTCGTGCCAAACTTATTCCGTATTTTTGGAACGAACAGAAAAAGGCATTAGTGCACAATCGTATTGACGGCAAACAAAGTACGTCCGTTACTCGTTATGCCAACATGTTTGCGATCTTGTTTGATTATCTTAACAAGGATCAGCAGAACACCGTTAAGAAGTCTGTCCTACTGAACGACTCCATTATGCATATCTCCACACCTTACATGCGTTTCTACGAACTTGAGTCGCTATGTGATATGGGGCAGCAGTCGCAAGTGTTGAAAGAGATGAAAGCATACTGGGGTGGCATGCTTCGCGAAGGAGCCACCACATTTTGGGAGAAGTACAATCCCGGTGAGCATGGCACACAACACCTTGCCATGTATGGTCGTCCTTATGGCAAGAGTCTTTGTCACGCATGGGGAGCCAGTCCGCTTTATCTGTTGGGCAAATATTATTTAGGCGTGCAGCCTACCAAACCCGGCTACGAAGAGTATGAAGTGAAACCCGTATTAGGTGGGTTGAAATGGATGGAAGGTTCAGTGCCTACACCTTATGGCTTGATCAAAGTGAAGATGACCAAGAGTAAAGTCACCGTAAGCAGTGATGGCGGTAAAGGTACACTTGTCGTTACCCGTAAAGGTAAAATAGAGCATATTGCCATTCCTGTAGGTAAAGAATTGACAGTGAAACTATGATGTCAAGATATGTGCTAAGAGAGCTGTAGAAGTTTCTCTTTTTGCAGAAAGATATTTCAATTGTATGAGTACTAGTAAACTCTTCTCGGGTTTTCTAGTGCTCATTCTATTTTTGTCAGACGATATTTAGTCATGGAGGTTCGTATAGCCGTTGATGAAGCATCGTCTAAATGTTAGAGATTCTAATGTATCTCTTTTGATATAGAAATGGCTTAAATCACATAATCAGGACGAGTTTGAAAGATTTAACTGTTATTGATGACTTTACCTATCTTCAAGAGAGAAGAAAAGTATAGCCTATAATTTGATTTCGGAAATGACAGCTTGCTCAGTTTTCTCTAGTAATTCTTCGAAGTTGCATTCGCTTGCTTTTATTGAAGGATGAACGGTGAACGTTATATGGTTGCCTAGGCCTAAAGGAAAAAAACCATATCGGAACATTTTCCATGAATTATTTATAGTAACAGGTACCACATAGGCACTGGGTGCATATTTGCATAATATTTTGATACCATTTGGGGCAAATTTCCTTGGCTTACCATTTTTAGAACGAGTACCTTCCGGGAAAATAACTGCCGAGCGACCATTTGTTTCAATATATTGTCCAAGCTTTTTTAGAGCAGGCAATGCCTGTTTCGGATTCTTTCGGTCTATCAGTACCGAACCACCGTGATTCAGGTTGTAAGAGACACTCGGAATTCTCTTTCCTAGTTCAATCTTACTCACAAACTTGGGATGGAATTTCCTGAAAAACCATACGAAGCCCATAATATCAAAAATACTCTGATGATTTGATACAAAAATAAGTGGATGACCTTCAGGAACGAGCTCTCTATTTTCAACCGTTGAAGTTGAAAATGTGAAAATGAGCGTTTTCAATAAGAAGAAACCTAAATAATCTACACTTTTCTTGTGTGCATTATATCCAAACCAGTTCAGACAAACCCACTGAATGGGATGGAACAAGCAAATAATTAGTAAAAAGGACAGATAGGCTAGTAATGATAAGGGATATGATATTATCTTTTTCATAATCTACACTTTTTTTGCAAAAATAAGACTTTAATTAATATCATGGTTAATTAATTATTGATTTCTTTCATTTATGTCTTATTACTGAATACGATTTATAGATAAAAATCAATAAAAAGTATAAGAAAAAGAACAAGAAAAGTAGATTCGGTGCTGAGATATTAAGTGCGTTATACTTTAGTCTGAATTTTCAGTCGGCTTGTAATCTTCCGGTAGGTTTTTTATATGGACATGTAACTTTATTGTCAATGTTTATCTGATGCTTACTTCTCATTTTAATTCAATCTTGTTAATAGATCAGTTTACCCCGAAATTTGTTCAATACACTTTTATTTTGCTGGTGCATAGTGTATATGCTTCCTACTTTTGTGACATGAAAAAATAAAAAAAATGTCATGAAAGTAAAGAAGTTGTGTTTATTGATTCTATGTGCTGTAAGTTGCTTTTCCGGTTCGGCTCAGGTGACATTCAGTTCGCTTCAGGATGTGTTTGATTATGCCAACAAACATGAAGTTTCCATACAGATGTCTATTATGAACGAACAAATCAGTGCTGCAAAAGTAAAGCAGGCAAAGTCTCAGCTTTATCCTCAAATATCAGGATCAGCAGGATACAATGACAATATTAGTTTGTCGCCCACTTTGGTACCATCAAATCTTCTTAATTCATCGGCTCCTTCGGGAGAGTACAAAAAGTATAAATTCGGAAAGAAATATATGAGTGATGCAACGGTGGATGTACAATGGAATTTATTAGATTTTCAAAAGAGATTGGTAGTGAAAGCGGCATCAAGCGAAATGGAGGCAAGCAAATTGTCAACAGCTTCCAATAAATGGAATACGTATATGAATTTGGCTTCTATATATTACTCAATTTTGATTACTAGCAAGTCGTTTGAGTTTTACAATGAAAATGTGAAGACAGCTAATCTTTTATTGACAAGTGCAACGGATAAATATAAAAATGGAATGATTAGCGAAGATGTGCTTGACCGAGGGAAAATACAACAAATTAATGCTGAAAAAGATTTGCATGCTACCGAAAGCTCTTTGAAAAAGTTGATGTGCCAATTGCAGAGTTATTTAGGAACGGATGACCTTATTGTAGTTAATGATCGTGCCGATAAATATATCGGAACGGATGCAGATTTGTCTTTTTCAACCTTACATCCGGATGTGAAATATAAAGAAAGCCTGCTCGATTATGACAAATGGCAGTTGAAACAAAGTAAGGCTTCAAACTACCCATCGTTGAGTTTATCATATCAATATCAATATCATTGGACGTCGGACAAGTTCATGAATTATGGTAGTAGTATTTCTTA
>Ga0302174_10000370_pt1 | contig 15084 bp, 15 predicted proteins | sample I_Fen_N3_2_FD_198789 | JGI IMG/M metagenome (GOLD analysis project Ga0302174, IMG submission 198789) | Peat permafrost microbial communities from Stordalen Mire near Abisko, Sweden - I_Fen_N3_2 | ecosystem: Environmental > Terrestrial > Soil > Wetlands > Permafrost | place: Sweden: Abisko... | reverse complement strand
CCGGTTTCAGGTTCAGCCACCAGTAAAGAACTGCCCGTCGTTTCTGCGGTCGTTGTTTGTTTTTCACGCAGCAGCGCCGGAAAGTCGTTATCGAATGCATAAGTCTGTGAGTAGACTTCATTCACCACCCCACTGGCGCGTTTGTTGCCAGGGCACAACGGGCAAGTTGGGTCGTAAACCGGAATGGATTCAACCGACATTTTTTCCACCTGACCCAGCCAGGGTCGTGTTGCGCGCTGCGGTGAGACCAATACCCATTCTCTGGTCAGTGGATTAAAACGTCGGTGCGGTGCATTAAACATGATGAGTTCCTTTTCAAGAAATTTTTCTAATTATACTTCCTTGAACTGATCTCTTTAACAGTTTATACATTTGGCGCTTTTGGGTTTTACAACCTATTGTAGGGTAGCGATCCAGAATCGAACCAGCAAAAATACCCCGGCTTCATTCGGGGTATTTTATACCATTTTGCTTGTATTGGTTTTTTAGTAGGGACACGATCTTATCGTTTCCCTACTAAAATTATCTCATAATTAAGTGGGGTTTGCTGTAGGCACGGGTGAACTTGTTGGTACAGGTGTACTTGATGGAACCGGCGTAGACGATGGAACGGCAGTTGGCGCTACTGTGGTTGTGGGAACAGTAGTCGCAGTAGGTACCAAAGTGATCGCGGGTGTTAAAGTTTGAGCTGGCGTTAAGGTAATAGTGGGGGTTAAAGTGATTGTAGGAGTCAATGTTGGCGTTGGAGTCATGGATCTCCTCGGAGTTGGTTGAGGAGTAAAAACCGGCAAGCTGGAGAGCTTTCCTTTGACCGAGGCATGGTAGTAAAAGACCCAACAATATTGGGTGGTTGACCCGGGTACGCGTACATAATAATAATTTTGAAGCGCATTTGTACCGGTGGCCTCAACCACTTGCCCTGCAGTCAACAATACCACAAAGGTGAAGAAAGAACCCTCGCCGGTACGGCAGTTGGAATTCTCCAGAATAGTGACCATTACTGCTGAAGGGGTCTCCGTACTGGTTACAGTGGCAGTCAAGTTTGGAGTTTCTGTAAAAGTCGCGGTTGTAGTCAAATCTGAAGTTGATATTGCGGTGAGAGAACCCGTTTGTGTACTGGTGGATTGCGTTGAAGTTGAAGCGCTGCATGCAGCCAGTGAGATGATCATAAAGATCGAAATAAGTACGAACACAAATCTGTTTTTCATATTTTCTTTCTTGGTAAGAAATCAGCTTATTTATGCAGCTATTTTGCGTTCAGTTTACTAATAGTATGAAAATCGGGCTGTTAATGTCCCGACTAGGGTCTGTAAAATAGCTATCAATTTTGCAGTTTGTGTAGCGGGGAAAGGCACCGGATTCATTTGATAGCCTTGACAAGGATTTTTGCCTGTGTCATAATACTAGAAAATTATTTCTATAGCAACGTTTGATTTTTGGAGTTCAACAATGACCCGTCTGCTCTATCTCCCTGATGACGTTACCATCATCCAATTGGATGTGGATATCACCGCCCGCCAATTGGCAGCAGCCGTCAATGCCGGGCTGCGCCCGGTGCCGGTGTTGAGCGCGAATAACGAAAAACTGGCTGCCAGACAGATCGGCAATACTGTGATCGTTTCGCCGCAGCGTAAGCGCGGCCATCCGGGCAGCCCATTACAGCAAAACAACCTAACCCGGCGCCAGCGGCAGGTACTGGAACTGGCTTCGCATGGTTATTCCACGGTTGAGATTGCTAGTTTGATGGGTATTTCGCGGCGCACGGTCAGTTACCACCTGAAAAGCATCAAGTCTCAGATCAAACCTAAGCAAATGCCGCCCTGTAAAGAAAGCCTTTGACTGTCAAATCCGCTGCCAAACCTGATAAAGGCTCAAGTCCCCGCTGGCTCCATCAGATTGAAATTCACTCATCATTTGAAAGCCGCTGGTCGCTGCCAGTGTTTCCAATTCATTTCGTGTAAAGAGATGCACATAGCGCAATCCGGGCTTATCGGTCTGCCCCGGCAGCAAATGGCGCCAATCTAACAAAGTATCCCCCGTTTCCAGCTCTTCATCCGCCAGGCCTACCAAACTCCAGGGTTGGATACGCGCCACCAACTTGGGGTTCTTGTTGAACTGCCACTCGGAATGGATGAAACAGCCCCCGACCGGCAGCAGCCCGGCAATTTGACGCAGCAAACGAGCCCGCGTCTCGGCACCCGGGATATGATGCAAAGCCGCGAACATCATCACGCCGTCGTAGTACGGCAAGCTGCATGCCTGTGTCCAGTTTTCAGCAGAGAGATTCACCTCGTTGAACAAAACGCGTTGTTCTGGAGTAAAAGAGTAGCTCTGGCTGGCCTTTCTTGCGGCCGCGATCAATACCGGGCTAAAATCCAATCCTTCATACAATCCGCTCAGGCCTTGCTCTACCCAGTTGGCCGAGAGCGCGCCGCTGCCGCAGCCCAGGTCAAGCCAACTGCCGTCGTGAATTTGCTCATTCAAAATACGCTGTACCCCGGGTTGGATGCGCCGGCGCGTCTCAGCGAAGGCCTCTCCATAATCCTGGTAAAATTGACCATTAATGTCAAATAATTTCTGTACGACCGTTTTATCCATTGCACCCATTATAATGGTCGTAAGGTGATTCATGAATATTGAAAGCTGGAAAAAAGAACATAAATACACACCCGAACTCTTTGCCATCGCCAAAGAAGTTCTTGAAGAAGTACGCGGCGGCCGCAGGTTGGACCGCGCCTTACGCGCTCACACAATGACGGGCGGCGGCATGCTTGCCAAGCATGTGTTGATCGCCGCTTACCACGAGCTGGTTGCCAGCGGCGATTGGCCGGAAGACCCCGAACTTTTGTCGCGCATTCGCATGAAGCCGGTGCGCACCCTTTCCGGGGTGACCACGGTGACCGTGCTGACCAAAGCATATCCCTGCCCGGGGCGTTGTGTGTTCTGCCCGACCGAAGCCTATATGCCCAAAAGTTACCTGGTGGATGAACCCGGTGCTGCCAGAGCCTTTCAGAACAAGTTTGACCCTTACAACCAGGTGCATTCACGCCTGCTGGAATATGATGCCGTCGGCCACCCTACTGACAAGATCGAGCTGTTGATCCTGGGAGGCACGTGGAGCTCTTACCGGCGCGATTACCAGGCCTGGTTCATCAAGCGTTGTTTTGATGCTATGAACGGAGAATCCACTGACCCGGCCGCGGATGCAGGGGTAACCGATTCCTCCAATGAATCGGTCAACCTGGATGTTCTCAAAAAAGCCCACGAGATCAACGAAAGCGCGACCCACCGCAATGTGGGTCTGGTGATCGAAACCCGCCCGGACGAGATCACCCCCGCTGAATTGGTCTGGCTGCGCCAACTGGGAGTGACCAAGGTGCAGATGGGTGCGCAAAGCCTGGATGACCGTGTTTTGGAAATGAACCTGCGCGGACACACTTCCGCTGTCACGCTGCGGGCTACGGCCCTGCTGCGGGCAGCCGGATTCAAGATCGTGCTGCACTGGATGCCCAATCTGCTGGGCGCCACCCTGGAATCTGACCGGCGCGACTTTTTACGCCTGTGGCAGGACGGTTATGCCCCCGACGAGATCAAAATCTATCCCACCCAACTGTTGGAAACCGCGGAATTATACCGGTACTGGCAGCGCGGCGAATACACTCCCTACACTACTGAAGAACTGATCCAGCTTTTGGCCGATCTCAAAGCCAGCATTCCTGAGTACTGCCGGGTCAATCGCATCATCCGCGACATCCCCTCCACTCACGTGGTGGAAGGCAACAAGCGTACCAGCTTGCGCCAGGATGTGCTGCTCGAAATACAGCACCGCGGCCAGCACTGCCGCTGCATTCGCTGCCGCGAGGTACGCACCAGCAAAGTGGATATTAAGGAATTGCAATTCAGCGACCTCACCTATCAACCGGCTTACGCCGAAGAGCACTTTCTCTCTTTCGTGACCCCCAAGGATCAGATTGCTGGGTACCTGCGTCTTTCACTGCCCTCCTCGACCACCCCACCCCTGGGCATGGCTGACCTTGAAAATGCCGCCCTCATCCGCGAAGTGCACGTTTATGGGCAATCCCTGGCAGTTGGCTCAGAACAAACTGGAGCTGCTCAACACATCGGGTTAGGGACAACTTTATTGAAAAAAGCAGCCGAGATCGCCTCTGAACACGGTTTTTCCAGGCTGGCAGTGATCGCTGCCATCGGTACGCGCCGCTATTATGAGAACCGCGGTTTCAGGCGCGGTGAACTTTACATGATCCAGGATCTGCAAAAATAAGACTAACCAGAATGCGAACTGCCTAACACACTGCAGTTCTTGCCCTCTTGTTTCCCCTTATACAAGGCCAGATCAGCATTACGCAGGCAGCCGCTAATGCCAGTGAATTTATCACATTCGCTAATTCCCAGAGTGATTGTCACTGGGATGCTCATTTCATGATAAATAAAAGGGGTGTTTTCTACACGGGAACGAATCTTTTCCGCGACGTATTTACCGTTCTCAGGGTCAGTCTCCACCAGCATGATCAAAAATTCATCTCCACCCCATCTTGAGATCCGATCATTTTTCCTTACCCCAAGTTTAAGTTTTTCTGCCAACATCACCAGTACAAAATCACCGCCATCATGACCATACTCATCATTGATTTGTTTAAAGTTATCCACATCGATCATGATTAAAGAAAATGGCGGCCCATCACCATCCACTTTCACTTTTTCTTCCTCAATAAGGGTCGTCATAATTCGTCGATTCAACAAACTGGTTAAAGGGTCTGTATTCGCCAGGGTTAAGAGCCTTTGATTGGCATTGACAATTTCAGCTTCGGAAAGCATTTTTTCTTTTTCAATCGTATAGGTGACAGTAATTAAGATCGAACAGCACTGAACCAGGTTGAGAATAAAAAAGAGGCATTGAAAAGTTGGATCTACAAGAACGTTGGTTTTCAAAGATTGCAAAACAGCAAAAAGGGCAGCTAAAAAGACCACGATCGAGCCGCATAAAAACGTTCGCAGCTTTCCCCTGGCCGCTCCATTGATCATGATCACCGGCAAAAGACTGATCAAAGAAAAATATGCCCCTGAATTCCACCCCAATTTCAGGGTTGCTAAAATGCAGTAAAGAATTGATTCGAGAATTCCAAGCACTAATGGCGGTGTTTGATATCCTTTCTTGGTCATTTTGTAGATCCATATCCAGAGCAAACCACCAAGCAATGAATAGACCGCCAATGACCAATAATGCATGAATGCAAGAATAACTGCAAAGAGTAAACGAAAAATGATTATGAATAAAGCCGAACTATTAAGTGCTTTAGTCAATTGGTTTTGTTGCAGAAATTTTGCCTGTTTATGAATCGACAAATTATCCCCCACAGGAAATTAAACGGCAAAGTAATCCTTGACTGACCCGGTTGGAAATCAGAATAAAATATCTTCTATCATCTTTGTTTGTAATGTTTAATTAGCTATCAACATTATAGCCATTAAAAAAACCAAATTCATTAAAAGTATATAAAAAAGACCCGGAGGATTAAATCCTTCAGGTCTTTTCATAAACAAATTTGGAATTAATAGGTACTGTTGTTATAGAACCAGTTATACCCGTTGTAATATCCGTTTGATGTTTCAAGACGAATAGCGATCTTGGGACTGCCGGCTAACGCACCGGGAATCGAATAAGTAGCGCTGAAACTGCCGCTGGACCCGGAATTTTGCGTGGTCACCAGAATACCGCCAATGCCCAGGGTCCCATATGGTCCCATGCGTACATTCAAAGTTTGATTCGGTGGAAAATTATTTCCGCTGACGGTCACTGTAGAATCTCTGGCAACCGCACTGATGAATATAGTCGGAACACCATAAAAACCGGAATATGGAGCATACGGAGGGGCCGGGGGAACCGATGTCGAGCCAGGAATTGGAGTGTAGATCACCGGCGCAGCGTTATTGTAAAACCAGTTGTAAGCGTAATAGTATCCCGTTGGACCATCCAGGCGGATAGCTAATTTCGGTTTGCTGGCCAACGCGGAAGGAATCGCGTACGTCGCGCTGAATGACCCACCCGAGTCCGAAGTGGACCCTACAACTATACCGCCGATACCAAGTGTTCCAAAATCACCTATGCGCACGGTAAAAACTTGCCCAACCGGCATATTGTGTGTCAAGATCGTGACCGAACTGCCTGCAGAAACCGAGGAAATATCAAATGTCGGATAACCTGTATAACCATATGGGCCAAACGGGCTACCCGGAACAGCCGGGGCACTGGTCGATGCGGTATTGTTAAACCAGTTATAGCTAAAGATTCCCTGTGGACTCTCAAAACGGATCGCAATTTTGTCTACGCCCTTTAAAGCCGAAGGGATAGCATAAGTTGAAGTAAAATACGCGCCTGAACCGGTGTTATATGATCCAACCACGGTTCCACCTACTCCATCACTGCCATAAGGCCCCATGCGCACTGTAAAATTTTGGCCGGAAGGGAAATTTGTTCCGGCAACTGTGACAGATACACCCGAATTGATGGATACGATTGAAGTAATCGGGGTTGCATATGCCTGAGCATTTCCAACCAGACCAGTGGCAAGTCCAACCACGATAACCAGAGAAAAGACAACTAAAAGTATTCTTTTGTGGGAATACACTTTTTTCAGAAACATATAACCTCCTCATCATCAATTACTGTCTAATCAGTATAGCAAGAAAAAAGCACAAATCAAGGATAACAGTTATTACAGATGTGTAATGCGAGCGGCCATCCATTGAGCCATGTCATCTGTGGGGTTGCCGTTACTGCTTACCTTTAAGTAGAAAATCATATTCTTGCCATCCATTGATGACAGGTCAATATTAATGGACACAACGGTGTTGTCGTATTTTTTATTCCAGGTACCCAGGGATGTGACTGTAGAACTCCCCTGTTCCTGAGCGAGAACTTCAAAAGTAACGTTGCACGAAGGCTTCTGATAGGAACATAAAGCCGTGGCTACAAAATGGTCTCCGGAGTGAATGACCAGGCTTGGAAATTGTCCCTGGATCATCCCATCACCGCCAACTGCAGGCACAGTGATGATTGCGCCTTCGTCATCTGCCAGGCCATTTTCAAGTATGGGGGCATAAGAACGAGTTATGGAACCGGTGGTGTAGTTGATCGATGAACTTGGGCAAGTGATGAAGGCAGCATTGGTACGCCACTGACCAGAACAGTAATTCTTCACGAAATCATAAATGGTATTGGGGTCTTTTGCTGTAGGCACAGAAGCTACGTTGATTACTACAGTAAGAGGCACTCCCCCATTAAAGCCAACTCCAAACTGGACACCATTTGGTGCTTGCAGTATCCATCTGCCGGTATATTTGCCGGTATCGGAAGGCGAAACCATTGGCACGGACACATCCACAGATTCACCAGGCCGCACAGATTTGGGCAAGATCACCGAAGCCGGGGCTCCCATGGCATTGCCGCTGGAGAAGACAATTGCATATCCGCTGCCCCAGGTGCAGGCACCTGCATTGCGAACTCGCCAGGTCTTAACAAACGAAGAACCAACCACAAACGAGGAACCATCCGGGATGGTAACATCTGTCACAAATGCAGCCTGGTTACAGGGAATAGGAATTGGAGTAATTGTGGGAGGGACTGCAGTTGCAGTAGGCACGGCTGTCGCCGGTATGGATGTCGCGGTCGGCAAGGGATTTGCAGTTGCCGTTGCTGCCGGAGGTGTGGCAGTGATGATGATCACGTGTGGAGCAGCAGCAGCCGTCTGCGTAATATATTGGTTCACCTGCGCCTGGATCGTCTCTGCAGCCAGGGTTTGTACCTGCACTTCAGAATTCACACCCTGCATGCCAGGGAAATTACATGCCGCCAATAAAACGGCAAAAATAGTAAATAAAGGTAATACTATCGTGAGAATTTTCTTCGCCATTAAAATACTCCTCTCTCTTGTATTTATTTAGACGGCATATCCCCCCTTTTTGTTCCCATCGCTTTATGTAATAAAAAAGAACAGGTTTTAAAACCCCGGAGGGGAACCTCTTGATCAAAATTTTTTGATCTTCTGGTTCAACTTTCTAACACGCAAAGCTAAACTGAGGGCATAGAAGATCACACCCAGCAGAATCACGACAAAACCAGCGATCATATAAATAGTGGTATTGGGGGTCATTCGTTCTCCTCCTGAGCCTGTTGGAATTCCAGAGCTTCCACCTGTTGTTGGAGCAGCCCCAAACGCAAGCGATGCCAATAAAACGCTGTGAACAGGATCGTGAAAGTAAATAAAGAAAAGAAGAAGGTCTGTGACATTCGGGTGCTCATCTCAAAACTGCCCGCCCCGGCTGATGCAGCTGAACCAATGATCACCGGATGGATTGTACGAAAAATGCGGATCGAGAGAAAGGTCAACGGCACGGTGATAAACCCGACAATAGCATACACCGCGCTTAACCGCCCTCGTTGATCAGGATCTTCAACGCCCCGGCGTAAAAACAGATAGGCTGCATAGATCAATTCCATGATAAAAGCGGTGGTCAGGCGCGGATCCCAGGTCCACCAGGTATTCCAGATAGGCCGCGCCCAGATGGATCCTGAAACAACACAGAGAGCGGTAAAAACCAGTCCGATCTCCACCCCGGCCAGGCTGGCAACATCCCAGATGAGTTTGCGCGTACGTAAAAAAGCGATGCTGGTGAAAACAGCCAACAAATATCCGAGCATTCCCGTCCAGGCTGTAGCAACATGGAAGTAAAAAACCCGCTGCACATCACCCATCTCGATCTCACGTGGGGCATAAGCAAGCGCCATCCACATTGCAGTCAGCAGAAAAACCGCAGCCAAAATATCCAAAACGATCAATAACCTGGGAAATGATTTTGAACTCATCGAATCCTTCTTGATACCAGTCAATCCGCGATCACCGTTTCAAAAAGCAGTAAACCCACTGCCATAAAAAGGATATCATATCCAGCCAGCAACAGCAACCATGTTCCCAGTTCACCTGCAGCGCCGCCATTGAGCAGCGCCCCGGTAGCTCGGATGGCAGCCAGTAAAAGAGGGATGATGAGGGGGAAAAGCAGCAGCGGTAAATACAGCTCACGGTTGCGCAGCCGACTGGTGATCGCCGCCAGAAAGGTCCCGACCAGGGAGTATCCCAATGTACCCAGCAAGATCACGCCGAGCAGCGCCCAGTGAAAGGGATCAAGGTTAAAGAAAAAAGCAGCAGCGGGCACAAGGATCGCAGCTAAAAGCAGCATAAAAAACCAGTTGGCCAGCGCTTTTCCAAAACAAATGGCACTGCGGTCTATCGGGCTCATCAGCAGTGCCGCCAGAGCGTTGTTTTCCCGTTCCAGGCTAAATGACCGGGTTAGCCCCAACGTACCGGCAAAGCATAGCGAAACCCAGAGTGTTCCCGCAAAGGTTACTTTTTGCAGATCAGCCGAAAGTTCGAAGGAAAATACGAATAAGATCACCGAGAGGAGCGCAAATACCAACATAGATGACAGCATCTCACGGCTGCGGCGTTCGGCCGCCAGGTCTTTGCGAAAGATCTCGATCAGTGCTGACAAGTAGCTCATTTTTACCTTAACCCCCGGGGTGGATCACTGCTTGATATCGTTCTGCCAGTTGATGTTCATCCATTCCAGCCATGTCGACATCATCAACAAAACATCCGCCTTGCAGGAACAACGCGCGGGAGGCCAGCAGGGAAACCTCTTTAAAGCTGTGTGAGGCCATGATGACGGTTTTTTCTTGACCCATGATCTGTTTTAACAGGTTCAACATCCGCTCGGTCATATTTTGATCCAAACCGGTAAAGGGTTCATCCAAAAACAAAATGGATGGGTCGTGCAGCAAAGCCCGGCCAATCGCCAGACGCTGCTGCATTCCGCGTGAAAAGGTACGTACAACCTGGCTGCGCTGCTTTTTCAGGCCCACCAGATCCAATATCTGTTCCACCCGCTGCTCAGGCTCCGGCAGCGTATACAATCTGGCATAGAAACGTAGGTTTTCTTCCGCGCTGAGATCGGAATACAGCAGCAGTTGATGACTCACGATCCCCAATCGCCGCCGGATGCCGCTCTCATTGCCATTCAAGGGTTGTCCAAAATAGCTAATCTTCCCTTTGTCCGGCGAAAGTAATGTAGCCAGTATACTCAAAAGCGTGGTCTTACCCGAACCATTCTCGCCTAATAAAGCAACCGTTTCATGCCCTTGTGCGCAAAAACTCAGCCCTCTCAGTACTTTTTTGGGTCCAAAAGATTTGGAGATTCCATCAGCCTGCAGAAAAGTCTGTGCAATGGTCATTCCCCTCCTAATTTTTTGATCAGTTCCTCGCGTTTGGCATGATAGACCTCTGCCGAAATTTCTCCGGCTTTAAATTGATCATCCAAAGCGATCACCGCGTCTAAAAGGGTCGTCTTTTTTGAGCCATTCCCCTGCTGCTGCGCTCCCTTTTTCTTTGTCGCAAACCCAATCCATATAGCACACATGAGGGCTAAAACAAGGGCGATAATACCAATTATTTCTGGGAAGATCTCGTTTTTGTTAAAACAGTGTAATTCCAAATTTCCACCGGCGTTGACATTTCCCCCGGTGAACATGAGAAGAGATTCAGACTTGGCCATCTGCTGGTTTGATGTGAGCATCCCCGAACAGGTGATCTCTTTGCCCTGGTTTTCAACCATGATCATCGCTGAAGTGACCTGAACCGGAACATTAAAGAGAATATTTCGATCATTTTCAAAGGGAAGATCGTACTCGAACATCACCTGGTGTACGCCGCCTGGAAGGATCGGCTGCCAATCTCCCAATTTTCCGGTTAAAACCTTGAGAAACTGCGATTGGGAATTTTGATCCACGATCACATTTTGAGCATCCTTATTAAGCAAGAAATTCAGGAGTGGAGTTTGCTCATCCACGGGGGAAACTGTATAGGAAGAAGGATTTCTGATCAAGTAACTCTCGGTCACGTGGATCAGGTGATCGGCCTGGAAATCAAGAAGGACATGCAGCCGTTCAGCCCGTAAAACACTGGTATCTGCAGAGGTGTCATACACCTTTATATCCAGGGGAACGGTTGACCCTGAGGTTGTGCTTTGGCCGGAGAAACGAACGGATTTATAGACAATGCCATTATTGGTGATCTCTGCCGTATAACTCCAATCAGCGGAATAGGGCACCAACACAAACTGAAAAGAGTTATCTTGCATCACTTTGGCCACCATGGTCTGGGTAGTCTGACCGGGCCTGGTTATTTCCAAATTTAGTCCGTTCAGGTCGTCTAGGGTACTGCCAGAACCATTGGTAACGGTTCCCTCGATGGTGATAAACCCCTGGTTTTGTTGTGATGCGGTGGTACTTGCCGGCTGCCCCGATTCGTTCTGCAGCAATGTATTGGAATTGGAAGGAGAAACTGAAAGGGCACGGGTGGTAGCCACCAATGACCAGATCTGCGCATCACTCAGCATCACCGCAAAAGTTCCCATACCGTGATTATTGCCGCTGCGAATCGCATAATAAAGCTCTTCGTTGGAATAATCCATCAATAGGGGCTCACTTTGCCAATCGGAAAGCTGTAAATTCTTTGAAATTGCCTGCGAACCATCTCCGTTTCCGGTGCTTCCGTGGCAGGACAGGCACATATTCTGATAGATCAATTTGCTGTTGGATTGGCTGCCTTGCGTGGCAACCAGAGAAAGCAGGTAAGCCACCAGATTCCAGCGGTCACTGGAAGAAAGCGCCGGAAAAGCCGGCATTCCATGCGCAGTGATCCCGCTGGTCAGTGTCGAATACATCTGTGTGGGTAGAGTTTGTTTCAACCAATCAACAGGGATGAGATCCACTTTGCCCGTATCTGAAGTTTGCGCCGGATTGCTTTGGATATGGCAGCTCGAACAATACTGAGTAAAGCGATTCTTGCCTTCTTCGATCGATGGTGCCACCAGAGGCAGTGTCATCCTGGCTTCCACCGTTGCGGTCATTTGTTCACTTTTAAGCAGCACAGTGGTTTGAACCGCGCATCCACTCAACACCAAAGTGAGTAAAGTAAAGATCGGGAACCAGGCAACCGGATTAGGACTGTTTTTCATAGGCAGTGCATCACTTGAGCTTCAAACCACAGTTCGGGCAAAACAGATCAGACCTTTGCAGCGGCGTTCCGCATTTTACGCAAAATCCTGCCGAACGCTCCACTCTCTCCATGCGGCGGTTCGTGATCATGCTTTCGATCTCCCGGTCGCCCTTTGCGGCTGGGTCTTCCTGCAGTAACTGAATTTTACTGTGCAAATTTTCAACTTCTTGCTGAAGAACGGCTCTTTGCTGAATAAAATCTTGTTGCTCGATTTTTCCGGCAGCATGCTCGATCTCCAGATCGTGCAGCCAATCCAAATGCTTTTGATTGGCCGCAGAAAGGTCCTCTTCGGAAATACGGCTCACTTCATTGAATGCGCCTGTGGAGACGCCATAAAGCGGTTGGATGACCACCGCTATCACCAACACACCCACTGCCAGAATGATAAAAATAGAGGTTAATACCATCGTTAGTTACCTGACTTTTGCTCTAGAAACGTCGATAATTCTTCTGCCGAACCAAATGGGCCGATCTTGATGCCCCGCAGGGTGCCGTCAGCATCGATTAGATAGGTTTCGGGCACGCCACTGATGTGAAATTGCTGCGAAAGCGCAGAACGCAGATCAGGGCCGTTCAAATAGCTGATCGAATATTTCTGCATGAATGCTTTGGCTGCGGGTTCAGTATCCGCATAATCGACCCCGAGAAACACGATCTGTCCGCCCAAGCCAACTTTTTGCCAACCTTCTTGTAAAATAGCGGCTTCATCGATACAGGTTGTACACCACGAAGCCCAAAAATTGATCAAAACAGTTTTCCCCTGCAGACTCTTCAAAGTAACCTGGCTGCCGTCAAATGTGGTCAGTTTAAAATCAGCCACTTTGCTCCCCAATGTCAATGTCTGTACATTGCTCTTCTGCAATCCCAAAACTAGAAGGACCAAGAATGACAGAAGAATAACTCCGGCAGCAAGGATCACCCAAATGGGCAGTCGTTTGCGGATAGTCTGACCTTCTGGAGGAGAGAACGAATCAATCAATTTTTCCGCCTTTTTCCGACGCATCCGGGCTATTTTTTGCCGGGGAAGTACCCTCTCCAATTTCTGATTCAGGCACAGCCGGACTTAAAGAACGGTGTTTCATAAAAAAACGTACCATCAAGATCAACGCTGCCAGAAAGATCAGCGGGGGGAGTAAATAGAGGAGCCAATTTAACCCAGTGCGCGGCGGAACGGCCAGAACCCGATCACCGTATTGTTGAACGAAATAGTCTTTGATCTGAGCAGGGGAATCTCCCTGGCCCAATTTATCACGGATCAAATCACGCCACTGTGCGCAGGCTTGCGTGGAACAAACATCCAAAGTGATATTTTCACATACCGGGCAGTAGAGCTGGCTGGCAATGGCATTTACCTGATCATCGCTCGACGGGGTCGGTTGCGCTTGCGCCCATGCAGAATTGACGATGATGGCCATGCCTTCAATGGCAATAGAGATGGCAATGACCGCCATGAAAATTTTCCGTGAAAAAGAATGAACTAGATTCATGCCGGCAGCTCTTGGCTTTGATTGAATTTTACCGGTGAAAAAGCAAATAAACCACCCAAAACAAGGACCACGGCTCCGATCCAAAACCAGAGAATTAATGGATTGTAAAAAAGCCTGAACGTGGCACTGCTGCTCGAAAGGGGCTGCCAGTCTACCAGAACAACGTATAAATCCCCGGCCAGCGTGCTGCGCAGACCCGGCACAGTCACCGATTGCTGCTGCAAAGTGTAATTATCCGAGCGGGGAATCAAAATAAAACTTTTGCCGTTGGCAGCAGTAACATTCAGCGTCGCTTCCGTGCTTTCAAGGCTGTCTGCCGTCTTGACAGTTTTCAGGTCGGCAAACCGCAGCGAATATCCATTAAATTGGAGCGTTTCTCCCTGGGAGAGGGTCACCTGGGTTTGTGTTTGAAAAAATTCAATTCCCACAATACCGATTGCCATTAAAACCACGCCGATATGCACCAAATAACCACCGTAGCGTCGGTGATTGCTGCGAACCAGGTGAAATAATGCCGTCGGCAGGGTCTCATGCAAAGCGTTATGCCGCGCCCAGGCTGTCCGGTTCAAATCGTAGAGTGACACACAGACGACAAATGCAGCCAACCAAAGTGCCAGAACGGCTCCCCACAAACGAATCCCGCTCAAAAGCAAAACAATCGGCAGTAGTAAAGAAAGTAACGCGGGTTCCCAAATGGTTTTCCCCAGCTTTTTCGCCGTGGATGCTCCCCAGACCGAAAGGGGGACCAGACCCATCAGCAAGATCAACAAAGCAAACAACGGTCCGGTGGTAGATTTGTACCACTGCGCACCCACGGTGATCTGCTGCCCGCTGAACAACTGCGAAAGGATCGGGAACAACACTCCCGTCAAACATATGAGAAAAATACACACAAAGAGAATGTTATTGAATAGAAAAAGGGACTCGCGTGAGAAAATCGAATGCATTTCCCCGTTGCCGGCCAGATCATTCCAACGCCACAAGATCAACCCTAACGAGGCGACCAATAACAGACCGATCAAAACAAAGAATACCGGCCCAATCGAAGACTCAGAAAAAGCATGCACAGAAGAGAGCACACCCGAGCGCGTCAGGAAGGTGCCCAAAATGACCAGGCAGAAAGTGAGCATGAGAAGAACGTAATTCCAGCGCTTGAACAGGTCGCGCCGCTCCTGTAAAATAGCCGAATGCAGAAAAGCCGAGCTGGTCAACCAGGGCATAAAAGCGGCAATCTCCACCGGGTCCCAACCCCAGTAGCCTCCCCAACCCAGTACATCATAAGACCAGCGGCTGCCCAGTACCAGACCGGCCGAGAGGAAGATCCAACCAGCCAGCGTCCAACCATGCGTCAACCGCAGCCAGCCGCTGTTAAATTGGCCGGTAACCAGGCTGGCAACGGCATAAGCGAAGGGGACAAGAAAAGTGACAAATCCCAAATATAGCAGAGGGGGATGTAAGATCATCCC
>Ga0302174_10000366_pt1 | contig 15201 bp, 10 predicted proteins | sample I_Fen_N3_2_FD_198789 | JGI IMG/M metagenome (GOLD analysis project Ga0302174, IMG submission 198789) | Peat permafrost microbial communities from Stordalen Mire near Abisko, Sweden - I_Fen_N3_2 | ecosystem: Environmental > Terrestrial > Soil > Wetlands > Permafrost | place: Sweden: Abisko... | reverse complement strand
GAGCTGGGCAACATGGACGCCAAGCGTGACTGGGGCTTCGCCAAGGAATATGTCGAAGGTATGTGGCGCATGCTGCAGGCCGATGAACCTGACACCTTTGTCCTGGCGACCAATCGTACCGAGACGGTTCGAGACTTCGTGTCCATCGCGTTCAAGGCCGTAGACATCGAACTGGATTGGAAGGGCAATGCTGACAACGAACACGGTATTGACACCAAGACCGGTAAGACCGTTATTCAGGTCAACCCGAAGTTCTATCGTCCTGCCGAAGTCGAACTGTTGATTGGTGACCCTGAAAAAGCCAAGCGCGTACTTGGCTGGGAGCCCAAGACTACGCTGGAAGAGCTGTGCCAGCTGATGGTCAAGGCTGACCTGGAGCGAGTGAAGGTCGGTAAGTCTTTCTGATATCTTTATAGATATCTAGCTAGCTAGTCATAAGGGTCGCGTGAAAACGCGGCCCTTTTTTATAGCGGCTGCCACCTAAACCGAATGCCGAATGCGGCCCACCTCTTTGTAGTGTTCAATAACACCCTTTTTATTTTCTTTTCAATTTTCGTCCCAGGTCAGCTCATGCAAAACGAAGCAAAGGTCACTATCCACCAGTTCGCCATCAGTGTCAGTCACGGTGACGGCATCAGCAACGGGATGATGTTGATCCGCAAGCTGCTGCGCCTGGCAGGCGTCAATTCGGATATCTATTGCATCCAACCGTCAGAGCAGATGGCCGGCGACGTACTGTGTATCGATGACTATCTGCCGGGCAGTGCCGATGCGTTGCTGGTGCATCACGGCATCGCAAACCCGGTTGAGTCCTGGCTGCGTGATTTGCCCGAGCGCAAATTCATGGTGTTCCACAACATAACGCCGGGCGAGCTGTTCCCCGCCGATCACGTCATTCAGCCGATGCTGGCCCACGGCTGGGAACAGGTCGATAGCTGGCAGCACTGGCTGACGGGCAGTATTGCCGACTCCCGGCAGAACCTGCAGGAGCTGCTCAAGCGCGGGTATGACGAACACAAGGTGACAGAGATTCCGTTGCTGGTGGACTTGGAGCGCATCGAGCCGCATGCGGTGCAGCGTCACGACACCCCACGTCCGTTCACGTTGCTGTTCGTGGGCCGGATCATGCCGCACAAAAACCAGTTGGCCCTGGTCGAGGCATTCGCTCACCTGTTGCGCAGTGCACAAGTGCCGCTGCAGTTGTATCTCGTTGGCGGCTTTACCGTGGCCGATTACAAAGACAAGATTCAGGCGCGCATTCGCGAGTTGGGGATCGAAGCCTTCGTCAACCTGACCGGCAAGGTTGATGATGACACCCTCAACGCCCTTTACTGCCGCAGCGACCTGTTCGTTTCGTTGAGCAAGCACGAAGGCTTCGGCATGCCGCTGATCGAGGCCATGGCCCACGGTCTGCCGGTGTTGGCTTACGACGCGCCCAACAGCAACGTGGTTCACACCCTCGGCAATGCAGGCTTGCTGCTGGACAACGCCGAGCCTCACGAAGTCGCGGCGACCATTGCTCAGATCATGGAAAACCCGGCGCTGCGTCGCAGCATGAAGCGCTACGGCATCGAGCGCATGGACGAGTTTGGCTACCAACGGCTTTACGACCGCCTGAGCGCTTTTCTGGCCAAATTCGAGATCGTCTTGCCGCACCACACATTTCCGGTAGCGGTGCCGAAAGCAGCGGTGGATTACCGCATCGAGGGTCCATTCGACAGCACCTACAGCCTGGCGCTGGTGAACCGTGAGCTGGCCAAAGCGATCGCTGAGCAAGGCCACAAGGTCGCCTTGCGCGCCACCGAAGGGCCGGGGCCGATCCCGGTCGATCAGACATTCCTGCTGAACAACCCCGATTGTGCGGCCCTGCACGCACGTGCCGAACAACCGGCGAACACCGTGATGCGTCTGATGTACCCACCCCGGGTCACCGATATGCAGGGCGATCTGAACGTCATGTCCTGCTATGGCTGGGAAGAATCCTGCCTGCCGCAAGTCTACTGCCATGACTTCAATCATCAGACGCACCTGATCACCAGCATGTCCAGCTGGGTGACCACCACGTTGCAGGACAACGGCGTGACCGTGCCTTTGGCCACGGTGGGCCTAGGTGCTGACCATATCCTCAAGGCGGACATCGATTTCGACAGCCTGCCGGCCATGTCGCAGGTGACCAGCGAGCGCCTGAAGCTGCTGCACGTTTCGTCCTGCTTCCCGCGCAAAGGCGTCGACGTCTTGCTCAAGGCCTACGGCCAAGCCTTCACCGCCGAGCACGCGGTGGTGCTGATTATCAAAACCTTCCCCAACCCGCACCACAACATCCAGCAGCAGTTGGCGGATTGGCGTGCCGAGTTCCCATCGGCGCCTGCGGTCGAGTTGATCGAACAGGATCTGCCGGATTCTGCCCTGCGCGCGCTGTACACCTTGTCCGATGCATTGGTCGCGCCTTCACGAGGGGAGGGCTTTGGCCTGCCGCTGGCAGAAGCGATGCTGCATCGCTTGCCGGTGATCGTGACGGGGCAGGGCGGTCAGACAGATTTCTGTACCGAACAGACCGCTTGGCTCATCGACTACCGTTACGAGCGTGCTCGCACTCACCTGAAAGCCAGTGCCTCAGTATGGTTTGAGCCGAGTAGCGAACACTTGGCCGGCCTCTTGGGTGAGTTCTACCAGGCCTGGAGCAAAGGTGAGCTGAACGAGATGACCGCCGAGCGTGTCGAGGCTGCCGATACCTTGATCCGCAGCCGCTTCACCTGGTCACACGTGGCCCAGGCCAGCGTCGAGGCTATTGCCGAGGCCAAGCGTCAGCCGTTACTCAAGAAAGCGCCGCGGCTGGGCAGCGTCACCACCTGGAACAGTGCCTGCGGCATTGCGACCTATAGCGCCAAACTGCTCGAGCCTGCCTTTGGTCTGGAGTGCCATGTATTCGCCAACGATGACGCAGTGCTGACCAGTGCCGATCAGGGAAACATTGAACGCTGCTGGAGCGCGGGCGATTTCGATCCGTTGGATCGTCTGAAAGCCGCCATTGAACGCTCCGGCGTGGATACCTTGCTGCTCCAGTTCAACTTCTCCTTCTTCGGGCTGCAGGCGTTCGCCTCGTTGCTGGACTGGGCACATGGCCGCGGCATCCGTACGCTGGTGGTTTTCCACTCCACGGCCGATGTTCAGCATGGCGACAAGCTCAAGTCGTTGTCCGACATGCGGGAGTCGCTGGCCGGTTCAGAGCGCCTGCTGGCACACAGTGTGGGTGACCTCAATCGCCTTAAAGGTTTTGGCCTGAGCAAGAACCTGCTGCTGTTCCCTCACGGGGTCATTGATACCCCGGCGCCGGCGCCGGGACCGCGTCAGAAAGCCGCAAACCTGAAAGGCAAAACGATTATTGCCAGTTACGGTTTTTTATTGCCTCACAAAGGCATGCCGGAACTGATCGAGGCGTTCGCCCTATTGGCCAAGAGTGACGACTCTCTGCACCTGCTATTGGTCAATGCTGAATATCCGGTACCCGCTTCGGCAGCGCTTGCCGAAACCTGCCGTCAGCGGATTCAGGCGCCGGATCTGGCGGGGCGAGTCACCTTGATCACCGACTACCTGCCTGACGAGGAGTCTCTGGCGTGGCTGGGAATGGCCGATGCGATCGTGTTCCCGTATCAACATACCCAGGAGTCTTCGAGTGCTGCCGTACGCTGGGGCCTGAGTACCGGTCGTCCGATTTTTTGCACCCCATTGGCCATCTTCGAGGACGTGGCGGATGCCGTGACCTTCCTCCCGGGCACTGATAGCCAATCAATGGCAGATGGCTTACGTAAAAATCTTGACGCCGGCCCGCTGGCTCGGCAGGGCGATTGGATCCGGAACCATGGATGGTCCACCGTTTCGGCCCGTCTGCGTAACGTTTTAATCGCCCTCTCTGCTGAAAGTATTAAAACTTTAGTGGTCAGAAAGTAACCAAATATTTTAATTTTTTATCAGAAAGTTCCTACAGACATGATGAAAAAGAAGGCGTTCAGCTATTGTTCCGCCGCTAATTTGGCATGTATGATCGCCCGGCAATTGCCAGTTATCACTCTGAAGGACTTAAAAAAAGCCCCAGAGAATTTAACTGGCACAGGGTCAGCGAAAGCTGATTTCCCATAAAGGGGGCCACGGCCTACCGGGACGTGGCAACAGGCTGGGGCCGACGGGCTCTCATCCGAACGGAAGCCTGGATGTCGATATCGACTCATATTGGAGATGAAAACGTAATGGCTACTACTTCTGCACAAGTTCAACAGCTTTATGTAGGTCTGCTGGGCCGCGCTGCTGACCAGACTGGTCTGAATTACTGGTTGAATGAGCTGAACGCTACTCCAGCTAAAATGACCCTGGAAACCCTGCGTGCTAACATCGTTAACTCGCAACCAGAATACAAAGCCATTTTCGGTTCCCTGTCGCGTGTTGACACTGTTACCAAGATCTACAGCAACCTGTTCGGTCGTGCTCCAGATGCTGCTGGCCTGACCTACTGGACAACTGGTGGCGGCTCTACCGTTAACATTGATCAGCTGACCTTGGCTTTCATCAACGGTGCATCTACTGATGACACCAAAGCCCTTACCAACAAGGTTGTGGTTTCCGAAGTTTATACTTCGACTGTGGGCGCTAACTTCGTAGCTGCTGACGCTGCTGCGATCATTGCTGGTGTAAAAGCCGACCCAGCTACTGTTGCTAGCGGTATCGGCAAGCTGACCGACGGTTCCCTGTCGGGTATCGCGATCCCTACTGGTGTTTCTCAACTGAAAGCTCAGGAAGCCGCCGCTAAAGCACAGTCTGATTTCCAGACTGCTAAAGTGACCGAGCTGACCAAGCTGAGCGTTGATCTGACTGCGGCCGGCCAAACTATCAAAGCTGGCAACGCTACTGTGACTAGCATCACACCATTGGATACTGATACTACTCCAGCGGCGAAATTCGGTACTCTGGTTACCGGTATCACTAAGGAAATCGCCGATGCTCGTGCGCTGATTGGCGATGGTAAAGGTGGCGTTACTGTAACTACTACTGCTGACCTGCAGATCACTGCTGATGCGAAAGCCAAAGCTCTGGCTGATGCTACTGACTTGTTGAAAGCTTCGGACGCTGGCTACATCGACAAAGTAACTGCTTACCAAGCTGCTGTTAAAAACTTCTCCACTGCAGTTGACGCCAATGATACTGCTGTTGCTGTTGCTAAAGGCTCTGTAGCAAACCTGATTGTAAATGCTACTGCTGCCCAGCAAGACACCTTGGTGAAAGCACTGAACGACACTGGTCTGTTCACCCTGGCTGCTGCTGACTTCAGTGCTGCCAACGTTGCTGCCACTGTAACCGCAATCTACAACACTGTTAGTGGTACTACTGGTACTGTCAATGCACTTGCTGGTGTTGAAACTGCTTTGTCTAATTATGGCTATTCTTCGCTGAAGCCTCTGGCTACTCAGCACAAAGACTACCTGGCTAAACAAACAGCTGTTAGTGACGCTGCAGCTTCGTTGAAAGCTGTTGTTACTGGTAACGATAAACTGGAAGATGACTTCATCGCCGCAGTAGCTCCTGCTGCTACCGCTGCTAAGGCAGTAGTTGACTCGAAGGCTATCGATGCACTGGCCGCTACACTGAAAGCAGCAGTAGACGGTAACGCTGCTCTGGCTGGCGCTGTAGGCGGTATCAAAGTTGGTGATAACGTTGTAGAGCTCACTGGTGACATCAACGCTGACACCGCTCCTGTTGTTAACGATGTGTTCCACTTTGGTGCTACCGGTATCACTGCTGCTAAAGATTGGACCATCAGCAATGCTGGCTCGGCAGGTGTTGAAAAAGGTACTGATGCTATCTACGTTGGTAACGACTACGTTAAAGGTGCCGGTACTGCCACCGCTACAGGCGGTATCACTGGTGGCAACGACACTGCTAAAGAAGTGTTCTTCTTCCAGAAAGGCAACGACACTTACGTCGTTCTTGAAACTAAAGCCTACGGCAGCAGCACCATCACTGACTACACCAACGTTGCTGCAGCTAACACTGCTAGCCCAGACGCTGCTGTAATCAAGCTGGCTGGCGTTGGTATCGAGAAAGTAAGCTTCGCTAACGGTGTTGTTTCGGTAGCTTAATTGCCACTGGTGCTACATTGCTTTAGCTGAGTGACAAAAACCCGCCCTTTCGAGGGCGGGTTTTTTTATGGGCTCACACTGCGTATGCTTGCCACCCCGCTGTTTTTGGATCCGCTTGATGAACTGGAACCTGATTCTCAACTTTACCCGCCAGGATCTAATCGACCGGCATTCCGCTTCTATGCTTGGCGCGGCCTGGACCTTCATCCTGCCGTTGATCAACATCCTCATTTTCACCTTGGTGTTTTCCAGCATCATGGGGATGCGCTTGGGTGGATTGGGTCAAGACCTGGGACCTTGGGGGTATAGCGTCTATCTGGTCAGTGGTTTGCTGGCCTGGAACTGTTTCGCAGCCACGCTTACGCGTATCACTCAGGTCTTTCACGAAAAAGCCCACCTGATCGGCAAAGTACGGATGTCTCTATGGTCGCTGCCTTTATATGTGGTACTGAGCGAAACCGTGCATTACCTGATTGCCACCGGTTTCTTCATGATTTTTTTGCTCGCCATCGGCTTTAACTTCACCTGGAGTTTGCTGTGGTGGATCCCGATTTTCTTGTGCCAGCAATTGCTGGCCTACGCGCTGGGTATCACCTGCGCGATTCTCTCGGTGTTTATGCGTGACATCAAAGAAGTGGTCGGCGTGGTCGTCCAGTTCTGGTTCTGGTTAACGCCGATCGTGTACGTCGCGAACATCCTGCCAGGCTTCATTCAGCATCTAGTCGCGCTCAACCCTTTCTACCACCTGGTGCTCGCGTACCGCGCAGCACTCATTACCGGGCAAATGCCCAATTTGTTTGCGATCAGTATGTTGACGCTCTTCTCGTTGGGATTGCTGACCGTTTCGATCTGGTTCGGCCGACGCCTTGAGCGCGATATACGCGACTTCCTGTAAGAGAAGCTCTTTCGAAAAACGGCGTTCCGGAGACGGCACAGCGCTCGAGCACACAGTTTTTTCGTGTGTTTCCCCTCGCAGTTGATCGCTGACACAAAGCATCGCCGTGCTGTTCGATCAGGCCAGGTGGGAGGAAGTGAAGTCTGGATGCGTGAATTGGTTGATTGTTCAGGGGCTGAGCTATGTCGGCTCGCCGTTGGATACGCTGTATCCGATGGACCGCTTCTTTGACATCAACTACCACCTCAACTCAGCCGCCCGAACCCTGTACACCCGTCAACTGATCGAGCTGGTCAAGCCCGAATTCGACCGGTGCAAGGCCCCATTAGGGTAGGGGCAGAAGCGATCTTGCGCTTAATCCGTGTGTTTGACCTTCTCGCGCCAGTAGTCCAGCAATTCCTTCACGGTCTGCTCCAGCGAAATGCTTGGTGTCCAGCCGGTGCATTGCATTAGGCGTGTGCTGTTGCCGAGTGCGACCGGAATATCGGAAGGACGCAGGCGCTCAGGGTCCAGTTCCACCGTGATGGTGGCGCTGCTCAACGACAGCATCAGGTCGAGGACCTGCCGGATCTGCAGCGATCGGCCGCTGGCGATGTTCACGCAGTTTGGGTGGCCTGGTTTGTCGGCCAGTTTCAGCAGCTCGATGTAGGCGCTGCAGACGTCCTGGACGTCGAGGAAATCCCGGGTGGCTTCCAGGTTGCCGACCTTTAGCACCGGTGCCTGCTGGCCCGCTTCGATCAGGGCAATCTGCCGGGCGAACGAAGCGCTGACGAAGTCAGGGCTCTGCTGGGCGCCGATGTGGTTGAACGGGCGGGCAATTACGCCTTTGATGCCTTGGCGGAAGTATTCGCGGAACGCGCTTTCGGCCGCCACCTTGCTGGCCGCATAAGGGTTAAGTGGCTCGCACGGCGTCAGTTCATCCAGCGCCAGGCCCGATTTGAACGCGGCGCCATAGACTTCCGAAGAGCTGGGGAACAGCACGAATGCATCCGGCGCCTGCAACCGGATCGCTTCAAGCAGGTTCATGCTGCCCATGACGTTGGTCTGCCAGGTGCGCAGCGGCTCCTTGAAGCTGGTCGGCACATGCGAGACAGCCGCGAGGTGCACGACGTGGCTGGGCTTGGCCTGCGCCATGGCCTGCTCCAACGCGTCCGCGTCCCGGATGTCGCACACCAGGTGCTCATCGACGCCGTGGTCGGCCAGGGGCTGGCTACTGCTCAGCGCGATCACTTGATAGCCCACGTCCTGCAGGCGGCGCGTCAGTATCTTGCCAACGAAGCCGTTAGCTCCTGTGAGTAGTAGGCGTGGCATCCGGTTTTGCTCCATCACAAGGCGGTAAAAATTCAAGCTGGCCCAGCCACTGCGCCAGTGCGTCGCGCAGGTTGTTGCGCTCATAGCGCTGCAGGTTACGCAGGCCGGCAGCGATCGTCGTTTCCCGCAGGCCGGGCTCGGTATTGAGCAAGTGACAGGCTAATGCGAAGACGATCGGATCGTCGCTGTCCAGCAGCAGTCCACCTTCGCCCAGGGTATCTGGAATGTTGGAGCGTGCCTGTGTGACCACCGGAAGCGAGGCATAGTTCGCCTCCAGCAACGGCATGCAAAAGCCTTCGTGGGCGCTGGCACACCAGTATTGATGGGCATTGCGGTACAGCCAGCGCAACTCCGGCTCGGAGCATTTGCCGACCAGCAGGACCTGATCCTGCAGGCCAAGATCAAAGATGTACTGCTCCAACCCCTGTGCATAGGCTTCGCTGGTGGTGCCGCCGACCAGGATTAGGCGCTGCGGCGGTTCGCTGGAGTCAGCCTGCTTTTGCAGCTGCAGCAGATGGTAGAACGCCTCGATCAGCAGGTACTGGCGCTTATTCTCCGCCAGGCGGCCGACCGCCAGGTAGTAGCGGGTGTCGCTCGTTTGCCGGACGATGAACCTGGGTTCTGCGGTCGACCCTTCCAGCCGGCGGGTATCAACCAACAGGGGCAAGGTCTTGCTGCGTGGGTAGCCAGCGGCAATCAGTGCGCTCTGGTTCAGCGGCGAGACGGCCAGGGCATCAACGAAGTCGTCACGCCATTGCTCAAGCTGCTCCAGGCCCATTTCGGCATAGCGACGCAGGCCGCTTCCCGCGGGGAAGAACTCAGGCGGCGTGATGTTGTGATAGACCAGTGCCTTGGGGCAGCGCTGGTCCAGTAGCCATGGGCCGTGATCGTGGCCCATGGAGTGGTGATACAGCAGCAGCGAGCATTTTGACGGATGAAAGGTGCGCGCCGGCAGCACGTCCCCGGCGATCTGCTCGGGGATGTTGAAACTGTAGATGTCCGACTCGTAACCCAGGTCGCGCAGCAGGCTTCGGGTGAACAGCAGGCCGTTGGTAACGCCGTCCCCAGCCGCAACGCTGGCGGCGAATTGATCGATTCGAACTGTGGTCATGTCAGGCTCTTGCTGGCCACTACGGCATAGTCCTGAGGTCCGTAGAACAAGGCATCACAACGGCGCGCGACTTCAGAATCTTCATTCAGTGCGTACTCGCGCGGGATCGGGTTGAGGCGATGGATCTGTACCTGCTCGAAGCCCTTGAACTCCACCAGGAATTCGGTGAAAGCCGGCGGCAGTGGATGCAGGTGCGTCGGGTCGGTGTAGAAGTGCGTGGCGGCACTGACCAGGTTTTCCGGGTTCGGTGTCTCGAAGATGATCACGCCGCCGGGAGCGAGTACGCGCTGGCACTCATCCAGCAGGGTGTTGAACTGCTCGAACGTCAGGTGCTCGATCACATGGAACGCGGTGACCGCTGCCAGGCTGTTCTCCGGCTGCTGGGCCAACCACAACAGCGCGTCCTGCTGCACGGCGCTCAAACCCTGCTCGTGACAGGCCTCGACATTCATCGAGTTCAGATCGACGCCGATGCGCGAGTAGTGCTCAGGCAACATTTGCAGCCATTCACCCCGGCCGCAGCCGATGTCCACCAGTGGCAACCCGTGGTTGAGCGGCACGATCGCATCGAGGATCGGCAGGTAATAGGACTGGCGACCACGGATGGTTTCGGCGTCGCCCCGGAAACGGTTTTCGAAGGCCAGGTAAAAACTGTCCGGGATGTTGCTTTGGTGTTGCAGAACAGCCGGTACCGCTGCGGCAGTCTCTTGCGGCGCGGCGACAGCCACCTGGCGCGGCTGGCGCTCCAGCTGCTGCAGGCGGGCGCGCAGCTCTTGTTGCACGGTCCGTGACTGTTTCAGTTCGGCTTCCAGGCGTGCGAATTGTTCCGCCTGGTGTTTTTGCGCTTCGTGGTGCTCCTGCAAGACTTTTTGATGGTCTTGCAAGTAGGTATTGAGTTCCTGAAGATGAGTCTGGAACTGATCCTTGTTGCTCAGCATTTCGCCGTTGTGTTGCTTGATCTGGCGGGTCAGCAGGTCCAGGCGGGCGATGTAGTGGCGGTTACGCGCCTCGGTCAGCATCAGGCCGTAGGCGCTGAGAATCATTTTGCCTACCACCGGGATGCGGCGAATGGTGTTCTTCAGACGCGCTCGGCGCAGGCCTTGTACATCAGCATTGTGCGCGTTGCCTTCAGGCGAGTAACGCAACTCGGCCAGGACCTCGAACTTGTCCCAACCCGAACGCAACTTGTGCAGGGTGCTCTGCAATTCACTGTTTTCGGCCTTGCGACCGATCAGGGTTGGGTAGGCGGCGCGGGCCAGCGCCTCGTCCTCCAACTGGATCAGCTGCATCCAGCCATACGGGCGGTCATAGCGCTCGGCCGGCGAAGGGTTGAATACCGGGAGCGCGCGCTCGCTATTGCCCAGCCGATAACGCTCGACCTCGGCCTCGATGCGACGGTTGAGTTCCTGGAAGTCGAGGTCCGGGTTATTGGGTATCAGCATTACTTACAGTTCCGTTGAAAGTCTCGGATGGTATTTCCTGGAGCGTCGGAGCCAGGTCGCATACGCCGGCGAAGAATGTCCCGGTAATACCGGCCACCTCGAAACCAATGGCGTTGTCCCGCCAGTGGTAACAGTTAATGGTGTGATCGGCGCCGTCATGCAGAGCAAGCGTGATTGTATATTTGCCCGGCGCCAGTCGCATCGGGAAGTTGTAGCGCAGGTGCTTGCGCTCACCGTTGACCAGGGCGATCGGGAAACTCAGGTAGTGGCTGTTGGTGCCGAAGATGTCCTGGCCGAAACGGTCCCGGATCATCAGGCCCAGCGAAATATCCGGCAGATCTGACTGCGCGGCGATCGTCACATCCAGGATGCCGGTATCGCCACTGGCCAGGATGGAGTTTTGCGAGTTCTGTCCGTAGAAGGTGACGTCTTCGAGAATCGCCTGGCGCGTGCCGTAACCGGCTTCCAGCAACTCACGTTTGCTGTATTCCTCTTCGTCGGCACCCAGCAACTGGTTATAGATGTTGACGGCATCTTCAGGATTGCCGTCGGCAACGATCTTGCCCTCGCTCAGGACAATGGCGCGATCGCAAATCATCTTGACCGCATTCAGGTCGTGGGAAACGAAGATGATCGAGCCGCCGTTGGCGCGGAATTCCTTGATGCGGCGCATGCACTTCTGCTGGAAGTGGCCGTCACCGACCGAAAGCGCTTCGTCGATCAGGAAGGTGTCCGGGTTGGCATGGATGGCAATGGAGAAGGCCAGGCGCATGTTCATGCCCGAGGAGTAAGTGCGGATCGGCTCATGGATGAATTCACCCAGCTCTGAGAACTCGACGATCGCCTGGCGGCGCTCCTCGATCTGCTGGCGAGTCATGCCGAGCAGCAGGCCGTTGCCGGTGATGTTCTGCAGGCCGCTCAGATTGGGGTCGAAACCCGTGCCAAGTTCCAGCAAACCGGTGACCCTGCCGGTGATCTTGATCTGTCCCGCGTCAGGCAGCAGGACACCGTTGAGCATCTTCAGGAGCGTGGACTTGCCAGCGCCATTGCGGCCAAGAATTCCCAGCGTTTCTCCGCTGGCAACACGAAACGAGATGTTGTCTAACGCCCTGTGTGTGCGGTGGAAGCTGCGGCGCATGACGACTTCTTTGAGCCTGTGCCAGGGTCTGTTGTAGAGCTTGAACTCTTTGCAGACGTTTTCCACTTCAAGCATGCATGTAACTCTTCAATAGGTATGACATTTCGAAAATTGCCGCATGGGCGCTATGTCATGGGGAATCAGGGGGCGGAGACTAGCATGTGCAGCAGTTTCGAGCATTTAATGCGTGAAAAAGCAGGCGGTGGGTTGCCAGAATGAGGACATGAACGCCTCCCCTGTAAAGGCAACCAAATCCTCTGCGTATTGATCGCTGTCGAGTGCCCGGGGCGAGTAAAGCTGCGAAAAAGTCCTCAACCGTGGTGAAATACGCAGCCTTTGGTGGATTGTGATTCGAGTTTAACAATCGGAAAATCCGACCGGTTGTGTCAGAAATTTCGACTCCATGCGAGTGAAGCTGGAAACATACGCGACTGGAGCCGTTATCTGTGCGGCGATTAATTCAATTTTTGAAAAGGAGGCCGCTTTGAGTGGTAGCTCGAAAATAATATTTGCTAACCAGCTCCGTGGAATCGCTGCGATCATGGTGGTTCTATCGCATCTTGGTTGCGTTTTTTGGGGCGCCAAGGAAACGGTCTCGTTCTACACTGGCGCACCGCCAGCCGAGGGCTCGCAGCCTTTTATTTCAAATTTTATTAATGCCCAGCACTGGAATTTTGGTGCGCTCGGGGTTGCCATCTTTTTTATGATCAGCGGCTTTGTGATTCCGATGTCACTTGGCACAGGCGGACGATTAATCTTCATCGTCTCCCGCTTTATCAGGATTTATCCAACCTACATTATCGCGTTGTGCACCGGATTATTTTCGGTCTGGTTGTCATGCCAATATTGGGGGCATCCATTTATGTGGGAGCTGCCGACGATCATGCATAACATGTTATTGATTCATACGCTCACCAACGCCCCTTCAGTGGATCTAGTCAACTGGACATTGGCGATAGAGCTTAAGTTCTACATCGTCGCCTGCCTCATGGGCAGTCTGATCGTGGCTGGCCGCGTTTGGCCATTGCTGGCGTTTTCAGCCTTGATTTTTATTATAAACAAATTGATTAAAACCCCAATTGGCACTGAACTTATGTTTGTCAGCTTCATGATGCTTGGCGTCTTGTTTAATTATTTGTTTAGGAACCTGATTACAGCGTTAGAGTTCTTCGCGAGCGCTAGCATCATTTTTGCATTTTTCTTGTTTGGGTGGGACGCTACGATTTGGCCTGATGCATTTTTTCAGGTGGCGCCAAACTACGTATATGGCTTTGTAATATTTTCAATGGCATATGTGTTTCGTGCGAATTTCCGTGACCTACGTATTCTGGACTTTTTTGCGGATATTAGTTATCCGCTGTATATCGTTCACTCTTTGATAGGTTATTCCGCAATGCGGATCCTCTTCGATAACGGCTATCAACTTCGAGTCGTCGCACCAGTGACGGCCTTGCTTATAATCGGGGTCGCCTACGCATTGCACGTTCTGGTCGAAAAGCCAACGATGCTGCTTGGCAAGCGAATCAGGCGTTCCCGGCAGTTGGCCTACGCTTAAGGGTGAAAAACGCATAGGCATTGAGCGGTCAACTTCCAGGGCATCAGCTGCAGCCCGGCACATGAATATGCTTCAGCCTTTTTTCAGCACCTTGCGATACACATCCAGCGTCTGCCTGGCGCATTCATTCCAGTTGTAGTGATGGGCGCGGGCCAGGCCGAGCTGGATTTTCTCTTCGCGCAGCGTCGACTGGTCCAGCACGTCCTGCATGGCCGCACTGATGCTCTCGACACTGTAAGGGTCGACCGGCCACGCTGCATTGCCGCTTACCTCGGGAACCGAGGTGCTGTTTGAGGCGATCACCGGGCATTGTGCCGCGAACGCCTCGATAACCGGCAAGCCGAAGCCCTCATACAACGATGCGAACACCAACGCGCTAGCGCTTTGCAGCAAGGTCAAGACGTCCGATTGCGGCAGGTAGCTGAGCCAGCGGCCTTCGCCTTTCTGCTCCAGGGCATGCAGCTGCGGCAGCAACTCTTCATTGTTCCAGCCATCACGTCCAACAATGACCAGCGGATGCGCCTTGCGCACCGCATCGGGCAGTTGCTGGAAGGCTTGCAGCACTCGCAGCAGATTCTTGCGCGGTTGCAGAGTGCCGACAAACAGGAAGAACCCGGGCTGCAGGCCATGCTTGTCCAGAACGGCGCGGCGTTGTTCGGCCTCGATGCGCTCGAAGTAGATCGGCTCCACGCCCAATGGCGTCACGCTGATGCGCTCGGGGGCGATCTTCAGGTGCTCGACCATGTCCTGCTTGCTGTATTCGGAAATGGTGATGATGTGGTCGGCTTTGCGGATCGCGGCGGCGAACAGCCAACTCTTGAGGCTGCGCAGGTCGTTCTTGATCCACTCGGGGTGCAGCATCGGGATCACGTCCATGATGGTCGCAACCGTGGGTACACCGTGGATTCGCGGGATATGGTGATCGGTCGCATGAAACAGATCGATGTCCCTGGCAATCGCCCGCGAGTTAGGCAATGGAAGCTTGAGGATACCGCTCAGCAGCGCATGCACCGGGTAGCGCACGGCCAGCTGTTTGGGCGTGCCGCAGGCCATCGATGGCAAGTCGCGCCCAAATGCATAGGGTTTTAGCTGCATATCGGAACCGCTGCCCTGGATGGTCTGGTCCAGGCCATCCCATAACGCACGTGAGTAAGTTCCAATACCGTCCAGGTGTCCAGCACGCTCGCCGGCAGCCCAGACCGTACAGCTCAAGCCAATCTTCATTCTTCAACGATCTCGATCAACGAATTGCATAAATGGCTCGCCAGCCAGTGACCTGATTTCATTGTGTAGAGGTGATTGGAAATCAGGGCGCGGAGCCTAACATGACTGAGAGATTCAGGCATTTTTAGCAATCCACCCGCCATTAGCCTGCAACATCGTCATCCGTGCTCATACCCGGCCTTCATGTCGCTATCCATATTGCATCCCTATTACACCCCCCGGATAATGTCTGCCCTTCGCTACGCCCTCGTGGCACAAGACTGGAGCTTCTATGTTTACCCCTGTAATCCTGGCTGGCGGTAATGGTTCACGTTTGTGGCCTCTATCGCGTCAGAGCTTTCCCAAGCAGTTTCTCGCCCTGGATGGGCAAGATCAGGGGACAATGTTTCAACGGACG
>Ga0302174_10000350_pt1 | contig 15830 bp, 22 predicted proteins | sample I_Fen_N3_2_FD_198789 | JGI IMG/M metagenome (GOLD analysis project Ga0302174, IMG submission 198789) | Peat permafrost microbial communities from Stordalen Mire near Abisko, Sweden - I_Fen_N3_2 | ecosystem: Environmental > Terrestrial > Soil > Wetlands > Permafrost | place: Sweden: Abisko... | reverse complement strand
ATCTGTGGTGGAAAAGGCAGCAACACCAAGGCTTCCGAGCCTTGGAAAGCGCGGTAAAGATCGACGGTTTGCATGTGGTGTGCCCGCCTATCTTTATCGCGACCCGACAGCGCTGTGGTGGTGCGTGTCGGGAGAAACTTGGCGGCCCTTGGGTCGCCTTTTTTCTAAGCTGCCCTCGAAGCGTTTACTTCGGGCGGGAAAACTTCATCCAAAGAACATTTCGCCCCAAGCTGATTCAACGCTGCAGTAATAGCTCGGCACTCAGCAAGGCCAGCCGTTCTCCGCCCTGCCTCATAATTACTGATCCGGGCTTGAGTCCAGCCCAAGGCCGCAACCAAATCACGCTGCTTTATGCCGGCCTTGTCTCGAAGCTCTGCAATCCTATTCATTCAGATCCTCCTTTGAACGGACTAAATAATAACACGATACGTGATTAACACAACACGCAAAGTGCAAAAAAAACATTTCAATGCGTGGTAAAAATACCCCATGAACACACTCGGCTCACGCATCAAAACATTAAGAACCGCCAAAGGCTTGAGCCAAAAGGAGCTTGCTCAAGCCTGTGGGTGGGAATCACAGTCTCGAATCGGCAACTATGAGAAGGGGACCCGCCAACCGAACCTTCAAGATTTAGGGAAGATCGCAGCTGCACTCAACATTAAATTTGCTGAGCTTGTTGCCGAAGCTGAAGGGCCCTCGCCTCACAAGTTCAATGACACTTTAGGGAACACCTACGACATCAGCGCTCGCACTAAGCTGAAGATCAACGAGGATTCCCCCCTGTATATAGGTGCGGGAACAGCGAAAACAGGACGTGTTCCAGTGGTTGGAACTGCTCAGCTTGGTAATGAAGGTTTTTTTGAAGCAATGGATTTCCCACCGGGTCACGGTGACGGTTATCTCAATATTCACAGCGACGACCCTGATGCTTATGGCCTGAAAGTCACGGGCGATAGCATGCACCCCAGGATCAAAAACGGCGAATACGTCCTAATTGAACCGAACAAGAGCTACTACAGTGGTGACGAGGTTATGGTTCGGACTGTCGCCGGTCGAACCATGATCAAAGAGTTCATTTACCAACGAGACGGTATGTACAGGCTGGACAGCGTCAATGCTGAACACTCTCCAATTCATATAGCCAAAAGCGAAGTAATGGAGATACATCTAGTAGGAGGAATACTGAAGTCATCACGCTTTCTGAACAATCCGTGATTAAAAAATCACAATTCGTGTTGACATGGTAGCGCACGATACGTGATATTCGCCTCACTCTTCCACCACAGAGCGAGGCAACACCATGCACACCACAGCAACTCTGCACGTCCACCCAACAGCCGCCACATCCACCCGAATTTTTGAAGTTCGCCGCCTGGCGCTTCAATTCGGGTGCGCGTTCATTGCATCCAAGCCACGCCTCAAGGCTCCCACGGCGTTTCCCCCTGTCGATCCTAACGGCGGAGGGCACGCAGCATGAACGTGTTCAAACTCGACAACCGCACGCTCCAGTTGCTCAACGCCCAAGTGAACTTGAGCGAGACATTCGTGCACACGATCCGCTCAGCTCCCAAGCGTGAAGCAATGACCTTTCGCTTGAAGGTCGACCGCGGGCACACCGACACCCTCTTCACGATTGAACTCGGCAGCGAACGCCACACGCTGACCTTGGACAACGGCCCGAAGACGCACCTCAAGTTGGCGGACTTCATCGAGGAAATCGCCAATGGCACCAGCGACCTGGGCGGCGTGGTTGACCTCAACCCCCTACCCCATGCGACTCGTCAATACGGCGTATTTGATACCGCACATCAACAGCAGCTGTTTGAGCTGATTCGCCGTGGCGGCGTTCTGGACCTGTACATGGGGTTTGATCTCCCCATCCAGGTGGCGCTGCACCGCTGCAGCACCCGCAATGCCGTGACCACCATCATGAGCATTGGCAAGAAACGACCACGCACCAAGTGCTTCACCCTGTGCGGCACTGAAATCGAGATGTACCAGAAGCTGGTCGAATCCATCCAGCACCTGTCTGAAGTCGCAACACCTGCAGCGCATGCAGCGTGAGGGGGCAGCCATGGAACGCAACCTCACCAAAGCTGCCCAGTACCTGGGCACGACTCGGCCGAAGCTGATCAAGCTGATGCGCGCAAAAGGCCTGCTCAACGAGCAGAACCTGCCCACCTTCCCAACTCGGGATCGCGAGTACCTGGGCATCAAAGAAAGCAAATGGTGGCACCCTAAACTCGGCATGCAATACAGCCGCTCAGCACGGGTAAAACAACTCGGACTTCACTGGCTTGCCGAGCAGTTAGGACTCCCATTGCCGGAGATCCAGGCTGACCACCGTGACGTGGCCTAGGGAATACGCTCGCCAGATCCTTGCCATGCGGACCAAAGAGGAGCGCAACGCTGCGCTCCTTGAGGTACCCGAGCACCTGCGCGAGTTGACCAAACGCCACTGCCTCAATGCCTGGAGCCACCCGGCCCGCCTGAAACGTACGGAGAGCCAACAGACAAATGAGCAACGCTAACCAGAACCCACTGCGGCTTATGCCTGCACCGGACCCAGCCACCGTCGAGTTGCTTTACCGCACCTTCGGCGACGTGCTGATCCCCCTGGACAAGCTGCGCGTGCAGTACTTCCGCAACCTGAACGAGCAGTCGTTCGTAGCTGAAATCAGTAGCGGTCGTATCCAGCTCCCCATCACAACCCTGTACGGCAGCCGCAAGGCACCGAAGTACGCACACATCCGACACGTAGCCGCCTTGATCGATATCCGCGCCTACAGAGCCGACGAGGACCAAGCCAAGCTGCACACCGAAACACCTGAGCAAGATCAGTAACCCATCCGGCTGCCACCACCAGCCATATCAAGCCACCAGGAGCACACCACATGACCGCAATTCAAATCTGCGCATTGATCAGCATCGTTATCGGCGCCGTCATTATCTATTGGACAGGCTATCGAGGTGGCCTGATCGATGGCCGCATCGAAGGCATCGACGAAGGCAAGGCTATTCAGCAATCAGATAGCTCAGGCGCCATCCGGGACCTGGAGCTATTGCTTGAGCAAGCCCAGACTCACCACAAGCAACTGTTTACCCACTACAAGCGGGCATTGGATGCATCGAAGCTGGGAGAGCCGGCCCGCCAAACGCTGCTGGACATTGCTGACAAGCTGCGGATCGCGGCTGAAACCTTTAGCGCGTTCCGCACCGGTAAGAAACTCGAACGTGACTCGCTAGCTCTCCGCGATCAAGCACTTGCCATGGCGGCGTTACTAAGCCCGCCCGCATCACAACCTGGCCTAACCGACGCAGACAGCTCAGTCATCCAGCCTTCAGGGAAATGGGTAACAGAGCGCGCGCCTACCGAAAAAATGTGTCGCAAAGAAGCTCAAAAGGCACAGCAGTTCTTTCGAACAGCGGAAATGGAGGCCCGAAACCAACACGCAGTCGGCGGTGACGTATGAGCCGCGCCGTTCCCATGCTGCGCTTGACGCCCCAGGCCGCTGGCTCGCTGCAACAACAATGCACAAAAGCCACCTCCGAACTGTGCGCACTGACTCGCTGCCGCAAAGAGTTTGATTGGCAGTTGAAAGCGCTGATCGGCTACGAGTCTTTGCGCAAACTGCACAAGGACACTGATAACGCCCTGCAGCTGGCCGACCTGGTCAAGGAGGCTGCTTGAGCCAGATTCTGACTGTCACCGGCAAGCGCTTTGACTTGTTTGAGTCCGACGCGGAGATGATCGATCCACGGGACATCTCGCACTCATTGGCGCACCTGTGCCGCTTCAACGGCCACACACGCGACTTCTATAGCGTGGCCCAACATAGCTGCATCGTGGCCGACCTGGTGCCGGATGAACACAAACTCGCCGCCTTACTACACTACGCCACAGAGGCTTATCTGGGCGATATGACACGACCACTCAAACAGTGGATTCGCGCGTATCAAGATTTCGAGGACCTAGTCTGGTGGCGAGTTTGCGAACGCTTTGACATTGCTCCGGAACTCCCCTACTGCGTCCAACACGCCGACATGATTGCGCTGGCCACCGAACGCCGAGACCTCATGCCCACCGATCCGACTATCTGGGATTGTCTGGTCGGCATCGAACCCATGGCCGAAACGATCCGCCCATGGACCGCCACCGAAGCACGGCTCACGCTCCACCAGCGTCTGATAGATCAACTCGCTATCGAACACCGGAGGAAAGCGGCATGAAGCACTCACAGGACAACATCCAGGCTCTAGCCGCTTTGCTCCGCAACGAAAGCGAGATCGACACGCCTGTAAAAAACAGTCTCTGCTGCAAAGCAGCAGGCATTACTGCTCTTATCAGCGCCAACTCCGAGGGGCTTATACCCCACGAAAAGCTGCGCGGGGCAGCGCTCGCTGATGCAACGCTAAACGCTCAGGTACGCCCGCTCGCGCAGCCTGTCGTGGGGTATACGCACGCTTCGGGCGACCTAAATGGTGTACCTGATCCAAATGTTGACCGCCCGTACCAGGTGCTGCCAACCAGCGCCAATCCAGCCGTTCAGCATCAGGGAGAATACCTTGTCCTCGCACACTGCCCGTTCTGCGGTCAGCAAGACGCTTTCGTCGAGCAGCTGGATAGCGACGCCTCGGTTGTCGTCTGCCAGGGGCGCATTAGCGAGCACTCTGCGTGCCTTGCCCGTGGGCCAGTCGGCGTCCAACAGGACGACTGCGAGGATCAACCCGGGCATGACAAGGCGGTGGAGGAGTGGAATCGACGAGCAGCCATCCAGCACCAGGCCTTAGCAGAGTGGAGGGCCCAATAAATGAACAAGGCCTTAGATATAGCCGTCCCACCCGTTGAGAGCTATCAAGTCGACAAGATACCAGAAGAGAAAATGGCTGAATTAGTGGGATCTACTCGCAGAGCCCTACAAGGCAAACGTGCCCGGGGAATCATCCCCAAGGGTGTTTGGAACGTCATTGATAACCGCGTCTATTACAGCATCAGGAGATACGAGGCATGGCTCGAAAGCCAATGGGATTGCCCACAGGAGTTGAATTTGCTGGTCAATCAGTCCGCATTCGCTTCACATGGAACGGGCGCCGGCGCTGCGAGACCCTCCCCTATCCCCAGACGCCGAAAGGAATTAAAGCGGCCGCCGATCTACGCGCTAACGTAACCAACCTGATCAAACACGGTGTAATGGATGATCAGCGCTATGCAGAGTTTTTTCCTAACTCTGCATACGCCACATATACGGCGACTCTTCTTTTCGGGGAGTACGCCCAGCAATGGCTGAACAGCAGAGAGGTTGTGGAAGGCACCCGTAAAAACTACCGCATATCCTTCAACCTGTATTGGATGCCTAGCCTAGCGATGTTTCCACTCGACAGCATCACCTCGGTGATGCTTCGGCAGATCGTCGGCAGCACGCCATGGGCATCAGCTGGAGTGAAGCGTTCGGCTATTCAGCGGCTCGGCACATTGCTCGGCACTGCAGTAAAAGACGGGCTAATCAACAGAAACCCTGTTGAATCCATTGAACTACCAGCTAAGGCAAAAAAGACTATTGATCCCTTTAGCGTTGCAGAGGCCAACGAGCTCATCGCGCACCTGTACTCAACACTCACAGGTTCAATGCGTATCTACGCAGCTTATTTCGAGTTCGCCTTTTATACCGGGATGCGACCAGGCGAGATCGCCGCACTTCAATGGAGCGAGATCGACACCGAGAAACGCCTCGCCAATGTTTGCCGAATCGTCGTTGACTATAAGATTGAGGAGCGTACCAAGACCCGCAACACCCGCCAGGTCATGCTCAACAGTCGAGCATTACATGCCATTGGGGAGGCTAAACTGGTCGCCAAGCAACGTGAACGACAGACCAGGCGCAAGCATACAAAGTCACCATTTGTGTTTCCGCCAACCAAGAGCTTTGAGTTCATTCAGCAAGCAAGCGTTACAGATAAGCACTTTCAAGCTGCACTGAGTGATCTGAATATTCGCGCCCGTCGGCAATACAACTGCCGACACACATACGCTACCATGTGCCTCATGGCGGGTATGAACCCTGCGTTTATTGCCACTCAGCTAGGTCATAGCGTTCAGATGCTGCTATCGACTTACGCCCGATGGATAAACTCCAGCACTGATTGGGGCGAACTCGGGAAGCTTGAACAAAGCTTGATTGGTACAAAATCGGTACAGACAGAAACAGTACCCCTCTGAAACCCTTATGGAATCAGCCTCCGTGACACTGGAACAGAACTACACCGCGATCCTCGGCCAACTGGGCGAGGACGTCTCCCGTGAGGGCCTGCTCGACACGCCCAAGCGTGCCGCCAAAGCCATGCAGTACCTCTGCCGCGGTTATGAGCAAACGCTGGAAGAGGTCACCAACGGTGCCTTGTTCAGCTCCGACAACAGCGAAATGGTGCTGGTCAAGGACATCGAGCTTTACTCGCTGTGCGAACACCACCTGCTGCCTTTCATCGGCAAGGCCCACGTCGCTTACATTCCGAGTGGCAAGGTCCTGGGCCTGTCGAAGGTCGCGCGCATCGTCGATATGTATGCCCGCCGCCTGCAGATCCAGGAAAACCTCAGCCGGCAGATCGCCGACGCCGTCCAGCAAGTGACGGGCGCTCTGGGCGTGGCCGTGGTGATCGAGGCCAAGCACATGTGCATGATGATGCGCGGTGTGGAGAAACAGAACTCGTCCATGATCACCTCGGTGATGCTCGGCGAGTTCCGCGAAAATGCGGCTACCCGTAGCGAGTTTCTCAGCCTGATCAAGTAATACCGAACACAGAAAAACCGGCATTCATCGCCGGTTTTTTTTCGCCTGGTCAAAATCAGGTAAGCTGCCGCCCCTTCACTCATGGGCAAGAGGCTGTAATTGTGATTGTCAAAGCGCTTCGAGTCGGCCTGGGCCAACTCATCATCCTCATCGACTTCATCACCCGCCCGCGCAAGCAGCAGCGCCCTGCCGCCGCACAGGCCCAGGTCGAGCAGGCCGCCAAGGACCTGACCCTGTACCAGTTCCATGCCTGCCCGTTCTGCGTGAAAACCCGCCGCACCCTGCGCCGCCTGAACGTGCCGGTGGCCCTGCGTGATGCGAAGAACAACGAACAGGACCGCCAAACCCTGCTGGAACAGGGCGGCAAGATCAAAGTCCCGTGCCTGCGCATCGAGGAAAACGGCCAGACCACCTGGATGTATGAGTCCAAAGTGATCATCGACTACCTCGACAAACGCTTCCAGGCTGCTTGAGATCGCCAGGCCCGGGGCTGCTCAGCCCCGGGCCAGCAGCACGGCTCAGTCAAACATCCCGACATACCCCGGCTGGCTTTGTACCCGCTGCATCCACGCATGGATCGCCGGGTAGTGATCGAGGTCGAAACCGCCCTCATCGGCCACGTGGGTGTAGGCATACAACGCAATATCGGCAATCGAAAATTGCTCGCCCACCAGATAGGGAGTGCGGCTCAGCTGCTGCTCCATCACGTCCAGCGCCTTGTAGCCGCGCTTTTGCAGTTTTTCGTATTCATGCTGCCGCTCTGCCGGCAAGCCTTCGTACAGCTGAATAAAGCGCGCCACGGCGATGTAGGGCTCGTGACTGTATTGCTCGAAAAACTGCCATTGCAGGACCTGGGTGCGCAATCTCGGCTCGCTGGGCAAGAACTGGCTGCCATCGGCCAGGAAATTGAGGATCGCATTGGACTCCCACAAGCAGGTGCCGTCCTCAAGTTCCAGCACCGGAATCTTGCCGTTGGGATTCTTGGCCAGAAAGGCCTCGGTCTGGGTGTCGCCATTGAGGATATCCACCGCCTGCCAGGCATAGGGCAACCCCAGCAGGTGCAGCATCAGCTTGATCTTGTAGCAGTTGCCTGAACGATAATCGCCGTAAACCTTGTACATGGCCCTCCCCTTAGGCTGCTTGTGCAGCCTGTGCTTGACGTACTACGGCGGCCAACCGCTTGAGACCTTCGTCCAGCCGCGCTGGATCGATATGACTGAAATTCAACCGCAGATGACCTGGATTGCGGTCCGGCTCGGAAAAGAACGGCTCGCCTGGCATAAAGGCCACGTCCTGTTCCAGCGCCGACTTAAGCAAGGTGCGGGTGTCCAGGGGCTGTTTCAAGCTCAGCCAGAAAAACAGTCCGCCCTGAGGCACCTGCCAATCTGCCAGATCCGCGAAATGAGTCTGCAGCGCAGCCTGGAATGCATCGCGGCGCACCCGGTAAAAAGCTCGCAGTTCGTGCAGATGCCGCTGGAATTTTTCGCTGCCAAGCCATTGCATGGCCTGCCATTGGCCAACACGGTTGGTGTGCAGGTCGGCCGACTGCTTCAGGCGCAGCAGGTGCGGGAACAGGTCCGGGCTGGCGATCAGGTAACCCACGCGCAAACCCGGGAGCAGGGTCTTGGAGACGGTGCCGGTGTAGATCCAACTGGCTGTTTTCAGGCGGCTGACGATGGGGGTGGCGCTGCCGCCGTCAAAGGTCAGCTCGCGATAGGGTTCGTCTTCGATCAGGGTCACGCCGAATTCGTCGAGCAATGCCGCCACCGCATCGCGCTTGGCTTCGCTGTAGCGCACCGCCGACGGGTTCTGGAAAGTCGGGATCAGGTAGATAAACGCCGGCCGGTGTTTCTCCAGGCGCGCGCGCAATGACCCAAGGTCCGGCCCGTCGGCCTCCAGGGGTACTGTGATGCAGTCGGCGCCGAACAGCTGGAAGATCTGCAGGGCCGCCAGGTAGGTCGGCGCTTCAAGCATGATCTCGGTGCCCTTGTCGATGTACAGCTTGGCTGCCAGATCCAGGGTCTGCTGGGAGCCACTGACCACCAGCACCTGGCTCGCGTCACACGGCACACCCAGGGCACGGGCCTCGGCGGCGAGAATTTCCCGCAGTTGTGGTTCGCCCTCGCTCATGCCGTATTGGCCCATGGACAGCGGCATGTCATCCCATTCGATCTTCGGCAGCATCACCTCGGCGGGCAGCCCTCCGGCAAACGACATCACTTCCGGGCGTTGGGCCGCGGCAAGGATTTCACGGATCAGGGAGCTTTTAAGGCGAGAGACACGTTCGGAGAATGCCATGGGGATCACCGCTAGCGAAGGCTGAAGGAAATACGTCAAACTGCTTGACCGAAATTACGCCGAACCGGATAGATACGTCAACATGCTTGACCTTAAAAACCAGACCACTCAGCAAGACGCCATGGAAGCGTTTTTCTTCGGCTATCAGGCATTCACCGCCAAGGCCGACGAAATGCTCGAACGCCGAGGCCTGAGCCGGGTGCACCAGCGCATCGTTTTTTTTATCGCCCGCTACCCGGGGCTGAGCGTGAAAGAACTGCTCACCGCCCTGGGCGTAAGCAAGCAGGCGCTGAACATTCCATTGCGCCAATTGATGGAAATGCACCTGGTCAGCAGCGTCGCGTCCGAAGCCGACAAGCGTAAACGCCTGCTGGAGTTGAGTGAAGACGGCGTACGTTTTGAACAGTCATTGCGCCGAGAGCAGGTAAAACTGCTGCAACGCGCCTTTGCCGAAGCCGGCGAGGCGGCCGTGAATGGTTGGCTGGCCGTCAACAAAGCCCTGGGCGAAAACCGCTGATCCCCTCCCCCGGGCCAGATATGGCCCGCAAACGCGGCCGAACGGCTGCCGTTACAAGCCGCGCCTGGCGGCCATCAATCACTGTGTGGCGCATATAGCCGTTGCGTCAGACTTTTCGAATACAATATCGAAAACATTATTTGCTTTCTTTGTATACAAACGCATAATCCGCTTCGTGCGAGTTCCTGACCTTTCAGTCAACAAAACCCGCCAGCCTTGCCTGCCTCAAAGAGCCGCTGCCCACCCTCGCGTGTCCGGTTCTGGAAATAACAATAAAACTCTTGAGGAGTACTCGCTGTGGAAAGCCGCAAATCCGAAGCCCCTACGCTCGACCTCTCGCCGCCCCTGCACCAAGGCTGGCTGGAGCGCATCTTCAAACTCAAGTTGCATGGCACCACAGTCAAGACTGAATTGATTGCCGGCCTGACGACCTTTATCACCATGGCCTACATCATCTTCGTCAACCCCAATATCATGGCCGACGCCGGCATCGACCATGGCGCGGCGTTCGTCGCGACCTGCATCGCCGCCGCCCTCGGTTGTCTGCTGATGGGGCTGTATGCCAACTGGCCGGTGGGCCTGGCGCCGGGCATGGGCCTGAATGCGTTTTTCACCTACACCGTAGTCGGCACCATGGGCTACACTTGGGAAACCGCACTGGGAGCGGTATTTATCTCGGGCGTGCTGTTCATGATCCTTACCCTGTCCCGGGTACGTGAATGGCTGCTCAACAGCATTCCGGTAAGCCTGCGTTATGCCATGGGCGCCGGGGTCGGCTTGTTCCTTGGGCTGATCGGTCTGAAAACCGCAGGCATTGTCGTCGATAGCCCGGCCACCCTGATCAAGCTCGGCTCGTTGCGCGAACCCGGGCCGTTGCTGGCCGCGATCTGCTTCTTGATGATTGCCGTGCTCAGCTACCACCGGGTGTTCGGTGCGATCCTGATCAGCATCATCGCCGTGACGGCAGCCGGCTGGGGCCTGGACCTGGTGCATTACAACGGCATCCTCTCGACTCCCCCGAGCCTGGCACCAACCTGGATGGCGATGGACATCGCCGGGGTGTTCAACGTCAGCATGATCAGCGTGGTCCTGGCCTTTCTGTTTGTGCACATGTTCGACACCGCCGGCACCTTGATGGGCGTTGCCCAGCGCGCCGGCCTGGTCAACGCCGACGGCAAGATCGAAAACCTTTCCCGGGCCCTCAAGGCCGACAGCGCCTCCAGTGTGTTCGGGGCCATGGTCGGGGTGCCGCCGGTGACCAGCTATGTCGAAAGTGCCGCAGGGGTCGCGGCAGGTGGTCGAACAGGTCTTACCGCCGTCACCGTCGGCGTGTTATTTATCGCTGCCATGTTTTTTGCACCGCTGGCCGGCATGATTCCCGCTTATGCCACCGCCGGCGCATTGATTTACGTGGCGATGCTGATGATGGGCGGCATGGCCCATATCAATTGGGATGAGGCCACGGACAGCATTCCGGCCATCGTCACAGCAATCATGATGCCGCTGACGTTCTCGGTGGCCGATGGCATCGCCCTGGGCTTCATCACCTATGTGGTGTTGAAGGCTGGCACCGGCAAGCACAAGGAAATTTCCGTCAGCCTGTACGTGCTGTGCGCGATCTTTATCGCCAAGTTCATTTTCTTGTAGGCGACACCGGTTTTAACCGCCTCACCCCGTCGGGTGAGGCTTTTGTGCATTGGGAGGAAAGTGATGAGTGTGGAAACCTGGCTGCTGTTCAGCGGCGCGGCGCTGGTGGTAATCCTGATTCCGGGGCCCCTGTCTTTGCTGATGATCAGCAACAGCCTGAACTACGGCTTACGCCGTTCGTACCCAGCGTTTCTCGGTGGGGTGTTTGCTTCGATCTGCTTGTTGAGTGCTTCGGCGCTGGGCCTGGGCGCGCTGCTGCTGGCCTCGGAACAGCTGTTCAGCGCCCTGAAAATCGTCGGTGCGTTGTACCTGTTCTACCTCGCCTGGCAGAGCTGGCAACAATCGCGGCAACCTGCCCAAGGCGCGCACGTGCCCGAGGCTGCACCGACTCCGCGCTTTCGTGCACTGTTTGGTCGCGCATTCGTCCTGGGGGCGAGCAATCCCAAGGACATCCTGTTCTTCGCCGCCTTCCTGCCGCAGTTTCTCAGCCCCGAGCAGCCGTTCCTGCCGCAGTTGCTAATCATGATCGCCACCTGGACCGTGCTCGACCTGCTGTGCAAGCTGGCTTACGGCCTCGGCGCACACGGCGCGGCGCGCTATCTGCGCAGCGGCAAGGGCCAGAGCTGGTTCAACCGCATCAGCGCCGGGTTGTTCGGTGGCGCCGGCGCGGCGTCGCTCCTGAGCCGCTGAAGGCATCGTCGGCAAGCCGCCCCCTGCGGGAGGCGGTTGGCCGGCAACGGTTTGCAGCAGACGAAAAAAAGCCCGCAGTGTGAGCGGGCGAAAGACCAAAGAAGCTATTTGCGCAGGATTCTTGGGGGAGCCTCCTAGCTTCCTCTGTAGGTCGAATAGCTGTAGGGCGAAATCAGCAGCGGCACGTGGTAATGGTCCTGCTCGGCCGAGATACCGAAGCGCAGCACCACCACATCGAGAAACGCCGGCTCAGGCAGTTGCACCCCACGGGCGCGGTAGTAGTCGCCGGCGTGAAATTGCAGTTGATAAACCCCGGAACGGTAGTCATCGCCTTGCAGTAAGGGTGCATCGCAACGGCCATCGCTGTTGGTCAGGGCGCTGGCGACCAGCTCCAACTGGGCTCCCTCGACCCGGTACAGTTCAACCTTGATTGCGCTGCCAGGGCAGCCATGTGCGGCATCCAAAACGTGTGTAGTCAAACGTCCCATTGATTGTGCGTGGCTGGCGCGCTTCAAGCACCCAGACCTCGCGCCTCCCGGAGTCAGTTAATAAGGAGGCCGCACCCTTTCAGGGCATGAAAAAATGCGGCGAGCGAATGATTAAGACATTTTTCAAAAATATTGTACACAATAAAAATCACAAATTAAGTCGCATAACCCGCATCGCGCCTTTATCAAGCACCTGCCAGGCACGCCATGGAAATAGAAGGTTTATTGTCAATTAGCTGACCATTCAGGCAGGTTTCTTGCAGTATCACCCTGCGCCGTCAACCGATGAAAAATGCAAAAAATCAGGCTTACAATGTGATTACAGTTTTGTATACAATCATCCCATCGCAGTGACGCCAGCCTGGCTTTTCTTTTTCAGGCCACGCCACGCCACCGTTATCACGCACAAGAAGGAAGACTGCAGTGAGCGCTGACTACCCACGCGACCTGATCGGTTATGGCTCCAACCCACCTCATCCTCACTGGCCGGGTAATGCCCGCATTGCCCTGTCCTTTGTGCTCAACTACGAAGAAGGCGGCGAACGCAACATCCTGCACGGCGACAAAGAGTCAGAAGCCTTCCTCTCGGAAATGGTTTCGGCGCAACCGCTGCAAGGCGAGCGCAACATGAGCATGGAGTCGCTGTACGAGTATGGCAGCCGTGCCGGCGTGTGGCGGATTCTCAAGCTGTTCAAGGAATTCGACATCCCCCTGACCATCTTCGCCGTGGCCATGGCCGCCCAGCGCCACCCGGACGTGATCCGCGCCATGGTCGATGCCGGCCACGAGATCTGCAGCCACGGCTACCGCTGGATCGACTACCAGTACATGGATGAAGCCCAGGAACGCGAGCACATGCTCGAAGCGATCCGCATCCTCACCGAGATCACCGGTGAACGCCCCCTGGGCTGGTACACCGGCCGCACCGGCCCGAACACCCGGCGCCTAGTGATGGAGGAAGGCGGCTTCCTGTATGACTGCGACACCTACGACGACGACCTGCCGTACTGGGAGCCCAACAACCCGACCGGCAAGCCGCACCTGGTGATCCCCTACACCCTCGATACCAACGACATGCGCTTCACCCAGGTCCAGGGTTTCAACAAGGGTGATGACTTCTTCGAGTACCTCAAGGACGCCTTCGACGTGCTGTACGCCGAAGGCAGCGACGCACCGAAGATGCTCTCCATCGGCCTGCACTGCCGCCTGATCGGTCGCCCGGCCCGCCTCGCGGCGCTCAAGCGCTTCCTCAAATACGCGAAAAGCCACGACCAGGTCTGGTTCAGCCGCCGAGTCGACATTGCCCGCCACTGGCACGTCACCCACCCTTATCAAGGGGCCGCGCAATGAGTCGCTTCCAGACCCTCAGACCCTCGACCTTGAGCCGCGACGCCTTCGTCAAAGCCTTCGCCGACATTTATGAACACTCGCCATGGGTGGCCGAAAAGGCCTTCGACCTGGGCCAGGACCCTTCGCTCGACGAGATCGAAACCCTGCACCAGTGCATGAGCGACATCCTGTTGAGCGCCGATCATGCCAGCCAGCTGGCACTGATCAACGCTCACCCGGACCTGGCCGGCCGTGCCGCCGTCCAGGGCCAACTGACCGAAGCCAGCACCAACGAACAAGCGGGCGCCGGTATTCACCAATGCACGGCCGAAGAGTTTTCTCGCTTCACCGAGCTGAACGATGCCTACAAGGCCAAGTTCAAGTTTCCCTTCATCATGGCGGTAAAAGGCAGCAACCGGCATCAGATCCTCGCGGCGTTCGAAACGCGCATCCATAACTCGGTGGACACCGAATTCAAATGTGCGCTGGCGGAGATCAACAAGATCGCCCTGTTCCGTTTACTGACCCTATAGCGACCTTAGCCCGAGAAATCAGCACGTACGCAACGGTTCCCCAGGGCTCTGCAAGCATCCCCAGCCACTTTATTAAAGGCAGACAAGAAGAATGAAAGCTTACGCCGTACCTTTCGAGAAGTTCGTCAACCTGGCCGATGCCCGCCTGGGCACCAAGATCATTTCGGTGACCGATGACTGGTTCGCCGATGCCAACCGGATGTTCCAGCCGACTCCGGCCGTATGGAAGGAGGGCGTTTTCGATGACAACGGCAAGTGGATGGACGGCTGGGAGTCGCGCCGCAAGCGCTTCGAAGGCTACGACAGCGCCGTGATCCGCCTGGGCGTGCCAGGCTCGATCAAAGGCGTCGACATTGACACCTCATTCTTCACCGGCAACTTCCCGCCTTCGGCTTCCCTGGAAGCCTGCTTCCTGGACTCCGGCGAACCCAATGAAAACACCCAGTGGGTGGAAGTGCTGTCGGCCGTCGAGCTGCAAGGCAACAGCCACCACTACCACGAGATCAGCAACGACCAGGCCTTCAGCCACCTGCGTTTCAATATCTACCCGGACGGTGGCGTGGCCCGCTTGCGGGTGTACGGCATTCCGTTCCGCGACTGGTCGTCGATCGGCGACAACGAACAGGTCGACCTGGCCTCGGCCCTCAACGGTGGCCGCGCCCTGGCCTGCTCCGATGAACACTTCGGCCGCATCAGCAACCTGCTCAACCCGGGTCGCGGGATCAACATGGGCGATGGCTGGGAAACCGCACGTCGCCGTACCCCAGGCAACGACTGGATGATCGACGCCCTTGGCCATGCGGGCGAGGTCGAAAAAATCGTGGTCGACACCCTGCACTTCAAGGGTAACTACCCGGACAGCTGCTCGATCCAGGGCGCCTTTGTCAAAGGCGGCACCGACAGCCAGATCGAGACCCAGTCGCTGTTCTGGCGTGAACTGCTGCCGAGCCAGAAGCTGGAAATGCACGCCGAGCACACCTTCGCCGAGCAGATCAAGGCGTTGGGCCCGATCACTCATATCCGCCTGAACATCTTCCCGGACGGTGGCGTCAGCCGCCTGCGGATCCTCGGCAAGGTCGCCAAGTAAACGCCAATCCCTTGTGCTGGGGGAGCCTGCTCCCTCACCACAAAAGCAGAATAAACAACACCGAATCCGGATAAGAGACAGCCATGCGCACACTGATGATCGAACCCCTGACCAAAGAAGCCTTCGCCCCCTTCGGTGACGTGATTGAAACCGACGGCAGCGATCACTTCATGATCAACAACGGTTCGACCATGCGCTTTCACAAACTGGCGACGGTCGAAACCGCCACGCCGGAAGACCACGCCATCATCAGCATCTTCCGCGCCGACGCGCAGGATATGCCGCTGACCGTGTGCATGCTGGAGCGTCACCCACTGGGCAGCCAGGCTTTTATTCCGCTGCTCGGCAACCCCTTTCTGATCGTGGTCGCGCCACTTGGCGATGAACCTGTATCGGGCTTGGTCCGCGCCTTTGTCAGTAATGGCAGGCAGGGCATTAATTACCATCGCGGCG
>Ga0302174_10000345_pt1 | contig 15951 bp, 12 predicted proteins | sample I_Fen_N3_2_FD_198789 | JGI IMG/M metagenome (GOLD analysis project Ga0302174, IMG submission 198789) | Peat permafrost microbial communities from Stordalen Mire near Abisko, Sweden - I_Fen_N3_2 | ecosystem: Environmental > Terrestrial > Soil > Wetlands > Permafrost | place: Sweden: Abisko... | reverse complement strand
ATTGGCAGTGGAAAATCTACCTTGTCGCGCTTGCTTCGTGCTGAAGGTTATTCGGTTTACGATACTGATTTGGAGGCAAGAAGGTTACAGAATGAGCATTCGGTGATGCGACGAAAACTGAAAGACCTGTTTGGAAAAGAAATATATGATGATCAGGGGCTAAATCGTCCGGCTCTAGGGAAAATCGTATTTGGAAAACCTGAGTTATTGGCTAAACTTAGTGCTGTGGTTCATCCATTTGTCAGAGATGATTTTGAGAACTGGGTTACTAACAGATATCCAAAAAAAATACTCTTTATTGAATCGGCTATATTATACGAAAGTAATTTTGACAAACTGGTTGATAAAGTGATACTTATTACAGCATCTGAAGATATTCGCATAGAGCGGGTTGTAAAAAGAGATGGTATCAGTCACGAGCATGTCAAGGCGCGTATGTCTCATCAAATTCCGGAAGACAAGAAGCTACAAATGGCTGATTTTATAATTCATTCTGACGATAATGAGCCTTTGGAGCCCAAAATGAAGAAAATAATAACCCAACTAATCGAAATACGGGAAAAGCTTAAAGAAAAGGCTGCTACAGATTAATTTCTGTAACAGCCTTTTTTCATTAGAATTATCCTAATTGCTTATTCAATTAAGGCAATCGTAGGTTTTACAATCCGTGCTTTAATTATTTTTGTTTCGGGTTCCAACTCCATCAAAATAGTATCACCGGGTTCTAACTCACCAGCCAACACCACATCGGCCAATTCATCTTCCAGGTATTTCTGAATAGCTCGTTTCAACGGACGGGCACCAAACTGAACATCGTAACCTTTGTCGGCAATATAATCTTTTGTTTCGGGTGTAAGCTCTAGCTTGTATCCTAAAGCTGTTACACGACCAAAAATACCCTTAAGTTCCAAATCAATGATAGATTTGATAGAATCTTTGCTCAGCTGATCAAACATCACAATATCGTCTACACGGTTCAAAAATTCCGGCGCAAAGGTGCGGTTCAATGCTTTCTGGATCACTCCGCGTGAGAATTCAGAATCCATTGCTATTTCAGATGGAGTATTGAACCCAACGCCTTTACCAAAGTCCTTCAACTGGCGTGTTCCCACGTTAGAAGTCATGATAATAATGGTGTTTTTAAAGTCAATACGGCGCCCCAAACTGTCAGTCAACCGACCTTCGTCCATTACTTGAAGCAACAGATTGAATACATCCGGATGTGCTTTTTCAATTTCATCGAGCAGAATGATTGAATATGGTTTGCGGCGTACTTTTTCTGTCAACTGTCCGCCTTCTTCGTATCCAACGTATCCTGGAGGTGCTCCAATGAGGCGCGAAACACTGAATTTTTCCATGTATTCGCTCATATCTACACGAATCAACGCATCAGAACTGTCGAACATGAATTCAGCCAATACTTTAGCAAGGTGAGTTTTACCAACACCTGTAGGACCAATAAAAATAAATGAACCAATTGGCTTACTCGGGTCCTTCAACCCTATTCGGTTACGCTGAATAGCTTTTACAATCTTATTGACTGCTTCGTCCTGACCAATAACCTTACCTTGCAAAGCATCTTTCATTTGACGAAGTTTAAGTCCTTCAGCCTGCGCTATTCGTTGTACCGGTATACCCGACATCATGGCAACTACCTCGGCAACTTGTTCCTCATCAACAGTCTCCGGATGTTTCTGAGCATCCTCTTCCCATCGTTTTACAGCATCTTCAAGTTGATATTGCAATTGTTTTTCCTGATCGCGGATTGGGCCGGCCAGTTCATATTTTTGTTCTGAAAGTACTTTCAGTTTATCTTTCTTTAATTCTTCTATTTTCTTTTCCAACTCCTCAATTTCCGCGGGTACAGAAACAGTTCCGATATGCACACGCGAACCGGCTTCGTCCAAAGCATCAATAGCTTTATCAGGGAAACAACGATCGGTAATATAACGGTCGGTCAGGCGCACACAAGCTTTAATGGCTTCTGGCGTATACCTCACGTTGTGATGATACTCGTAACGATCCTGAATGTTTTCCAAAATTTGCAAAGTTTCATCAGCAGTAGTAGGATCGACCATTACTTTCTGGAAACGACGTTCCAAAGCTCCATCTTTTTCAATGCTTTGGCGATATTCATCGAGGGTAGTTGCACCAACGCATTGAATTTCGCCACGAGCCAAAGCGGGTTTCAGCATATTGGCAGCATCCAACGAACCCGGAGCTCCACCTGCACCAACAATGGTATGAATCTCGTCAATAAACAGAATCACATCCGGATTCTTTGATAATTCATTCAAAATAGCTTTGATACGTTCCTCAAACTGTCCGCGATATTTAGTTCCGGCAACAATAGAAGCCATATCCAGCGAAACAACTCGCTTGTCGAACAAAACGCGCGAAACACGACGCTGAATAATACGTAATGCCAAACCTTCCACGATGGCCGATTTACCGACACCGGGATCGCCAATCAGCACCGGATTATTTTTCTTTCGGCGACTCAGAATCTGAGCCAGACGCTCTATTTCTTTTACACGACCAACAATCGGATCAAGCCGATTTTCGAGTGCAGCTTTAGTAATATCTGTTCCGAAAGTATCTAAAGCAGGTGTATCGCTTTGCTTTGCTCCTGCTGAAGCGTTTGGTTTCTTTTTTTGGCGCGGGTCTTCGTCATCATCGTCTTCATCCTGAAAACCAGAACCCATCATGGGTGCTTCTTTAGGTGCTTCGATAAATGCTTTGGCCTGCTCGTAGGTTAAGTGTTCAGCAAGTAAAATATCACCTGCCAAATTATTCTTTTCTTTCAATATGGCCAACAGGAGATGTTCTGTATCGGCAGTTTCAGCTGATAAAGATTTGGTCTCCAATTCCATAATTTTCTTAATTCGCTCTGTACTTTTCAAGTTTGGAATCTCTGCACCCGTAGGTTCCAGGTCTGTGCGAATCTGACTTTCGATAATTTGTTTCACTTTCAAGATATTTATATGTGAAACATTTAGAATATCAATAGCCTTTCCGCTTCCGTTTCGAAGGATTCCCAAAAGCAGATGCTCCGGCCCTACGTAATTATTTCCTAAACGCTCGGCCTCTTGAGAGCTATATAACAGCACGTTGTGCAATTGTTCTGAATAATTTACTGACATATTTTGGTTCTCCTTTGTTTTAATTTGACAAATATACTAAATAATGGGCAATTCGTGATTTTGATTTTAAAATGAATTATTGAATTTTCCGAAATAATTAGCTCAAAAATAGTACCGAAAATAAAACTACATATTTATCGGTAATTTTGGCAGTTTAGCGAATGAAATGATTTTTTTGAGTAGATTTGCAGGCTAAAAAAAAGAATTTACATTTAAGTAAAAAACAATTCTATTAATCAAAAAGTTTATGGCTGACAAAATTTCTTCACTTCGAGAATCAAAATCGGCACGTTGGGTAGTTCTGATACTTGTATCGTTTACCATGATGTGTATGTACTACCTGACCGATGCAATGGCTCCTTTGCAACAAAACTTGCAAAGTAAACTACACTGGTCTGCAACTGATTACGGTTTATTCACGAGTGGATACGGTTGGTTTAACGTGTTCTTATTGATGATGGTTTTCAGCGGTATGATACTTGATAAATTAGGAACAAGATTTACCGGAGTTTTAGCTATCGGAATTATGCTGGCAGGAGCAGGAATTAAATATTGGGCTATAGCCGGACATGTTGATGGAACCTACGAACTCACCATCGGTTCATGGCAAGTATTAGGGCTTACGCCAAAATCAGCAATTGTAGCCGGATTGGGATTTGCCCTTTTTGGTGTTGGTAGTGAAATGTTTGGTATTGCAGCAAATAAAGCCGTAGTACGCTGGTTTAGAGGCAAAGAAATGGCTTTGGCCATAGGACTGAATACTTCTACCGGACGTATCGGTACCGCATTAGCCATGTTTACGCCTCAGCCATTGTACAACCTGACAAAAGATGTAAGTGCACCAATTTTATTATCCATCGTATTGCTATGCTTAGGTTTGCTGGTTTATTTATTCTTTAACGTCATCGACAAACGATTGGACAAAGAAGAATCGGATGCCGGAATTGCCAGTGATGAAGAATTTAAATTTTCAGATATAGCAGATATAGCGAAAAACAGGGCATTCTGGTATATATCTATCCTTTGCGTATTGTTTTATTCGGCGGTTTTCCCGTTTATCAAATTTGCCACCAATCTGATTGTTCAGAAATTTTCTGTTACCGATACTTTTGCCGGTTATATCCCGGCCTTACTGCCTTTTAGTGCACTTTTACTTACTCCTCTGTTCGGTGGTATATCCGATAAAAAAGGAAAAGGCGCTTCAATCATGATTCTTGGATCTATTCTACTGGTTTGCGTTCATTTATTATTCGCGATTCCTTCACTCAATAGCTTCCCCATAGCTATCGGACTGGTAGTGGTACTGGGAATTGCGTTTTCATTGGTCCCATCGGCAATGTGGCCGGCTATTGCTAAAATTATACCCGAAAGTAAACTCGGGACAGCTTATGCGATGACATTTTGGGTACAAAACTGGGGATTAATGTTAGTTCCATTGCTTATTGGATGGGTGCTGGACAAATACTGTATCATAGGAACAATAACTAAAATAATTGATGGTAAAGAAGAACATTTGACGCAATACAACTACACCATTCCGATGTTGATATTTGCCTGCTTCGGAGTTTTGGCGATAGGTTTTGCTTATTTACTAAAAGCCGAAGATAAAAAGAAAGGCTATGGGCTGGAAAAACCCAATGTAGTAGAATAATTATCATATCCTAAAATATAAAAGCCGCTTTACATCAACAAAAATGCAAAGTGGCTTTTGTCATCAAAGCTTTAGTCATTATATTAATGCTTAGATTTTAATTTCAACGATGGCATTCGAACTTTATAGAGTGATAAGGCGTTGGAGTAATTGAATTTAAAGTTGAAATTCGACGTAAAAAGGTTCTTGTAGATGGCAAGAACATGTATATCAACAACCTGTTTTTTCAAAAAAATTATGTATTTTAGCGCTCTGTTTTGAGTCTGAATATAAAAATAATAAATTATATGGATAACAATACTTTACTTAATGAGGTGATCGCCAAAGCACAAATCTGGCTTGATGGAAATTATAACGAGGAAACAAAAAAAGAGGTTCGCCGATTGTTGGAAGCAGAGGATAAAAGTGAGCTGATCGAATCATTTTACCGTGATTTAGAGTTTGGTACCGGTGGATTACGTGGTATCATGGGTGTAGGAACCAATCGAATGAATATCTACACTGTAGGTGCTGCCACTCAGGGTTTGAGTAATTATATGAAAGCACAGTTTCCTGACGTACCCCAACTAAGTGTAGTGATTGGTCACGACTGCCGCAATAACAGTCGCCTTTTCTCTGAAATTTCGGCTAATATCTTTTCGGCCAACGGCATTAAGGTATATTTGTTCGAAGACCTCCGTCCTACCCCTGAAGCTTCGTTTGCAATTCGTCATTTAGGCTGTCAGAGTGGTATTATACTCACAGCTTCGCATAATCCGAAAGAGTATAACGGCTACAAAGCTTACTGGAATGACGGTGCTCAAATGGTAGCCCCTCACGATGAGAATGTGATTACCGAAGTAAACAAAATTGCCAGTGTAGACGATATAAAATTTGAAGGCAACCCGGCTCTTATCGAAATCATTGGCGAAGACATTGATAAATTATTCATTGAAAATATCAAAAAGCTTTCGTTATCCCCTGAATCTATCAAGCGTAACAGCGATTTAAAAATAGTTTACACCCCTATTCACGGAACCGGTGTAAAGCTTATACCCAGAGCATTAAAAGAATATGGATTTACCAATATTATTGCTGTACCCGAACAAAATGTGGTGAGCGGAGATTTTCCAACCGTAATATCGCCTAACCCGGAAGAACCTGCTGCACTGGATATGGCTGTAAAAAAAGCAATTGAAACTGATGCTGATATTGTAATGGCTTCCGATCCTGATGCAGACCGACTTGGAATAGCCGTAAAAAACGATAAGGGTGAATGGATACTGGTGAATGGCAACCAAACTGCCCTACTGTTTATTTACTACCTCATCCGTCGTTGGAAAGAGCTTGGTAAACTGAATGGCAACCAATACATAGTAAAAACCATTGTTACAACCGAAATTATCAAACTAATAGCCGAACGCAACGGCGTGGAAATGTTTGATTGCTTCACCGGATTTAAATGGATTGCAGCCGTAATTCGTGAAAACGAAGGCAAAAAAGAATACATTGGTGGTGGAGAAGAAAGCTACGGCTTTTTACCCGAAGAGTTTGCCCGCGATAAAGATGCAGTTTCATCGTGCACAGTAATGGCCGAAATTGCAGCTTGGGCAAAAGACAATGGAAAAACATTATTCGAATTACTACAAGATATTTATGTAGAATACGGTTACGGAAAAGAAAAAGGAATTTCTGTGGTTCGTAAAGGTAAGAGCGGTGCAGAAGAAATAGCACAAATGATGCGTGATTTCCGCAGCAATCCTCCTAAAGAAATTGCCGGTTCTAAAGTAAAAGTAGTAAAAGACTACGATTCACTGAAAGTGACCGATCTTGACAGTGGAAAAGTGAGCGACCTGGTTATGCCTGCAGCATCTAATGTATTGCAGTATTTTACAGAGGATGGAACAAAAATATCAGTTCGTCCTTCGGGAACCGAACCTAAGATTAAGTTCTATGTAGAAGTGCGCGGTACAATGGCAAGCCGTGCCGACTACGCTGCTGCCGATGCTACTGCCAATAAGAAAATTGAAGCTGTACGCGCTTCGTTAGGTGTATAAAATCTGGCGTTTACCCCTGATATGAAAAATCCCCACTGCAAATCTGTAGTGGGGATTTTTATTATACATGCGTTTTGCTGTCCTTAACGCCTTTTATGAACTCCATTGCGGAGCGATTTAGGAGAACCTGACCATGAACAACCCAAACAGTAGAGCATGGTTAAATCGAAGCCTTCCAGCGAATCATCAGGATGCACTTTCACAACTTCATATTGGTCATTAATAGTCACCAATACAGTTTCACCCTTTTCATCTTTTACAAAGAAACGATGAATCTCACACTGAGGACATTTTAGATTTCTCATGACAAATTATCTTTAGTTACCGCTCTCTGCATCTACGGTCTCGGGTGTGACAGGCAGATTATTTTTCAACTCCACCAGGCTTTCATTATCGCATCTAAAAACACGTCCCGGGAATTTATCAAGCCAACCCAAATTGTGAGTCGCCATAACCACAGTAGTGCCCGATAAACGAATATTATAAAGTAATTCAATCAATTCATTTCCTGTTTCAGGATCAAGATTTCCTGTCGGTTCATCAGCCAGAATCATTTCGGGTGAATTAAGCAATGCGCGGGCAATAACAATACGCTGCTGCTCACCTCCCGAGAGTTGATGAGGCATTTTATGTCGTTTGGCATACATTCCTACCTGATTGAGCACATTTGCTATTTGCTCCTCAATATTGGCTTGCTCTTTCCAACCAGTAGCCCGCAAAACAAAATCAAGATTTTGATATACACTGCGGTCGGTAAGTAATTGGAAATCCTGAAAAACAATACCTATTTTACGACGTAAATAAGGAGCATCATTCATTTTCAGATCACGTAGATCATAACCTAATACCCCTGCTACGCCCGATTCTATGGGAAGCTCGTAATAAATGGATTTCAACAATGAAGTTTTACCGCTACCTACTTTTCCCAGCAAATATACAAATTCGCCGGAATGAATTTCAAGCTGTACATCTTTAAGCACCAACAAATCCTGCTGGTAAATATCTACGTCCACGTATTTGATTAATAATTTATTTTCCATGGGAAATATATATGTTTTCAGTTAGCGGTAGTTTATCTATCGTTGATTGTTGCTATGTGATTATTTATGTCTTTTCTTCAGCTCCCGTGCCAGATCGTCAAGTGAATAACCTTTAGAAGTAAGCAGTACGATAAGGTGATAAACCAAATCAGAAGCCTCATAGATAAAGCCTTCTTCAGTACCGTTGGTTGCCTCAATAACAGTTTCTACAGCCTCCTCACCTACTTTCTGAGCCATACGGTTTATACCCTTTTTGAAGAGAGACGTGGTATAAGATCCTTCGGGCATCTCTTTATAGCGAACGGTTATAAAATCTTGCAAATATTTGAGGAAAGCCACGTCTCCATCATTCTTTTCGCCCCAACAGGTATCGGTGCCTGTGTGGCAAACCGGTCCAACGGGATTTACTTTAATCAGCAATGTGTCGTTATCACAATCGGGTGTAATAGAAACAACGTTCAGAAAATTACCACTTTCTTCACCTTTTGTCCACAAGCGGTTTTTAGTACGACTAAAAAAAGTTACTTGTCCGGTTTCCTGCGTTTTGGTAAGTGCCTCCTGGTTCATATACCCCAGCATCAACACTTTGGATGTCAACTCATCTTGAATTATTGCGGGTACCAGACCACCCGTTTTTTGAAAATCTATATTCATTTTGTTCGGATTATGCTTATCTAACTAATAGTGTGCGAAATTACAAAAAATAGCTCAAAATCAAATGCAAATAATTGAAAAGTTTGGAATTGACAATAAGGCTTATAATAACTTTCTACCTTTACCTTTCTGATATTCCGAATAAAAAAGTCCTGAAAGTTTCTATGGAAATAAACCTTCAGGACTTTTCTTATTGCATTTATAAACTTGTATATGACAGGTATTACATTAAGATTATGTTCAATTTCTGACACTCTTTATACATTTCTGCAGGCCAGATACTTGATTGAATTTCACCAACATGAGCTTTGCGTAAAAAGAACATGCACAAACGCGACTGACCGATTCCACCACCGATAGTCAAAGGCAAAGAACCATCCATTAGACGTTTGTGGAAGTACAAATTTAAACGTTCAGTCTCACCTTCAATTTCTAACTGGCGAAGCAAGGCATCCTTATCTACCCGAATACCCATGGATGAAACCTCGAATGGAATTTCAAGTATAGGATTCCAGAAAAGGATATCTCCGTTAAGACCGGCCAAACCATTCTCTGCCACAGTCGACCAATCATCATAATCCGGAGCACGACCATCGTGTTTTTGTCCATCGCCCAAAACACCGCCAATACCGATAATGAACACTGCTTTATGCTCTTTGGCTATTTCAGCTTCGCGTTGTTTTGGTGTAAGTTTGGGATACAGTCGGCGTAATTCTTCGGCGTGTATAAATGTAATTTCTTTAGGCAAAAACAAACCTATTTCAGGGAAAGCTTCGCTGACCAAATATTCAGTACGCAAAAAAGCTGCATATATTTTCCGAACTATGCTCTTCAGAAACTCAATGTTACGATCTTCGGCTGATATTACGCGTTCCCAGTCCCACTGATCCACATATAACGAGTGTAAGTTACCCAATTCTTCATCAGCACGAATAGCGTTCATATCGGTATATATACCATATCCATTTTCAACTTCGTAAGCAGCCAGCGTAAGTCGCTTCCATTTGGCTAGAGATTGTACAACCTCAGCAGGTACATCGCCCATATCTTTAATCGGGAAGCTTACAGCACGCTCAATGCCATTCAAATCGTCATTGATACCCGTTCCGCGAAGTACAAACAATGGAGCTGTTACACGACGTAAGCGTAATTCTGATGAAAGGTTGGATTGAAAAAAATCTTTAATTTTCGAGATACCCAATTCCGTTTGTTTAAGATTGAGCAATGGTTTATAATTAATCGGTTTAAAAAGATAACTCATTTTATTTGTTTTATTGTTTCTGGTAGACTTTATTAAAAATACAAACAAAGATAATCATAATGATACAAATTTGCGTAAACAGTTTAGAAATTAATTGAAATATTATCATTTTGATTAAAAACAAAAAGCACTACTCCGAAAACCAGAATAGTGCTTTTGTTATAAAACTTTCTTATTTACTTTCGTTTGTAAACTAAGAATGAATATGAATATTGATTTAGCTCATCAGCATCGTGATCCTCACGATTGACTTCAACCCAGTCCTCCAAATTAATCTGAGGGAAAAACGTATCGGCACTAAACGTACTGTGTATCCAAGTAATATACATTGTATTTACTTTATCAATACACTGTTTATACACAGTAGCACCACCGATAATGAATACTTTTTCCTCACGCTCACAAAGGTATACGGCATCTTCCAATGAGTCGGCCTCAAAATATCCTTCATTTACACCCTCAGACATAACTGATGTGAGCACTATATTTTTACGATTAGGAAGTGGGCCCTTCGGCAAACTTTCAAATGTTCGTTTTCCCATCACAACAGCATGACCCGTTGTTAGTTGTCTAAAATGTTTTAAGTCGGCTGGTAAATGCCAAGGTAAGTTATTTGCTTTGCCAATAGCGAAGTTATCGGCAACAGCGGCAATAATTGAAATTTCTGACATAATATTCAAATTAAAAACGCCTGTGCGTCATCTGTATTTTTTCATGACAAGAGCACAAAACTACACAAAAAGAATGGACAATCGTGACCGACTATCCATTTTAACTTAGCTGAATACAAAGCTACTCAACCCTAGAGAATGCTCAAATTATGATTAAACTGCCACAATACCCTTAATATGAGGATGAGGGTCATAATCGATCAATTCAAAATCAGAAAAACTGAAAGAAAATATATCTTTTATATCGGGGTTAATTCTCATTGTGGGCAATGGTCTGGGCTCTCGCGATAATTGCAGTTTCACTTGCTCCATATGATTTGTGTAAATATGTGCATCGCCCAGCGTATGAACAAAATCACCTGCTTTAAGGCCGGTAACCTGAGCCATCATTTGCAGCAACAAAGCATAAGAAGCAATGTTGAATGGAACTCCAAGAAAAATATCAGCACTGCGTTGGTAAAGCTGTAAACTTAATTTTCCATCAGCAACGTAAAATTGAAAGAATGCATGGCAGGGCGGTAAGTTCATATTCGGTATATCGGCTACATTCCAGGCACTGACAATAATACGGCGGGAGTCGGGATTTTTCTTTATGGCGTTCACCGCATCGGTTATCTGATCAATGTGCCCGCCATTATAATCGGGCCATGACCTCCACTGATAGCCGTAGATATGTCCTAAATCGCCATGCTCATCAGCCCATTCGTTCCATATACGCACACCATTATCCGTCAGATATTTAATGTTGGTGTCACCGTTTAAGAACCACAGCAGTTCATGAATAATTGATTTCAGATGCAATTTTTTAGTCGTCAGACAAGGAAATCCATCTTCCATATTAAAACGCATCTGATGTCCAAATACACTCACGGTTCCGGTTCCGGTGCGGTCTTCTTTATGAACACCTTCGGTTAGTACTCTATTTAGTAAGTCTATATATTGTTTCATTTCTATATTTAGTTTACGAGTCAACTTTACTTGTTTATCAATAAAGTTTGTAGGTCGTCTTCAACACTCTGAATTCGGTGCGTCGATTAATCTGATTAGCTACTTCCTGCTGAGCCGGTGTCAATTTCAAAACATAAGCTTCATCAAGCACATCATTCTCTTTCAAGAATGGATATTTTTTAGCCATAGCAGCATCCACCACTACAGGTTTTTCTTCTCCATAACCTACCGAAGTAAGTCTGTCAGAAGCTATTTTCTTCGAAATTAAATAGTCGACCACCGACTTTGCACGCTTCGTTGATAGCACTTTGTTGTCGGCATTGGTACCAACCAAATCGGTATTAGCACTTATCTCGATGGTAATATTCGGATTATCATTTAATAGTTTTACCAATACCTGTAACCCATTTTCGGATGCCGGAGTCAAATCCCATTTACCTGATTCGTAGAAAATATTCTCTATTTTTATTGGTTTTGATATGGCTGATAATTTAAAATCAACATTAAACGTTTTACTTTCAACCAATCCCTGCGTCGATACTAAAGTATTCTGATTCAGGTAACCACGCGCCGAAACTAATACAACACAGTTTAGATCTTTGTCTATTTTTATTCTGTAAGTTCCGTCTTTTTTGGTTTGAATACGTGCATTCATACCATTATTACTTACTAAACGAACAGTGGCATCAGGCACTCCATTCCCTTTATCGTCCGAAACTTTTCCTTCGACATAATATACCAGCGCAGGAAGTTCAAAACTCCAGATAGCATCCAGTCCTTTTATTTCATTTCTGTTTGATGAAAAATAACCTCTCTCAGCATTTCGTTCAAAAGTCATCCCGAAGTCATCGGCCGAAGAATTGATTGGCGAACCCATATTTTCAACTAACCAACCTCCTTCTTTTCGAGGCGTAGCTTTATAAATATCCAATCCACCTAGCCCTACATGCCCATTCGAGGAGAAATACAGCGAACCATCGGCACGCACCGTTGGGAACATTTCATCGCCTGGAGTATTTATTTCAGCTCCTAAATTTTCAATGTATTTGCACTCACCATTTGATATTGTTCCTTTCCAAATGTCTTTCCCTCCAAGTCCTTTTTTTGAGTCTGAAACAAAATACAGCGTTTGTCCATCGGGGGCAATGGCCGGATGAGCAACAGAAATAGTACTATCGTTGAAGATTTTTAGTCTCTGAGGCGTACTCCAGATCAATCCGACTCTGTTTGCTGAATAAATCTGAGTGCCCAATTCAGAGTCCTCTGTCTGTACAGATCGGGTAAAATACATCACTTTACCATCAGTAGTAAAAGAGCAAGCACCTTCGTCTCCCTCAACCGTATTTATTTCATCGCCTATTATAACAGGTTTTTCAAGCTTTCCTAAAGCATTTCTTTTGCTTGTATATATATTGTTGTTTGGCACGCCTGTTATCGAACTGTTGTTGAGTTTCACAGTCTTGCTGAACTGACGGGAAGAAGTAAACATAAGTGCATCAGACTCAGTACCTAAAAAAGCCGGACTAAAATTCTCTGCGTTACGAACATTGAACAAATCTGCCTTTCGTACAATATAAGGATTCGGTTGATTTTTCCATTTATCAATTTGTTTGCAGGATATTACCCCATTTTTTGCCAATAAACTGGAACTATCTTTTTTAAGGTAGATAGTGTAATTTTTCAACGCATCACCGTATTTTCCATTCCGTTGGAGCACCTGTGCAAAATGCAAATACACTATCGAATCAGGATAATTATACCGTATAGCATTCACATACGATTGTTCAGCCCTTGTGTAGTTTATCAACCTGTACGATTCGGCCTGCTGAAAGGCAATGCGAGCTTTTAATTGCTTTTGATTAGAAGGAATATATCCGTACACCCGTTTATACTTTTCGGCAGCAGAAAAATACTGCCCTTCGCCAAATGCTTTGTCTGCTTTTTTTATACGAGCTTTAAGACTACAACTCGAAAGTATGACTACCACAAGAAATAAGACAAGAGAAAACGATAATTTTGTACGCATATTTTTTCAGTTGAAAAATGACAATTAATCGTTAATGGCTGACAACTATTACATTGTCAACTATCAACCTATTTTCTATATCAATTCATGAATAACCAGTCCCGAACGCAGTTTTGGTTCAAACCAGGTTGTTTTGGGAGGCATAATATTTCCGGTATCGGCAATGTCTATCAATTGTTTCATTGAAACCGGATAAAGTGCTAAAGCAACACGCATCTCACCACTGTCCACCCGTTTTTGCAGTTCTCCCAATCCACGAATGCCACCCACAAAGTCGATGCGTTTATCGCTACGAAGATCCTTAATTTCAAGCACTTCATCCAAAATAAGATTCGACGAAATAGTGACATCCAGCACACCAATAGGATCACTATCATTGTAGGTGCCCGATTTAGCAGTTAAAGAATACCATTTGCCAGATAAGTACAAAGCAAAGTTATGCAACTTTGTCGGTTTATAGATATCAGCTCCTTTCAGCTCTACTTCAAAATTTACGGCTAACTTTGCCAGAAATTCTTCGTCTGTCATATTGTTTAAATCCTTAACTACACGGTTGTAATCAATAATATTAAGTTGATTGTCAGGGAAACAAACTGCCATAAAATAATTATACTCTTCGTTACCCGTATGATTTGGGTTCTGACGGCGTTTTTCATCTCCAACCAATGCAGCCGCAGCACTACGGTGGTGACCATCAGCAATGTAAAGCGATGGTATGGTGGCAAATAATTCGGTGATTCGTGCTATCGTATCAGGATTATCAATCACCCAAAAATGATGACCAAATCCATCGCCCGGAGCAACAAAATCGTAAATAGGTTCAGCTTTTATAATTTCCGCCACAATGGCATCCAATTCGTCCTGATGCGGATAAGCAAAAAACACCGGTTCTATGTTTGCATTATTTACCCGAACATGCTTCATCCGGTCTTCCTCTTTATCCCTGCGGGTAAGTTCGTGTTTCTTTATATTTTCATTCAAATAATCATCAACATTGGCACAAACGACTAAACCGTACTGTGTTTTGCCATTCATTGTTTGTGCATACACATAATATTTTTCAACATCTTCCTGCACCAACCAGCCCTCTTTTCTGAACTTAGCAAAATTTTCAGCAGCTTTGGCATACACTTTTTCTTCGTGTTCGTCTGTTCCGGGAGCAAAGTCAATCTCGGGTTTGATAATATGATATAAAGACATCGGATTGCCTTCAGCTTCAACGCGGGCTTCTTCTGAATTTAATACATCATAAGGCCGCGAAGCCACTTTTTCAACTAAGGTTTGAGGAGGACGAATACCTTTAAAAGGTTTGATAATAGCCATAATAGTGTGTTTATAGAAATTGAGAGTTTAATTAGATTTATAGCTTGCAAATGTACTGAAAAAGTTTTAAAAATAAATGGCATTTGTACTCGTACTTGAAGTTGCACTGTCCCTGATAATTACATTTTCAAGCTTTATTTTTCATTTTCAAGAAGGAAGCGGAGATTTAAAACCTAAAAGATTTGTTTTGTGAGGAAATAATATATCTTTGCTGTTAGATGTTTACAAATTAATGGCTAATCATACAGAAGGCACAAATTCAACCGTAATACCACATGAAATATCACTTTAGCATATTCATTGTTGCGCTTATAACGTTTTGTTTTATAGGCTTTGCGTGGGGTTGCAAAGCTGAAGTTCCATCACCTGCCGATTCCTCATCCACCGATTCAATAGCGAAAGGAGCCGATATTAGTTGGTTACCACAAATGGAAGCCAGCGGGTATAAGTTCTATAACGATCTGGGCGTTCAGGAAGATTGTTTTGCCATACTAAAAGAGCATGGCATTAATTCTATCAGATTGCGCACATGGGTTAACCCGTCTGATGACCCTGTCAACGGACATTGCAGCCTAAAAGAAACGGTGGCAATGGCACTCCGGGCTAAAAATAATGGCATGCGCATTATGATTGACTTTCATTACAGCGACTCATGGGCCGACCCATCCAAACAGGTGAAGCCATCTACATGGGCAAATCTTAACTTTGAGCAATTAAAGCAAGCTTTGTACGATTATACTTTTGAAGTCATGACTGCACTTAAAACTGCCGGCATTACACCCGAATGGGTTCAGGTGGGCAATGAAATTACGAGCGGCATGTTATTACCCGAAGGAAGCACCGATAACTGGCCTCAGTTGGCACAACTTATAAACAAAGGATACGACGCAGTTAAGGCTGTTAGTAGTACTACCAAAGTCATTCTTCATATCGATCAGGGAAATAACAATGCCCGATCGCGTTGGTGGTTTGATGCAGCAAAAGCAAATGGCGTGAAGTACGACATTATCGGACTATCTTATTATCCTTATTGGCTACCCGGAAATCCCGATTACGCACTTTCCGTAAATGACCTGGGCAATAACCTGAAAGATATGGTTGCGCGATACGGCAAAGAAGTAATGGTGGTCGAAACAGGTGGAGAAGATACAAAAGCACAGAACACATACAACATGCTGATGACCGTACTGCAAAAAGT
>Ga0302174_10000344_pt1 | contig 16051 bp, 23 predicted proteins | sample I_Fen_N3_2_FD_198789 | JGI IMG/M metagenome (GOLD analysis project Ga0302174, IMG submission 198789) | Peat permafrost microbial communities from Stordalen Mire near Abisko, Sweden - I_Fen_N3_2 | ecosystem: Environmental > Terrestrial > Soil > Wetlands > Permafrost | place: Sweden: Abisko... | reverse complement strand
GTCGTCGAAGCCACGGTGCAACGTGCGCGACCGGTACTGTTGACGGCCCTGGCGGCGATCCTGGCGTTCATTCCCCTGACACACTCGGTGTTCTGGGGGACGCTGGCCTATACCCTTATCGGCGGCACGCTCGTCGGCACCATTATGACGCTGGTGTTCCTGCCTGCGATGTACTCGATCTGGTTCAAGATCCGTCCTGACGATAAGGGGCAAACTGAAACAGTTAAACCGGCACAGGTATAAAAGTTTGAAATCGAGGCCCGCTCTGTCGGGCCTCTTTGCCCCTTACTACTTATCTTTTGACTGGTCACATCTGGCAGGATCACTGACGGTTTTGTCGTCTATCTGAACGTGCGGTACTGGCCGTGGCGGACATTCACGCTGATCCGCTTCTGGCCGTAAGGTGCCTATCGACGTCACCGAATACCCATTGCGGGTGAATTCTGAGTTTCTTGATCCAGGCTGGAAAGCTGGGATGGAGCGGGAGGGTTGCGGAAATAGCTGAAAAGATGCGGAAACGATCAAGAAAGGGAGGTCCAAAAAACGCGAGTAACAGAAACGACAAAGCCCTGACTAATCAGGGCTTTATCGGTACAAATATGGCGGAGGCGATGGGATTCGAACTCATGGACCTGTTACAGTCGACGGTTTTCAAGACCGCTATTTAAAGCCGCTGAAACCGTGGCCTGTAGCGTATTTCTGCTCCAGTACTTTAGTTTTTCGGCACCTCTGTAGACCGCATTCTACAAGGGGCCGGCTTCGAGTTATGGAACGGGTTTTTGGGCTATTTCGAGGGCTTGGCAATGGCGCCGATGCGGCGGTAAACGCGCTCCGTGATGTCGCCTTTGGTGTGCCCCAAGAGCAAGCTGGCATCACCGACATCGATGATTTCCGATGCAGCTTTTGGCCTAATGTCACGGAACTGGAAACTGCCGATTTTTTCGGCCAGTTGAACATCACCTTTCTCGTCCGCTTCTTTCTTGGCCTTTTCCCTGGCTTTGTCCCAGCGGTCGCGGAGCATCTTCGCGGTCATGCGCTTTCCACGCGAACTCACAATCAGATAACTGCAAATGTGCTGAGCATTGCACTCGGCCATTTTTGCGATCAGCAGGCCCAGGCTATTCGCCTCGCCGCCAGTGGTCATCTGAATGCGCAGCTTCTTGTGCGTCTTGTTCTGCTGGACCCCCAAATATCCCCCTTCGACATCATCCTTTCGCATGACCAGGACATCCGCCGGCCGTTGCCCGGTCAGATATGCCAGGTCCATCGCGTCTTTCAGCTCTTGAGCTGCCTTCTTGTAAACCGCATCCCAAACCACATCGTTAGCGTAATAGTCTCGCGGCGTTTCCTTGTTCTTACGCACGCCTTGGCAGGGGTTCTCTTTGGTCGTCAGCCCCCATTCCCGAGCAATATTGAAAACGTGCGACAGGGTGGCAATTTCGCGGTTCGTCCGCACCTTGGCTGTCCGCGCATCCCGGTACCCGGCAATCGTCGCTGGGGTGATCGAGTCAATCGGCGCGCTGTCGAACATCGGCCGGAGCTGCTTGATTTCCGCGAGGTTGTCCTTCTGGGGGCGCGCCGCTTTCTTCGAGACGATGTCGCGGATGTACCGATCGAAGATGCCCTTCATGGTGCGCAGGTCGAGCGGTTTTTCCTTGGCTTCCAGTTCGGCCCATTTGAGCCTGGCCTTATCGAGGTCCTTGCCCAGCGGGATGTCCTTCCCCAGCAAGTCCCGATAGTAATAAGCGGTCCAGACTTTACCGCTTTTCCGTGTGCGGGACCGTTGATACATCCTCGGGGGAAGGTGGTGATGCTCGGTCTTGCGGGGGCGCATATCAGTTCACTCGCGAGAAGTCAGGCGTCCATGCCGGCGCCGCCGGCGGTGGGTTGGGGTCCATCAGGGTCGGGGAGAGCATGCCCAGCTTCATGCGGGCATACATCCGGCCCACCAATGGCAGCTTGCCGCGGCTTTCGATGAACACCCATTGGCGATCAGTGAGCCAGCGCCGTTGGTAGGCCCTGGCCTTGTAGCCGGTGATTTCGGCCAGCTCTTCGTCCGAGAGGATTTCTGTTTCCATGTTGGTACTCAATGCCGCGCGAGGCGGCCGGGGTTGAAAATCGACAAGCTCTAAGCCGGCCGCGCTTTCTGAATGACGTGAATGGCGACGCATCCGGTGGCGATGATCCAGACGGCCACGCAGATCGTGAGGGTGATCAGCGAGATTTCCGACCCCTCGCGGAAAAGCCAGGGTGCGGCGTACAGGAACAGGAGGCCGGACACGATGAGCCAGACCAGGCCGCCCATGAGTCGCTTGAAAAGCTTTATTGCGTACATGATTGCTCCATGCCGCGCATGGCGGCAGAAGGTGGTTATTGGGTTACGCCGACCGGCCCCCGTTTTCTTTCTGACGCTCTACGTCGATCTGCTCATAGAGGGCATCGACCCTTTTGCTTTTTCTGTCGATGGCCTGAGATCGAGTGATGTGGTCCGACATCGCCTTGTTGTAAGGGGTCATCAGATCAAGAAGCCGCATCTTCTCAGCAGGGTCGCTTGACTCATTGAATCGGACGGCCAGCCGGTCGCGCTCTTTGAAATCCACTCCATCGAGTGCGCGGCTTTCCTGCTGCATTTCCTCAAGCACCTCGGCGACTGCCGCTGCCAGCGCAGATACAGAACATCGCTTCGTTTGGGCCGCGAGAAGTGATGGCTTCTGATCCAGGCCACCAGGTCGTCCTTGGTCATTTCGTCGAGAACATCTTTCACGGCTTGTTTGGCCATACGCGAATAGCTCCGCCCGCCTTTCACCGGCAGGCTGTATGTTGGATTAGTGGGTTACGCTAGAAAGTGGGCCGCATGAGAACGCAAACGGCCTCTCATCATGGATGGATCAAAATGAGACTTTTTTTGGTTGTGCTTGTTGTCGGTCTGTTGGTTTGGAGGTTTTTCCCTGAATTTCAGTCCTGGCCTGAGGCTCAGCTTTCGAATCCCCAAGGGGCCTTTACAGCCGCGACTGCGCCGAAGCCCGTTGCGGCTCGATTCAAATGTGATGGCCGCAAGCGCTGTTCGCAGATGACCTCATGTGCTGAGGCCAAAAACTATCTGCAGAATTGCCCGGGAATGGAAATGGACGGAGACGACGACGGGATACCGTGTGAGTCGCAGTGGTGTCGATGACCGCTCACCGGCAGGCTGTGAGTTGTCAATTAGGGGTTTACAACTGGATGAGTTCGGCGGGGACGCTGACGGTTGTGCCGGTCAGGGCGAATACGACCGCCCGGCACACTGCGACCTCGCGGGTATCACCGGGTTGGCGATTGCAGGGATCGTGCGTGGCGTCAGCCAGCCATGGATAGCTGTACCCGCGCTCGACCCAGACGCCGTACTTCTCGATCAGGTGGTCTGCGTCGATATCGGCGAACAGTTGCAGTTGGCCGGCCATTGGCTGGCGGTCGCCGTCGATGCTGTCTATTGCCCAGATCAGCGCCGGCCCGGCCAGTTCCTCGGTGAGGATCTTGACCATTCGGCCCATCACCGAGGACCCTTGTAGCAGTACACGTAGACGAACCGCGCGAGGGCAGGAGCTTTTGGCGTAGGCATGGCGTTACATGCACGCAGGGCTCTGCAGTAGCGCTCAACGATTTGGTTTTGTGTAGGCATCGGGATGGTCTCCAAATACGGAGTGGGTTAGCCTTATCGCTTACATAAGGAACTTGCTGATGTCTGATGTTTATGTTTTTAAATGCCCAAAAGGCATTTTTGGGGCGTTCTGGTCCGACGGACACGATGGTATAGAGTTTTATTTACCTCATCTTAAGCAGGAGCTTTATTTAAGGGATACAAGTGTTTGTTTGCGCAGAACGGAAATGGAGCTGCCGATAGGCCCTATGCTGCATCCAATACTGTTCTATGCTGCAAAGTGTTGGCTTAGTGCCAAGGATATTGATATTGATGTTTCAGATATTAGGCGGGGGGTAATTCCTGTTGGTAGTTACTATCCCCGGGTTTGGAGAGGGGTTGTGTCAACTTGTAAGTATTACAAGGGGCATATGCCGGAATTTAATGGAGTGCTGGGCTATAGTGTTCGTAATCAATCGCTCGTTGCGGCATACAGTTTGTTCGACCGACTTTCAGATTTGTTCAAATACGTCGAGCCAGATGCGAGTAATAATTCTGTATATGGTCATCGAATAAGAGAGCTGTTGATTCTAGCGTGCACTGAAGTGGAGTCTAACCTTCGGAGCGTGTTGAGTGCTATTACCACGCCCAGCAAAATTAAAGCGAGACCTAATACCCAAGACTACGTCAAACTGTTGCCGGTACTAAAGCTTTCAGATTATCGTTTGACATTAAAAGGCTTTGCATGCTATAGATTCATTAGGCCGTTTCATGGCTGGAATGATCAGCAACCAACAAAAAGCATTTCTTGGTATGACTCTTATAATTCGGTAAAGCATGATCGAGAGGGGGATTTCAATAAAGCAACGTTTGGTTCCCTAGTTGATGCTATGGCTGCCGTTCACGTACTTCTTTTAGCTCAGTGGGGACCCGAAGTGTTCGCGGAGTCATCTTTGAATAATAGCTCGCCTTTTCATGCGATAGCTCACCCCATATTCGATGCTGATGAACAGTATATTTGCCCTGCATTGGCTGGTAGTGGGCCGGTAACTAGTCCAGCTTTTTACTTTGCTTAGCTTGTTTAGTCTTTACAGACTTGGTTCATCTGGAGTCTGGCTATCCTATAGCGGCTGACTTTGAAGGGGGAGGGAGTTACTGCGGTGCGTGAGTCGCGTTCCAGCGCTCGAAAGCTTCTTGCGTGGTGGCCGCTTCGATCTTCTCGTCGCACTGGTTGCAGGCTGCGACCCCGCCGGCGGCGCCGACATCGCAATGACCTTGCTTGCAGGGGTTCATATGCCAGTCGTCATTCTGGGAAGGTTCGTGTTCCGGGTATTCCGGCCGGGCCGGCGGATAGGCTGGTGCGGTCATAGCCTGGTCAATGGCGGCGCGAAGGTTCTCGCTGTAGTCCTCGCCGATCACGCGCTCGGTCGGCTTATCCATCCAGTGCCCGATGATCTCGATGCTCGATGTGTAGTCACCCGTATCGGCAAGTGAGCCGCTGTGGTGGCGTACGTCCCAGAAGTTCATCTCAATGGCGTCCAGTCGGGCTTTGTCACGCTCCAGCTCATCAATCCGCTGATCCGCTGTGTTCAGGCTCAACTGCAGGCCGTCACGCTCGGCGGTGATGCGCTCGAAGTGCTGAGCCAATGTACAAGCGAAGTCGCCGGCCAGTCGCTCAGCGATGTACTGGCGGTAGTCGTGCCGCTTGAGCACGGTCCTGAACAGATTTGCGATGTAGCCGCGCCCGCCGTCTGGCGTGTTCAGGTCAAAGCTGGGATCGACCGATTTGTTTTCTGTGGGCATGGGGCGTCCTATGCCGGGTCATGCCCGGGCGGTGGAGGGTAGGGAAATAAGAGTGGCAATGTGCTATATAGGCGATACGTTCTGAATGGCAGCCCGAGAGAGAAGAAAGTGGCAGGATCGAAGAGTTTCAAAAATCTATATAAAAAAATGGATGCGACATCAAAAACCAGGTTTCACGCGTCTCGTAGATTGAAGTTGCATGCAGCTCTTTCTACTTATACGGTAGTGTTTCTATCATTGGTTTTGATTTTTATATCTCTTATGCAGACTTATGGTCTAGGGGTAAACATACAAAGTAAAGGTGTTGGGCTTTTGCAGGTTTTTTCTTCGGTCGCAGTATTGGTTTACTCTCTGTTAATGGACAAGAATGATTACTCCAGCCAGTCAGAGAAAATGTACTCTTGCGCCTCAAAGCTTGGAGAATTGAAACAGAAGTCTCACCCGCATGTACACGCCGAAGATTTTGTGCAGGAGAGTTATGATAGGTGCCAGAAAGAATATCATGATGTTCTGAAGTTATATGAAACACACTCTAATAACGATTTTCGTGGAGACTATTTCAGGGCGAAGCTAGATATGCCTGAGGATTATGATATCTCAAGATTTAAAAGGTTTTATGAAGGGGGTAAGTGGCGCGTACTTTATGCTCTTAATTTTATAAATTACCCAATTATTATTTGCTTTTTGATGTTTGCTTTGTACTGGGTTTCTTTCGGCCTTGTAGATCCTTTTAAGGCATTAGCCTTTCTAGGCTAGTCGCCACAGAAACAGGCAATGGCCTCGTAGTGGGCGGCGAACATGTCGAATTGAGTGTCGGAGTAATCGAGCATTTGCTGATAGCTGGGTCGGTCGAATCTGAACAGAGCGCCATTGCCAGTAATGCCGCTGCTGGAAACAGCGGTACGTTCCATGCGGGCCCACCAGTCAGCCTTGCGAACCGGGTCCCCGCGGTCGCTGGCGATTATTGAATAAACCTGATTCGCGCCCTTGAGAAAGCACAAGTCACAGTTGCCTTCCAGCGTGCGGCCGTTGATCGTTGGCAGCATCAGGTCGAATGGCTGGTTCGCCCAGAAGTCCGTCACGTCTTGCACGCCTACACCCGCATCAGCGAGGGGCATCACCATCGTCGCCCACTTGCTCTCGCTGGTGCTCTTTCGGTGCCGAATCTTCATGACCCGGCGGGGCTCGTCGGCTCGGATGCCGGTCATCATGTCTACCGGGTTGTCCTCCGTCGAAAGCCCCAGGCTGCTCAGATATTTGTGGATGATCCGGATCTTCAGATCAATGGTGCAGAACCTTGTCACCGGGTTGGGCAAATACTTCCGTTTGCGGATTAGCGCCTCGAATGGTTCGCCCAGGCGGCTGGCGCTGGCGAAGTCGACAACCTCAAACCCGGCCTCGTTGTCCCGGAATTCAAGCCAAACGATCGGTACCGCCCAGCGCTCGGCGCACTCCCGAACGAACTCCAGTGTGGCCGGGTGTTCCTTGCCCGTGTTGGCGAAGGTAACCACCAGATCGCTTAGGTCATCGTTGTTGTCCAGCACCTAGCGCAGCATGTAGGCGCTGGTCCGTCCACCGGAAAAGCTCGCGACGGTGGTCCCTGATATTTCATATGGCGACATTGGAAGCTCCATATAGCCGAACGTGCACGATGAACAAAATGGAAAAAATGTTAAGGGTGAGCTATTTATTAATGAGCAGATATCCATTGGTCATGTATGGAGCTCCCTGATGAAGACGAGCGCGATAGTTTCTTTATTTGGTACATTGGCGGTTGCATTAATAAGTGGTGCATACCTTGTGCAAACTTCGCGCGTTCAAATGGAGCAAACAAAAGTTAGTATTTCAGCAACAAGCTCACTCTCGATTTTGAACCAACAAGCAGAACGGATGGCGCCTTTTTTTTAGTGATAGACCAGTTAGATATGACTGGGTCGCAAAAAGATGTCACGCTCAAACAGCTTAATGAAATTGCGCACTCGGTGAAAATTGAAAGCGCCAAACTTAGGCCATTTTTGAGCGATAATCTTGCCGCTATGGTGTGGGATATAGGGAACGATTTTTATAAGCTATCGGACTCTGTGCGAGAAGATAAATCTGTCAAAGAGGCGATAGACAAACTTTATGCAGACAAACAGAAATTTATAGGTACATATTATGTCGAGCGAGAGGCAATGTTGTGTATTGCTTTTCCAAGTGATCCAAGAGGCGGTTGTAAGAATGCTCAACAGGCGCAGTAGGCTTCGTTCGACTTCGGCTTCGGCTTCGGCTTCGGCTTCGACTTCGACTTCGACTTCGACTTCGATCACGAGCATACTTATTGCTTCTACAATCGGCTACACCACTGGCAGGCATGATTCGTTGAAGTGGGTTATTGGTCTAAGCTTTATCGATCCACATAGATGAGGATCAGGTTATGGCCAAGTGCAAAAAGTGCAACGCTGAGTTTGGGCCGGATCTACATTACGACTCCAAGTCGGGGGAGCAGATGTTCCACTGCCCGGAGTGCGGCGCAAAACATATCGCTCGCCAACTTCCTACGCCTGAGGGCGCCCCGGCCGAATTCGATACTGAGCTTGCTGATAAGTAGACATTGCAGCAGGGGTTAGGCGGCCGCGCGCTTGAGCTGATTAGTGAGCTGGGCTGGCAGATTGCGCAGCGTCAGTGTGCCGCCTGCCTCGTCAAACTCCACCTTTGAGCCCAATAGGTGCTGCTCGAAGCTGATCGACAGACCATCGGATCGGCCGGTAAAACGCCGGAATTTGTTCAGGGTCTTCTTGTCCGGCGGGATTGAAGCCGAAAGGCCATAGTCCTTGCGTTGGAGGAACTCGGCAAATGCCAGTGGCTGGTCGTCGTCGAGTACTTCGGACAGTTCGTCGAGCGTGATCGGCTCGCCCAGTTTGGCCTGGGACAAGGCAAAGCTGAGCAGTGTGTCGGTCTTCTCGCGAGCCGACTCCTCGCCCAAGTCTTCACTTCCAACGAAATCACTGAACGCCTTGAGCAGGGTGCGGGTTTCGCTCGGGCCGTCGATACCTTCCTGCGCACCGATGAAATCACGGAAGTACTCGTTGAGCCTGCGGCCCTGCTTTCCCTTGAGGTAGGAGATGTACTGGCGCGACTGCGGATTGTTCTGCCACTCGCTGAGGTTGATGCGTGCCGCCAGGCGGATATGGTCCAGATCCAGGCGCCTGACCGTCATCAGGTGCAGCTCTTCGGTCATGGTCACCGCTTCCGTTTCCTGCACTAGGGCGATGGCCAGGTATTGGGTCAGGCCTTGCTGGTAATGGCAGAAGAGGACGTGCCCGCCGGTGGTCAGATTTGACTCTTCCATCAGTCGGGTCAGGTGCTCGACGGCTGTCCGGGTAAACGACAGAAAATCATCGCCGCCGGCCAGGTACTTGGCGAGCCAGCCGCTGAGTGGGTATGCGCCAGATTCTGCATGGAAGAAACCCCAGCCCTTGCCGGCGGAGGCGTTGTAGCTTTCGTTGAACTGCTGGATCAGATCGTCGCGAGCCTGACTCTCGACCTGCTCGGCGCTGCCAAGGTGCAGAACAGCCGGGTTACCGTCAGGCTTCTTGTCGATCTTGTGTATTGCGCTATGGAGAACTGGCATTGCAGATACCTCAGGTAGATGCCGCCCTCCGTGACCGGTGGTGGCAATTTGGTTTGGGTTGGGGTATTACGGGTTGCAAAAAATGGAATACATTCTCAGGAGTTTTACAAATGTCAGATGCAAGGGCAGCAGCAGTTGGGGCCTTTTTTGGCGTGGGAGGTGTGATTGTCGGAGCTCTAATCACAGGATTTGTCGCGGTTAAAGTTGCTAATATGCAGCTTCAGCAAGCTGAAATGACAACCCGTGCGTCTAGCGCCTTAACTATCAGGGCGGCTTTGACTGAAAAGGCGACAGGATTCTTTGCCGCTAATGAAGCGTTTATTTCTGCAATGAATACAAAAGGAGCGACTAAAGATTCTCTCGTTCCTGCGGCGGAGCTCTTGCATATTGAAGCTAGTAAACTTTATCCATATTTGGATTCGGATTTGTTAGTAGCATGTAGCGAAATGAATACTGATGTTGCTGAGGTGATAAAGCAGGCTCAAGCAGGTGGTGACTTGAAATTGGTGCTTGGGAATTATGATTTGTCTTATAGAAAGTTTCTGCGGCTGTACTTGAATCTTAGGCGAGAACTTGAGCGCAGTGCTTTAGTAGATGTTTCTCTCAGCCAAATAGATAAGTAAGTTTGCTTTTCTTTGGGGGCGTAATTGCAGCTTAACTATCTGGAAGTACTACCCCTTTCGTCACCAGGGTCACGCTTCAATTCTGCTAGACTTTCTTTCAGAAACATCCGCGCCACGTTTTCGCTTATCTGTACTTTGTGGCGTGGACTTTCCATCGCTTGGAATGAGAGAGTCGGCCCGAGCGCATGAGCGTTTAAAATCAAATTTTGCACCGCCTCGCTCATTTCTTCGATGCCGTTCCAAGCCATCAACTCGTCAAGCTTCTGCCGGGTGCCGAGCCTGACCCGGTGCCGCAGCTCCTTCTCGTCGTACTCGATCCGCTTCTCGGCGGCCTTCGCCGATCGCTCTTTTCCAGTCTTGGCCATGGCCAACCTCTTCAATGCCACTGGCCGGCAGCGCCAGCCAGGTTTGTCGTTTGCGCTGTTGGGTGCGGAAACGTCTCACGCTGCTACCTTGACCTGATTCCAGGCCCCGACCGCCTCAAAAATCCGCGCTGCATGTGCCTCGTCGAGCGAGGTCGCCTCAGGAATAGCGATCCAGCCAGAGGCCACCATCTGGCTTTGATTGGCCGAGTCGCGCAGTTGTTTGTAGCAATGCTCGATCACATCTTCGAGGTGGTCGGAGAGGTAGACGCCGTCCGGTGCCACCTCAATCGACTTGCTGTAGCGGTCGCCGCGAGCATCAATACAAAGAGCGCTGAGGTAGATCGTCCAGCGGTGCGGGATGCCACACACGGCCTGGCCAATCTTCCCGGGAGCAATGTTCTTCAGTGACTTGTAAATTGATCATGCCCTGGTGACCGCTGGGGTCGATGTTCACCACCGCGACGTGGTTGGTGGCCAGCAGCGCGCGGCAGGATCGGTCAATGCGGGCCTTGAGGTTATGCGGTTTGCGTTTACTCATAGTGTGTCCGCCATTTTGCGTAGAGCCTTGCGGTCGGCGGCCGATATCGGCTTTGGCCGCCGCTTGAGTACCGTTCCAGGGTCTACCCATTGCCACTTCTGATCTGCGGTTGTCAGTCCTCATCGACGCAGCGGATTCAGCCAGTGGCTGTTCAGTGCCAGCCAGTGCCGCAGCCGTCGGCGTGGTTCATGGAGGAACGCGTGCCCGACTTGACCCAGCGCATGCTCAACGAATTGTCGCCATCACCGACGCCGGTGACCGGGGGCTGATCGCGCTGCAGGCGTGTCAGAACTACGTCAAAGAAGTCGCATTAATGAAGTGAGAGAAAACGAATAGGAATATGATGACTCGGCTTAGCTGGTACCGCCGCCCTCACCCTGGTTAAACCGGTGTTGATATTAAGATTGATGGATGCAATTTGAGCTATAGTTTATGAAACACTAATAGCAAAGGACTACAGTGGCATGGTAATGATTGAACGTTTTGTAGCACCTGTGACAGATTCTATTGTGGGTGCCGTGCTTGAATTGGTAGCGGAAAACGTGACAAGTCTAAATATGACGCACCCTCCTGCAAGTCATCCGTTTTTCAGTTCATATCGAAAGGCCTTGCTTTTGGAGGTCGGTCAATATTTGAATATGAGAGATCCTCACCGAATTGAAGTTTATACCGCCATTCGTGACGGGAAAATTGTGGGTTTCGCTCTCTGTGGTTTACCTTTGAATGGAAACTTAGAAGAGTGCGGTATTTACTATATGGCGGTGGGGAAAGGCCATAGATGTCAAGGTGTTATGGGGCGAATGGTCAAAGCCATTACTGATAGGTACGCACATGTCGCTCTATCCTGCGATGTTTCGCTCGTTCCAATTTATGAACGTTACGGATTTAAATGTCACGAACTGAGGCATCATCAAATTGTGATGTATTTCGGGTGTCCAGTGGAGGAGACGCCAGTATTAAATGTTTCACAGCTACGCGAGCACCCTGATGTTCTTGATGAACAAAATATCGCCGCTCATAAGTTCGGCAGGCAGAAAGTTGATAGAGCCAATAAAGATTTAGAGCTAAAGTTGAAAACAGCGAAGCAAAATGCAAAACGCTTTTTTGAGGATCGTGTTCGTGGGCGCAGTTAAGAGTTAGCTTTCGGACGAGGGCTTTATCAGTTCCGGCCCATGGTTGCGGACGTTGCCCACGGCGCGATCCACTTGGAACCATTCGAACGCCTCAGTCGGCTCACCTTGCAATATCACCAACTGTTCGGCGCGCTCTTTGGGCGTGGCCGGGTCCAGTCATTCGCGGGCCAGCTCCGGCGACAGCGTCACCGGCCGCCGATCGTGAATGTCCACCATGCCGCCGGCGCTGTCGGCGGTGATGATCACGAAACCGTCATGCTCGCCAGACGGGTGCTCGGTATTGGGATATTGGCCTATGGCAGCGCACAGGATCGGCGCCCGGTCCTGCCGGCGAATCAGGTAGGGCTGCTTCTTTGGTCCGCCTTCATCCACCCACTCGAACCAGTTGTCGATGGCGATGATTGCTCGGTGCGGCCAGATCGCGCGGAAAAATGGGCCGTGGGCGACTTTCTCCACCCGGGCGTTGATCGGCGCCGCCCGGTCCTTCGCCCAGTGTGGCCGCCATCCCCAGCGCACCATGTCGGCATGCAACGCATTTTCTTCCTGGTGGAAGAGAGCAAGCTGAGTTGAGGGCGCAGCGTTGTAGCGCTCGAACGGCTGGTCGCCGGTATTATTGACCAAGGCGTTGGGCATGCTGAGCGCCGCCACAAAGTCATGGATGCCGCTGTACTGGGAGAGTCGTCCGCACATATGCAATTTTTCTCCGGCTGAAATTGAAGCTTAGCCACGGATTTGCCATGCCGGAACATCCTCGCCCTTTAGCTTGCGAATTTTCAGTACCAGTTCGCTGATCTGCTTGTTGCAAGCCATCAACTCCCAGTTGCTTTTCGTTTCTATCTCAGTGGCTCTACGGTGTGCTGCCGAGAGTTCTGTTTGTGCCTTTGCGAGTTCAGCGCGTAGAGCATCACGCTCGACGGAGGCTTCGCCATGCATCTGCACCAAGCCGAAGATGTCCTCCCGTGCTTTCCGCAGTTGCAGGGTCAGTTCCTGGACTTCGTTTTCCAGCATCAATTTGTAATGGGTGATGGTTTCCAGTTCGGTCGGACTTCCAAGCCAGTCGCTGGTGTCTTCGATGTCGAGGGGGTCCACGTGGCACGCGTTATAGGTGCTTTTCAAATATACAGTAATCGAGGCGCAGGATATTCGGGCGAGGTTGAGGCGACGAGCTGTACAGCCGTCAGTCAGGCGCCATCAACACCGCGAGAGTCAGCTTGATGAACTCCTCGTTCTTGTCGATGGTGTCCAGGGCGCCGCGAACGTTGTCAGCAACATCGGCAGCGCCGCGTGCCTCTGCCCAATTAGAGAGCTCCATAAGCTGGTTCTCGTTGATCTTGTACAGCAGGGAAGGGAGTAGGTCTGAATTTGGCATCGCGAATCCTCGGTTAAAAGGACAGCGTAGCATCGTGTTACATGAAGGATATTTAACGATCGGCAGGACGCCGGGAAGGGGTAAAACTGCGTTAGTTATGGAACGGTTCCAGAATAGTTATGGAACACATGGAAAAAGGCAAGGATTTTCCCAAACCCCAGAAACGACAAAGCCCTGACTAATCAGGGCTTTATCGGTACAAATATGGCGGAGGCGATGGGATTCGAACTCATGGACCTGTTACAGTCGACGGTTTTCAAGACCGTTGCCTTAAACCACTCGGCCACACCTCCGTTTGCGTTGCGGGCGCCATAATACCTGAATGAAACACACTGTCAAACTCTCTGCATAGCTTGTTACAGAGCGTCTGTTATGATCTTTGCCACTGAACGTTTCAAACCAACAGGAGTATCGCTATGCGCGAACAGGATTACGCAGTTAATAACAGCGTGCAGGCTGAGCAGCTAGAGGTTAGCCGCGTCCTGCGCAACACGTACGGCTTGCTCGCCCTCACCCTCGCATTCAGCGGTGTGATGGCGTTCGTTGCTCAGCAGATGCGAGTCGGTTATCCGAACATCTTCGTTGTGCTGATCGGCTTTTACGGCCTTTTCTTCCTTACCAACAAACTCCGTGATTCGGCCTGGGGTCTGGTTTCGGCCTTTGCGTTGACCGGTTTCATGGGTTTCCTGCTCGGCCCGATTCTCAACCGTTACCTGGGCATGCAGGGCGGCGCTGAAGTGGTCAGTTCCGCTTTCGCAATGACGGCACTGGTGTTCGGTGGTCTGTCGGCCTATGTGCTGATCACCCGCAAGGACATGAGCTTCCTGGGTGGTTTCATCACCGCCGGGTTCTTCGTGTTGCTGGGTGCGACGCTGGCGGGCATGTTCTTCCAGATCAGCGGTCTGCAACTGGCGATCAGCGCAGGTTTCGTGCTGTTCTCGTCGGTCTGCATTTTGTTCCAGACCAGCGCCATCATTCAGGGCGGCGAGCGTAACTACATCATGGCGACCATCAGCCTGTATGTATCGATCTACAACCTGTTCATCAGCTTGTTGCAGATCTTCGGCATCATGAGCCGCGACGATTAATCGCCAGGCATGAGCAATAAAAAACCCGCTTCGGCGGGTTTTTTATGGTCTGCAATTCAGGATCACTAGTTGAGGATGATGCTGCCATCGGCCTGCTGCCGGTAGACGGTGTAGGGCAGCAGCAATGTGTCCAGCGCGCCGGAAATGACCGCGTCGACCAGCAAAACGGCAGGGACGGAGGTGTGTGCCTGTGCATCGATGCCTTTCTCCAGCGGCGCATTCAGGTAGCAGAAGTCATACGTCACGCCGCTGTAAATCCATGGAATAGCACCGCAGTAGCTTTTCCGTTCCTTGAGACTTTTAACGGCCACCGCATCACCGCGAACTACCGTCTGGACGGTGCCGCAGCCCGCCAGCATTAGCGCCGCCAACATCAAAACATGAGTTTTCATACCGCCAATCCTTTAGCCGCAAAGGCATCAATCTACGCCAATCGGTACCAAACAACACTCACGCCATCGGCGGCAACCGGCGTTTGACCGGGGTTTTCTTGACGATCGCCGTGTTGGTTTCGGCGTGGGTATTGAGGCGGTCGAGCAGGGTGTCCAACTGCTCCATCGAGCGCACATGTAGCCGTGCGATGAAACAATCGTCGCCGGTCACCTTGTCGCACTCGGTGAATTCGGGAATCGCTTGAATCTGCCGTTCGACTTCCTGCAATTGCCCCGGCAGCGGGCGGATGCGCACGATCGCCTGAAGCTGATAGCCGAAACATTTCGGGTCGATCTCAACGGTGTAGCCTTTAAGTACGCCGCGCTCTTCGAGACGCCGCAAACGCTCGGCAACACTGGGCGAGGAGAGGCCGCTGATCTGCGCCAGGGCCTTGAGCGAGCGGCGTGAGTCGCTCATCAGAGCGGTGATCAGCACTTGGTCGATGTCGTCGGTCATGGCAAAACCCCTATTAGGCAGTTGAACAGAACAGCCTTGATAAAAAAGGCAGAAATCGAGTTTAGCCTGATTTTTGCGCTGGAGAAGCGCCTGGGACGGTTGCCATAATTTGGGTTCAAACACAGGAGTCTGATGATGGACAAAACACTACGTCGCGGCTCGGTTGAAATGACCGCCGCCATGCTTATTTCCGGGACCATCGGCTGGTTCGTGCTGGTGTCAGGCCAACCGGTGCTGGACGTGGTGTTCTGGCGCTGCGCGTTCGGCGCCGGCACCTTGTTGCTGATCTGCGCAGTGTTCGGCTTCCTGCGCCCGGGCATTCTGAGCCGCACCACGTTCCTGCTGGCCGTGATTAGCGGTATGGCGATTGTCGGCAACTGGGTGTTGCTGTTTGCGTCGTATTCGCGTGCCTCGATTGCCATTGGCACGGCGGTCTACAACGTTCAACCGTTCATGCTGGTTGGCTTGGCCGCGTTGTTTCTCGGCGAGAAAATCACCCTGCAAAAGTTGTTCTGGCTGGTTGTTTCGTTCCTCGGGATGCTGGCGATTGTCAGCGCCCATGGCGAGCAGGGCGCGGGCGGTAATGACTACCTGACGGGGATTGGCCTGGCACTGGGGGCGGCGTTTCTCTACGCGATTGCCGCGTTGATCATCAAACGCCTGACCGGCACACCGCCACATTTGATCGCGTTGATCCAGGTCTGCACCGGCGTGCTGTTGCTCGCGCCTTTTGCGCACTTTTCGGCACTGCCGCAGGCGCCAAGTGCCTGGGCCAGCCTGGTGACCCTGGGCGTTGTCCACACCGGTTTGATGTACGTGCTGCTTTACGGTGCCATCCAAAAACTGCCGACGGCGCTAACCGGCGCGTTGTCGTTCATTTATCCGATTGCGGCGATTTTCGTTGACTGGTTCGCGTTCGGCCATCGCCTGGAACCGTTGCAATGGCTTGGCGTGGCCGCGATCCTGCTGGCCGCCGCTGGCATGCAACAAGGCTGGGGGCTGAAGCTACGCCGGG
>Ga0302174_10000339_pt1 | contig 16277 bp, 14 predicted proteins | sample I_Fen_N3_2_FD_198789 | JGI IMG/M metagenome (GOLD analysis project Ga0302174, IMG submission 198789) | Peat permafrost microbial communities from Stordalen Mire near Abisko, Sweden - I_Fen_N3_2 | ecosystem: Environmental > Terrestrial > Soil > Wetlands > Permafrost | place: Sweden: Abisko... | reverse complement strand
AGAAGCGCGAAATCCCGATGTACTACTTCAAGATCACCGCCTACGCGGATGAACTCTTGTCGAGCCTCGACGATCTGCCGGGCTGGCCTGAGCAGGTCAAGACCATGCAGCGCAACTGGATCGGCAAGTCCCGTGGCATGGAAGTGCAATTCCCGTACAACGTCGACTCCATCGGCGAAACGGGTGTATTGAAAGTCTTCACCACCCGTCCAGACACCCTGATGGGCGCAACTTATGTTGCCGTGGCTGCCGAGCACCCACTGGCGACCCTGGCGGCACAGAACAACCCTGAGTTGCAGGCCTTTATCGCCGAATGCAAAGGCGGCAGCGTCGCGGAAGCCGACGTCGCCACCCAGGAAAAGAAAGGCCTGCCGACCTCGCTGTTCGTCGAGCACCCGCTGACCGGTGAAAAACTTCCGGTATGGGTCGCCAACTATGTGCTGATGCATTACGGCGATGGCGCAGTAATGGCAGTGCCGGCCCACGACGAACGCGATTTCGAATTCGCCACCAAGTACAACCTGCCAATCAAGTCGGTGGTGCGCACCAGCTCCGGTGACACCAACCCGGCACCTTGGCAGGACGCCTACGGCGAGCACGGCACGCTGATCAACTCCGGCGAGTTCGATGGACTCGACTTCGCAGGCGCCTTCGACGCCATGGAAGTCGCGCTGATCAAGAAAAACCTCGGCGCCTCGCGCACCCAGTTCCGCCTGCGCGACTGGGGCATCAGCCGCCAGCGCTACTGGGGCTGCCCGATCCCGATCATCCACTGCGACAGCTGTGGTGACGTGCCAGTACCGGAAGACCAGCTGCCCGTGGTGCTGCCGGAAGACGTGGTGCCGGACGGCGCAGGCTCGCCATTGGCGCGCATGCCCGAGTTCTACGAGTGTGCCTGCCCGAAATGCGGCGCCCCGGCCAAGCGTGAAACCGACACCATGGACACCTTCGTCGAATCCTCTTGGTACTACGCCCGTTATGCCTCGCCGCACTATGAAGGCGGGCTGGTCGAAAAATCCGCCGCTGACCACTGGTTGCCGGTAGATCAGTACATCGGCGGCATCGAACACGCGATCCTGCACCTGCTTTACGCGCGCTTCTTCCACAAGCTGATGCGCGACGAAGGCCTGGTGAGCTCTGATGAACCGTTCAAGAACCTGCTGACCCAAGGCATGGTTGTCGCCGAGACTTACTATCGCCGTGAAGCCAATGGCGCCTACACCTGGTTCAACCCGGCCGACGTCGAGCTGGAGCGTGACAGCAAAGCCAAGGTGATCAGTGCCAAGTTGATCAGCGACGGTCTGCCGGTAGAAATCGGTGGCACCGAGAAGATGGCCAAGTCCAAGAACAACGGGGTCGACCCACAGTCGATGATCGATCAGTTCGGGGCCGATACCTGCCGCCTGTTCATGATGTTCGCTTCGCCACCTGACATGAGCGCGGAATGGTCCGACTCCGGCGTTGAAGGATCGCACCGCTTCCTCAAGCGCGTATGGCGCCTGTCCCACGCTCATATCAGCCAGGGCTTGCCGGGCAAACTGGAACTGGGCAGCCTGACGGACGAACAGAAAGCCATTCGTCGCAGCATCCACCAGGCCATCAAGCAAGCCAGCCAGGACGTGGGCCAGCACCACAAATTCAACACCGCCATCGCCCAGGTGATGACGCTGATGAATGTGCTGGAAAAAGCACCGCAAGCCACCGAACAGGACCGCACGCTGGTTCAAGAAGGCCTGGAAACGGTCACCCTGCTGCTGGCACCTATCACCCCGCACATCAGCCACGAACTGTGGAATCGCCTGGGTCATGCTGACCCGGTGATCGACGCGGGCTGGCCGGTGCTGGACGAAAGCGCCCTGGTACAGGACAGCCTGCAACTGGTCATCCAAGTGAATGGCAAGCTGCGCGGGCAGATCGAAATGCCGGCCAGCGCCAGCCGCGAAGAAGTAGAAGCCGCCGCTCGAAGCAACGAGAACGTGCTGCGCTTCACCGAGGGCCTGACGATTCGTAAAGTGATCGTCGTGCCCGGCAAACTGGTCAATATCGTCGCTAGCTAATTGGATCAGGTGCCAGATCATTGACCTGGCACCGCATAAAACCTCCAGGGTCGCAAAGTCGGCCCACATGGTTTCAAGGGGAGCAACAAGATGATCAAACGCAACCTGCTGGTGATGGGCCTGGCTGTACTGCTAAGCGCCTGCGGCTTCCAGCTGCGCGGTACCGGTAACTACGACATGGCATTCAAGGAACTCGACCTGAGTGCACGCAACGCCTACGGCGAGACCGTCACCCAGCTGCGCCAGGTGCTGCAGAACAGCGGTGTCGAGATCCACACTGGCGCGCCATACAAGTTGGTATTGACCAATGAACAGGAAACCCAGCGCAGCCTCAGCTACGCGGGCGCCGGCCGTTCCACCGAGTTCGAGCTGACCAGCGTACTGAACTACCAGATCCTCAGCAGCGACAACCTCGTACTGCTGGATGACAAAATGCAAGTCCAGAAGGTTTACATCCACGACGGCAGCAACCTGGTAGGCACCGACCAGGAAGCCAACGAAGTGCGCAAGGAAATGCGTCGCGACCTGGTGCAACGCATGGTGCTGCGCCTGCAACTTCTGCAGCCAGAGCAATTGCAGCAGCTTGAGCAGATGGCGAGAAACAAGGCCAAGGCCGACGCCGACGCTCTGGAAGCCGCGCGCAAGGCTGAAGCGGAAACTCCGCAACAGTCGCCAATGCAGTTGCCGAACCAGTAAGTCTTGCGGGGCGCCCAGGCGCCCCGCTTGCCCTTCATTATGAAACTCGCCCCCGCCCAACTCGGCAAACACCTGCAAGGCAACCTCGCACCGGTCTATGTGATCAGTGGCGATGACCCCTTGCTGTGTCAGGAAGCCGCAGACTCCATCCGCACCGCAGCACGCCAGCAAGGCTTCGACGAGCGCCAAGTATTCAGCGCCGACGCCAGCTTCGACTGGGGCACGCTGCTGCAAGCCGGCGCGAGCATGTCGCTGTTCGCCGAAAAGCGCTTGCTGGAGCTGCGCCTGCCGTCGGGCAAGCCCGGCGATAAGGGCGCTGCGGCGCTGATCGAATACTGCTCACGCCCTGCTGAAGACACCTTGCTGCTGATCAGCCTGCCCAAACTCGACGGCAGCGCGCAGAAGACCAAGTGGGGCAAGGCCCTGGTCGAAGGCGAACAGACTCAGTTCGTGCAGATCTGGCCAGTGGACGCCAACCAGTTACCGCAGTGGATTCGCCAGCGCTTGTCCCAGGCTGGGCTCTCCGCCAGCCAGGACGCAGTGGAGCTAATTGCCGCGCGGGTCGAAGGCAACCTGCTGGCCGCCGCCCAGGAAATCGAAAAGCTCAAGCTTATGGCCGAAGGCGGACAACTAACAGTCGAGACTGTGCAGGCTGCAGTTGCCGACAGCGCTCGTTTCGATGTGTTCGGGCTGGTGGACGCCATTCTCAATGGCGAAGCCGCGCACGCCCTGCGCATGCTCGAAGGCCTGCGCGGTGAAGGGGTTGAGCCTCCGGTGATTCTCTGGGCGCTGTCCCGGGAACTGCGGTTGCTGGGTAACCTGTCGCTGCAATTCAGCCAGGGCGTGCCCCTGGATAAAGCCTTCAGCCAGGCTCGCCCCCCGGTCTGGGACAAACGCAAGCCACTGATGAGCAAAGCCCTGCAACGCTATTCGGCGCAGCGCTGGGGACAACTGCTATTGGATGCCCAGCGAATTGATGCCCAGATCAAGGGCCAAGCAGCAGGTTCGCCCTGGAGCAGCTTGAGCCGCCTGTCGCTGCTGATGTCGGGGCAACGCCTGGCATTGCCGGCGGAGTGATTGGCCGCGCCAGCCTGCGGTGGACAAGCACTCGCTGTGCGAAATTTCCTACACATCACAGGGGCTGGACAACAGCCGCTCTCTGGCCGATCATCTGCGCCGTACACCTCACCAGCACAGCGAGAGATCCCAATGAGCAAGCCATCCAAGCATGGCCCCAACAAGGCCAAATCCATCATTGCCCAGCCACTGTTCCGCAGCCGTCAGGAACAACCCGCCAAGGGCAAAGGCAGCTACCGCCGCGAAGCCTTCCAGTCTAAAAGCTGGGAGGCTTCTTACTTTCTGGCCGCCTGAAGGCAAGCTCCCCCTTGGCATGGTAAGGTCTGCACCTGATTCGTATTCCCTGGACCTGTGCATGCCCTTCAGTAATTCCCGTCATTGGCGCCTTCGCCAACTGGTCGCCGCCTCCAGTCTTATTCTGCTTGTCGCCTGCGCGGAAAAGCCTACAGCCGCAGACGCCCAGCCACTGCCCAACCTTCAAGCCGCCCCCTTGGCTGCTCCCGCGACCATTGCCCCGCTGACCGTCGACAATCTGGATATCCAGCCCACCCAGACCTTCGCTGAATGGCAGGCCGGGTTCCGAGTCGAAGCCTTGAATGCAGGCATTCGTGCCGAGCTGTTCGATCGTGCCTTCACCGGTATCACTCCAGACATGAGCGTGATCAAGGCCGACCGCAGTCAGCCGGAGTTCAGCCGACCAGTATGGGAATACCTGGACGGCGCGGTATCGCCACTGCGAGTACGCAAAGGCCAGGCCCTGCTCAACCAATACGCCGACACCCTGCAAAAGATCGAGCAACGCTACGGCGTCGATCGCCAGGCACTGGTGGCCGTCTGGGGCATGGAAAGCAATTTCGGCGACTTCCAGGGCAACAAGTCGGTCATCCGCTCCCTGGCGACCCTGGCTTATGAAGGACGGCGTCCAGCCTTCGCCAACAGCCAACTGATTGCCGCCCTGCAGATCCTCCAACAGGGCGATATCCAGCCGGAGAAGATGCTCGGCTCCTGGGCTGGCGCCATGGGCCAGACCCAGTTCATTCCGACCACCTATAACACCCACGCTGTGGACTTCGACGGCGATGGCCGTCGCGACATCTGGAACAGCCCGGCCGACGCCCTGGCCTCGACCGCTCACTACCTGCAAAGCTCGGGCTGGCAGAAAGGCCAGCCCTGGGGCTTCGAGGTGCGATTGGCCGATAACTTCGATTACTCCCTGGCCGATGGTGCCATCCGCAAGAGTGTCGCCGAGTGGGCAAAGCTGGGACTGAAGCTGCCCAACGGCAGCAATTTGCCTGCGGGTACCGAGCACCTGTCGGCGGCCCTGCTATTGCCTGCGGGCTATCGGGGGCCGGCGTTTCTGATCCTCGATAACTTCCGTGCAGTGCTCAAGTACAACAACTCGTCATCCTACGCGCTGGCGGTCAATCTGCTTTCCGAACGGTTTACCGGTGCCGGCCTGATCAGTGGCACCTGGCCCAAGGATGACCTGCCGCTGAGCCGTTCCGAGCGTATCGAGCTGCAAAACCTACTGTCCGCCCGTAACTACGATGCAGGCACCGCAGACGGTATCATCGGCGCCAATACCCGCAAGGCGATACGCAGCGCACAGCAATCATTCGGCTGGCCTGCAGACGGCTACCCGACCCATAAGTTACTGGAAAGCCTGCGCAATCCGTGACAAGAGATGGCCAGGGGCACGCCCCTGGCCTATCGCGCTACCTCAGTACCACATCCTGCTCCAGGACCAACTGCTGCTCACCCGCATCCAGCCTGACCAACGCCCCGAGCGGCAAGGTCAAGTTGGGATCGCAGTGGCCGCTGCGCCACCCGGCAAGCACCGGGATACGCAGGGGGGCGAAGGTCTGCTTGAGCAGGCGGGCAAGAGCCGCAGGGTCCACCCCCGCCACATCCCCGACCAACACACCCCGCAACTGCTGCAGCTTGCCTGCGAGGCGCAGGTGGGTCAGCAGACGGTCGATGCGGTAGAGCGGCTCATTGATGTCTTCGATGAAGAGAATGACGTCCTGGGTATTGATCTCGTAGGGCGTACCCATGGTCGCCGCAATCATCGACAGGTTGCCCCCCAGCAACTGGCCACAGGCGATTCCCGGCTCGATGGTGTTCAAGGGGTAGGCGACCGGATGTACCAGCACGCTACCGGCCTTAAACCGACCGCGCAGCATGCCGAACAACGAAGCCTCGGTCGGTGCCTGCTTGCCACCCAACAGGTCAGCGTTGAGCATCGGACCGTGAAAGGTCACGAACCCCGCATAACGGTGTATGGCCAGGTGCAACGCGGTGATATCGCTGTAGCCGATAAACGGTTTGGGGTTGCGCCGTAGCAGGTCGTAGTCGATCTGGTCCAGTAGCCGCGGGCTGCCGTAGCCCCCACGCAGACAAAGAATGGCACCGATGGCCTTGTCGGCAAAGGCCGCGTGCAGATCCTGCAAGCGCACCTCGTCGCTGCCCGCCAGGTAGCCGTCCGCCTCCCCCACTCCGGGGAAAACCTTCAATGAATAGCCGCGCGCGCGCATCCACTGCCCGGCTTTATCCACATCCAACGCTGCGGGTCCGGCAGGCGCTATCAGGCCGATCTGCCCTTCAGGCAGCAGGGCGGGCACCGGCAGATGGGCGAGCAATGCTTCAATCGGCTGGGTGGTCATCCATGGTTCTCCCGACGTGGATTGTGTGGCTCACAGTAGACAGGATTGCTGAGCAAAAAAAGCCCCGAGATGCCTGGTAAGACGTGGGATTTATCTGCAAAGAAAGGTGATATCGATACCGTAGAAACGAAAACGCCCACAAGGCAAGCCTTGCGGGCGCTGTTACCGGCCGTGAATCAGGAGACCAGGCTGGCCTTGACCAGTTTCGCCTGCTCATCGGCGTGGTACGAGGAACGTACCAGCGGGCCCGAAGCGACGTTCTTGAAGCCCATCTTGTAACCTTCCTCGGCGAACCAGGCGAAGGTGTCAGGGTGCACGAAACGCTGGACCGGTAAGTGGCTGCGCGATGGCTGCAGGTACTGACCCAGGGTCAGCATATCGATATCGTGTTCGCGCATGCGCTTCATGACTTCGATGACTTCGTCGTCGGTCTCGCCCAGGCCCAACATCAAACCGGACTTGGTCGGGATCAGCGGCATCATCTGTTTGAACTTCTGCAGCAGGGTCAACGACCACTGGTAGTCCGAACCCGGACGCGCAGCCTTATAGAGGCGCGGCACGGTTTCCAGGTTGTGGTTGAACACATCCGGTGGCTCCGCGGCGGTGATTGCCAGCGCCACGTCCATCCGGCCGCGGTAATCCGGAACCAGGGTTTCCAGCAGTACGTTGGGCGACAGTTTACGGATTTCGCGGATGCAGTCGGCAAAGTGCTGGGCACCGCCGTCACGCAAGTCGTCACGGTCAACCGAGGTGATGACCACGTACTTGAGTTTCAGATCGGCGATGGCGATGGCCAGGCTTTCCGGCTCGTTGACGTCCAGTGGTTTCGGACGGCCGTGGCCGACGTCACAGAACGGGCAACGACGGGTGCAGATGTCACCCATGATCATGAAAGTCGCGGTACCGCCGGAGAAGCACTCCCCCAGGTTCGGGCAGGAGGCTTCTTCGCAAACGCTGTGCAGCTTGTGCTTGCGCAGCAAGGCCTTGATGCGATCGACTTCCGGGGACACTGGAATCCGTACGCGAATCCAGTCCGGCTTCTTCGGCAACTCAGTGGTCGGAATGATCTTAACCGGGATACGCGCAACCTTTTCGGCGCCGCGCAGCTTGACGCCGGCTTCAACCTTGGCACGCGGGGCCGGGCGCTCGGTGATATCGAGCGTCGGGATCATGGTTTGCACAGCGTCTTGCGCAGTAGTCATATCAGTCGATTCCGCCCGTTAGGGTCGTCTGCTCAGCATAGTCGAGGTGTTTGACGAGCTGCGCGCGCAGCCGGGCACTTACCTCGGCAAATTCAATCGTCCCTGTGTGCTCGCGCAGCTGGGTCATCGCCAGCCCGGCATAGCCGCAGGGGTTAATCCGTCGAAACGGCTCAAGATCCATATCCACATTCAGGGCCAGGCCATGAAAGGAGCAACCATGGCGGATCCGCAGGCCCAAGGAGGCGATTTTCGCCCCGTTGACGTACACGCCCGGCGCGTCCGGCTTGGCCAGCGCCGTCACGCCATAGCTCTCCAGCAACTCGATCAGGCAGCGCTCCATACGACTGACCAGCTCACGCACACCAAACCCGAGCCGGCGCACATCCAGCAGCAGGTAGGCCACCAACTGGCCGGGACCGTGATAGGTCACCTGCCCGCCTCGGTCCGCCTGGACCACCGGGATATCCCCGGGAATCAGCAGGTGTTCCGCCTTGCCTGCCTGGCCTTGAGTAAACACTGGTGAATGCTCGACCAGCCAGATTTCATCGGCGGCATCACTGCCGCGCTCATTGGTAAAACGCTGCATGGCATGCCAGACCGGTTGGTAATCCATCCGGCCAAGCTCGCGAAAGCCGAGCGGTTGCTGCATCACAGCACCATGTGTACGAAACCGGTAGCCCGCAACTCGCTGTTGATGTCGTACAGCTGTTCTTGACCGGTGGCGATGATGTGCAGCTGGATAGTCGTGTACTTGCCGTTGGTACTCTGGCGTTCTGCCAGGGTCTGGTGGTCAACGGTGGCGTGTTTCTCAAGGATCGCGATGATCCTGTCCTTGAAACCCACACCGGTGTCGCCGATCACCTTGATCGGGTAATCCGCGCAAGGGAACTCGATCTTTGGCGCCTTTACTTCAGTATCTGTCATGGCGAAACGGCCTCGTAAGCCGTGGCGACGGACATGGGCCCTGGTCTGTTTCAGAGCAGGGCCCATGTCCGTCGACAACAGTAATCAGTTGAACAAGCCGTAGAAGAATAGACGGATGCTATCCCACATGCGGCGGAAGATACCACCTTCCTCGACCGCTTCCAGAGCGATCAGGTCAGCGCTATGTACGACCTTGTCGTCCAGTTTGACTTCAACCTTGCCGATCACGTCGCCCTTGGCGATAGGCGCAACCAGCTGTGGGTTCATGGTCATGCTGGCGGCGAGCTTCTTCAGCTGGCCCTTGGGCATGGTCATGGTCAGGTCTTCAGCCAGGCCGGCCTTGACTTGATGGGTGGTGCCTTTCCAGACCTGCGCCTGAGCCAGCTCGGTGCCTTTCTGATAGAAGGTCTGGGTTTCGAAGAAGCGGAAACCGTAGGTCAGCAGCTTCTGGGTTTCAGCGGCGCGAGCTTGTTCGCTGTTGGTGCCGAAGACCACCGCAATCAGGCGCATGCCATCACGCACGGCCGAAGAAACCATGCAGTAGCCAGCTTCGTCGGTATGGCCGGTTTTCAGACCGTCGACAGTCTTGTCGCGCCACAGCAGCAAGTTGCGGTTGGGCTGCTTGATGCCGTTCCAGAAGAACTCTTTCTGCGAGTAGATCGCGTAGTGAGCCGGGTCTTCGTGGATGATCGCGCGAGCCAGCACCGCCATGTCGTGGGCCGACGAGTAGTGCTCAGGGTTCGGCAGACCAGTCGGATTCATGAAGTGGCTGTTGCTCATGCCCAGGTCGCCGGCAGTCTTGTTCATCATGTCGGCGAACGCGTCTTCGCTGCCGGCGATGTGCTCGGAAATCGCAACGCTGGCGTCGTTACCCGACTGGATGATGATGCCGTGCAGCAGGTCGCTGACGGTCACTTGCGAACCGACCTTGATGAACATCCGCGAACCGCCGGTGCGCCAGGCGTTTTCGCTGACGGTCACCGGGTCGTTCTCACCGATCTGCCCGCGACGGATTTCCAGGGTCGCGATGTAGGCGGTCATCAGCTTGGTCAGGCTGGCTGGAGGCAGACGCTGGTCACCGTTGTTCTCCACCAGCACGTTACCGCTGCTGGCATCCATGAGCACATAGGACTTGGCGGCCAGTTGCGGTGGCGACGGCATCGCCTCTACCGCCCAGGCAGCGGGCGTGATGATCAGCGGGACAAGCAGGCACAGGCGTTTGGCAAAGGTGGTGATGTTCATCCGTCTCTCGAAATAGCTAATGGAAACTTGCCCTCTCGGGCAAAACTAATCAGACAGCCTTCTGACGGGCTGTCGCGTGTTCAGTTGTTCACTCACTGACCCTTGCCGGGTTTTTGTTGTTCACAGAGCCAACAACCTAGGCCACCCGCACGCGGGCAGACCCTGAATCAAAAACTACTCTGCAGTCACGACACTCGGCTGGCCCAGATTGGCCAGACGCACGCTGTTCTGCACCTGCTGGATCTCACCCGGCGAACCAATCGGCCCCAGGCGCACCCGGTGCAAGGTTTGCTGATTACGCACGATCGAACTGATGAACACCGGGGCGCTCACCATCCCGCTCAACTTCGACCTCAGCAACTCGGCAGCGTCCGGGTTGGCGAAGGCACCCACCTGCAGATACTGGCCCGAGGCGGCGGAAGCAGCTGCTTTCTTGGCTTCCAACTGCACCGGCACGACGGCGGCGGCGTGCTGCTGGGGTGGCGGTGTCCATTGTTCTACCGTACCGGTCGATGCGGTAACCGTTGGCGCGGCATTCTGTGCCACCTGCGGCTCATTGAGCATCAATGGCGCCGGGCGACCGCGCTGGGCCCACCATTCCTGGGGGTCGATGCCTTCAACCTTGACCCGCGCCGTGCCGGTCTCGGCATACCCGAGCTTTTTCGCCGCGGCGTAGGACAGGTCGATGATGCGGTCGGAGTAGAACGGTCCGCGGTCGTTGACCCGCAGAATCACGGTCTTGTTGTTGTCCAGGTTGGTCACCCGCACGTAACTGGGCAGCGGCAGCGTCTTGTGCGCAGCACTCATGCCATACAGGTCATAGACCTCACCATTGGCGGTGTTCTGCCCGTGAAACTTGGTGCCATACCAGGAGGCCGTGCCCGAAGCGACGTAGCGCTTGGATTCGGCCATCGGGAAATAGGTTTTGCCCAGCACCGTGTAAGGGTTGGCCTTGTAGGGCCCGGTGTGCAGGGTCGGGGTGGCATCGGGAATGCGTGAAACGTCGACATCCCACCAAGGCGCGCCGTCCTTGTGGGCACGGTTGATATCCAGGCCCGGGGCGGAACGCACCGCGGTCGAGGATTTCTGTTGTGGCGCTCGACTCGTCGAGCAACTGACCACCAGCAAGGACAATGCGGCGAAAGCCACCAGCTTCAGGGGTTTGCGAATTGGCGATGCCAGCATTACTTGACGCCCCGTGCTTGGACCAGCTGTTCAGACAACTGATGTACGGCCATGGCGTACATCACGCTGCGGTTATAACGCGTGATTGCGTAAAAATTCTTCAGGCCCATCCAGTATTCCGGGCCATTGTCGCCTTCCAGGCGGAAGGCGGTGACGGGCAAATCATCGCGCAGCGCATCATGACTCGACCAGCCCAGGGCTCGCAACTCCCCGACGGTTTTCGTCGGCTCGATGCCCGTGGTCAAGCCTTCATCGACCTGGTCGCCGCGTACATCGGCGCGGCTGACCACCGGCTCGCCGGCCACCCAACCGTGGCGCTTGAAGTAGCTGGCAACGCTGCCAATGGCATCGTCCGGATTGGTCCAGATATTAATGTGGCCATCACCGTCGAAATCCACGGCATAAGCGCGAAAGCTGCTTGGCATGAACTGCGGCAAACCCATGGCCCCGGCGTAGGAGCCCTTGAGGGTCAAGGGGTCGACCTGCTCTTCACGGGCCAGCAGCAAAAACTCGCGCAGCTCCTTGCGGAAGAACTCGGCACGCGGCGGGTAATCGAAACCCAGGGTGGATAAAGCATCGATCACCCGGTAATTACCGGTATTTCTTCCAAAAAAGGTCTCAACGCCGATGATCGATACGATCACCTGGGCCGGCACGCCATATTCCTGCTCGGCGCGGGCCAACACGGCTTCGTGCTGACGCCAGAAATCCACACCGCGGGCAATGCGCGCGTCGGTGATGAACATCGGCCGGTATTCTTTCCACTGTTTGACGCGCTCGGCAGGCCTTGAAATGGCGTCCAGAATCGACTGCTTGCGTTCGGCCTCGCGGAACACCCCCATCAGCTGCTCGCCTGCAAAACCATAATCGCGGGTCATTTCACCCACGAACTCGGCCACTTGCGGCGAACCCTCGTAATCGCCGGCCAACGCTTCATGCGTTGCACCAAGGATGCCTACCAGACCGACCCACGGTGCATACCGAGCGGCCCAGCCACGCATTACTTGCATTGAATTCTTCACCTTTTTCAAACCTGCGCGATCCACTTACGATGGGTATGGATCGACATCAAAACCCCAAACGCTGACAGCAGTGTCACCAGCGAAGTTCCTCCGTAGCTAATGAACGGCAACGGCACCCCCACAACCGGCAACAGGCCACTGACCATACCGATGTTGACGAAAACGTAAACAAAAAACGTCATGGTCAGGCTGCCAGCGAGCAATTTACCGAACAACGTCTGCGCCTGGGCGGTAATTACCAGCCCGCGACCGATCAACAAGAGATAGATCAGCAACAGCGCGCAAATGCCCACCAGACCAAATTCTTCGCCCATCACCGCGATGATGAAGTCGGTGTGGCTTTCCGGCAGGAAGTCCAGGTGCGACTGGGTGCCCAGCAACCAGCCTTTGCCAAACACGCCGCCGGAACCGATGGCAGCTTTGGACTGGATGATGTTCCAGCCGGTGCCGAGCGGATCGCTCTCCGGGTCGAGGAAGGTCAGGATCCGCTGCTTCTGGTAGTCATGCATGATGAAGAACCACATCGCCACCGCCACCGGCACGGCTGCTGCCAGCACGCTGAGGATCCAGCGCCAGCGCAGCCCGCCCATGAACAGCACGAACGCACCACCGGCCAGGATCAGCAGACCGGTGCCCAGGTCCGGCTGGCGCACGATCAAAATGAATGGCAGGCCAATCAATATCAAACTGATCGCCACATGCTTGAGCTGTGGCGGTAGCGTGCGTTTGGCCAGGTACCAGGCGATGGTCGCGGGCATGATGATTTTCATGAATTCCGACGGCTGGAAGCGAATCACCCCCGGAATGTTGATCCAGCGCGTGGCGCCCATGGCGTTATGCCCCATGACATCCACCACCACCAGCAACACCAGGCCAAGCACGTAGCCCAACGGTACCCAGCGCGCCATGAAGCGCGGCTCGAACTGGGCGATCACGACCATCGACACCAGGCCAATGCCAAACGAGGTGGCCTGCTTGGCCAGCAGATCCCAGCTCTTGCCACTGGCTGAGTACAGGACAAACAGGCTGCCGGCCGCCAGGGTCAGCAACAGAATCAATAGCGGTCCATCAATGTGCAGGCGCTGCAACAGAGTCGCGCGGCGCCGCATCACATCCTCGCTGGAGAGGATGCGATCAAAATTACTCTTCACGGGCCGTAGCCTCCGCACTGATAGGGCTGGCGAACTCGGGCTTGAGCTGACCGTCCGGGCCAAGCAGCCAGGCATCCATGATCTGACGTACAACCGGGGCCGCGACGCCAGAGCCGGACTCACCGTTCTCGACCATGACCGAAACGACGATTTTGGGGTTGTCCGCCGGCGCAAACCCTACAAACAAGGCGTGGTCGCGGTGGCGTTCCTGGACTTTGGAGCGGTCGTACTTCTCGCCCTGCTTGATGGCGACCACCTGGGCGGTACCACTCTTGCCGGCGATCCGGTATTGCGCGCCGACCGCCGCCTTGCGGGCCGTGCCGCGAGCGCCATGCATCACCTGCTGCATGCCGTGATTGACCTTGGTCCAGTCCGACGGGTCACGCAGGATGATGTCCGGCATCGGATTTTCATCCACCGGCTTTTCGCCCTCGATGGTCTTGGCCAGGTGCGGGCGGTTCCACTTGCCCTTGCTGGCCACCAGTGCAGTGGCCTGAGCCAGTTGCAAAGGGGTCGACTGCATGTAGCCCTGGCCGATCCCGAGAATCAAGGTCTCGCCCGGGAACCAGGCCTGGCGCCGGGTGGCACGCTTCCATTCGCGGGACGGCATCAACCCAGGGGACTCCTCGAACATGTCCAGGGACACCTTCTGCCCGATACCGAACTTGTTCATGTAAGCCGACAACCGATCAATCCCCAGCTTGTGCGCCAGGTCATAGAAGTAGGTGTCGTTGGACCGCATGATTGCCGTGTCCAGGTCGACGTAGCCGTCACCGGTGCGGTTCCAGTTGCGGTACTTGTGATCGTAATTGGGCAACTGGTAGTAACCCGGGTCGTAGACCCGGGTCGAGGCCGTGACCACACCCGAATCGAGACCGGCAATCGCCACCGCCGGCTTGATGGTCGAGCCCGGCGGATAAAGACCGCGCAACACCCGGTTGAACAGCGGACGATCGATCGAATCACGCAACTCGGCATAGGCCTTGAAGCTGATGCCCGTCACGAACAGGTTCGGATCGAAGCTTGGCTGGCTGACCATTGCCAGCACTTCACCGGTGGAGGGATCCAGCGCAACCACGGCGCCACGACGCCCGCCCAGCGCCAGCTCGGCGGCCTCCTGCAGCTTGATGTCGAGGCTCAGGACAATGTCTTTACCAGGAATGGGGTCGGTACGCTTGAGCACCCGCAGCACGCGGCCGCGAGCGTTGGTCTCGACTTCTTCGTAGCCCACCTGGCCGTGCAATTGCGGCTCGTAGAAGCGCTCGATACCGGTTTTGCCGATATGGTGAGTGCCGCTGTAGTTGACCGGATCCAGGGACTTCAGCTCTTTCTCGTTAATCCGCCCCATATAGCCCACCGAGTGCGCAAAGTGCGCCCCCTGGGGATAATGGCGCACCAACTGAGCCACCACCTCGACGCCCGGCAGGCGGAACTGGTTGACCGCGATCCGGGCGATCTGCTCTTCGTTGAGCTCAAACAGGATCGGCACAGGCTCGAATGGTCGCCGCCCCTGGCTCATGCGCTTTTCGAAGAGCACGCGGTCCTCCGGCGTCAGCTCCAGCACCTCGACAATCACGTCGAGGACCTGACGCCAGTCGCCAGAGCGCTCGCGGGTCATGCTCAGGCTGAAGCTTGGCCTGTTATCCGCCACCACCACACCGTTGCGGTCAAAAATCAGGCCGCGGGTCGGTGGAATCGGCTGCACGTGGACGCGGTTGTTTTCAGACAGGGTCGAGTGGTAGTCGTACTGGATGACCTGCAGAAAATACAACCGCGCGATCAGCACCCCGATCAGGCACACCACCGCAATTGCACCGAACACGACCCGGCCACGCACCAGACGGGCGTCTTTCTCGTGGTCCTTGATGCGGATCGGCTGGGACATGAGGGCGCTGGGCTACTTGTGATAAGGGTGCCCGGACAGAACTGTCCAGGCGCGATACAGCTGTTCACCGATGAGGATGCGTACCAGCGGGTGGGGCAAGGTGAGCGGCGACAGCGACCAGCGCTGATCCGCCCGCGCACAGACTTCCGGCGCCAGCCCTTCCGGGCCGCCGACCATGAAATTGACCGTACGCGAATCGAGGCGCCAGCGGTCCAGTTCGACCGCCAGTTGCTCAGTACTCCAGGGCTTGCCGTGCACCTCGAGTGTGACAATCCGCTCATTGGGGCCGACCTTGGCCAACATGGCTTCGCCTTCCTGACGGATAAAGCGCGCCACGTCGGCGTTCTTGCCCCGGGTATTGAGCGGTATTTCCACCAGTTCCAGCGCCAGCTCGGACGGCAAGCGCTTGGCATATTCATGCCAGCCTTCTTCCACCCACTTGGGCATGCGTGAACCGACAGCGATCAGACGCAGGCGCACAGCCGTTCCTTATTCCTGGTCTTTGTTGAGCTTGTTGAAATGCTCGTGACCCACTTCAGGGCTGTGGTGCTTGCCATCGGCGGCACGGCTCTGCTCGGCGCCTTGCCACAGGCGTTCCAGGTCGTAGAACTGACGGGCGTTGGAGGTCATCATGTGAACGATCACGTCGTCCATGTCCAGCAGCACCCAATCGCTGTCGCCTTTGCCTTCTTCACCCAGCGGCTTGACGCCCAGGGCCTTCACGGCTTCGCGAACCTTATCCAGCATCGCGCCGATCTGGCGGTTGGAGGTACCGGTGGCGATGATCATGTAGTCGGTGATGCTTTGCTTGTCGCGCACATCGATGACCAGCACGTCCTGGGCCTTGACGTCTTCCAGGGCTGCTACGGCAACCTTGACCAGCTCATCGCCCTTGAGGGGCTCGCCGATGATGACTTTTTCAGGCAGCGGGGCACTCTTGAACGTGCCTTTGCGCTTAACTTTGCTTACGTCGTTGTTCGTCATATAAAACTCGTTTTGCTCGTATGTTCGGGCGCTTCAATACACGACTATTCGTGCCTTCAAGCGCGCCTTTTCAGTTCGACGCACGGTAAAGCCCGTGCGCATCGATGTAGGCCAGGACCGCGTCAGGCACCAGGAAACGTACCGACTTACCGCTGGCCAGCAGTTGACGGATCTGGGTGGCAGACACCG
>Ga0302174_10000325_pt1 | contig 16613 bp, 19 predicted proteins | sample I_Fen_N3_2_FD_198789 | JGI IMG/M metagenome (GOLD analysis project Ga0302174, IMG submission 198789) | Peat permafrost microbial communities from Stordalen Mire near Abisko, Sweden - I_Fen_N3_2 | ecosystem: Environmental > Terrestrial > Soil > Wetlands > Permafrost | place: Sweden: Abisko... | reverse complement strand
CAATCCCTTCCAGCCCCGGCGACGAGTTCACTTCCATCACCAGCGGCCCGTGATTGGAACGCAGGATATCCACGCCCGCGACCGCCAGCCCCATCACTTTCGCCGCCCGCAACGCGGTCATGCGTTCTTCCGGCGTAATCTTGATCAGGCTCGCACTGCCACCGCGATGCAGGTTGGAGCGGAACTCCCCAGGCTTGGCCTGACGCTTCATCGCTGCAATCACTTTGTCGCCGACCACGAAGCAACGGATGTCCGCACCGCCGGCTTCCTTGATGTATTCCTGCACCATGATGTTTTGCTTGAGGCCCATGAACGCTTCAATCACCGACTCCGCTGCCGTCGCGGTTTCGCACAGCACCACGCCGATGCCTTGGGTGCCTTCCAGAACCTTGATCACCAGTGGTGCGCCGTTGACCATGTCGATCAGGTCGGGAATATCGTCCGGTGAGTGGGCAAACCCGGTGACCGGCAAACCGATCCCCCGGCGCGACAGCAATTGCAGCGAACGCAGTTTGTCCCGCGAACGGGCGATGGCCACCGACTCGTTGAGCGGGAACACGCCCATCATTTCAAACTGGCGCAACACCGCGCAGCCATAAAACGTCACCGACGCACCGATCCGGGGGATCACCGCATCGAAACCTTCCAGCGGCTTGCCGCGGTAGTGGATCTGCGGCTTGTGGCTGGCAATGTTCATGTAGGCGCGCAAGGTGTCGATCACCACCATTTCATGGCCACGCTCGGTACCGGCTTCGACCAGACGACGAGTGGAATACAGACGCGGGTTCCGCGACAGCACAGCGATCTTCATGCAACACCTGTGGAGGAGGTAGATACCGGGAACACCGGCTTGTCTTGAACGTATTTAATCCCCGGATTGACCACCAACTGGCCGTCGATCAGGGCTTTGGAACCGAGTAGCAGGCGATAACGCATGGATTTGCGGCAGGCGAGGGTGAACTCGACCCGCCAGACCCGATCACCGAGGGCCAGGGTGGTGCTGATCACGTAGCGCACCTGCGCGTGACCGTTGGAGCTTTTGATGGTTTTCATCGTCACCAGCGGCGCCTCGCAGCGCCGGTGGCGCAATTGCACCACCGTGCCCAGGTGCGCGGTGAAGCGCACCCACTTCTGCCCATCGCGCTCGAACGGCTCGATGTCTGTGGCATGCAGGCTGGAGGTGCTGGCGCCGGTGTCGATTTTTGCCCGAAGGCCCGCGACTCCCAAATCCGGGAGCGCCACCCACTCGCGCAGACCGACAACGGTCAAATGGTCAAATGTCTTCAATAGGAAAAAACCAGCGATTAACGCGTCCAGGCTTCAGGTGTTACCTGGGCCAACGCTTTGAATGCAGGTTTGGCGAACCAGTAACCCTGCATCAGAAAAATTCCACAGTCCGCCAGGAAATCCCGTTCACCGGCGCTCTCAATGCCTTCGGCGATGACTGTAACGTTCAACTCCGCACAGATTGTGACAATCCCCCGAACGATAGCCTGACGTACACGGTCGCGGTCGACATCGCGGATCAGCGCCATGTCGAGTTTGATCAGGTCCGGTTGGAAATCAGCCAGCAGATTGAGCCCCGAATAACCGGCACCGAAATCGTCGATGGCGGTCATGAAGCCGAATTCGCGGTATTCACGCAGAATATTGGTCAAATGGCGATAGTTATCTACGTGCTCGCTTTCCAGGGTTTCGAAAATCAGCCGATCGATGGGGAAATTGTGTTTTTTTGCAGCCGCAAGCGTGCTGCGAATGCATAGCTCTGGACGATAGACGGCGTTGGGCATGAAGTTGATCGACAAGTGTGTCTGCATATTAAGATTGGCCGCGCCTTCGATGGCGCGGGTCCGGCAGAGCTGGTCGAAACGGTAGCGGTTGTCTTCTGTAACCTGATCTAACACCGAGAGTGCACCTTCACCGGCCACGCCACGCACCAGCGCTTCGTGGGCGAAAATCGATTGGTCGCGCAGGTCGACGATCGGTTGGTAGGCAAACGCAAAATCAAAACCCAGCGGCTCGCTTTGCTGACAGCCCTGGCAAGCGTTCTGGGGCGAGGTCAATGAAGACGGAAATTTAGTCACTCGATCACTCCATGCCGGTGAACCGGCCAAGATCACAGTCTATCTGGAGGGCCGGGTTCTTGCGCCCGCCAGAAACGGTAGTACAGTTCCGACTACTGGCGGAAAGAGGAATTCAGATGGCACAAAAACAGGAAGAGGACGACAAGGTCCGTCTCGACAAATGGTTGTGGGCCGCGCGCTTTTACAAAACACGTGCCTTGGCCAAGTCGGCCATCGAGAGCGGCAAGGTGCATTGCCGGGGCGAACGCTGCAAGCCGGGCAAGGAACCGCGGATCGGTGATGAGTTTCAGATCCGCGTCGGGTTTGAGGAAAAGACCATCGTGGTCCAGGCGCTGTCGATTGTGCGCCGTGGCGCGCCGGAGGCACAGATGCTGTATGCCGAGACCGAGGCGAGCGTCGCCAAGCGCGAAGCCGCCGCAGCCATGCGCAAGGCCGGGTCGCTGGGTGTGAGCACCGATGGCAAGCCGAGCAAGAAGCAGCGACGGGATTTGTTCAAGTTTCGCGGTAGCAGTAACGACGAGTAGGGCAGGCCAACGGGTGTTGCCTGTGAAAAGATCGCAGCCTTCGGCAGCTCCTACGGGGGAATGCGTACACCCGTAGGAGCTGCCGAAGGCTGCGATCTTTTCAGGTTCACCTAAATCATCGAGCTGAAACCCTACGCACCACACTCATCCGCGAAACCCCCGGCACTTTCCCCAGTAGCGCAAACAGCGGCGCCGTCACTTTCAGGAAAAACTCCGAAACGTAATACGCAAACGGCGTGTAGTAGCCCCAGCCCAAGGCCCACACTGCCAGCAGCACGCCGCCGATGTAATCGTCCTGGCCCCAATGCGCGCCCGCCACCAGCCTCGGCATCATGAACAACAGCGCCAGGCCCCAGATCGCCAGCGACTGCCAGGTGCTGCGGCTGAACACCGTCATGAACATCGCCCAGATCAACAACACCGACGCATGGTCACCCGGGAAGCTCTGGGTCGAGCGATCCTTCAGTTCCCACGCCTTCTCAAGCCCAGGAAAGTAGTCACTCATGCGGATGGCGCCCTTGAGCACCACCGACGGGCTGCTGTGCTGCCAGTCCATGTAACCGGCGACCTTGGAAAACAGCATGCGGATAAACAGCAGCAGCAACAGAATCGCAAAGAATCCGAAAAACGCCCGGCGTACATCAATGGCGTCGAACACCCAATCGCCCTTGATAAGTAACGTCAGCAAAATCACTCCGACCACCGCATCAAATGGACGCAGACTTGCAATTGCCCATACGTGGAGCCATATCGGGTGACTGGCCAACGGGGCATTGAGCAGGCGAAATAGCCATTCGTCGAAAAGCACACACAACATCTGACCCGTAGGCCATAACCAGAATGCCAACAGTGCCAAAGGCACAAAATTGCACAAAGCCAGCCGGCGGAGGTTCCACCTTGCTTGGAACAAACCCGGATTGTTCATAAAATGCCTCCAATGGCTGAACGCTGCGCACCAAAACGGTGCCGCAAAGGCGCAATTCTACGTTCTGTAACCTTTTTGTCATCACTTCAGATACCCAGACCTATGACCGATCTACCGGATTCCGACTTCACCCAGCGCTTCATCTTCGATGACAGCGACACCCGCGGCGAGCTGGTGGCGTTGGAACGGAGCTATGCCGAAGTGCTGGCCAAACACCCCTACCCAGAGCCGGTCGCGCAACTGTTGGGCGAACTGATGGCCGCTGCCTCGTTGCTGGTCGGCACCTTGAAGTTCGACGGCTTGCTGATCTTGCAGGCACGTTCCGATGGCCCGATTCCGCTGCTGATGATCGAGTGCTCCAGCGAGCGCGAAATCCGTGGACTGGCCCGCTACGAAGCCGACCGGATCGCCCCCGACGCGACCCTCGCCGACCTCATGCCCAACGGTGTGCTGGCGCTGACCGTCGACCCGACCCAGGGTCAGCGCTACCAGGGCATCGTCGACCTCGACGGCGAAACCCTGTCCGAGTGCTTCACCAACTATTTCGTCATGTCCCAGCAAGTCGGCACGCGCTTCTGGCTCTACGCCGACGGCCGTCGCGCCCGTGGTCTGCTGCTGCAGCAACTGCCCGCCGACCGCTTGAAAGACGAAGAAGAACGCGCCGCCAGTTGGCAGCACATCACCGCTCTGGGCAGCACCCTGACCGCCGATGAATTGCTGAGCCTGGATAACGAAACCGTGCTCCATCGCCTCTATCACGAAGAGCAAGTGCGCCTGTTCGATGTGCAGAAACTGCGCTTCCGTTGCAGTTGCTCGCGCGAGCGTTCGGCCAATGCGCTGGTTAGCCTGGGGCTGGAAGATGCCCAGTCGTTGGTCATCGAACATGGCGGAAATATCGAGATCGATTGCCAGTTCTGCAACCAGCGCTACCTGTTTGATGCCGCCGATATCACCCAATTGTTCGCTGGCGCGGGTGTCGATACGCCGTCAGATACCCGGCACTAAAACGGTTCAGCGCAGGTAAATTCACTGCTTAACGCCGCAATAACGCCGTTACGACGGGAGGGCCCTACTATTTTTGGGCGTTTCTGGCATAATCCGGCCCACTTTTTGTCGCGGTAGTAGTGCACGACTTTCTACTACAAAACGTTTGGAGCACACTCGGCCACTGGCCGACGGGGAATCTCATGACGCAAGCCAATAACGCCGTGTACACCGATCTGAGTGTTGATGATCTGGTAAAAGAAGCTCTGAATCGTGGTGAAGGCGAGCTTGCCGATACCGGCGCACTGGTTGTTCGTACCGGTCACCGCACCGGCCGCTCGCCAGTCGATCGTTTCATCGTGGAAGAGCCAACCACTCAGGCAGCCATTGCCTGGGGCCCGATCAACCGCAAGTTCCCGGCCGACAAGTTCGACGCCCTGTGGAACCGCGTTGAAGCCTACCTGGGCGAGCGCGAGCGTTTTGTTTCCCACGTGCACGTAGGTTCTGACCCGGCGCACTACCTGCCGGTCAAAATGACCACGCAAACTGCCTGGCACAACCTGTTCGGCCGTTGCTTGTTCATCAACCCGGAAGCGGGCCAGTACAACGCTGGCGGCAAGGACGAGTGGCAGATCCTCAACGCCCCTGAGTTCGAATGCGTACCAGAACGTGATGGCACCAACTCCGACGGCACCGTGATCATCAACTTCGCGGCCAAAAAAGTCCTGATCGCTGGCATGCGTTACGCCGGCGAAATGAAAAAAGCCCTGTTCTCGGTCCAGAACTTCCTGCTGCCAGCCGTCGACGTTCTGCCGATGCACTGTGCTGCCAACATGGGCGAAGAGGGCGACGTCACGTTGTTCTTCGGCCTGTCCGGCACCGGTAAAACCACCCTGTCCGCCGACGAAAGCCGTTACCTGATCGGCGACGACGAACACGGCTGGGGCGTGGGCGTTGTGTTCAACATCGAAGGTGGTTGCTATGCCAAGTGCATCGACCTCTCCGAGAAGAACGAACCGGTTATCTGGAAAGCCATCCAACATGGCGCCGTGCTGGAAAACGTCGTACTCGATGCCAACAAAAAGGCCGACTACGCCGACGACAGCCTGACCCAGAACAGCCGCGCCGCTTACCCGCGCGAGCTGATCGAAAAACGCGCACCGAAAAACCTCGGCGGCGAGCCAAACGCCGTAATCTTCCTGACCTGCGACCTGACCGGCGTGCTGCCACCCGTCTCGATCCTCAGCGAAGAACAAGCGGCCTACCACTTCCTGTCCGGCTACACCGCACTGGTGGGCTCGACCGAAATGGGCTCCGGCAGCGGCATCAAGTCGACCTTCTCCACCTGCTTCGGCGCACCGTTCTTCCCGCGTCCGGCCGGTGAATACGCAGAGTTGCTGATCAAGCGCATCCGCGGCTTCGGCTCCAAGGTTTACCTGGTCAACACCGGCTGGACCGGCGGCGGCTACGGCGTCGGCAAACGCTTCAACATCCCGACCACCCGTGGCGTGATTGCAGCGATCCAGAGCGGCGCGTTGATCGGCGTTGAAACCGAGCACCTGGACACCATCAACCTGGACGTGCCGTTGGCTGTTCCGGGCGTTGAGACTGGCCTGTTGAACCCACGTAACACCTGGGCTGACAAGGCTGCTTACGACGAAGCGGCGAAGGCGCTGGCCGGGTTGTTTGTTGAGAACTTCAAGAAATTTGAAGTGAGCGATGCGATCAAGGCTGCTGGGCCGAAGTTGTAAGATTAGTTAAAGCTTCATGAAAATAAAAAAGCCGTCCTATAGGGCGGCTTTTTTATGGGTCTATATATATTGTTTACGAGTTTTTTGATTTTAAAAAAGAGAGTTCTGTTTTTGACCGATGCTGATTTTATAAAGATCTTCAATCTGCGCGAGAAAAATATTCTGTCCGCCATAACTAGGATGTCTAAATTTAAAGATGTCGATATTACTTGTTAGTCTTTCAGCAGAAGCTGCTGCGTCGTTACCAATGGCTATAATTCTACGTGGTCGCAATGTGATTATCAGATCATTTAAAAGCTCTTCCCCAATTTTTCGCTCAGACGTATTGTGCGTCCTGTTAGAGAAAGGGTCACCACTTTCGTGTGGATGAAGAGGAAAAACGTTCCATAGGAAAATATTCTCTTTGATTTTGCTGAGGGCGCTCCAGATAACCGCTGCGGTTCTTTCTGCGACCGGGGAACCATTCGTTACTCTAGGTATATCCAACCCCCAACGATGAGCATGACTATCTATATTCACATCATCAGTAAGCGCTAAACCAGTTCGACGTCCGCCACGGTATCCTAGGTCTCGACCAATCCATATAGAGTCTACTTCGACTTTAGATGCTGCTTCAATAATCTTAAGCAGAGACTCTCTACGCTCTAACGGAGCATTTGGTTTGTCGAACTTTTCGCAAAAATCAGAGTATGGATTAAAAGTGTTGTCTAGCTTCAGCGAACTGAGAGAATCTACGAAGTTTGAAGGGGTCATATCATTTTCCTCAGAGGCTTATAGCTAATGGTTCGTTTTTTTCGATTTCCTATAATAATCCCGCCTTTATTTTTTTTCATTTTTCTAAATACCTTGTAGCCGTCTAGAATGGCCCTCTCCCAGAGTTTTAAAGGGCATTTTTCAACTTCGTAGCCGGAAATAAATTGCTGGATGTTTTTTAGGACGTCGAAGGATAACCGATCTTGACCTTTAAAGAAATTCGATTCTTTCGCAATTGAAAATATCCAGGCTGTGAGACCTTCTTCAATAACGATGGCTCTTCCTCCATCCTGTATCTCATCAGCTTTTGGATCGCTTTTTCTTTTGTGTTTTATAAGCGATCTAAAAGTAGGGGACCAATTCAGAATGGCAGCGTTGGCCATGTGGAATACATCATGAAATCTATAGCCGTCGGGGTCTTTTATGTTATCTGTCAAAGGGTCTCCGATAAATACATTGTGCCATTTTAAATAGCTTTTTCCGTTGCTGCGTTCGGATATTTCTATTTTGAATTTCGCTGGTATCTGCTCGTCTTTGGAAAAGTGTTTGTCAAAACTCTTGAGGATTTTAAGCTTAGGTTTCAAAAAGCGTCCTTCAGTTTTTTTAAGGTTATAGCGAAGTATCTCTGAAAAACCGATTTTTGAGGCTCTTACTGTTTTTAGATAAGCACTGAAGAATGTTTTTAACATTTTTTTATTTTGTTTGGATTTAGTCTGGCACGTCAGGACATTTGCAGCAGATTCCCCTAGGTTACGAAGAGCAGTTCTAAATTTTGGATTCGGAAAAGTTGTTAAATGTGCGATGGGTCCATCTGGGTGATCAGTCGGGAAAAGTGTTGTAGTTTCCTTAGTTTCAAAGGAAGCCGGTATCAACTCATCCAGCCTATAACCTAGCTCGTCAGAAATACGAGCTAAATACCAGAAAGCATCACCCAGTTCTTCAGTGATAGCTCGCTGATAATGAAAAGCCATGCCATCACGTTTATGTTTTTTTGCAGTGGTTAATATGCTGCCGACTTCGCCATATAAGCCAAATAGCAATAGTTTAATATCTTTAAGCTTGTCAGTTTTTCGGATTCTCACCGAGTATTCGTGTAGCGTGAAGTCACTTTCTTTGCTCATGTTTACTCCTTTAAACTTTTTATTAGGCTACCAAGAAATGGGAGGGCCGAAATATCCTTGGTCGAGACTATATAACCAAGTTTTTACCTCTGCTTTAAAAGATTCAGGGAAGTGTCTTTTAAATCCTGGGCCTCTTTTTATTATATTTGATAACTCTGGTGGGATCGCTAAGGAGGACTGACCCCAGTAGGCATAGCGCTCGCTAATAAGAACATTCTTGCTTTTTAAATCTGTTTCAATGTTTTTTTGGCAGGGTGCGCCATTGTTAAGGGTGTGGTGAGAATCCTCCTGAATAATATCATCGCCCTCAAAGTGATATATATTATCTCCGAAGGCTTGTTTCTTGCTTCCGTACATGTTGGGGCGCTTCACATTGAAGCGAGGATCTTCCCAGTATTTTTGGAAGTTGGAAACTTCCGAAACTTCCATGAAGTAGACTATTTCATTTTTTTTTGGAGATGCCCGGGTTCCAATAATTATATCTCCTACATTAGCTTTTTCTCTGATTGGTGGTTTACAGGTGGCGAGTGTGCAAAACCCTCCAAATGGGTTTGGAGCAAATCCAAAGTCTCTAGCAACAACGTAGGAAAAAATATTCATAATATCAACCACATATGTGTTTTTTGATTGTTCTTTTTGTTGGCGTTGTACCGTCTGGGTTAGTCCAGGTAGGAGTGTCACCCAAAATGCTTTCTATGAAATTTCCATCATATGTACATACACCATCTCCCAATTGATCCATACACGTGCCCAGGTCTTGAGGTTCTGCGTCATCTAGCCATATACCTATTACTCTAATATTATTTTTATTGGCGCTTTCTATGCAGTAATTGATGCATGGATGATCTTTTGAATGTTTTGATAAATAAACTATTAGGAGGTCAATTAGCTTAATTTCTTGGTCAATCACCTCAATTATCGTGCAGCTAGAACCCTCCGCTAAAGGTAAGTCTAGCTCCCTCTGTCCTATCTTTTCGTGTTGTAGATCAGCGAGAATTTTATTATGTTGAGCATGGCGGACACCTGAATAAACTATTAGTGCGGTATTGAATTTCATATCGTCCTCGGGTTTAGACATGCATAGCAAGTTTTAGATGATTGTTTGTGGTTGTGAATGGTTGATATTTGATGGACTTTTTGCTGCGAAGAAGAATATAAGTGTATTTTATATTCGGTGGCACAACTGAAAGTTGTGAGCAGGATAGGAGTATGCATTACTAAATACGAATTTCCTGATGTGATAACTTGCATAGCTTTACCGTTCCTTGGTTAATTAGCTGAATTTCTGAGCGCGTATCGTTTTGAATTCAGTACTCCAGTTCAATTCAGTTAAGCTCGTTTGGTGCTAATTTGCCAGTATTGGTTGAGCGAGTAACCTAATACTTTAGTAGTTAGTCCCTTTTTTCGCCTTGGAGTGCCTTTTCTAGGTCGAACGACTCAGTGGGGTGAATCAGTCATATCGACCGCAAAATATTAATATTCGAAGTTATATTGAGAAGTGAAATTATCGCTCCTCTCAGGTTTTCAGGTGCAGAATAAACACACCGACCAAGACCAATCCAATGCCCAGTACCTGCACCTTGGTTAATCTCCCCTTGAAAAACACATAGTCCAGAATCGCCGCAATTCCACCTGAAAAGTGCAGATCACGGGCACGACGGAATTGATCCAGTCACCTTGCCCCGAGCGAACGACGAAAAACCACTCAGGTTCATCAAGCTCGACCCGGCAGTACATCCACTCTGTGTCTTTATCGATGCGGTTGAAGAGAGCGTCGTCTTTTTGGGTTGGAAGTGGCGATAGCCGTCGAATCTATGGAGAGCGGTTTCTGAGTATGAAGGTGCTTGCAAGCGCCCCAATCTACAAGCCTCGCTATGTACTGGATTCAGGATTTTTTTGAAATAAAGCGGCAAATTTGTGGGTGTTCAGTGGGAACTCGTCCGGATCAAATCCGCAGTAGTCCGACTCGCTGATAACACAACCTGTCTCAGAACCGGATGGTTTGCCTACCTTGGTGGCAATGGCGTCTTGTTCGCGCTTGGCTTTTTTGATCTTTGGGCTAGGGGCTCGACTTAGCTGAACGTCCTGTAATCGACGTCCAAGCTCGTCTGATTCGGCAACCTTGTTCAAGTCTTGCTCCAGACTCAATGCCTGCATCACTGACAGATACGCCCCCATCGTCACTCCTGCGGCACCCGACTCCAGAGAACGCAAGGTCATGACAGACATGCCCGCCCGTTCTGCCACTATTTTGGCGGTCAGCCTTCGACGTAAACGAGCCAGTTTCAGGCGTTCGCCTAACTCAGTAAGCAGTCGTTTGGTACGAGGAAGCAGTGGCGCTGTTTTTCTACCCATGCAGCTAATATTCCTTCACTTTTGAGGTGATAGCGCCAGAATAATTGCAGTTATGCGGGCCTGTTCAGTCGCAACACCAGCTTTATTGGCCTTCCATTTCCTGTGTATCCCAGCGTTGCGATTTGACCGCTTGGTAGAGCATGCCAATGGTCATCGGGACTTTGTCGCCTCGACCCTTCGCCCTACGCTTGAGATGTACATCAAACTCTTCCGGTTGGAAGTACCGGTAGGCGTCGTAATCGATGAAGTCGATCCCGAACTGTTCTTCCAGCGCTTCCATGAGGTTTCGCGCATCGGCACCGTCGCAGCCCAGGTCGAAGTTGATTGAGGTGGTGAGGCTGATGGTTTTGCGTTCGGGCAGACCAAGTTCTTCGTGCAACAGCTGCATGAGCAGGTGCATGGCGTGGTCGTCGGGGAAGTTGGGGGCGAGGTTCATTGCGAGGTATCCGATTGGGCTTGGATGGGTGTTGTTGGTCGTCAGGCTTGCGGGGAGGGCGGGAGCAGATTGCGACGGTTTGTCTTGTTGATATTTGGCCAACACTTCGTCTCGCGTAGGAAGTGGTTTGTCGAGGTCTGCCAATGACGTGTCGAAACCAGCAAGATACAGACTGGCCAGGTAATTCGAGCGTCGGACCTTTTCGTAGTAATCCTGTTTACGTTTGAACGTGGATTCGCTCATCGTTGTTGTCTCGGTTCGAGTGTTCGCCTTGACTTTCAGCGTTGATGCACATGGCGACTGTCCACGTTTTATGGAATGTGGACAGTCGGGGAAAACGACTCCATGAAGAGTCAATACTTTTGACCGTTCCCGCGTTCCGGGATCAAGCGATGATGAGTCTTACGAGTTTCTTTGGCTTGCAGCGTATCAATATGGAATTCACGGGAAGCCTCACGCTCACCGCGTAGGATTTCGTTCATCTGTTGCACGCTTTCCATCAGCTCTTCAAAAAATTGGCTCATGGTTTTCTCCAATGTTTGATGAGGGCTCTCGATGTTCCGGCAACGAGCAGTTGAGGCGCCTGGACCAAGAGCCCTCAAAACTTAGGGATACCTAGCGGTTGACCTAGTCACGGCCAATGTTGTCTTGCATGCAGTATTCGCATTATTTCTACCGATCTAGCCATGGCCACATAGACCATTACGTAATTTGGTGTCGCGACTATTTCGTGAGTGCCGAGAATTTTGCCCTTTCTATAAAGCTTGGGATGCTGGCCTGCTTGCTCTGCTTTGAGATCAAACACTTCGTCCAAAGCAATGGCCGCATCAGGGTTGTCTTGGCAGATATATTTCATGATGTTGTCCCGGTCAGTCACCGCCGAGGGGCGCCAAACTACCCGCATCAGCGGGCTCGTTGACGTATGGCTTCACGTTTGGCAGCAAAGATTCGGCGGACCTCTTCGTCGCTCACGCTTGGCCGGGGATCATCGATACTGGCTTGAACCTGCTTCCTAAACCATTCGTCGTAAGCAGCTGCATCGTGAACTTGCTTCAACGCCTCGGAACGGTCAGGGCGAGAATAGGTTTTTACTTGGAGGGGATCGTAGCCAGAGGTATCGATATCGAAATGGCAGATGCCTATTCCTTGTAAATAGATCACCAGGGTTTCGAGTCGCTTAAACAGGCGAACTTGCTGGCTGCGTTGTGCTGCCAGGGAGTGTGTTTGTGATCCATGTTGAACCTGGACCACCCAGCCACCTTGCTTGGCGAAAATGTGAGTGGCGTTCACGGCGCCGCTTTCAACCAGTTTGACGAGTGCGGTGTGATCAATCGTTTCGGTAGTCATAAAAAGGAGCCCATGGCTGATCAATGGCTCACATGCTACGCAATCAATAATAGTTTGCAATCTTCTGTCTCCGTTAAGGATGTAGGAATTAGTATCCTTTTCGTGGACCGCCAGCTCACAGTGAGACTGGCATGGTCCTTTTGAATGCTTGGTTAGGTGGGTGCTTTCCATCCCATCATGCGATGCTGGGCGACTTTCAATAGATCGCAGCCATCCTGGTTCAGGAGGTAGAGCGCGTGCGTGATGTGAGGGATGTCTTCGACGTCGCCGTGTTTGAAGCAGGTGCAGTGCAGGGTTTTGAGGAGGTCGCTGGAGGCTCGGATGCGCTGGAGGGCGGCTTCTAGGATGTCCTGAGGGGCGGCCTCTGTGTCGATGATCAGGGGCGGGGAGTCGGTGAGGTTGGTTTGGAGCGGGAGGTAACGATTGTCTGTGAACGGATTCCAGCTATTCATGATGTGTAATCTCGAAATGCGTCAGAAGTTACCGCCGCCATCGTGACCAAGCGATGGGAGGCGACTGTGTTCGGGTTGGTCAACCGGTGAGATCACACGCTTACCCGGCACGCCCGAAGACGTCCCAAACACAGCCGCCATAAAGCGTGCTGACGCAAAAAGCGCCGGCAGCATACAACGGGTTGCGTGCGTAGATCTAATACGGGTGACCAAGCCCGAATCGCTGATTTGGCAGCGACAGTCACGACTATAGAGATGGGCTGCGGGGCCGCGATAGAAGACAAGGAGTCTTCTCTTGTAGGAACGGTACGAAGCTTCGATAGGCCGTTCCTACCGTTTCACCAGGCTTTTAAACGCGTCGCGTTTTTCTGCTATCCGACACCTCAACGAATATCCTGATACGACCCCTTATCCATCTTCAAACTCGCCGCTAACCCCACCGCCGGCGCGTAAATCGTGCCCTTCACCGCCGAAAAATTAACCCCTTTGCTTCCCAGCGAAACGTAACGCTCGCCCTTATCCAGATCTGTGAAATACGTGTACGAGCACTTGTGCATCGCCACGTATTTCGCTTCAGCACTGGCCATGACGTTGTGCAGGTTTTCCAGGTCGGCTTGGGTCAGGTTGAGGGTTTTGTTCAGCGGAACGCCCCAGCGCTTCAGGCAGACTTCGGCGAAGTGGCGGACGATCAGGCCGGGTTCGGCCAGGGTTTTCGGGCCGCTGACGCCGTCGGCGGAGGCGTTGCCGACCAGGGTGCCGTGGCGGCCGGGCATCGGGTAGATATGGGTCTTGGTGCCGGTGGCGGTTTGCGGGATGACGCAGCAGAAGCCTTTGGAGCGTTCGTCGCGGGCATAGAAGGCGACGTACTCTTTGACGTTCTTGTTGAGTTTGACTTTGTCGTCCTGGAAGTTGGAGATGCCCAGCACCGGGTCAATGACGAAGATATTGACCGGAATGTCCCGAAGTTGAATATCGTTATACAGCGCGTTGGCCAACATATGGAACTAATGCCGCCGCGGCTCCAGCCGACCAGGTTGATCCGGGTTGGAATAACACCGTCCTTGCGGAAGGTTTTAATAATCTGTTCCTGTAACTTCTGTTGTGTGACGCTACGGTCGCCGTAGTTATATTTTCGCCACATCCAGGAACCTTCGACTTTCACATCTTCGATAGGAATGCCGGCGGCTTTCAGTCGGTTGTATTCGGCTTCGGTCAGTTTCTCCCGCTGCCAGTCGCAGCGACCGAGGGTGATGTTGACCGCGTGTTTGACGTTCTCTTCCCAGCCCTTGCCGAACAAGGTGCCGCTGAGGCCGTAGTCCTTGGATTGGGTGAACAGTTCGTCAGCCTGGAGGTTGCTGGTGCCGGGGCCGTCGACCACAATCCAGTCGGCGAACTCGCGATCGGCATGATGGGAGGCCAGTGTCGAAACCAGTTCGCCATTCCAGTAAGTCGGGTTTTGATTGTCGAATTTAGTCGAGCCGGTGCCGCAAAAGAAAATAGTTAAAGTTGTCATTGTGAAGCTCTTGATTAGAGGAGCTGGCAGACTAGTTTTGGCTGGTTGAATAATAAAGTGGTGGGTTGTTTCCGTTATTGTATTAGCGCTTGATGCTTTTTCTTGCAACTTCCAAAAGTTGGTGTCCGTCTTGAGTGAGTAAGTAGAGGGCATTAACAATGTGTGGAATGTCCTTTATGTCGGCTTCTTTGAAACTTTGGCAATAAAGCGTCTCCAGCAAATCGCTGGCGGCGCGGATGCGTTGGCGGGCGGCGTCGAGGATTTCGTGTGGATCGGCCTCGGTGTCGATGACCAGCACGGGGGTGTTGCTGTAACTGGACTTGAGCGGGTGAAAGCGATTTGTCAGCATGCGAGGGGCGTTCATCGAGGTTTCTCCTGTGTGGAAATCACGTCAGGCCGAGACACCGTTTCAGCCGCTCCTCAGACTATAAAAGGGTCTTGATCAGAGCAGCAATATGGCCGTGATGTACAGGATTCGTAGGGGTTTTACCTGTGTTTTCAGACCCGGCCTACGCGTTCCCCGAGGTTTTTTAGCGCGAAACCCTTACGGGTAAAATTTCCCACGTGTTTGTCAGGCATTACGCGGCAAACCTCTGTATGGTGCGCGCCAGAATCCGTAGGGCGTTTCCAAACGTCTGACCAACGCTTAAAGGGAATTAGGTATGCAATGGCTACGTATGGCCTCGGTTTTGTTGTTGTGGGCCGGTGTCTGTCGTTTGGCGGGTGCCACTGACGCGGTTGGCTCGATGGTAGTGGCCGATATGGATCGCACCGGTTGGCCCGATGCCCTCACCAGCCAGGCTGAAGTCGATACCGCGTCCCGCGCCGAAGTGCTGGTGATCGGCAAGGCGCTGCTCGACAGCGAAGCGCTGGACGAGCCGGGCCTGAAACAACGTCTCGGCGTGCAGTCGGTAACGCTCAAGTCTGTGCGACAAGTGCGGGACGGGTTGTGGGATCGGTTGCTGATCACCTACCGCAATGCCAGCCAAAACTGTGATGGCCAACCCTTCTGCCCGCGTGTGCGCAGCGTCGCTGATTTGCGTCAGTTAGCGGCGGCGTTCACGGGCGAAATCAGCCCGGCCCATGCGGCGTGGGCGAGCAAGAGCCGGGTGTTTCAGGCGCAGATGTTGAATGAGCAACTGCGGGTGGCCGTGGTGGTGCCGTAGCCAGTGACCTCGCCGTTGTCAGGAGGTCCGCCAAGCCTGTTGGTCTGAACACTCCAGGGTGTCGCATGTGGAGAGCAACGGTGGCTCGGAGGGATGTCCATCGCAGCCGCTCAGCAGCAGGGAGGTCAGGATCAGGGTGAGGGCCAAAAGCGATTTTTGAGGCATGGTCAGTCCTTTTTCAAACGCCGCGCTCATCAGGCGTCCTGCCTGATGTGAACTGCGCGGGCGGTGGGTGTGCGACGCAGACCTTACCGTCAGATCGAACCGCATCGCCAGGCTCAAAGTGTTTCGTTTGTTTCAACCTGTGGCAAAGGCGCAGGGCGGCAAGGCTGTATCATCCCGTATCGTTTTGGTCCCGACCTTTTCTCGACTCGCTGCAATCGCCGGCTAGGCTTTTGGCATCGCAGCGGTCAACGGAGTGACAGCTTATGCACAACACCCTGGAACAGGTTTTCGGTTATCCACAGTTTCGGCCCGGCCAGGAGGCGGCGGTCAGCGCGGTGCTGGCGGGGCGCTCGGCGGCGGCAATTTTCCCCACGGGCTCTGGCAAGTCCCTGTGCTATCAGCTTTCGGCCGTCTTGCTGCCGCACCTGACGCTGGTGGTCTCGCCGTTACTGGCGTTGATGCAGGATCAACTGGCGTTCCTGCAACGCCACGGCATTTCTGCGGGCAGTATCGATTCGGCCCAGAGCCGCGACGACGCCAGTGACGTGATGGCCCGGGCCAAGTCCGGCGAGTTGAAGATCCTGATGATTTCCGTGGAGCGCCTGAAGAACGAGCGCTTCCGTAATTTCTTGCAGCAAGTGCCGATCTCGCTGCTGGTGGTGGACGAGGCGCATTGCATCTCGGAGTGGGGCCACAACTTCCGCCCCGATTACCTCAAGCTTCCGGACTACCAGCGCCAGTTCAACATTCCCCAAGCCTTGCTGCTGACCGCCACTGCAACACCGAAAGTGATCGCGGACATGGAGGCGAAATTCGCCATCGCCCCTGAAGATGTGGTGACCACCGGTTTCTATCGGCCCAACCTCAACCTGCTGGTGGAGCCGGTGCGCGGCCAGGACAAACGCCGGCGCCTTGTCGAATGGATGAGCCAGCGCCCCGGCCAGCCGAGCATTGTCTACGTGACCCTGCAGAAAACCGCCGAGCACATTGCCGAGCATCTGGGCCGCAACGGTATTCAGGCTGAGGCCTATCACGCC
>Ga0302174_10000324_pt1 | contig 16646 bp, 15 predicted proteins | sample I_Fen_N3_2_FD_198789 | JGI IMG/M metagenome (GOLD analysis project Ga0302174, IMG submission 198789) | Peat permafrost microbial communities from Stordalen Mire near Abisko, Sweden - I_Fen_N3_2 | ecosystem: Environmental > Terrestrial > Soil > Wetlands > Permafrost | place: Sweden: Abisko... | reverse complement strand
CTTCGAAGGCAACTACACCGAGTACGAAGCCGATCGCAAGAAACGCCTCGGCGAAGCGGCTGCCCAGCCGCATCGCGTACGGCACAAAAAACTGGCCTGATCAGGTCGGTTGGAACAAGAACGGAGCCTTCGGGCTCCGTTTTTTTTGCCTGGAGATCGTCGTCAGGCGGGGGATTGAACAAGCGCTGTTGCTCAATGGGCGAGTGGTTTCAGGGGTGACCGGAATCGGGCGATCGGGTTAATTTTTATCCTCGTTTCGGTGCACGAAAAGCGGCTTTTAAGGGGCTGATTTATATCTAATGCACCATTTAAATTCATAACTGCGACATTTTGCGCTGTCGCGGTGCGAGTCGAATTGCTAAAGTCCCGGGCAAATCTCCGTTAACGACAATAAATTTGCCGAGACTTTTCCATGATCGAATCCGTCGAAGACTTCCTTGCCCGCCTGAAAAAACGCGATCCAGACCAGCCTGAATTCCACCAGGCGGTGGAAGAGGTACTACGCAGCCTGTGGCCTTTTCTGGAAGCCAATCCGCATTACCTCACCTCGGGTATTCTCGAGCGTATCTGCGAGCCGGAGCGTGCGGTGGTGTTCCGTGTGTCGTGGGTTGACGATCAGGGCAAGGTCCGGGTCAACCGCGGTTTCCGCATCCAGATGAACAGCGCCATCGGCCCCTACAAGGGCGGTTTGCGCTTCCACCCGTCGGTCAATCTGGGGGTGCTCAAATTCCTCGCCTTCGAACAGACCTTCAAGAACTCCCTGACCTCGCTGCCGATGGGCGGCGGCAAAGGCGGCTCGGATTTCAACCCCAAGGGCAAGAGCGACGCTGAGGTCATGCGCTTCTGCCAGGCGTTCATGAGCGAGTTGTATCGTCATATTGGTGCGGATGTGGACGTGCCGGCTGGTGATATCGGCGTTGGCGCCCGGGAGATCGGCTTCCTGTTCGGGCAGTACAAACGCCTGAGCAACCAGTTCACCTCGGTCCTGACCGGCAAGGGCATGAGCTACGGCGGTAGCCTGATTCGTCCCGAGGCCACCGGCTTTGGCTGCGTGTACTTTGCCGAAGAGATGCTCAAGCGCCGTGGCGATCGGGTTGAAGGCAAGCGCGTGGCGATTTCCGGCTCGGGCAACGTGGCGCAGTACGCGGCGCGTAAAGTCATGGACCTGGGGGGCAAGGTGATTTCCCTGTCCGACTCCGAGGGCACGCTGTATTGCGAGTCCGGCCTCAGCGAAGAGCAATGGCTGGCGGTGCTGGAGCTGAAAAACGTCAAACGCGGGCGCATCAGCGAGCTGGCCGAGCGATTTGGCCTGGAGTTCCGCGCCGGCCAGAGCCCTTGGTCCCTGGCGTGCGATATCGCATTGCCCTGCGCAACCCAGAACGAACTGGATGCCGACGCTGCCCGTACCCTGCTCCGCCAAGGCTGCATCTGCGTCGCTGAAGGGGCGAACATGCCGACCACCCTGGAGGCTGTGGATATCTTTATCGAGGCCAATATCCTGTTCGCCCCGGGTAAGGCGTCGAACGCCGGCGGCGTGGCGGTGAGCGGGCTGGAGATGTCGCAGAACGCCATGCGCCTGCTGTGGACCGCAGGGGAAGTAGACAGCAAGCTGCACGCGATCATGCAATCGATCCACCATGCCTGTGTGTATTACGGCGAAGAGAATGGCCGGATCAACTACGTCAAGGGCGCGAACATCGCCGGCTTCGTCAAGGTTGCCGATGCCATGTTGGCCCAAGGCGTGGTCTGAAGTGCTTCAGGCCGGTTCGATGCGGATGATTTCGATCATCTGATCGCCGGCCGGCCGATGCCATAGCACCTCATCCCCTGGTTGCGCGCCCAGTAGCGCGCGACCCAGGGGCGAGCCCCAGTTGATCAGGCCGTGGGGGGCATCAGCTTGGTCTTCCCCCACCAGTTGTACCTGCTGCTCGCTGCCCTGCGGATCGGCGAAGGTCACACGGCTGCCGATCTGGACCTTGGCGGTGGACGTGGCTTGGGTCACCACTTGGGCGCTTTGCAGGCGTTGCTGGAAATAACGCAGGTCACGTTCGAGATCGGCTTGACGCTGTGGGTCCGCCTGGTCGCCCAGGCTCGCTTGTTCGCTGTGCTGGCTGTGTAGCTGCTCGACTTTGGCCTGCAACTGGGCCAAGCCGGTCGGGGTGACGTAATTGGGTTGGGCGCTGACGAGGCGTTCGACCGGCTGGTCGGCCTGTGCGGCGGCCTGATCTTCATTGACGAAGGCACGGCTCATGATATTTCTCCCGTAATGGAGTTTGGGCCATGGTCGCAGTCTTTTAGTTTCGAGCAATATCCGAAAACGACCTATTGCGAGCGATAAGCCCGCGCCGCACCGCGATCCTTCTCTTGCTCCCAGGCGCGTTCGCGCTCATCCCAATGGCGATTCCGGTAATCGGTACGGTCCTGATTTTCGAGCATGGCCTGGCACTGGCGAAAGCCATCGCTCCAGCCTTCGGCGTATTGCGGGTCCTTGAGATAGCGCGGGACGTTTTTGCGGAACTCGCCACTGATGGAGCCTGCGGCTTGGCGACCGCTGATGCAGCCGTCATCGAAACCATCGGCGAAGGCCGGTGGATAACCCTGGGCCAGCAAGTGTTCATGGGTCGACTCGCACCCACTGATCAGCAACAACAAGACGGCTGCCCAACCGAAACGCTTCATCTGCGACTCCTGGACGCTTGATGAGTGAAGTTTAGAAGCGCTTTCGTCGCGGCCTTGTGAAAAACAGGTGAGCGGTTTGTTTGGGGTTGTTGTGGATAGGTGCTGTGGAGTGTCAGGGAGATTGTCAGTGTGACTGATAGGCTGCGCCGGCCCTTTCAGGCGCCGCTGGGGCAGGCGGATTGGCAGCTTCTCAGTAGTGATACCACTTGAGTTCCAGCATCACTTCGTTGACCGGTGTCGCCAACTGGCTGAATTCACGCTGTGCGCTCAGGCGCAGGCCCAGGTTGCGTAACAGTTCCCATTGCTGGTTGAGGCTCAGGCTGCGGCGCACCTCGCCATTGGTGAAGTAGTCGCCCTTGGCCTCGACGCTGAAGTTGCCCAGTGGGTTTTTCCATAACAGGCCTGAATTGAACCCGGCCGCGGGGGCGATAAAGCCGGCGAAGTCGTTATTGTGTTCGATGCGCACGGTGCCGAGGGCAAAACCCAGGGTGTTTTCACCCAACTGCCAGGTGCCACCGGCGCCGCCGTTGACGTGGCTGACCAGGGTTTCATCGTCATGCTTGCCGGGCACTCGCTCCAGGCCGCCGGTGACCTGCCAGGACCAGGGTTGCAGCAACTCGTTGCGCGGTGTCAGGGAGCGGATGGTCGCGAGATCCAGTTGTTGCAGTTGCCAGTGATTGCCTTCGTACTGGCGCAGTTTCATCTGCAGGATTTCGATCTGTGCCCCCAGGGGGAAGCCTTCGGCATTGTCATTCAGATCGTGGTAGGCCATGCGCAGGCCATACTCGCCAAACGCCTGGTCGCCCCGGGTGCCGATGCCGGCCTGCCAGGTGCGCGACTCGTGGCCATCTTCCGGCAGCCCCGGGCGCTCGATCTCAAGCTCAGGCGCCGGGTTCTGGTTGATTGCCCGCAACAGCTCGAAGCTACGCTGTGAACGCTGTGGGTCGCGCTCCTGGCCGTTGGCGCGATAGCGCTCCAGGCGGTAGGCGGCGTCGATGATCAGGGCCTGGCGGTCCCGTGGTTGGGCCTTGAAGGCCGGGTCCTGCAATTGTTTCTGGTCGGCACTGACCTTGAGCACCCAGTCCTGCTCGGCCCCCGACAGCGGTTGTGCGCGGCTCAGCAATTCACGCTCGCGGGAAGGGCGGTAGTCGATCTTCTCGACCAGCCCGGCTTCCTTCACCGCCTTGACCGTATCGGTAGGGATCGCAGTCAGGGGGAATTGCTCGGTCAGCTTCAGGCCGGGGCGCGCCACCTGCAGCAATTCCAGCAGGCGATAGGAGCAGTTTTCGTCGAAGAAAAAGTAATCGAACTGGATCTGCTTCAGCTCCCAGACGTGCTCGACCATGCGCTCGGTCTCGACCTGGGTCAGGTTCAGCCGGTATTCCCACAGGTCGCGGTTTTCCAGGCTGCGGTATTCCGAGAGTTTCTCCTGGTAGGGCACCAGGGCGAACAGGCCCGGGTAGCCGCCCATCAGGCCTTTCCAGGCGTAGAGGATGCTGTTGTCCGAGCCTTCGATATAGGCCCCGAAGTTGATCGCGTAGCTGAGCAGGGCCGTGTTGTTGCTTTGCACGTCGGCCTGGTCGATGCGCAGCAGGGTGTGGCCAAACATCGACGATGGGCTATTGAGGTAGGCCGCCGGGAAGATCATCACCGCACTGTGGGGGGCGACATCCTTGAACCATTGCTTGAATTCGCTGCAGTCCACCGCTGGCAGATCGTCCAGCTTGAGCTGTGCCTTGAGCCAGCGGGTGCGTGCCGGATAAACGCATTGGGCGTGTTTCTCGCCGGCGCTGGCCGGGGCGTAGATCGCCTCGAGGGTGGACTTGAGTTCTGCGTCGGGATGGTGCGCGCCATCGGTGGCGAGAAAGAACTTCGGGTCGCTGACATAACTGCGCCAGCCGTCGAGCTTGCCACTCTCGTAATGCCCCAGGGAGATCCAGAACGGATCGTTGGCCAGTTGCTGCAAACGTTGATTGTCGATATGAGGCGCGGCGTACAGCGGGGCGCAGGCGCACAGCGCCAGATAGGCAAGGCGTTTGAGCATGGTGGGCAACTTAAGTCGAAAAAAACAAAGACCCAAAGGGGGTTAGGTCGAAAAAATAAAATGCCCGCCCCCAGGGGGAGCGGGCGTTGCGAGCTTAAGCCGGGGTCGCGTATTTAGCCAGGCGCGTGTCGCTTTTCAGCACGGCCAGGGTGTTGGTGTGCACATCGTCCGCCGTCACGTCAGCTTTGCTGAAGATCTGCTGGAAGTGCTCGTGGGTGACTGCGGCGAAGTGCGCGCGATCTTCCGGAGCGACACCCAGTACCACGGCGTAAGTGGTCAGGGCTTCGCCTTGGCCTTTTGCCATGTCTTCGGACAGTTCGTTCATCATGCCATTCATGGCAATCCAGGATTTACCGCCATAGGTCAGCGCGGAGTTGGTCGAGCAACCGTTGGTGCCGGAGGTCATACCGAACGTGGCGTTACCGGAAGTGCCGTTGGTGGTGGATGCCAGGAAGTGTGCTGGGGTCCCACGCTGACCTTCGAACAGCATGTTGCCCCAACCGCAATCCGGACCGCCTGGCGCCTGAGCCATGGCATTGATGGAAACAGCGGTGAAAAGAGTACCGAGAAGAATCCGTTTCATAGCTTTGTTCTCTTTGTGTGCAAACCAATGGACAAGGGGGTCTGGCCCATTTCTGCGCCAGTGGGCCGGTTATTAGTCCAGCCGCGCAGTTTGGAGTTTAGGCAGGTTCCAAGGGTTCCGTTACTTTTTACAAAACATTCATGCATATGAAGGTTTTTTTTCCGGTCACCCCGGCTTTTACGTTTGTCTATGCTTTCGCCTGAGGCGCGCCTTGCCAGCCGGGTATACCCGGCGCCAGAATGCCGCCATCTGCCCCGCCTGATGTAAGGAAGCCCGATGCCTGATCCTGTTGCTGCCAGCTTGCGTCTAGCGCCCGAAGCGCTGACCCGTCCGTTTTCCGCTGAACAGTTCAGCTTCTCGACCACCAATGATTTGGAGCCCTTTCGCGGTGTGCTTGGCCAGGAACGTGCTGTTGAAGCGCTGCAATTCGGTGTGGCCATGCCACGCCCCGGTTACAACGTGTTTGTCATGGGTGAGCCCGGCACTGGCCGGTTTTCTTTCGTCAAACGCTACCTGAAGGCTGAAGGCAAGCGCCTGCAGACCCCAGCGGACTGGGTCTACGTCAACAATTTCGATGAGCCGCGCGAGCCCCGCGCCCTGGAGTTGCCCTCGGGCACGGCGGGTGCGTTCATAGGCGACATCAACGGCTTGATCGACAACCTGCTGTCGACCTTTCCGGCGGTGTTCGAACACCCGTCCTACCAGCAGAAGAAAAGCGCCATCGACCGTGCGTTCAACCAGCGCTACGACCGTGCCCTGGATGTGATCGAACGTTTGGCCCTGGAAAAAGAAGTCGCCCTGTACCGCGACAGCAGCAACATCGCCTTTACCCCGATGAGCGAAGGCAAGGCGTTGGACGAAGCGGAATTCGCCCAACTGCCCGAGGCTGAGCGCGAGCGTTTCCACGAGGATATTTCAGCGCTGGAAGAGCGCCTCAACGAAGAGCTGGCGAGCCTGCCGCAATGGAAGCGCGAGTCGAGCAACCAGTTGCGTCAGCTCAACGAAGAAACCATCACCCTGGCCCTGCAGCCTTTGCTGGCGCCACTGTCGGAAAAGTACGCGGAAAACGCAGCGGTCTGCGGTTACCTGCAAGCCATGCAGGTTTACCTGCTGAAAACCGTGGTCGAGCAACTGGTCGACGACAGCAAGACCGACGCCGTGGCCCGCAAGCTCCTGGAAGAGCAGTACTGCCCGAGCTTGGTGGTCGGTCACCCGGCCAGCGGTGGCGCACCGGTGGTGTTCGAGCCGCATCCGACCTACGACAACCTGTTTGGCCGGATCGAGTACAGCACCGACCAGGGTGCGCTCTACACCACCTATCGCCAACTGCGGCCGGGTGCCCTGCACCGGGCCAACGGCGGTTTCCTGATTCTTGAAGCCGAGAAGATGCTCAGTGAGCCCTTCGTCTGGGATGCCCTCAAGCGCGCTCTGCAATCGCGCAAGCTGAAGATGGAGTCGCCATTGGGCGAGCTCGGGCGCCTGGCGACGGTCACCCTGACGCCACAAGTGATCCCGCTGCAGGTTAAGGTCATCATCATCGGTGCGCGGCAGTTGTACTACACGCTGCAGGACCTGGATCCGGACTTCCAGGAGATGTTCCGGGTGCTGGTGGACTTCGATGAAGACATCCCGATGGTCGACGAGAGCCTTGAGCAGTTCGCCCAATTGCTCAAGACCCGTACTTCGGAAGAGGGCATGGCACCGCTGACCGCCGATGCGGTGGCACGCCTGGCGACCTACAGCGCGCGGCTGGCCGAGCACCAGGGGCGTTTGTCGGCGCGCATTGGCGACCTGTTTCAACTGGTCAGCGAAGCCGACTTCATTCGCCACCTGGCCGCCGACGAAATGACCGATGCCGGGCATATCGAGCGCGCACTCAAGGCCAAGGCCACTCGCACCGGCCGGGTCTCGGCACGGATTCTCGATGACATGTTGGCCGGGATTATCCTGATCGACACCGACGGTGCCGCGGTCGGCAAGTGCAACGGGCTGACGGTGCTGGAAGTCGGCGATTCTGCGTTCGGGGTTCCTGCGCGGATTTCCGCGACGGTCTACCCCGGTGGCAGCGGGATTGTCGACATCGAGCGCGAGGTCAACCTCGGGCAGCCGATTCACTCCAAGGGGGTGATGATCCTCACCGGTTACCTGGGCAGTCGTTATGCCCAGGAATTCCCCCTGGCGATCTCCGCCAGTATTGCCCTGGAGCAGTCCTACGGTTACGTCGATGGCGACAGCGCCTCCCTGGGCGAGGCTTGCACGCTGATCTCGGCGTTGTCCAAGACGCCGCTCAAGCAATGCTTCGCCATTACCGGCTCGATCAACCAGTTTGGCGAAGTGCAGGCGGTTGGCGGTGTCAACGAGAAGATCGAAGGTTTCTTCCGTCTCTGCGAGGCGCGCGGTTTGACCGGGGAGCAGGGCGCCATCATTCCCCAGGCCAACGTCGCGACCCTGATGCTGGATGAGAAAGTGCTGCAGGCGGTGCGTGCCGGGCAGTTCCATGTGTATGCGGTGCGCCAGGCCGACGAGGCGCTGAGCCTGTTGGTCGGCGAGCCTGCCGGCGAGCCGGATGCAGATGGGCAATTCCCGGAAGGCAGCGTCAACGCGCGGGTAGTGGAACGCCTGCGGGTGATCGCGGAAATGATCAGCGAAGAGGACCTCAAAGAAGCCGAAAAAGAGCTGGCGCAGCAGGCGCTGGCGGAAGCCAAACCGGTCTGAGTCCGAGCTGCGGCGCGGGCTCTGTTCCGCGCCGTAGCGTCAGTCGGCTGGCGTCAACTTTCTTCAAAAGACCATTCGGCGCCTGTTTATCCGGTCAACTTTGCTTATCGGACTTTTCCTCTATTCTCAGGGCAAGGAGAACGACAGTCGTCACTGGATCGCAACAGTCTTCCGACGAAGGCTGAACACCGGATCTAACGAGGGTCGCCGCCATGTCGCGCAACCTCTGCCTTACCCGTCAATGCCTTGGCCTGGTCACCCGTATCGAGTGCAGCATTCGTCCGCTGGCCGGTGATACCGGGATGTGGACCTTGCTGTTCGCCGCTGGAATGGCTGGTGAACAACCTTCTGCCATCAAATCCCAGGGACCTTTCTGCGGCCCGGTGGTGGCTGAAACCATCCTCGACTCGATTGTCGAAAGCCTCACCACCCACGGTTACCAACTGGCCGATGACCCGCAGATCTGGTGCCTGCACCTACAAGCGCAACTGCGCCAGATCAACGGTGAACGCGGGCGCTCAGGCGACTTCCAGTTGCATCCCGAGCACTGATCCTATTGATCGCCCCGGGGTGGTTCGACTTTGTCGAGTTTGACCTCAAAGCCGTACTCGACGGGGTTGAGCTCAGTGCGTTGGTAGCTTTCCAATTCAGTGGGCTGGCCATAGAAATAGTGCACGTCGAACAGCGCCGGGCCATTGGCTGACGCGCCGTGGCTGACGGCAAAAATCTCCTTCAGGTATTGACCCGTATCGTCCTTGGCGTAAAAGCGCCATGCGTCGGAAGGGAACTGCGCCTGGTCGACGATCAGCGCATTGCCTTTGAGCTCCAGGCCCTTGGGCAATTGCGGGGTCTTGACGGTGTTTTTCTCAATGCTGGCCAGGAACATCGGCATAGAACCGACGGCGTAGGCCGGGGTCTCGGGGAACAGGTTGAGGTCGTAGGTGATGGTGCCGCGCAACGGATCAATCTCGAAGGCCTCGGTGGGCAGTTCGATGGGCTCGCCGCGCTTGCCCTGGGCGTCCTGGGTGAAAAACGTCACTGGGGTATCGCCGGTGTTGAAGGCGGAACCCAGCAGTTCGTCATTGAAGGTGCGCGGGTGGTCGAATTCGATGCGCGCCGCGCTGGCGTCCTCCACCGATTGGCTGATGCTGACACTTTTCTTCAGGGTTTCTTCGTCGAGGTCCACGGCCTTCAGGTAGGTCGCGGCCTGATCGTCATAAACCACCACCGGCATAGGTAGCGGCCGGATGTTCTTGTCGGTGCTCATGTGGTCGAAGCGTTGCACCGGCAGGTCAAGGTCCTTGCGGGTGATCGTGGCCTGGGAAAAATCGAAGACGCTGACCTCCAGCTTGTCGATCACACCGTTGAAATAGACCTTGGCGTAATGGTTGGTCTGCTGTTCTTCGAAGGCTTTCTGCTCGCTTTCGAGCCGCCGTTCGAAGTCGTCGCTCCAGGCCTTCTGTTTTTTCATTTCCGCCAGTTGCTGCTCATAGAAGGCCACTTGCTGGGCACTTTCGTTGAGTGAGCCGGCGCGTGCGAGGAATTGCCCGCTGGTGTCGCGGGCCTGGACCAGCAGCGGGTTCGGCGAGGCGTCGCTGACTGTCGCGGGAAGTGCCGTGTTGTTGCGCATTTCGATCTCGGCCCAGTTCTGGTCCAGTTTGAGCAGGGTGACCTGAATATTGTCCTCAGTACGGGTCTTGCCCAAGTCGGCTTTGCTCAGCTCGAAAGTCTGTACCCGGCGCGGTGCTATGACTTCGACCTTGCCCTGCAGGCTGACCGGTTGTGGCTGGTTCTTGTTGGCGACTTCCAGGCCCTCGATGAACGGGTACGTCACCGTCAGGTCGTCGGGGTTGGTCAGGTTGGAACTGGACGGGCTGAGCTGAATGCCGGGGTCGGTTTCCGACCATTCAGGCTGGAAAGGGATGACTTTTTTGTTGCTCAAGGTAACGGACTGCCATTCCAGGCCATGGGGAAAGGGGAACTCGGCTGGCATGGTGAAGTTGAAGGGGAACACCGGTTGCAGGTCGGTCAGGTAGTCGGAACTGGCAGGTTTTCGCAGCACGAACAGGCCATTGATGTAGGTGTCGACCAAGGCTTGCGGGCTGGGGTAGTGCTTGAGCAGGGTCAGGGCGTCATCGGCGTATTCGGTATCGATGGGTTTGCTTTGCAGCCTTAGTTGGGCGCGTTCCAGTAGCAGCAGGGAGCCGCCCAGGTCGGCAATGGCACTTTTTAGTTTCGGGTCCTGGATGGCGTCCAGGGGCTGCTCGAGTTGTGCGGTTTTCTCTTCAAGGCTGACCTGGCGCTTCTCCTCACTGGGTGAGCAGCCGCTGCTGAGCAACAGCGCCATGCACATTCCGATACTCGCCAGAGGCAATCGCAAATCCATTTCCAGTCTTCCTGTCCGATGTCAGTGAGCGGCGTGAATGGTTTCGACACTAGCAGAAAAAACGCGGCGGCAGACCCGCAGGTTGCGGATTTGTCGGTGGTTTATGGGCTCCGGGACGGCTGATATACTCGCCGCCGTTTTCAAACTTCGTGTGAGATTCAATGGAACGTTTTATCGAAAATGCAATGTATGCCTCACGCTGGCTGCTGGCGCCGATCTACTTCGGTCTGTCACTGGGCTTGCTGGCGCTGGCATTGAAGTTCTTCCAGGAAGTCTTCCACGTTATCCCCAACGTGTTCTCCATGGCTGAGTCGGACCTGATCCTGGTGCTGCTGTCGTTGATCGACATGGCACTGGTGGGCGGCCTGCTGGTGATGGTGATGATTTCCGGTTACGAGAACTTCGTTTCTCAACTGGACATCGATGAGAGCAAGGAAAAGCTCAACTGGCTGGGCACCATGGACTCTTCGTCGCTGAAGATGAAAGTAGCGGCGTCGATCGTGGCGATTTCCTCGATTCACCTGCTGCGCGTCTTCATGGACGCCAAGAACGTCGATCCCGAACATCTGAAGTGGTACGTGATCATCCACATGACCTTCGTGATCTCGGCGTTCGCCATGGGTTACCTGGACAAGCTGACCAAGCACTGATCACTCGGGTGCCGTTGTAACCGAACCGCCCGGCCGTCGCGCAACGTCCGAGCGGTTTTGTTTGTGCGGCAGGCAGGGTGCTGGCGGCCGTGCCGTTTGGGGAATCTCAGGGGCTTTCCGGGGGTTGCAGCTTGACCTCGAAGTCATACTCAAAGGGAGTGACGTCTACCAGTTGATAGGCTTCGACGGTGGTGGGTTGCCCGTAGTAATACTGCACCTGGAACAGTTCCTCGCTCTGCTTGCCTTGATGCTGGACCTGGTGGAATTTCTTCAGGTAGCGGCCACTGCCGTCCTTGGCGAAGAAGCGCCAGCTAACCCCCGGGAACGGAGCGCTCTGGATGATCAGGGCATTGTCCTGCGCGCTCAGGCCCTGGGGCAGAGCGCTGACCTGGAAGACGCTTTTTTCGACCTTGGGGTGAAGCAGGGTCATGGTGCCGGTGGCAAACGCTGGCTTCCGAGGCAGCTCCGAGGGGGTGTAGGTAATGCTGCCGCGAAAAGGATCGAAGTCAAAGGTGCGCAAACCCATATCCAGCCGCTCGCCGCGGACGTTGAGTGCGCCCTGGGTATACAACTCCATCGAGTGCTGGAAGTTGTACCCAGCCACCGACCAGGCGAAGGGCGCGTCGGAGTGAAAGAGGATTCGGGCGTATTGGGCGCTGACTGTCTCTGAGCTGACACGCACGCTCTGGCGCATCTGCTCCTGGGTTATGTCATAGCGTCGGGTCTGCTCGGCGATGCTGTCGTCATGCACCACGGCGTGACCTGGCATGGGCTGTAATGCATGGCCGGTGATCCATTCATCGAACGAATAGACTGGGGTTTTCAACGCCTGGCGTTGCACCTGGGCGGCCGAAAAGTCCAGGGCAGTGACCTTGAGGTTTTCCAGTTCGCCGTAAAAGGACACTTTCTTGTAGTGGCTGCCCCGGGCCTGGCGCCAGGCGTCCAGTTGCTGTTGCTGCTGGCTGATAAAGGCTGGGTCGTATTTCTTCTGTTGCAACAGCGCCAGCAGTTGCTCTTCCTCGAAATCCAGCTGTGCTTGGGGCTTGGTGACCGCGTGGGAAGCCTTCAAGTAGTTGCCATCCCGGTCTTGAGCCTGGATCAGCAGCGGGTCCAGCTGTTTTTCAGCGAGCTCGGCGCTCAGCGGCGCATGGTTGACCAGCTCGAACTCGGCAACGTTTGGCTCGGCTTTGAGCAGCTTCACACTGAGGTTGCCTTGGCTCTGGGTGCTGCCGACGTCGCCACGGGAGAAGCTGAACACCTTGACCTGGCCGGGAATCACCGTTTGCGCAGTACCGTTCAAGGTCACAACCTCAGGGGTATTCTCGATCCGCTCTTTATCCGGGTAGATAAGTTGATAGTGCCCGTGCTTGTGCTTTTCCAGGCGCCGGGACTGGGAGCCTCCGGTGGACTCATGGGCGGCTTGCAGGGCGATCACCGAACCGTCCTTCAAACTGGCCGACTGCCAGTCGAACTCGGTTGGGAACAACGGCTCGAGTGGGTCTTTGTTGAACGGTGAACTGACATCCATGTCGACTCTGCGAAAGACGATGGCGTCATAACTTTTGAAGAACAGGCTGGCCAGCCAGTGCTGGGCCGCATCGGCGGGAACCGGGTATTGCTCAATGAGGGCATTGGCATCGAGGCTGTGTTCGACCTTCCAGGCTGAATTCATCCTCAGCAACCCGCGCCGTTCGTCGTACCAGGTCTGCAGCTGCGCGATGGCCAGTGCTTCGAGCTTCGAGTCGGGCAGATCCCTGGCCAGGGCGATGCGTTTGTCGAAGGTATTTTCCAGGCGTTTTTCGGGGCTGAGCGCTACGCTCAGGTACAGGGCCAGGGCGCCTGCTGCGAGAAGGCCGATGCCGGCGGCGACGCAGGTCATGAGTTTCATGGGCGGGCGCTCTTTTTCGGGGAGCGTGGCAAGTCAACATCCATGTGCAGAGATCCATTGGCGTAGAAAGGACTGGAAAGCGGCGGCGACACTAACAGAAACCCCGTGCTTTTTCCTTGTGCCGATGCCCGCCCCAGGTGCTGCGCCGTTGGTCCAGATCGCGAGGCCGGCGCTTGTGCTTTTATCGCGCCAGGCATATGCCTGTAGCGTCACGGGCTTGAATTGCACGAGGTACGTTTATGAACCTGCAAGAAATGAATGCTTACGCCATCGCCGGCAAGGTCGATGAATTGAACCTGATTTCCCTGGAGGGTGGCATCTACCTGCTGGAGGCGCGCATGCATGGGGCGGCTTACCCGCTCAGCGACGGCCATGGGCAGATGTTCCACCTGCGTTCGGTGGAACATGCGCGTCAGGTGTTGCAGGCGTTTCCGACATTACCGTTCAACCTGGTGCACACCTCGGTGCATGATGAAATGTGCGGTCTGTCCGCCAGTGCCGAGGAAAGCCTGAAGGTGCCGCTGGCGTTGCGCTCCGCCTGGTAGCGCCATACGCCCCCTGATCTTCGCCGGGGCTTCTGTGCTAGTCTGCTCGCCCTTTTGGTTCCGGGCGCCCCGGGATGCGCTGTGCACGCACGGCAAGTTCCCGAGCCGTCCGCACAGCGGAGCAGTTCCATGTCCGAAGTAAATCTGTCCACCGACGAAACCCGCGTCAGCTACGGCATCGGCCGTCAGTTGGGCGACCAACTGCGCGACAACCCGCCACCGGGCGTGAGCCTGGACGCGATCCTGGCTGGCCTGACCGACGCTTTCGCCGGTAAGCCAAGCCGCGTAGGCCAGGACGAACTGTCCGCCAGCTTCAAAGTAATCCGTGAAATCATGCAAGCCGAAGCGGCAGCCAAGGCTGAAGCAGCTGCAGGCGAAGGCCTGGCCTTCCTGGCTGAAAACGCTAAGCGTGATGGCATCACCACCCTGGCTTCCGGCCTGCAATTCGAAGTGCTGACTGCGGGCGAGGGCGCCAAGCCATCCCGTGAAGACAGCGTTCGTACCCACTACCACGGCACCCTGATCGACGGCACTGTGTTCGACAGCTCTTACGAGCGCGGCCAGCCTGCAGAGTTTCCGGTTGGTGGCGTGATCGCCGGCTGGACCGAAGCCCTGCAATTGATGAACGCCGGTAGCAAATGGCGTCTGTACGTGCCGAGCGAACTGGCTTACGGCGCGCAAGGCGTAGGCAGCATCCCGCCGCACAGCGTCCTGGTGTTCGACGTCGAGCTGCTCGACGTACTCTAAGTCGTAGCGAATGCGGGAGCCGGCTTGCTGGCGATGCAGGCGGCGCGGTTCAGCCTTGAACCCGTGCGCGTGCCATCGCAGGCAAGCTAGCCCCCGCAGGTTTTGCAGTGACGTTCAAACCTGAAACTTGCTGCTGAGTTCTGATGCCGGGCGCAAGGCTCTGGCGTAACAGAACAAAAACAGGTTACGCACCAGCTCTTTGAGCACCATCGGCTCGCTGGAACTCAAACCGTTGAAATCCAGGTCACCCTGATCCTGCAGCTCGTTCAGAGCTTCTTCTTCCAGCACCGCACAGACTTCCCCGGTTTCCCGATGCAGGATTCTCAGGTAAGGGTGTGGGCGATCCAGCCACGCGTCGATCAAATAAGTCATGGGTCTCATCTCCTTGAAGGGTTTCAATGAGAATAATTCTTATTCAATGAATAGCAAGTGCCTATTGGCGGTTTCTGCTTTTTTCTGGGCAGAAATTGCTGTCGATCAACTCGACTGGCCTTTTGCTATGGGCGTTGATTGAACGGAGGGGAGAGGCGGGGAGGTGGTGCCATCCCGCGCTGGGCGCGGGATGGGCAGGGGGATCAGACCTTGCGCACGAACTCTGACTTGAGTTTCATCGGGCCGATGCCATCGATCTTGCAGTCGATGTCGTGGTCGCCATCGCAAAGGCGGATATTCTTGACCTTGGTGCCGACCTTGACCACCAGGGACGTGCCCTTGACCTTGAGGTCCTTGATCACGGTGATGGTGTCGCCATCTTGCAGGACGTTACCGACCGAGTCTTTTTTCACGCTTTCATCGGACGCCACTTCGGCTTCGCCGCTGGCGGACCACTCGTGGGCGCATTCCGGGCAGATCAGCTGTGCGCCGTCTTCATAGGTGTATTCGGAATTGCATTTTGGGCAGGGTGGCAACGTGCTCACTAAAGCTCCTTGAGTTTCAGGATGGCTAAAAAGCGCACATTGTATAGGGTTTTAGCCGGGAGAGGGGCGGGATGCCCGTTGGAGCCGGCTGGCCGGCTCCAGTGCAAGCGGGGAATCAGTGCGTACGGGCGACCGCGAACTCGCTCAGTTCCACCAGCGCATCGCGGTATTCGCTTGGCGGCAGGGCTTCGAGGCAGCTGATGGCGCGGGCGACGTAGTCGCGGGCCAGTTGTGCGGTGTAATCCAGGGAACCCGAGGCTTCCACGGCGGCGCGGATGCTTTCCAGGTCTTCGATGCCGCCTTTCTGGATCGCCTGGCGGACCAGCGCGGCCTGTTCGGCGGTGCCTTCGCGCATGGTGTAGATCAGCGGTAGGGTCGGCTTGCCTTCGGCCAGATCGTCACCGACGTTCTTGCCCAGGGTCTCGGCGTCGCCGCGGTAGTCCAGCAGGTCGTCGACCAGTTGGAAGGCCACCCCCAGGTGATCGCCAAAGGTGCGCAGCGCTTCGCTTTGCTCCGGCGTGGCGCCGGCCAGGGCCGCGGCACTGTGGGTCGAGGCTTCGAAGAGCATCGCGGTTTTGCCGCGGATGACTTCCATGTAGGTTTCTTCGGTGGTGCTGGCGTCACGTACTTTCGACAGTTGCAGCACTTCGCCTTCGGCGATGATGCGGGTGGCCTGGGAAAGAATCTTCATGACCGGCATCGAGCCCAGCTCGACCATCATTTCGAACGAGCGCGAGTACAGGAAGTCGCCCACCAGTACGCTCGGCGCGTTGCCCCACATGGCGTTGGCCGTGGAGCGGCCGCGGCGCATGCCGGACATGTCGACCACGTCGTCATGCAGCAGGGTGGCGGTGTGCAGGAACTCGATGGTGGCGGCCAGCAGGCGCATGTCGTCGCCTTCGCGACCCAGGGCCTTGCCACACAGCAGCACCAATAAAGGACGCAGGCGCTTGCCCCCGGCCGAGGTGATGTAGTCGCCGATTTTCGATACCAGCGGCACCCGGGAAGTCAGCTGCTTCTTGATGATGCCGTCGACGGCGCTAAAATCGTCCGCCACCGCGCGGTAGAAAGCTTGGGGTTGCATCAGCGAGAGTCGCTCCAGAAGGGTTGCGCGGCATGCTAGGACCCGCGTCCGGGCCTGTCAAGGCGCTATGGACAGGCACTTGCATCGGCTTTGCTCCTTGCGTACAATCGCGCACCCTGAACTTCCTGGGCAGCACCTGCCTTACGCAATTGCACTTGGGCCGTTCCAGCCCCATGCAGCCATGCCAGCCAATACCTCTTCTTATAAAGAGCTGGGTGAGCAGGATTATCGGAGAAATACCATGTCGTACGCAGTAATCGTTACTGGTGGCAAGCAATACAAAGTCGCCCCAGGTGAATACCTGAAGATTGAAAAACTGGAAATCGCTACCGGCGAATCCGTAACTTTTGATCGCGTTCTGTTGGTCGCCAATGGCGATGACGTGAATATCGGTGCTCCAGTTGTTGC
>Ga0302174_10000302_pt1 | contig 17477 bp, 12 predicted proteins | sample I_Fen_N3_2_FD_198789 | JGI IMG/M metagenome (GOLD analysis project Ga0302174, IMG submission 198789) | Peat permafrost microbial communities from Stordalen Mire near Abisko, Sweden - I_Fen_N3_2 | ecosystem: Environmental > Terrestrial > Soil > Wetlands > Permafrost | place: Sweden: Abisko... | reverse complement strand
CGACAGCCATTATCTGTATCGCGTTATCGGCGTTGCCCGCGATAGCGATACGCAGTTTCAGTATCGCGACGGCCCGGATGTGGAAGACAACCGCGTGTACCTCGCGCCCTCTTTTACCTGGTTACCGGATGCTGACACCAGCCTGACCGTGCGTGCAGATTATCTGCGTGACACTTCCGGCGGCACCATCGCCGTACTGACCAAACCGGGCGGAAAGGTCACCGATACCCTGCTGGGCGATTACAACTACAACCGTTTTCGTCAGGAGCAGTTTACCCTGGGCTATGAGCTGAGCCATCAGTTCAACGATATGTTCCAGTTCCGCCAGAATGTGCGTTACGGACAAACCGATACCATTTTGAATAACCTGCTGCCCGGCTCGGTGAATTTCACCACGGGCACGGTGTCGCGCAACGCGATTCGTTTCGATGAACACATGAACGCGTTCAATATCGATAACCAGTTGCAGGCCGATTTCTCTACCGCCTCCGTCACGCACCGCCTGTTAACCGGACTGGATTACAGCCGTCTTGACGGCAACGCCAAACGCTTCGGCGCGGTTGCTCCGTCGCTGGATATCTACAATCCGGTGTACGGCATGAATATCGCCGATCCGACCTACGCCCTGAACAATAATGACCAGACCACCGCGCAACTCGGCTTGTATATGCAGGATCAGATTTCACTGACGCCAAAATGGCTGCTGACCCTGGGCGGTCGCCACGATGACATCAGTATGCGCACGCAAAATAATCTCAATGACAATACCAGCTGGCTGGATAAAAGCGCCTGGACCGGTCGCGCCGGGCTGACCTATCTGGCCGACAACGGCCTCGCGCCGTACATCAGCTATGCCGAATCGTTCGTACCCAACAGCGGCACCGACAGCAAAAACCGCACGTTCGATCCCAGCAAGGCGCACCAGTATGAAGTCGGGGTGAAATATCAGCCGGACGCCAGCATGCTGCTGACGCTCGCCGCGTTTGATATCACCAAAAGCAACGTGCTGACCAACGAGATTGTCAACAACCTGATCACCGGTTATCAGGTGGCCTCCGGTGAAGTCCGCTCACGCGGGATCGAGGCCGAAAGCACGATGAAACTGACGCAAAATCTCGATGTGCTGGCGTCGTACACTTATACAGAAACCGAAATCACCGCCAGTAATAATGGCGATCGCGGTAACGAGCAGGCCAACGTGCCGAAACATATGGCCTCAACCTGGCTGAATTACGGGTTTCATCAGGGCGTACTGGACGGCTTGATGCTAAGCACCGGTGTACGGTATGTCGGCAGTATGTACGGCGATAACGCCAATACCGTGCCGGTGAAAAACTTTGCACTGGTCGATGCAGGCGCAAAATATCAGGTGAATAAGCATGTTGCGGTGGGATTCAACATTCAGAACCTGCTGGATCATGACTATGTCGGCACCTGTGACGACGACACCAGCTGCTATCCGGGGCAAGAGCGCACGTTCATCGGCTCACTGAAATACAGCTTCTGATGTCAGGTCTGTTACTCAGTCGTCGTAACTGCCTGAAGGCGTTGCTGGCGCTGCCGTTGCTCAATGCACCGGCGGCGCTGGCCGCCGCATCAGCGCACCGCATCGTCGCCATTAACTGGCTGGCCGCAGAGGCGTTGCTGTCGCTGGGCATTCTCCCTCTGGCGGTCTCCGACGGCGGCTATTTTCGCCGTCGCATCGCCACGCCCGTTTTACCGGCCACTGTTCATGATATCGGCCCGTATTGGGAGCCGAATATCGAGATGATCGCCGCGCTCAGGCCGACGCTTATCCTGAGCGATATGCTCGCCCCCGCCATTCAGGACAGCCTGCGCCGCATTGCGCCGGTGCAGGTGGTTCCGGTCTATCCGCCCGCCGGTCCGCTCTGGCCAACGTTACTGGCCTTTTACCGCAGTCTGGGGCGACAACTCGGTGTAACGGCAAAAGCTGAGCAGCTTATTAACCACGCTAATCACGCCATCGCGCAATACAAACAACAGCTTAAACAGGCCGTAGGACAACGGGTGCTGGTCGTCGTGCGCAGTCAGGACGGTAAATTCGTCACGGTCTACGGTGCGAACAGCCTGCCCGATGCGCTCCTCACGCAGCTCGGTTTGCGCAATGCCTGGACGCTGCCGGTGGGCGCGATGGGAACTGCCAACGTCGGCGTCGAGAGGTTGTTTTCCCTGCAGGCGGACTGGCTGTTTTACACCGAGTTGCCGACCACGCTGACCCGCGTTTCCCGCCTGCGCCAGCCTGACGGCCTGTGGCAGCAACTGCCGCTGGTGGCCGCTGGCCGCGCGCGAGAACTTTCGCACTTCTTCCCGTTTGGCGGGCTCGCCACCGCCGTCAGTCTGGCGCAGCATATTGCGGCGGCGCCCGGAGAAGGTAATCGCCATGCATAAACCTTCCCGCTCTGTGTTTCCGTGGCTTTTCGCCCTGTTGCTGATGCTGATATGCGCGTTTTTGCTGTTCAGTAATCTTTCGCGGCTCCAGCATAACTCCGGGTCCACGGCCAGCCTGCTGATGCACTACAGTTTTCTGCCGCGTCTGGCGATCGGCATCCTTAGCGGAATGGCGCTGGCGCTGGCGGGACTGCTGTTTCAGCAGGTACTGCGTAATCCTCTGGCGGAACCGGCGACGCTCGGCATTGCCGCCGGTGCCAATCTGGCGATGTCTGCCAGCATCATTGTGTTCCCCGGCCTGCTGGTGTTCGGCCTCACGAACCTGGCGCTGGCGGGTGCCGCGCTGACCGCGCTGTTGCTCTATTTTCTGATTGCCCGCCAGGGGCTGGATCCGCTGAAAGTGATCCTCACCGGCATGGTGATCAGCCTCTACGGCAACGCCATCAACACGCTGATGGTGCTGTTCAATCACGATTATCTTAGCGATTTATTCAGCTGGCAGGCCGGTTCCCTCAGCCAGAGCGGCTGGCAGCCGACGCAGTTTTTGCTGCTGCCGGTGCTGGCGCTGATAGCGATGAGCGCCCTGCTGGCCAGGCCACTGATGCTCATCGGGATCTCAGACCAAAATGCCGGTGCGCTGGGCGTGCCGGTGGTGAAAGTGAGGATCGCCACCCTTGCCGTCGCCGTGGCGCTCAGCGCGCTGGTGACCAGCCAGCTCGGGATCATTGGCTTTATCGGACTGGCCGCGCCAGCGCTGATCCGCCTGACCGGTGTTCGCTCGTTCCGGTTGCAGCTGCTGTTTGTGCCGCCGTGCGGCGCGTTGTTGCTGACGCTTGTCGATCAGCTGGCGCAGTTTCTCTCGCCTGCCGGAGGAGATTTGCCGACCGGAGCACTTTCGGGGTTACTCAGTGCGCCGCTGATGCTGATTTTGTTGTTCCGCCAGCGCAATCCGCTGATCACGCCCTCGCCTTTCGGCGCGCAGTCCGCCAGAGTGCTGACACGGGCACATCTGACAGCGCTGGTGCTTATCCTCACCGGCGGCATCGCCGTCTCGCTGTTCCTCAACCGGTCGCCGGAGGCATCCGCGTTCTGGCCGCTTTTGGAATGGCGCTGGCCGCGAATGCTCGGGGCGCTCAGCGCAGGCGTGATGCTGGCCGTGGCGGGCGTGCTGATCCAGCGCCAGAGCGGCAATCCCCTTGCCAGCCCGGAGCTTCTCGGTATCAGCAGCGGTGCTTCGCTGATGGTGGTACTGATGGTCATTCTGCTCAATCAGCCGCTCTCAGATCTTTTTCCGGCGGCGCTGGCGGGCAGTTTACTGGCGACGTGCCTGCTGTTTATATTCGGACTGCGGTCGCGCTTTCAGCCACAGTCCATGGTGATGGTCGGGCTGTGTCTCACCAACCTGAGTATGGCGCTGAGCATGTTGCTGCTGATGAGCGGCGATCCACGCGCGATGATGCTGCTCAACTGGAGTACTGGCTCCACGGCGGGCATCACGGCAAATCGCGCATTATGGGGTGCGGCGCAGGCGCTGGTGCTTATCCCGCTGGCGTTGCTGCTGCACCGCTGGGTGCAACTGCTCAGCCTGGGACACCCCACCGCACGGGCACTGGGCGTCGGGCTGCGGCGCAGCAATATGCTGATTTTACTGCTCGCGGCGGCGCTGACGGCAGGTGGCACGTTACTTATCGGCCCGCTGAGTTTTGTCGGGCTAATTGCACCGCAGCTGGCGCGCTACAGCGGTGCGTTCCATTTCCGTTCGCAGTGCCTGGTCGCGGCACTGTATGGGGGGTTGCTGATGGTGACAGCCGACTGGCTCGGTCGTAACATCGCCTGGCCATGGCCGGTTTCCGCCGGACTGCTCTGCGCACTGATCGGCGCACCGTGGTTTTTATGGCTGCTGATGAAATCGGGGGGAAACAGGGACAGGTTTTAGGAAAATGCACAGACCCCGGCAGCCGGGGTCTCCCGACGTCAGTCGGCTTAAACTTCCAACGGTTTTCCGCTCACTTCGCCCGGTTCTTCAAACACTTCACCCGATAACAGGCCGATAATCATCATCATCACCACCGTCGCCATAAAATATCCGTGATCGTCAGACGCCGGTGCGAAAAAAGCAGTCAGGCGCGGGCGACAAAAAATATCGTACTCGCCGCCAGCGCGGAAATACCCAATACGTCGGTATAAAAATAGTTAATAAAGGAACCGACTAAACCGAAACTAAAACACTGCCCCAACCCGTAACCAAAATAAGACCCTAATTCCCTGGAAGGGATTTTCATTGAAATCGTCATTATTCATTGCCTCGCACATCCCTGTGCTGCCTGTTAAGAAGGATTATTTCATGCGTGTTAAACGGCGGACCAGATCCATTTCGGCACGACGGAATGGAATACCGTACTCATCCAGCACATCGTGGAACCAGAGATGGGCATAATCATGATTACCCTTACGCACCACCGGCCACGGCAGCGTGGTCTGGGTTTTACCGCGCACCAGCCCCCACTGATAGCAACCGGCGTTGAATGCGCAAAACAGCGGCAGTTGCTCTTCGAAAACGCTGCCTACATGACGCGCCAGCCATTCGGTGCACAGCATCGGACGATTGAATTTTTGCCAGAAACGCAGCGCCTGAAGCAGTTTCGGCGTCGCCACATAGGCGTGGAAACTGATGATGTCCGAGAGTTCTGCCGCCGCGACGTCTATCGGATGGGTGAAAAATTCACTTTCCGGCTGATCCAGATCCTGTGAGAAATGCCATGCACCGACGGTCAGCGGTGCGACAGGATCTTCCTCCCTAGCCCACACAAACGCCTGGCGCATCAGCTCCAGCGCGAAAACTTCCAGCTTTTCGTCATACAACACTTCTTCCAGCCCGGTGGCGAAAGTGCCGCGATTGCCCGGTTCGTTGTACAAATCCCAAATCGCAATGCGCGGATCGGTGCGGAAATGGTGGATCACGTCACGTACATACCGTTCCACTTCCGGCCACATGTCGCGATTGCATACCACGTCGCGCCCCGGACTGGCTGCCGCCTGACTGTTATGCTTGCCCGGTTCCGGCGCTTTTTGCGGCCCGAGGAAAGGCTCATCACCGGAGAAGCCGCAGTCATCCATCAGCGTCAACATGACTGCTATCTGATGTTTATCGGCGAGGCTCAGAAACTGTTCAATGCGTGCCAGCAAACCATCGCGATCCGCCTGCCAGACAATAAACGGCAGATTAATACGCAGCTGGTTATACCCCGCCGCGTACGCCCAACTGAGCTCCTGATCGATAGTCGGCACGTCAAACGTTTCTTTCTGCCAGAGTTCCGTCCAGTTAACTGCCGTGCGCGGCAGATAGTTGAATCCGCAAATCCAGCCTTGTTGTTTTCCCCATTCAGCCGCCTGCTGCTGGCTCCACTGCTCTTTCATGGTGATCTCCTGTTCGTTTAAAGAGGTAAAATGCAACAGCTAATATTATTAGCTAATTTTTATTACCTACCTGCATTGGCTGCAAATCACACGTTCAGGTTATGCAATTCGGATCACACTCTTTTTAAGCAACGCATGCGGCGGTCTGGCAAAATACGGGCTGTGATATAGTGCAAAGGAAGAGAAAAATGGGCGACGGGAAAAGGGAAATGGAGAAGAAAAACAAAGTGACGATGAGTGATATCGCGCGGGAAGCAGGCGTTTCCCAGGCGACGGTTTCACTGATATTAAACAACTCACGTTCCATAAAACTCAGCGAAGAAACCCGTCAGCGTGTGATCAGCACCGCCCTGGCCCTTGGGTATAAAAAAATGCCCGCGCCGCATCGCGATAACGGTCAGGAAGAGATAGCCCTGCTGATTAACGCTATGCCGAGTTACGATCCCTTTGTCGATGCTCTGAGTGAAGCCCGCGAAGCGGCGTGGCGCCACGATACGCTGCTGACCCTCTATGATTACGGTGATGATCCGGAGCTGGCGGTGCGCATTATCCATCAGCTGAGTCAGCGTCGCTGTGCCGGTATTATCATCGCGTCGCCAGTGACGCAGGCGATTGATTTTTCAGTTTTTTCCCATCTGACTGAGCTTCCCGTCGTGCTGCTGAATGTTTACGACCGTGCTTTTCCGCTGCTGCCCACCTTCCTGCCCGACGACCGCGCCAACGCCTTGCAGATAACCCGCCATCTTATTGATCAGGGAGCGACCCGTATCGCCCACATCATGGGCGATCACTGGATGGAGGCGTGCGAAATGCGCCTCGAAGGCTATCGTCAGGCATTGTTACAGGCAGGAATGCCCTTTGATAAACAACGGGTGATGGTCACAAACTGGTCGCTGAACGAAACTTATCAGGCAACGCTGGCCCTGATGAAACTCCCCGAACCGCCCGATGCTATTTTCTGTTCCAGCGACTGGATGACCCTGGGCTGTTATCAGGCACTGACCGAACTTCATCTGCGCATTCCGCAGGACATTCTGGTGGCCGGTTACGACGATCAGCGCATCGCCGATCAAATGACGCCGAAACTGACCAGCGTACAGCTGCCGTATATCGAACTGGGACGAATGGCGGTGGAGTATATTTGTTCCGGCGAAGACGCCGCCACACGCGTTCGGATGGCCGGAAGACTGAAGTTGCGGGCGAGTACGGCGGTTTAAAAACCTCGCCTTTCCGCTGAAAAAAGCGGAGCTTTTTAAAATGAGTTTTCGAGGTTGCAGCCATTACTGCATGACCAGAATTAGTGTGAAATAGTAACAGGCAGACCGGCATAACCCCGGCCTGCTTATTCACTGTATTCCTTACGCCAAATCCCCGCCGTTACTGGCAATGACCTTTTTATACCACCAGAACGATTGCTTCCTTTTTCTGTCCAGCGTGCCGTTTCCGCTGTCGTCGCGATCGACATAAACAAAGCCGTAGCGTTTGCTCATTTCGCCGGTGGAGGCAGAAACCAGATCGATGCATCCCCAGGAGGTATAACCGATGACAGGAATACCGTCCCTGATCGCTTCGCCCATGGCATGGATGTGTTCGCGCAGGTAGCTGATACGGTAATCATCAATGATTTCGCCCTGTGCGTTAATCTCATCTTTCGCGCCAAGGCCGTTTTCAACCAGGAACAGCGGTTTCTGGTAGCGGTCATACATCATATTCATGGTGATGCGCAGGCCGAGTGGATCGATCCCCCAGCCCCATTCACTGACTTCGATGTGCGGGTTTTTCAGCGATTTAACGATATTGGCCGCGCTGCTGTTGTTGTCATTCATATCCGCCGAGGCGCAGCGGGAGGCGTAATAGCTGAATGACACAAAGTCGACGGTGTTTTTGAGGATCTGGTCGTCGCCCGCTTCTTTGGCAATGACGATACCCTTCTCAGCGAACACGCGTTTTGTATAAGACGGGTACGCGCCGCGTGCCTGTACGTCGATGAAAAACAGATTCTCGCGGTCTTTTTGCAGCGCCGCCCAGACATCTTCCGGTTTGCAGGTGCGCGGATAAAAATTACCGCCCGCTAACATGCAGCCGACCTGATTTTCAGGGTTCACTTCATGGGCGATTTTGGTGGCCAGTGCGCTGGCGACAAGTTCGTGATGGGCGGCCTGATATTTGACCTGCTCCTGATCCTCACCCTCTTCGAACACCAGACCCGCGCCGGAGAACGGGCTGTGCAACAGGATATTGATTTCATTGAACGTCAGCCAGTACTTCACTAATCCGTCGAAGGCTTCAAAACAGGTGCGCGCATAGCGGGCGAAAAACTCGACCATTTTGCGGTTGCGCCATGAGCCGTACTCAACCACCAGATGCATCGGGACATCGAAATGGCACAGCGTCACCAGCGGTTCGATGCCGTATTTTTTACATTCGGCAAAGACGTCGCGGTAAAAGGCGATACCCTCCGCGTTTGGCGTCATCTCGTCACCGTTCGGATACAGGCGGCTCCAGGCAATCGAGGTTCTGAACACGGTGAACCCCATTTCTGCCATCAGCGCGATGTCTTCTTTATAACGATGGTAAAAATCAATTGCCTGATGGCTCGGGTAGAACTCGTCTTCTTTGAGCTGAAAACGCTTTTCCTGCCCGGTTTTCACCGCCAGACGGTGCGCGCCGTGCGGTATCATGTCCACCGTCGTCAGGCCCTTTCCGCCTTCAAAACTGGCGCCTTCGGCCTGATTGGCGGCAATCGCGCCGCCCCATAAGAAACCGTCAGGGAATGGTGATGCTGCCATGAGAAAGTCCTCTTCTGTCTTCAATGTGTTTTTACTGCACTTTGCGCAGCGGCAAAGGGTGTGGAAATCGCGGCATCTGCTGCCTGGTCTTCTTTCGGCTGCGGCGTTTCGACCGGAATATCTTCAAAACCCAGCAGCAGCGTGGTGAAGAAGGAAATCACAATCGCCAGAATCATCACGCCAAATACCCAGACGATACTCATCGGATTTGACGGGTCGAAGAACTGCACGCTGGTGAACAGCCCCGGTGACGCCATCGAATGGCTGGCAAGCCCGCCGAGACCGGCGACGCCGCCGCAGATAAATCCGCTGATGAGACAGGCGATCAGCGGGCGTTTAAGGCGCAACGCGACACCGTACAGTGCCGGTTCTGAAATCCCGGCAATGATCGCCGAAGCCGCGGCGGCCAGAGCGGTCTGGCGCAGTTCGGGATTTTTAGTACGCCATGCTACGGCCAGCGAGGAGCCGCCGAGGGACAGATTCGCACCAATTTCCGACGGCATCACCATGCCCTCTTTGCCGGTTTCGGCGATGGTCTGAATGATGGTTGGCGTAAACACGCGGTGCATGCCGGTCATCACCAGCAGCGGCCACGCCGCGCCCATGATGGCGACCGAGAGCCAGCCGAGATAGCTATGAACGGTATACACCACCGCCGAAATCCCGGTGCCGATCCAGATGCCCAGCGGGCCAATAATCACAATCGCGATCGGTGCGGCAATCAGCATGATCAGCATCGGTTTAAGGAAGTTTTTAGTCACTACCGGCGTAATGCGATCAACCCATTTCTCGATGTAGGACAGCAGCCACGTCATACACAGCGCAGGAATGACGGTGTAGGTATATTTCACCGCCGTAATGGAAATGCCGATGAACTCAACTTTTTGCCCCTGCGCGGCTTTGGCCATCAGATCGATAAATGCCGGATGCAGCAGTACCCCGGCGATCGCAATCGCCAGCGACATATTGGTTTTGAATTTGACCGCCGCCGAGGCCGCGACCATCACCGGCAGGAAGAAGAACGCGCCGTCGCCGATGGTGTTGAGGATCACCAGCGTTGATGCGCCCTTCTCGAAGACGCCCGTCATATCGAGGATCATCGCCAGCAGTTTGACCATTGAACCGCCGATGATCGCCGGGATCAGCGGGGACATCGTGCCGATCAGCGCGTCGAGAATGCCCGCACCTATGCGTCGTAACGTGAGTTTGCTTTTAACCGGCGCGCCGCTGGCGCCAGAGAGCCCTTCCGGCAACAGTTTAAGGACTTCGGCGTAGGCGTGAGACACGTTGTTGCCGACGATCACCTGACATTGTTGCTCATTGCGCACCACACCCATCACGCCGGTGATGGCTTTGAGTTTTTCGCCGTCAACCAGGGAGGCGTCGTTGAGAACAAAACGCAGACGGGTCATGCAGTGCGTAACCGCCGCGACGTTCCCTGCGCCGCCGATAGCACTGATAATCGACTGCGACATTGCTGCAAAATTCTTAGACATGAGGGTAACTCTCTCAGATTCATAGGGTTATGAACGATGCTGTTTGCGAAAATTGGCCGGAACGCGCTTTTGTAATGTGTTTCTGAAACGATAGGTAACCGGTTACATACGAGAATGTGCAGATCTGACGCCGACTTCAATAAAAAGTCACAACCCTGTTTCATTTTTGTGATGATGATCTCCATGCACAGGCTTAGCGCGGCGAAATCCGCGAAAATCCGCAGAAATGTGTAGAATGACGCAACATTTTTTCTCTTTCAGGTGTGCCTGATGTCGACAATGCAGGAAGTGGCGTCCAGAGCAGGCGTCTCCAAAGCCACGGTGTCCCGCGTGCTTTCCGGGAAAGGCTATGTGAGCCAGGAAACGAAAGATCAGGTGTTCAGGGCCATTGAAGAAACCGGCTATCGCCCGAATTTACTGGCGCGCAATCTGGCGACCAGTAAATCCATGTGTATCGGGCTGGTGGTGACCAATACGCTGTATAACGGCAATTATTTCAGCGAGTTAATCTCACAGGCGGCCAAGAAACTCGATGCCAACGGGCGTCAACTGATTCTGGTGGATGGCAAAAACAGCGCCGCTGAAGAGCAGGAAGCTATCGAGTTTTTGCATGATTTACGCTGCGACGGGATCATTATTTATCCGCGCTTTTTATCGGTCGATGAAATGGATCTGATCATCGATAAATATAAAAAGCCGGTGATGGTGGTGAACCGTAAATTGAGAAAACATCAGAGCCACTGCATATATTGCGATCATAAAGGCTCGAGTTATCAGGCAACGCAGGCACTGATCGCCCGCGGTCATCGGGATATTGCTTTTATTACCGGTTCGATGGATTCCCCGACGGCCATTGAACGCCTGTCTGGCTACAAAGACGCGTTAATCGCCGCCGGTCTGACCGTGCGCGAATCACTGATCGTGCAGGGAAAATGGTCACCGGCCAGCGGCGCGGCAGCTGTCAGCGCTCTGCTTGCCGCAGACCACTCGTTCAGCGCCATCGTTGTCAGTAACGATGAAATGGCGATCGGCGCGATGAAACAACTCAGCGATGCCGGAATTAAAGTGCCTGATGCGGTTTCGGTGATCGGGTTTGATAATATTCCGACCGCACCGTTTTTAATTCCCGCACTCTCCAGCGTAAAAGATCCGGTGAGTGATATGGTCAGTGAAGTCATTAATCAGATTATTTCGATGCTCGACGGCGGATATTTATCAGAAAAAAATCAGTTTACCTCTGACCTTATTTTGCGGGATTCAGTGGCAGACGGACCCTTTTATTCCCCCGATAAAAACCGCGCCTGACCCGGTCTAAGCACTTCCCCGATAAATAGCCGCACTCTGTTGCGGCTTAGTCTTTTCTGGCCGCCAATCCCCTTCTTTCCTCAGCGCAAAATCCTTAAGCTTTTTGTGCCATCACATTAAAGCTCCTGAGACAGCTGCCGATAACCATTACGCCTATTTAAACCCAAAAGTGGAATTTAACTTAAGGCCGATCTTTTTGCTAAAAACGCTTAATTTTAAGCATCTTAGAAGCAAAATTTGACGAACTAAGAATTATCTTATGCTAACGTTTCATCACACATCACAGCAAAAATGCGTCGGGAACAGACGCACTATTCAGCCGGACTCTGATTTGGGAGGACCCCGCACAGAGGCGGCCAGCTAGCAGGCAAATTAAAATGAACGAAGATTCTGACGTACTGTATCGGTTGCTGGTTCAACGCGTTGAAGATTACGCAATTTATATGCTGAAACCCGATGGCACCGTGGCGAACTGGAATGCCGGTGCGCAGCGAGCCAAAGGTTATGCGCCTGAGGAAGTGGTCGGGAAACATTTCTCCTGTTTTTACACTGAAGAAGATAAAAAGAGCGGCTGGCCACAGCACGGGCTGGAAACAGCGCGCGAAACAGGCCGTTATGAATCTGAAGGCTGGCGTCAGCGCAAAGATGGCTCGCGTTTTTGGGCGCACGTCATCATCGAAGCCCTGCGCGAAGCCGGTCAGATCATCGGGTTTGCCAAGATAACCCGTGACGTCACCGAGCGTCGTGAAAACGAACAGGCGCTGATGTACGCCAAAGATCTGGCCGAATCGAACAGCGAGCAGCTCTCCGCCCTCACCCAGTTTCTCAATACCGTGATCGCCAATATTCCTTCGTCGGTGATCGTCGAAAATGCGGTATCCCGGGAAATTCTGCTGGTGAATCGTCAGGCTGAGCGTCTGCTCGGGATTTCGCGCGAAGAAATGCTTGGTAAGCGCCCTCAGGACTGTATGGGCGTCGGCCTGAGTTCGTTTATCAATAAACAGTCAGACGAATGTCTGCGCGCCGAAGGCGTGCATAAAAGTGAGCAGCAGTTGCTGACTGCCATCGGTGACCGCACACTGCAAACCACCAGTTCGGTGATCCGCGGGCACGATCCGCAAACCAGCTACGTAATGATGATTGCCGATGACGTGACCGATCAGCACGCAGCGCACGCGCGCATTCACCACATGGCGCATCACGACAACCTGACCAGCCTGCCCAACCGCATTCTGTTCAGCCAGCGCCTGAGCGAAGCCTTGCAGCAAGACAGCTACACCCGCACCCACACCGCCACGCTGTGTCTGGATCTCGACAACTTCAAAAACGTCAACGATGCGCTCGGCCATCAGGTCGGCGACGAGTTGCTGCGCGCGATTGCCAAACGTCTGCGCATGACGCTGCGTGATGACGATACGCTGGCGCGCATTGGCGGGGATGAGTTCGCCGTGGTACTGCCGGGTCTGAAAGATATCGCTGCCGCGCATCAGATCTCAAAACGCCTGATAGAGTCCGTGCGTCCGCCGGTGATGGTCGACGGCCATTCGCTGTCGGTCGGCCTGAGCATCGGCATTGCATTGGCGGATTCACCGGACAACACGCCGGATCAGCTGCTGCGCTGTGCAGACATGGCGCTGTATGAGGCCAAACGCAACGGCCGCAACCGCTATGAAGATTTTCGCATTGAGATGGACGCCGCCGCGCGCAAACGCCGTCTGGTGGAACTGGATTTACGCGATGCGATTACCTGCAATCAGCTGCGTCTTTACTATCAGCCGATCACAGATGCCAAACATGATGCAGTGATCGGTTATGAAGCGCTGATGCGCTGGCACCATCCGCAAAACGGGCTGATCATGCCGATCGATTTTATTCCCATTGCCGAAGAAACAGGGCTGATCCACAGTCTGGGATCGTTCGCGCTGCATGAAGCCTGCCGCGAAGCGACCACCTGGGCGGGGAACCAGACCGTTGCGGTGAACCTCTCGCCGATCCAGTTCAAAAACAGCGGTCTGGTCTCGGTTGTCGAATCCGCACTGGCCTCGTCAGGGCTGGCGCCGGAAAGGCTGGAAGTGGAAATCACCGAATCGGTATTACTGGATAACACGCTCGGCAACGTCGGCACGCTGCGTAAACTTAAGGCACTGGGCGTGCGCATTGCGCTGGATGATTTTGGCACCGGTTATTCATCGCTGAGCTATCTGCGGTCGTTCCCGTTCGACAAAATCAAAATTGACCGATCGTTTATCAATGATATGCAGGACAGCCCGGAAGCGCTGGCGATTATCCGCGCCATCACCGGCATGAGCCGCAGTCTGGCTATTCAGACCACTGCCGAAGGCGTGGAAACCGACGAGCAGTTCAGGCGTCTGAAAGAAGAAGGGTGTTCATTGTTCCAGGGGTATTTTTTTGGACGGCCTCAGCCCTCAGAATCCCGCCTGCTTGGCTTTGCACCTGTCTGATGCTATCCAGTAGACCAGAAATCGGTAAGACCCTATCGGGGAATAAAGGGGTGTTTTGCGGTTTAATTCAGGCGATTAGCCTTTCTTAAATCGCGTAACGCGCCCGGATAAAAGGAAAAAAGCCCGCTTCACGGTTAACGCGAAGCGGGCTTTTGGCTTTCAGAACCGCATCAGATCATTGGCAAGTTTAGCCCGTTGCGCTCTGCGCAGGCTGCCGCCTGTTCATAGCCGGCATCGGCATGACGCATTACGCCGGTCGCCGGATCGTTCCACAATACGCGCGCCAGACGGGCATCCGCCTCTTTGGTGCCATCTGCCACAATCACCATACCCGCATGTTGTGAAAAGCCCATACCGACGCCGCCGCCGTGATGCAGGCTGACCCAGGTCGCGCCGCCTGCGGTGTTAAGCAAAGCATTGAGCAGCGGCCAGTCGGAAACCGCGTCGGAACCGTCTTTCATCGCTTCGGTTTCCCGGTTGGGAGAGGCAACGGAGCCGGTGTCCAGATGGTCGCGGCCAATCACCACCGGCGCTTTAAGCTCACCGTTGCGCACCATTTCGTTGAACGCCAGCCCGGCGATATGACGCTCGCCCAATCCCAGCCAGCAGATACGCGCCGGTAGCCCCTGAAACGCAATGCGTTCGCGCGCCATGTCCAGCCAGTTGATCAGGTTGGCGTTATCCGGGAACAGCTCTTTCAGTTTGGCGTCGGTTTTGTAGATATCTTCCGGATCGCCGGAAAGTGCCACCCAGCGGAACGGGCCTTTACCTTCGCAAAAGAGCGGACGGATATACGCCGGAACAAAGCCGGGAAAATCAAAAGCGTTGGCCACCCCCTGGTCTTTCGCCACTTGCCGGATATTGTTGCCGTAATCGACGGTCGGGATGCCCATGGCGTGGAAATCGAGCATCGCCAGCACGTGTTTGGCCATCGAGGCTTTGGCCGCGTTGATAACTGACTGCGGGTCAGACTGACGCGCTGCCTGCCATTTTTCTACGCTCCAGCCTTCCGGCAGATAGCCGTTCAGCGGATCGTGCGCGGAAGTCTGGTCGGTGACGATATCCGGGCGCAGGCCACCTTCTTTCGCGCGCGCCACCAGCTGCGGCATCAGCTCGGCCGCATTGCCCAGCAGGCCAACGGAAATCGCTTTTTTCTCGGCGCAGGCTTTCTCGATCAGCGCCAGCGCTTCATCAATGCTGTGCGCTTTATGGTCGAGGTACCGGGTACGGATACGAAAATCAATACGCGATTCCTGACATTCAATCGCCAGCACGCAGGCTCCGGCCAGCACACCGGCCAGCGGTTGCGCACCGCCCATGCCGCCCAGACCGGCGGTTAAAATCCACTTGCCGCGCAGGTCGCTGTTGTAATGCTGACGCCCCGCTTCAGCGAAGGTTTCGTAAGTGCCCTGCACGATGCCCTGAGCACCGATGTAAATCCACGAACCGGCGGTCATCTGGCCGTACATCATCAGCCCGGCTTTATCCAGCTCGTGGAAATGTTCCCAGTTCGCCCAATGTGGCACCAGATTGGAATTGGCGATCAGCACCCGCGGCGCGTCGGTGTGAGTGCGAAATACGCCGACCGGTTTGCCGGACTGCACCAGCAGCGTTTCGTCTTCGCGAAGCCCGCGCAGGCTGGTGAGAATGGCTTCAAACGCTGGCCAGTTGCGCGCCGCTTTGCCTATTCCGCCGTACACCACCAGATCGTCCGGGCGCTCGGCGACGTCCGGATCGAGATTGTTTTGCAGCATGCGGTAGGCCGCTTCGATCAGCCAGTTCTGGCAACTGATTTCTGTGCCGTGCGGGGCACGAACAACGCGGGCAACGGCAGTTTTTTGTGGAGCGTTCATTTTCGGTTCCTTTATCGGGTCAGGAGAATCAGGCAAAACTCGGCAACAGCGCTTCAACCGCCGCTGGCCAGCGTTCACGGGTGGCCCACAGGCGCATCATTTCAACGTCCGGTGCCATCAGGCGGTCATGTTCAAGGAACGGCACATCGGCGCGGATGGATTTCAGCTCGTTTTCCAGTACCGGCGAACTTTGCAGCGGACGGTGGAAATCAATGCCCTGCGCGGCGGCCATTGCCTCAATGCCCACCACGACGCTGGTGTTAAAGCACATGTCGCCCAGACGGCGCGCAGCGTAGGTCGCCATTGAGACGTGATCTTCCTGGTTGGCCGAGGTCGGCAGGCTGTCCACGCTGCCCGGATACGCGAGGGATTTATTCTCAGAGGCCAGCGCGGCGGCGGTCACCTGCGCAATCATAAAGCCGGAGTTCACACCACCGTCGTTGACCAGGAACGGCGGCAGTCCGGAAAGCCCGGTATCAAGCAGCAATGCCATCCGGCGCTCGGAAATCGCGCCGATTTCAGCAATCGCCAGAGCGAGGATATCTGCGGCAAAGGCCACCGGCTCGGCGTGGAAATTGCCACCGGAAATCACATCGCCGTTTTCGGCGAACACCAGTGGATTATCGGATGCCGCATTGGCTTCGATGCGTAAAATACGGGCGGCGTGATGAAGGTTATCCAGACACGCGCCCATGACTTGCGGCACGCAGCGGATGGAATACGGATCCTGCACGCGGCCACAGTTGGAATGCGACGTGACAATGTCACTGCCTGCCAGCAATTCGGACACCGCCGCCGCCACGGCGATTTGCCCCACCTGACCGCGAGCCTGATGGATGCGTGCATCCAGCGGTTTCACCGAGCCTTTGATGGCTTCCAGCGACAGTGCGCCCGCCACCAGACCTGCCGCAAAAACGCGTTCGGCTTCAAACAACCCGGACAGCGCCAGCGAGGTTGAGACCTGCGTGCCATTGAGCAACGCCAGCCCTTCTTTCGGACCCAGCTCAAACGGTGTCAGCCCGACCGTTTTCAGTCCTTCCACCGCTGACACTTTCTCCCCCTTAACCGTCACCTGACCTTCGCCTATCAGCATCAGGGAGAGATGCGCCAGCGGCGCTAAATCGCCGGACGCGCCCACGGAACCTTTCTCAGGAATACACGGATAAACACTGGCGTTGAATAAGGCGATCAGCGCATCGATCACTTCAATGCGGATACCGGAATGCCCGCGCGAGAGGCTCAGCACTTTGGTGGCCATCACCAGACGCACCACGTTATCGGCCAGATCCTTGCCAATGCCGACGCTGTGCGACAGCACCAGATTGCGCTGCAATTCAGCCAGCCTTTCCGCCGGAATGCGCGTTTGCGCCAGTTTGCCGAAGCCGGTATTAATGCCGTAAACCACTTTGCCGGATTCGACGATGCGCGTGACCGTCTCCTGAGAAGCCTGAACATCTGCCCGCGCGTGCTCCGCCAACTCGAGGCGGACGTTACCCTGATAAATCTGGCGCAGCGTCGGTAGATCAACCTGACCCGGTTGCAGATGGCAAAGGGTTAATTCTGGGGATGAAGAAGCCATAATCTATTCCTGTATAGACAAGTTAAGCTAAACGTAAACCCGAACAAAATCTGTCGGGCTGTTGTTTGCGACCGTTAATCCGTAATGACTGACGCCCAAAGCAGCAGGCCGTCAGGGTGTTCTGTGCTGACGATAACCGGGTTTATCTCCAGAGTTGCCGTCCAGTA